>Ga0187769_10002715_pt1 | contig 10436 bp, 21 predicted proteins | sample 0116_SJ02_MP02_1_FD_133140 | JGI IMG/M metagenome (GOLD analysis project Ga0187769, IMG submission 133140) | Tropical peat soil microbial communities from peatlands in Department of Meta, Colombia - 0116_SJ02_MP02_10_MG | ecosystem: Environmental > Terrestrial > Soil > Wetlands > Peat | place... | reverse complement strand
GTCGTTTGGGACGACACTTACAGCTACTTGAAGGCGCTCTGGGGCTACTGCGGCGGGCAGTTTCCTTTGCGGCTTTGTCGCGCTTCGCGTCCGTTTGTGCCGATGATCGACGCTGGCAGGATCGTCGACGGGCCGGCCGAGGTGCTGTTCGTCTCGGCGGTGCTCGATTGCGGGCACGTGGTGCGCGTGCCCCTCGAGCGCGCCTACACGCGAAGCGTGTTGGCGTCCCTGTATGCGGAAGGGCTTCGCCCCGGAGCAGAGGCGGCGCGACCAGGGACATCAGGAAAGACCCGGAGGCTTTTGCCTTGCTACAAGTGCTGGATGGCTGCCGGCAACTACCTCCACCAAGGTTGCTCGTTCTGCGGTCAGGCGCATCCCACGAGCTTGCCTTGCGCGCGTGCGGCGGCGATCTGATACTCGAACCATGAACGGCTGGCCCGCGGCGCTCGTGCTCGTTGCACTCATCGCGAGTTCGACCCTCCTCGCGTGGAAGGGCGTCATCCCCTCGCACGCGTTCTTCATGATCGCCGGCGCCGCGGCGACGTGGGCCGTGCCGAGGGCCGCGCAGCTCTTCATGCCGCGGGCGAAGCCCGCCCCGCCGCTCGCGTCTTCCACTTTCCCCCCGGAGGAGATCCCGACTAAACGTGAGCACGAGAGGAATAAGAAGATGAGCGAAGCAGAGGACCCGAAGGACGAGGCGCAAGCGAAGCTCGCGGCGGAGGGCATCCCCCTCGGGCGCTACCAGCACTACAAGGGCCCCGAGTACGAGGCCTTCGCCTTGACCGTCGACGAGGGGACCCTCGAGCAGCTCGTGCACTACAAGAGCCTGCTCCACGGCACGAGCTGGACCCGCACCATCAAGAACTTCACCGAGGAGGTCGAGGTGGACGGCAGGAAGGTGCCGCGCTTCGCGTTCGTCGCGCGCCCGAAGGGGAAGACCTTCTGGGCGAGGCTCTTCGGGCTCTAGATCGCGCCTTCAACGGAGTAGCTCCCCGAGGCCCGCGCCGCGGATGATCTTTCGCACGCGTCGGGCAAGCTCCACGTTTCCGATCTCGCGTTCGTCGAGGGGCCCGACTAGGACGTCTCCGTCTTTCACCATCACATCAATGAACGCCATACTCCCCAATTGGGTCTGGCTTATTTGACCCTTTGGGACGTCGAATTCGGAAATCGCGATCGTCGCCTCCTCCCAGCCCGGATTGTGGGCGACCGAAGTGGCGAAGAGGCCATGATCGCGCATCAGATCGCCGAGCACTTCGGCTAGCTCGCAAGCGTCCCTTTCGACTTCGGACACCTTCTGCTTCGGCATGGACCTTCAGGTCGCGGACTTCGCGTCCGACGCGGGCTTCACGTCCGACGCGGGCGCTGGCTGGGCAGGCTGGGAGACCTTCTTCAGGCTCACGTGGTGCGCGATGGCGATGCCTCCGGCCCCAGCTAGGAGCGCGCTCAAGCCAGCGACGATGGCGCCCCAGATCGAGCCACCATTGAGGGCTGCGGCCTGGGAGAGCGACGCGATCGTGCCGCCGAGGAAGGTCGCGGCGAGGGTCAAGTAGGGCAGCCACGCTTTCGGCGTCGTCACGACGCCGAGAAGCGAGCCCTGGTTGACGCTCTGGTTGATGAAGCCGACCGCGAGCGACAGGACGGTGACCACCACGGTCAAGGTGGACGGCCCGGACGATGAAGATGGGGCTGGCGTCGATTGGGCGAGGGCGAGCCCCGGCACCACGAAGACGAGGACGAGGGTCGCGAGGATCGACGTGCGGAGCATGGCGAGGACGATGCGCTTCATGCGCCTAATCTACCACGCGGGGCCGGCGTCGGTCCTTCCCTGGCTTGCGCCTGGTTTGGAGCCAGGCGCGCTGGTAGTCTTTCGCTGGAAACGAGACAAGGAGCCAAGCGATGCACACGTGCCACCACTACCACCGCGTCCACCCGCGCCTGCGGGGCGTCCGTCTGCCGCGCGCCGCGGGGTTCCCCTCTGGGACCCTGTCGCCCGCTCAGATTCTCACTGCGTACGGGTTCAAGCAAAACCAGTACGCGGGCACGGTAGCGTGCAAGCTCGGCGTCGGCTCGCTCGGCGGCGGCGTCGTGCAGGCCGACATCGACAACTCCGTCAAGCAGTGGGGCATGCTCGCGCCCAAGATCACGGTGCGCACCGTCGGCGGCGCGGTGAACGATCCGACCGCGGACCAAGACGCGAACGTCGAGAATTCGTTGGACCTCCTCCCCACGATGGCCTTCGCAGTCTGGTTTCTCACTGGGCTTGCCGCCGACATCACCATCACGTTCGGCCCGAACGCGTCGGGCGGCATGAAGCTCGTGACCGACGATCTCGTCGCCGCGGGCGTGGAGGTCGCGAGCTGGTCGTGGGGCTCGGCGGAATCGTCCTGGGACGAGGCCGAGCGCGCAGCACTCGCCGCCTCCTTCAAGGCGGCGGCCGACGCGGGCGTGACCTTCTGCGCCGCGAGCGGCGACAACTCCGTCGACGACGGCACCGGCTCGCCGAGCCCCGACTACCCGGCGGGCGATCCGTGCGTCTGGGGCGTCGGCGGCACGAAGCTCACGATCATCCCCGCGAGCGGTCTGCGCGCCGGCGAGAGCGCATGGGGCGACGGCGCCCCCGGCGACGAAGGCGGCGGCGGGGGCTTCGATCCGAACTGGGCGATGCCTCCCTTCCAGATCGGGATCGTCCCGGTGCAGCCCCAGGGAGCCCTGAGGGGCGTGCCTGACACCTCGGCGAACGCAGACCCGAACAGCGGATGGCAGATGTCGGCGAACGGCTCGTGGACCGTCGTCGGCGGCACGAGCGCAAGCTCCCCGTTCACCGCGGCGCTCATCGCGGTTGCCAAGGCCGTCGCCAAATCGCAAGTGGGTCTCTTGACGCCAGACGTCTACGCGGCGCGCGCGAGCGCATGCAACGACATCACGACGGGCTCGAACGGCGATCTGGCGACGCCGGGATGGGATCCCGCGACGGGCCTCGGCTCGCCGAACGGAAGCTCGTTCATCCAGGCGATCACGAGCGCGGCCGCGCCGGCGCCGAATCCGCCCGCCCCAAACCCGCCCACGCAGCCGGCGCCGAACCCGAACCCGAACCCGCCGACGCAGCCCGCACCTCCGACGCAGCCGAGCCCGCCTTCAGTTCCCGCGTTCGACGAGTACGATGCGGTCAGCTGGGCGGCGGAGGGCATCATCGAGAACTATCCCGACGATGGCAGCACGCCGTCGCTCGCGGACTTGCAGGCCTGGGCCTCCCAGGGAATCGAAGAGAACTACCCCGGCAGCGCGCAGGAGAAGGGCTGAGGGCTGAAGCCATGGTGAACATCGTCCCCGACCTCACCATCGAAGAAGAAGGCGTCGTCCCGGCGCAGGGCGCGTGGACCACGCCCGTCCCGGCGACCATCGTGACCATCGGCGGAGGAGGCGGGATCTCTGGGCCGGCCTTTGCGTCGGCCTTCTTCTCGGGCGCCGGCCTCCTCACGGGCGTGTCCGATTTTCTGTCTGGGACTCTCGACGCGTTCCAGCGCCCGGGCATCCGCGACTTCCGCCTCGGTCCGACCGGACGAGGCGTCGTGCATAAGCTCGGCGCCTGGGGCGTCGACGGGGATCCGCAGAACGTCACCTCCGAGGGCTTCGTCACCTATGGCCCGAATGCGCTTGGCCTGGGGCCCGACGACATGCAGGGCGGTCTCGGTTTCTACACTCCGAACAGCTTTGGCGCGCTCCAGATCATCCCGGGCGTCAATGGCGGTAATGCCTTCTACTCGGGCGGCTATGAGGATGGCGGACCGGACGCGCCCTTCGGCATCGACGGCTTCGTCATCAACGACAATCTCGCCGCGCCGATCGCGCACATCAAGCGGAGCGACGCGTCCTCCACGTTCCGGAGCGTCACCGTCGGCTTCGCCCCGGCCCCAACGAGCACGTGGCAGACGGGGGCGGGCTCGCCGAATGGCGTCGTCACTGGTTCGCCGGGCGACCTCTACACGAACACGAACGGCGGCGCGAACAGCACCCTCTGGGTGAAGGAGTCTGGCGTCGGCACGAACACCGGTTGGGTGGCGAAGTGACGGCGCCGCCGGCCGCCGGGTTCCGCAGGTGCAGGTGCGGCTTTGCGCTTGGGCCGTGGCAGCGGAGCTGCGCGGCGTGTAGGGCGAGTCGCCAGAACGACCGCAACCGCGGCGTCTATCGCGACTCGAGGATGCCGGACCTCGAGCGGCGTCGCGCGCGGATCGAGGCGATGAGGGCGCGTTCAGCGCCGGCGCGCGGCGCCGAGGTGTGCGGCGGGCTGCTCATCGCGGGTTATTCGCGCGGTTGACGGGATAATACAGAATGCAGTAACCCAAGGAGGGCGGCGAGATGGTGGCAGCTATCGACGACGATGACTTCTTCGAGGACGACGGGGCGTTCGAGGGCGACGACGGCGTCGTGATGGTCGACTTCGACCCCGAGGAGGGCGAGCGCCCGCACAAGCGCAGGCGCCTGCGCGTCGCCGAGGAGAAGCCGGCCGCGCCGAGCAAGCCCAAGCCGTACGTCGGCGTGCGCGGTGGCCCGCTCCTCGCGGGCTACGTCAAATGAAGTCGGGGGCAAGATGCTGCGCGTGACCGTCGAGCTGATCCCGGCGGGCAACTCGGGGAAGAAGCGGACCATCCGCACCATGGAGATCTCGAACGTGACCGATCTCGCGGACATCTCCGACTACAGGGTCGTCGTGACGGGCGAGCGCTCGTCCGACAGGCGTGAGGCGGTCGTGCGGGGCCACGAGCGGCGCAGCTGGGGAGCCTGGAGGCTCGTCTACCGGGCCATCCGGGCGCTCAACCTCGACCTCGAGGGTTGATGGCTGGTAGAACTATGGGCGAGGTGACAGCGTGATGACGAAGAAGGACTACATCCGCGCGGCCGAGATCTGCCGGCTCTCCCACGGCTCCGACCCGCGCGTCATCCAAGCGTTCGTGGAGTTTTTCCACGGCGACAACCCCCGCTTCGACGAGGACCGGTTCGTCGAGGCCTGCCGGCCGGCGGAGCGCGGCCGGAGGTGACGGGCCTGCATCCGCTCACGCGAGTCGCTCTCGAGGCCTCGAGACGGGCCGAGTGGACAATGCACAAGAGCGCCTCGCAGCTCGCGCGCGAGCACGCGGAGGCGAGCGAGGCCCACAAGCTCGCGGCGTCGGCCGAGTCGAACTGCAAGTGGATGCACGGCGAGCACGCCCGCGTCCATGCCGAGGCCGCCGAGAGCATGCGCAAGATCGCCGAGCGCTGGGAGAAGAAGGATGGCTGACGGGAGCGGGGGCGGCCCGGACCGCGGGCCCCACTCGAGGCAGACGTTGCTCGGCATGCTCAAGAAGTACGGGGCCGTCTACACCGCGAGGGTGGGCGGCGCGGAGGTGCCGTTCGAGGGCGCCCAGTTCTACGCGTCCGAACTCGAGCGCGAGGGGGTGATCGAGCGCATCGCCGGCGCGCCGGATCATCTGCCCGACGCCGAGGACCTCGCCTTCTGGCAGCTCCGAGGCGTGGGGAGCGTCGCGCGATGACGCCGCTCCAAGCTTGCAGGACCCTCCACGCCAAATGCGTGCTCGCGTTCGAGGAGGATCCGGGCGTCGAGGTCGGCAAGATCCGCCGCTCGAACATCGTGGAGAACGGCTGGTTCTTCCACGTCTACGTCTGCCACCACGACGGCGGCGGGATGAGGTCGCAGCGGTCGAACACGATTTGCTGCTCGCCGGGCGCCGTCGTCGTCGACGGGCCAGACGAGGCCGCCATCGGTCAGGCGCTCAAGGAGCAGCCGTTTTGAGGTTGGCAGCGCTCGGTTTCGTCGTGCTCATCGGGTGCCCGAAGCCCGTGCCTGTTCTCGCCGACGCAGGCTCGCCGGCGTTGGACGCGCAGGCCGAGGCATCGCCGCCCCCCGCAGAGCAGGCATGCCGCGATGACGCTGGGATCTGGCACCTGCCGAACCCAGCGTGGACGCCGGGGAAGGTCTGCACCCAGGGCGACCCGAACTTCAAGGAGATGCGCTATAGCAAGCGCGTCGCCTACTGCGTGCGCTACGTGACCGCGTCGGAGAAGGACAAAGTCGCCAAGGTCTACGGGATCTCGAAGGAGGACTACAAGAAGTACGAGTTCGACCACTTCATCCCCTTGAACGCCGGAGGCAGCGACGACCAGACGAACGTCTGGCCGCAGCCGATCGACGAGGCGCGCGAGAAGGACAAGCTCGAGATCGAGATCTACAACGCGCTCGCCGACGGAACGATCGACCAGGACGAAGCGATTGCGAAGATCCGAGCGTGGAGGCCGGCGTCATGCGCGAAATAGGGCCCGAAGTCTTCGCCCATCCCCACGTCGTGCTCGACGGAAGCTCGCCGATGATCGAGGGGACGGCGATCCCGGTCCGCCGGATCTGGCGGCTCCACCAGAGCGGCTGCCCGATCGCGACCATCATGGCGCGCTACCATCGGATTGGGCCTGGGGCGATCCTCAGCGCCCTCGCCTTCGCCTATGACAACAAGGACCTCGTCGAGCGGGATCTCCATGAGGCGGCCGGCGGCAGGACCGTGGGAGACTTCTAAGGTAGGATGGTGGAGGCCATGAATCCCCTCACCCAGCAGCAGCTCCTCGCGGCGACGGAAGCCGGAATCGACGAACTCCACCACCAGTCGATCAAGGACATCCAGCGACAGACGGCAGTGACCTGGGCTGGGCGCGCGGCGGCCGCCTACCACTTCTACGGGCAGGGAGCAGGGCTGCCCTGGCTTCTCGACGCGACTGAGTACGAGCATGAGGCCCTCGAGCACGCTTCGCTCGTTACCGACGATCCGGAACTCCTCGAGACGGTGCGCCACTATCTCACAGTCGCGAAGGCCGACGCCCTGGCGGGCGGCTAGCCGCCCTGGGTGAACCCAGGTACAATCCTGGGCATGACCGTCGTTGCGCTCCTCCCCGTGCTCGTCTTCGTGGCAGGCCTGCTCGTCTACCTCTTCTGCGTGGGGATCTCGAAGTCCTCGGCGGCCGAGATCGGCAAGATCATGTTCTTCGCTGGCCTCTTGGCCTTCCTCATCGGGAGCGGCGCTCAGAGCTGCCAGATGAGCGCGGGCGGAGGCGGCTCGGCGCAGCACCGCTGAGGCTGTCATGGGTTGGGACTGGGACGCTTACTTTGTCGAACAGCCGTTGCCGCGGGCTGATTGGTCAGGCAACCCCGCGACGTTCGAACGCCCGCACCAGCACATCGGCGGCGATCTTCCTCCCTTCCACCCGTGGAACGACCTTAGCCTGGAGGAGCGTGCACGGCGTTGGGCGGCCGGTGAGCGGCCAGATCTCCACTACAGTCACGAGGGCGCGCTCGAGCGGATGCGCAGGGCCGAGCACGGAGCCGAGCGGCAGCTCTTCGCCGCCGCGGACGCGGTCTCGAGGGACTGGCTCGGGCGCCACGGCGTCGTGGTGGTCGAACCCGGCCGCGACAGCTCCGGCAACGCCGCAGTCGTCGTGCACGTGAACGGCGACGCCGGACGCGTGCGGGCGATGATCGACGCCGTCGACTGGCGGAGATACGGTTGGCCCGGCATCGAGGTGCGCGAGAGCGGGCCCGTCGTCCCGCTCGTCGATTGCGAGGCACGCGGCGACGCGTTCATGCGCGGGGATCCGCGCTTCGAGCGCGCGGGGGAGGATCGCGTCGGGCTCTTCTTCTACGACCCGGACCTCGCGAAGCTCGGCAACGCCGCCTCGCCCTTCATCCCGAACATCTCCTATGACGTCGCGCAGCGGGCGATGAACCTGCCCTTGCAGGACCGCTACGGCTCGAGGCTCGAAGCCCCGACGTGGGCAGACTGGATGGGAATGGGCGGCGGCGAGCGCGTGGGTGGGGCCTTCGACGTCGTCTCCGAGAGGACGGGCTTCAAGAAGGGCACGCTCCTCGCGATCGGCGCGGTCGCCGCCGGCAAGGCGCTGCTCGCGCACCGCAACCCCGAGCACGCCCTCGAGATCGGCGCGGCCGGCGCGGCGTGCGCCGTCCTCAGCATGGCGCTCGACGTCGGGGCACCCCGGTGACGGACGACGAGGGACCGAAGTCCGGCGAGTACGAGGCCATGGCGCCGATCGAGTGGCGCGCCTTCGACCCCTACCCGGAGGACACGCTGACGTGCCGCTGCGGCGCGGTCTACCGGAGCCACGCGAAGTTCGTCATCAAGCCGCGCTCGGGCCTCCTCGCGCGCAAGCCATGCCCGAAGTGCGGACGCGTCGACGACATCCGGCGAGCGTCTTCGGACCCCGAGGTCGTGAGGATCGACCTCGACCGCCACACGGTGAAGATCGAGCCGCCGAAGAAGTAGCTCGGCGAGCGGGAGTTCAGCGCGTCGACTTGATTTCCCTGCTGCCCGCGGCGCCGTAGTTGATGGCGCGAACGGCCTTGACGAGCACCTCGTGGCGCCTGCCGGTCGCAAGCTCCGTCAGGCAGATGAGCGCGTCCGATTGCAAGGCGCGATCCCTCGCGATGTCCTCGGCGACCCTCGAAGGATCCGTGCTGGAGGACTCGCTCCACAGGACGCCCCTCGAGCCATCGGCGTTGTATGGGCTCTCCCACGAACCGATCGAGAAGAGCCAGCCTTGCGTTTTGGGAGCCTGGGGCGTCATGGGAACTGCATCGCCCCCTGGAAGAGCGGACCGACGAGCACGGCCTGCGCGTTGTCCGGCCCGGCGTTGCCGTTCCAGATCATGATCTCCATCCCGCTGCCGTGGGCATTCGGGACGCCCGCCCCCATCGGGTCGGTCGGGACGTCGAGGGCCGTCGCGAGCGCGACGCGGATCTGCGTGACCCCCTCGCCGGGCACCGACGTGATCGAAGCCGTGCGGTCGGAGATGTCCGTGAGCCCAGGGGCCGTCGTCCCGCCGCGGATGGTGATCGACACGCGCACGAACCGCGGATCGAGCCCGTTCGGCCCCACGATGCCAGTGGAGTAGCCAAAGCCGGGCTGGTCGACGACGCCGCCCGAGCCGACGTCGGCGACGCTCGTGCCCTCGTCGAGCGTGAGGAGGAAGTCTCCCGGGTTCACCGACGCGCGGACGACGGACGAGAAACCTTGGCCCGTGAGCTGCGGGTTGCCGGCGGCGTCGATCGTGAGGAGCGCCTGCGCGATCGGCTGGACAGGGACTGCCGCATAATCAGCCATCTAGGTGTTCACCCTCCAGACGATGATCTCGAATCCGCCGTTCGGATCCGCGAGCGCGAGCGGGAACGTCTGCGTCGTGACGATGATCTGGTCGGCTCCGACGCCGGGCACCGGGCTGAGCACGTAGAGCACGCCCGTCGCGACGATGTTCGAGATCGGCGGGGCGCCGGCGCCGCGCATCGTGAGCATCGTGCGCACGTTCGGGTCGCTGAGGGGCGAGGTCCCCGGGGGCACCGCCCCAGCGTTGCCGATCAGGCCCGCGTCGAGGGTCAGGAGGAACGCGCCGGCGGGAAACCCCGCGACGCGCTCGATGCTCGAGATGCCCTCGCCGTCGAACACGGGGCCCGCCACGGCAGTCGCCGTGACGACGCCCTGGACGATGGGCTGAAACGGCGTCACCGCATAGTCAGTCATGAATGCCTCCGGCATTCATGCAGTGCTTCTTTGCTGTAGCGGCATAGCCGCGAAGGGCGAGGGTCATCTAGACGACCACTCCTCCCCCGAGCCCGCGCCAGACGATGATCTGGAAGCCGCCCTTCGGGTCCTCCGTGACGAAAGCCGCGTTCGTGAACACAGCCTCGATCTGCGGGGCGCCGACGCCGGTCTGCGCGCTCGGGATGTAGCTGACGCCGATGGAAGCGATGCCCGACAGCGGAGGTATGCCCGTGCCGCCGATCGGGAGGACGAGCGTGCGTACGTCGGGATCCGGCAGGAGCGGCGGCGACGGACCGAAGGGCACTGCCCCAGCGTTGCCAGGCAGGCCCACGTCGAGCGTCAAGATGAACGCGCCCTTGCCGTTGAGCGCTGCCGGGTCGCGGACGATCGCGGAGACGCCTTTGCCGTCGAACTGGGGCGTCGTCCCCGGACCCCCAGGATAAGTGACGAGCCCCTCGACGATGGGCTGGATGGGGGCTGCCGCGTTGTCCATGGCCGGGTCGCAGCCCTGAGTATACCCAGGGGCGCTGCACCTGTCATTCCCCTGGGCCGGTCACTCTTCTTGGGAGCGATTCGTCGAGAGCGCGCCAGCTTCGAGGTCCTCGAGCGTGTTCCTGAAGATGCGCGCGAGCTGCGGGGATAAGCCATAGCGCGGCTCGTTGACGTCGATGCTGCGGGCCATGCTGCCGCCCGCGTGGCGCTGCGAAGCGCAGTACCAGTCGATCCACATCTCGACGAGGTCAAGGAGGTTCATCCCGCTGACGCCACCAGGATGGTGCTCGGGGTGATGACGGTTCTCCTTGAAGTGGTGCTTCGCGGCCGGCTCGAGCAGGGCGAGCATTT
>Ga0187769_10002714_pt1 | contig 10439 bp, 9 predicted proteins | sample 0116_SJ02_MP02_1_FD_133140 | JGI IMG/M metagenome (GOLD analysis project Ga0187769, IMG submission 133140) | Tropical peat soil microbial communities from peatlands in Department of Meta, Colombia - 0116_SJ02_MP02_10_MG | ecosystem: Environmental > Terrestrial > Soil > Wetlands > Peat | place... | reverse complement strand
CGGAAGAGACGAAGATCACCGCCTGAGATGCCCTAGGTCCCACAGCCGGTCTAACGGATGACCAGCACCGGCCGGTCAGCCAGGTGAATGACCTTGTGCGTCGTGCTGCCCAGGACAAGGCCGGCCAGGTCGCCGCGGCCATGTGAGCCCATCACGATAACGTCGGCGTCATGGTCTTTCGCGTCGTTCGCGATCTCGCGCGCGGCGCAGCCGTACGCGGTATTCCTGACCTCGCCCCGGGCTTTCACGCCGGCCGTGGCGAGCACCTGCAGGGCCGCCGTGACCACGGCGTTGGCGTCGGCCACGGTTTCATCGGTCATGGACACCTTCCTGACCCCGGTCTCACGTTCCCTCAGGTGCAGGACCCGGACTTCACCTTCTGACAGTCTGGCCAGGTCGCAGGCTACGGCAACCGCCCTCTTGGACATGTCCGAATGGTCCACCGCCAGCAGGATCCTGTCATACATGGTCGCGTCCTCCGGGCTCATAGCTCGTCGTCCAGAAGGCTCTTCAGTACCCGCCTTCACTTTCCCGTCGCCACGCTACGAAGGACAGGACGAAGCGGCCCCTGTCACGGGGACCTTGGTCGTCAGCCGGCTAGGAGAAAAGGCCCTGGGTAAGCCAGCAGCCTGCGGATGACCGCCACCAAAGGGACCTTCGCCCGGCCTTTGGGCTCTGGTCGTCGAGGTCGCCGTGGCGTCGGCTGATGTCATGACTACGCAGATCCGCGACACCCCCGCGGCGCAACCGCAGGCGGGCGCGCCGTCACCCGCGCGGTGGCTGGCCCTGGCCGTGCTGTGCGTCTCGCTGCTGATGACCTCGCTGGACAACACGGTGCTCAACGTCGCGCTGCCCACCTTGGTGCGCGACTTGCACGCCACCACCACCGAGCTCCAGTGGATCGTCGACGCTTACGTCATGGTGTTCGCCGGCCTGCTCCTGGTCGGGGGGAGCCTGGCGGACCGGATCGGCCGCAAGCGAGTGTTCCTGGCGGGCCTGTTGGCGTTCGCCGCGGGCTCGACCTGGGCGGCGTTCTCCGGTTCGGTAGGCATGCTGATCGCCGCCCGGGCCAGCATGGGTATCGGCGGGGCCATGATGATGCCCGCGACGCTGTCCATCATCACGGACATATTCCGCGACCCCGGGGAGCGCCAGCGCGCGATCGGCGTCTGGGCCGGCACCACCGGGCTGGGTATCGCGCTCGGCCCGATCGTCGGCGGCCTGCTGCTGGCCAACTTCTGGTGGGGGTCGGTGTTCCTGATCAACGTGCCGATCGCCGTTGCAGGTGCGGTGTGCGCCCTGCCGCTGATCCCGGAATCGAAGAATCCGGCCGCCCTTCCGCCGGACGTGGCGGGCGCGCTGATGTCCATCGCCGGCCTCGGCCTGGTGCTGTGGTCGCTGATCGAGGCGCCGGTGCGCGGCTGGTCATCGCCCCGGGTGATCGGCGCGGGCGTCGGCGGCCTCGCCGTGCTGGCCGCCTTCGTCGTCTGGGAGCGGGCCAGCTCGCATCCGATGCTGAACATCCGGTTCTTCCGCCGCAGGAGGTTCTCGGCCGCGGTCTGCTCCGTCGGCCTGGTCATGTTCGGGTTGTTCGGCGCGCTGTTCGTGCTGACCCAGTACCTCCAGTTCAGCCTCGGATACTCGGCCCTGCAGGCCGGGGTCCGGGTGCTGCCCGCGGCCGGGGCCATCGCCGTCGTCGCGCCCTTGTCCACCGTTGCGGTCCGGGCCATCGGGACCAGGTTCACGGTGGGGGGCGGGCTGCTGATCATCGCCGGCGGCCTGTGGCAGGTGTCCACGGCATCGACCGCGACGACCTACGCCGGCATCCTGCCCGGCCTGGTCCTGCTCGGCGTGGGTGCCGCGCTGACCATCCCGTCGGCCACCGAGTCGGTCATGGGTTCCCTGCCCGGCGGGCACACCGGCGTGGGAGCTGCTACCAACGGCACGTTCCTGCAGGTCGGCGGCGCGCTGGGGGTCGCCGTGATCGGCAGCCTGCTGAACACCCGTTACCAGGACCACATGACCAGCGCCCTGGCGTCGTCCCACATCCCGATCCCGCACGCGGTCATGGAGACGATTCTCGGCTCGCTGGGCGGTGCGCTCGGGGTGGCCAGCCGCGTCGGCGGCTTCCTCGGCGCCGGACTGGCCCAGCTGGCCCGCTCGGCCTTCATCAGCGGCATGGACCTGGGCCTGGTCACCGGGGCGTGCGTGGCGGCGGCCGGATGCGTCATCGCCCTGATCGCCCTGCCGCCCCGGGCCCGCAATCCCCAGGAGGGCAGTCAGGATCGCCCTGGCCCGGGCCAGGGCTGAGCTCGCCCCGCAGCGGAGAGGGGCCTTCGGCGTGCCGAGCGCGACCTTCGGCCCTGTGCGCTAGGGACCGGGAGCGACATCGTATGAGCGTGGGCCGGTCCATGAGCATCGCACCGCTTCTGGCCCGCCCGCGGAGGTCATGATGCGACGCCCTCACCTGTTCCTGCTGTCAGTTCTCGCGCTATCCGTGGCCGCCTGCGGTTCGCTCAGCACGCCGTCTCCCGCGCCTTCCGCCCGGCCACCCCAATCCGTGTCCCCTCCGGTGACCGCATCCCCCTCGACCACATCGCCCTCGGCGCCGGCTACTCCGCCGCGGACCGCCTCGCCCCCGCCGCCAGTCAGCCAGCTCCTACAGCCGGGAATGAGCGGGCCTGCCGTCAGCCGGCTGCAGCAACGGCTCGCGGCCCTGAATTACTACCCGGGACCGGTCGACGGCCAGTTCGGCCCCGACACCCTGGAGGCCGTGTGGGCGTTCCAGGAGGTCCAAGGCCTGCTCGCCCAGGACGCCGTGACCCCCGCCATGCAGCAGGCGCTGGTCAGCCCGCGGCCTCCGGCCGTGCTCGTGCCCGGCGGCGGGAGCCTGCGGATCGAAATCAACCTGGCCGACGAGGTACTGGTCCTCTACCGAGACAACCAGGTGGCGCTGATCAGCCACGTCTCAACCGGCGGCGGCTACTACTACTGCTCGCCGGGCGGCGGCTGCGGCTACGCCGTCACCCCGGTCGGCGATTTTGCCACCACCACCTTTATGCCGGGCTGGGTCACGGTCCCCCTCGGCGAGATGTACAACCCGGTGTTCTTCATCGACATGGCCTACGCGATCCACGGCGACACCTACGTGCCGCTCCAGCCGGTCTCGCACGGCTGCATCCGGATTCCCATGGACATCGCCGGGTTCTTCCATACCCTGGTGCCGGCGCCTGGCACGCCGGTCTACATCCGCGGCTGACTGCTCCAGAGCGCCACCCCGTCACCGGCTCAGAGCACCACGAACCGGTAGCCGTGAGAACGGAAGAACTGGATGATCACCGGCAGGGCGCTGACCGTAGCGGGATTCCCGATCGGCTGGTTGTGCATGATGACGATCGGGTGACGCAGCACCCCGCCCTCCTGCTCGGCGAGCCGGATGATCCGATGCACCCAGTACGAAGAGCCCGAGCCCTCGGCCATCCAGTCCTGGGGATCCACGGACCACAGCCACACGCCCATCCGGCGCTGCTGCGCGAGCCTGAGCGTGGTGGAGTCGTAGTCTCCGTACGGCGGCCGGAACGCGCATGGCAGGGTGCCGGCTATGGACCTCTGCTCAGCGCTGGCCCGGTCCATCTCCGCGGCCTGCCCGGCCGCGGACAGCAAGTCCATGTCGGGGTGGTTCCAGGTATGGTTACCCATCGCGTAGCCGCGCTTGACTTCCTCCCGCACCAGCGCCGGCCGGGACGCCATGTTCACGCCGATGTTGAAGAACGTCGCGGGCACCCGGTAACGAGCCAGTACCGCCAGAATGGCGGCGGTGCTCTTTCCCGGGCCATCGTCGAAGGTCAGCGCCACCGTCTTGGACCTGCCCGGAGCATAGAACCGGGCCCCGTAAGGCGCCGGCGGGCAGCCGGTGGTACGCGGCACGGCGGTCATCACGGCCGCCGTATCCTGCGACGCCAGCGGGCGATACCCTGCGGCTGAGGCAGTCAGGCTCAGCGCGGCCGTCAGGACCACCGCGCAGGCGGCCGCGACCGCGGCCTGCCGGGTGCTGAGCATGGGCGTGCCTCCTGACGTCCTAGGACCTGTTTTCAGCATGACCGTTCGCGGCAGCTGCGCCAGAGCCGTAGGTCCCGAGAGGCACAGACTTCCCCCAGCCGCCGGGAGGGTACGCATGGCAGAGAGTCTTCTGACGGTGTTCGCCTGCGGCGACGTGATGCCAGGCCGCGGCCTGGACCAGGTGCTGCCGTATCCGGGGGATCCCGAACTACGTGAGCAGCACGCCAATGACGCGCTGGCCTACGTCCACATGGCCGAACGCGCGAACGGCCCGATACCGCGGCCCGTAAGCTTTGCCTGGCCGTGGGGCGATGCCCTGCCGGTCCTGGACGCCATGAACCCGGACGCGCGGCTCATCAACCTGGAGACCAGCGTCACCCGCAGTGCCGACTTCGCGCCCGGCAAGGCGGTGCACTACCGGATGAGCCCGGAGAACCTGCCCTGCGTGACCGCGGCGCGTCCGGACGCGTGCGCGCTGGCCAATAACCATGTCCTGGATTTCGGCCGGGCCGGGCTCGCGGAGACTCTCGGCGCGCTGGCCCGCGCCGGGCTGACGGCCGCGGGAGCCGGGCAGGACCTGGCCGAGGCCAGTCGGCCCGTGGCCGTGCCGGTGCCGGTGACGGGGGAGGGGGAGAGGGAGGGGGAGGCGGCCCGGGGACGCGTGCTGGTCTCCTCGTGCGGGACCGCCTCCAGCGGCATCCCGCCGGGCTGGGCCGCGACCGCCACCCGGCCGGGGGTGAACCTGCTGCCCAGCCTGTCCGATGCGGTCGCCGACGCGGTGACCGAACGCGTCGGCGCCGCCAGGCAGGCCCATGACCTCGTCGCGGTGTCCATCCACTGGGGATCCAACTGGGGATACGAGGTGGACGCCGAGCAGGTCAGGTTCGCGCACCGGCTGATCGACGGCGGCGTCGACCTGATCCACGGGCACTCCTCCCATCATCCCCGTCCCGTCGAGGTGTACCGGGGCAAGCTGATCCTGTACGGCTGCGGTGACTGCATCGACGACTACGAAGGCATCTCGGGTTACGATGAGTACCGCGACGATCTGCGGTTGCTGTACTTCGCGGCGCTGGTGCCCGGCACGGGCACGCTCGCCGCCCTGCGGATGGTGCCCATGCAGGCCAGGAACATGCGGCTGCGTCACGCCAGCGCCGCCGACAGCCAGTGGCTGGCCCGAACGCTCAGCCGGATCAGCCGTCCCTTCGGATCACGGATCGAATGCCGGCCCGGCGGCACTCTCGAGCTGACGTGAGGACTAAGGACCCGTCAACCGCCAACCAAGGCCCGTGACCGCAGCTGGCCACGCTGACCGATGGTAGAAGGGAAAGGCACGAAGATGTATCCGAACGGACAGTGGTGATGGCCGCGGCGACCGCGATTCCCGTCCCCCGGTTGATCGACGCCGCGGGGCTCGAGGATCTGTGCCAGGTGATGGCGGCCGAGGGTTACCACGTGATCGGTCCGGCCGTTCAGGACGGGGCGATCGTGCTCAGGGAGCTGTCCTCGGCCGCGGAACTGCCCTTCGGCTGGGGCGTCCGGCTGGAGCCGGGCGGCTACCAGTTGCGCCACCGCGACGACACCGCCGCCTTCGGCCATTCGGCCGGGCCGCAGAGCTGGAAACGGTTCCTGCACCCGCCGCGCGAGCGGCTGTGGTCGGCGACGAGGACCGCCGAGGGCTTCGACCTCGACGGCGCCGAAGACGACGAGCCGCCGCGGTACGCCTTCCTAGGCGTCCGGCCCTGCGATCTGCGGGCGATCGCGATCCAGGACCGGGTACTAGCGCAGCCGGGATCGCGGTACGCGGCGCGCCGCGCCCGGCTGTTCATCGTCGCGGTGAACTGCACCGAGCCCGGCGAGGCATGTTTCTGCGCGTCCATGGGCACCGGGCCGGGGGCCGAGGACGGTGCGTACGACCTGGCTCTCACCGAACTGGTCGACGAACAGGGGCACCGCTTCCTGGTCCAGGTCGGCTCGCCGCGGGGCGCGGACATTCTCCGGCAGGTCCCCAGCGAGCCGGCCGGTGACGCGACCATACAGCGGGCGCGCTCGGCCGTGGCGGCGGCGGCGGACCGGATGGGCCGCCACATGGAGGCCGACGGCCTGCGTGAGCTGATGGCGGACAGCCATCAGGCCGCGCGCTGGGACGACGTCGCCGCGCGGTGCCTGACCTGCGGTAATTGCACCATGGCCTGCCCCACCTGCTTCTGCACCGCCATCGAGGACACCACCGACCTGACCGGGGAGCACGCCGAGCGCTGGGAGCGCTGGGACTCCTGCTTCGACCTGGAATTCTCCTACCTGCACGGCGGCAGCGTCCGGCCGTCGCCGAAGAGCAGGTACCGGCAGTGGCTCACCCACAAGCTCGGCACCTGGCATGACCAGTTCGGCTCGTCGGGCTGCGTCGGCTGCGGGCGCTGCATCGTATGGTGCCCGGTCGGCATCGACCTCACCGAGGAAGTCAAGGCCCTGCGCGCCGAACGAGACCAGCCATGACACTCACCCGGGAGCCTGTGAGCACGCCCGGCGCCCTGGCACCCCCGATGCGGCCGTCCCGTTACGTCGTGGCCGCGCGCCGGTCCGAGACCTATGACACGGTGACGCTGATGCTGCGCCCGGCGGAAACGCCGATCGAGCCGCCGCGTCCGGGTCAGTTCACCATGCTGTACGTGTACGGCGTGGGTGAGGTCCCGGTCTCGGTCAGCGGTTTCCGTCCCGGGGGCTCGGGCGGGCAGGTCCTGGTGCAGACGATCCGCGCGGTCGGGGCGGTGACCCGGGCGCTGTGCGCCGCGGCCCCCGGCGACATGATCGGGGTGCGCGGCCCGTTCGGTACCGACTGGCAGCTGCACGGCGCCGACGGCCGTGACGTGCTGGTCGTGGCGGGCGGCATCGGCCTCGCGCCGCTGCGCCCGGTGCTGCTGACCGCGCTGGCCGAGCGGGCCAGGTACGACCGGGTGGTGCTGCTCGTCGGAGCGCGGTCACCGGATGAGCTGATCTTCACCCGCGAGCTGGACACCTGGCGCAGGCGCGACGCCGACGTGCGGGTGACGGTCGACCACGGCGGTGCGGGCTGGACGGGCCAGGTCGGCCTGGTGACCAGGCTCATCGACGACGCGATCGAGGATCCGGCCGACACGGCGGCGTTCGTGTGCGGCCCGGAGATCATGATGCGGCTCTGTTCCGAGGCCCTGGTGGACCGCGGCGTGCCGGCCACCGATATCCGGGTCTCGCTGGAGCGGAACATGCAGTGCGGCGCCGCGCTGTGCGGCCACTGCCAGCTCGGCCCGCTCCTGCTCTGCCGTGACGGGCCCGTGGTCAGCTACGCCGACGCCGCGCCCCTGGTGGCCAAGAAGGAGCTGTGATGACCGTTGCCGTCAAGCCCACGCTGGCCGTGTGGAAGCTGGCCTCCTGCGACGGCTGCCAGCTCACCCTGCTCGACTGCGAGGACGAACTGCTCGCGATGGCCGGAGCGGTCGAGATCGCGCACTTCACCGAGGCATCCAGCGCACACGTCGAAGGGCCGTACGACGTGTCCCTGGTCGAGGGGTCGGTGACCACCGAGCGGGACGCCCGCCGCATCGTCGAGATCCGCGAGGCGTCCCGGATGCTTGTCACCATCGGTGCCTGCGCTACCTCCGGCGGAATCCAGGCCCTGCGCAACTTCGCCGACGTGGCCGAGTTCACCTCGGTGGTGTACGCGCGGCCGGACTACATCTCGGCCCTGGCCACCTCGACGCCGGTGGCCGATCACGTCACGGTGGATTTCGAGCTGCGGGGATGCCCGATCGACCGGCGCCAGCTGCTCGAGCTGCTCACCGCGCTACTGGCGGGCCGCAAGCCCCAGATCCCGTCGCACAGCGTCTGCTACGACTGCAAGCTGCGCGGCACGTCGTGCGTCATGGTCTCACGCGGCACGCCGTGCCTGGGGCCGGTCACCCAGGCCGGCTGCGGTGCCATCTGCCCGGCCTTCGGCCGGGGCTGCTACGGCTGCTTCGGCCCGGTGGCCGCCCCGAACCTCGCCGCGCTGACCACTCAGCTCAGGCACCTCGGCATGACCGAGAGCGAAGTGGACCGCGTGTTCGCCACGTTCAACGCAGCCGCCCCCGCCCTCGCCTCGGCACGATCCGGGCGACCTCAGCGGCCCCACCGGAGGTAGCGATGAAGGTGCTGGTCACGGCGGCCTCGATGCACGGGGCCACGGCCGAGATCGCCCAGGCGATCGCGCAGACGCTGTCGGAGCAGGGCCTGGTGGTCACCGTCCTGCCGCCGGGGGACGTCACGTCCGTGCAGGAGTACGACGCCGTCGTCATCGGCAGCGCCGTCTACGTCGGCCACTGGCTGGACGCGGCGAAGGACCTGGTGAAGAGGTGCCATGACGGGCTGGTAACCCGTCCGGTCTGGCTGTTCTCGAGCGGCCCGGTGGGGGATCCGGCGGGCAGGCTGGCCCGAGCCATGGACACCGATCCCGTCGATGTCGTCGGCATCCGCGTGGCCACCGGCGCGCAGGACCACCGGATGTTCGCCGGCCGGGTCGACCGCAAGCTCCTGACCCGGCCCCAGCGCGCCTCGCTGCTGGTGTTCCGCGGGCTGGAAGGAGACTTCCGCGACTGGGCCGCGGTCCGGCAGTGGGCCGACGGCATCGCGCGCCAGCTCACCTCGGCGTCTCGAGCCTAGCGCCGGGACCAACGTCAGGCAGGGCCGCGGGCCGCCCCGATGTCGTCGAGGATGGCGCTGGCCACCGGGCCCACGGCCGCGGCGACGGCCGACGTCAGGCCGGTGCCCTGGGCCAGGTCGGACGCCTCGATCGCGTGCACGATCAGCCGCCCGGGCATCCGGTCCAGGGCCACCGCCAGGCTGATCGCGTCGTCCAGGCCGAGTCCGTGCGAGCTCGCAGGCCGGGCCGATCCGGCTCCCGGCCGGTCTACCACGAAACGATGGACCCGGCCCGGCTGAGCAGGCTCGGCGCGGACCGCGTCGACCACGACGGCCAGCGCCGCCCCGGTCCAGGCCTCCATCAGCCGGGTGGGCTCGCCGTCGGTGACCACGAGGTCCACGCCGGGCGGCGCCACAGTGCGGAGCCTGCCGACCACCGCAGGCCCCGCGCCATCGTCGCGACGGAACTCGTTGCCCACGCCGATGACCACGACCCGCCCGCCGCCAGGAACTGAAACTGGAACCACCGTCCGTTCGGGAGATAAAGATCTTTCTATCGTGACGTCCAGGAAGTGGGTCGCGCAGGAGATGCACGGGTCGTAGTTGCGGATGGCCTGCTCGCACTGGCGGGTGAGCTCGGCGTCGTCGAGGTCGAGCCGGGCCTCCACGAAGGCGCGCAGGTCGGCCTCGATGGCCGCCTGGTTCTGCGACGTGGGGGGCACGATCCGGGCGGCGGAGATGATGCCGTCCGCGCCGATCTCGTACCGGTGGTACAACGTGCCCCTGGGCGCCTCGGTCACCCCGTAGCCGACGCCGGCCCGCGGGCGCACCTCCACGGCCGGGGGATCCGGCGGTTCGTACCCGGCGATGAGCCGCAGCGCCTCGTCGATCGCGTAGACCGTCTCCACGGCCCGGACGATGATGCTGCGGAACGGGTTGTCGCAGGTCGGACCCAGCCCTGCGGCCTGCGCGGCCTCGCGTGCCAGCGGGGACAGCCAGCGCGAGCTGAGCGAATACCGGGCCAGCGGGCCGGTGAGGTAGCGGCCGCCGCCGGCCAGGTGCGCGTGCAGCGCGTTGGAGTGCGCCACGTGCTCCTCGATCACGTGTTCCTCCCAGCCGGCCGCGGGGAACGCCAGGCCGGACCGGGTCGCCACCGTGCCACGCTCGATCGGGTAGCTGCCGGGCATCCGCAGCGCCAGCATGTCCGCCTCGCACGCGTGGTCGGGGAATCCGAACCCGGACACCCAGCGCACGGTATCCAGCGCGCCGTCGAGCGCCCGGCGCAGCGGCTCGGTGAGCGCGGCGAGCTCCGCCCGGCCCGGCGCCCGGTAGAAGCCGCCGACGCGCACGTTGACCGGGTGAATGGCCCGGCCGCCGATCACTTCCATGATCGTGTTCCCGGCCTTCTTCAGCGCCAGGCCGCGCTCCACGATGTCCCGCCGTTCCGCGGCCATCTCGATCCCGCTGCGGTAGCCGAGGAAGTCCGGCGCGTGCAGCAGGTAGATGTGCAGCGCGTGGCTCTCGATCCACTCCCCGCAGTACAGCAGCCTGCGCAGGTCGGCGATGGGTCCGTCGACGGTGACCCCGCAGGCGTCCTCGATCGCCAGGCATGCGCTCATCTGGTAGGCGACCGGGCAGATACCGCAGATCCGCGCGGTGATGTCGGGCGGCTCGGTGTAGCCGCGGCCGCGCAGGAACGCCTCGAAGAAGCGGGGAGGCTCGTAGAT
>Ga0187769_10002713_pt1 | contig 10441 bp, 7 predicted proteins | sample 0116_SJ02_MP02_1_FD_133140 | JGI IMG/M metagenome (GOLD analysis project Ga0187769, IMG submission 133140) | Tropical peat soil microbial communities from peatlands in Department of Meta, Colombia - 0116_SJ02_MP02_10_MG | ecosystem: Environmental > Terrestrial > Soil > Wetlands > Peat | place... | reverse complement strand
GCCATCTGTTTCATCTGCTCGAGAGTAGGCATCTGCGGCGCGCTGGCGGTCGTTGCCGGTTGAGTTGCCGCTGGTGCGGACGCAGCGATCGGCGAGGCTTGCGATCCGCGAAAGAAGTACCCCAAAGGCACCCCTAGTACGAGGCAAATTGCCGCGGTCACGTAGACTTGCCTGGCCGTCCAACGTGGCCTCTTCGCCGCCGATGGGCCTTCGTCTGTCATTTTGGCTGACCTCGCCCGAGCCTACGCCCGTGGTCGAGAAACCGGGTCTTGCGAGATACCCCACAGGCTGCCTATTCCATGTAACGACGGCGACCTGTCTGCCCGATGTGATGGAAGTCACAGGCGGCGGTGATCCGGCACACCTGGATAGGATTGCGCAAACCGGGAAAGCCTGCGTGTTGGCCTAGGTAGCGCCTCTTTCCGACTTCGAGATTTAGGAGCTTTGACACGGCGCGTAGAGGAAAGGACAGTCGGATTCTGATCCGAGCCATCGCCAGTCTAAGCCCTCGCGTCCCGCATTACCCTTGGGTTGCCTGGTTCCCAACGACGCACTGTTCCTAAATCGGGATGACGCGCGAGCTCGTTCTCCAAATCCTTCGCTTGGCAGCAATCTTCGGGTATGCCGCTTCCGATGTAAAAGGTTGCGGGATCGCTGAGAATGGAAGAGACGAACAAAGCTGATGTTCGGAGCATGCAGTTGTTGCTGCTCGGTGATGGGGAAACCGACCCCACTTATCTGCGTAACCTCTTAATGCAAGCGGGAAATGGCGACCTGCATCTGGAATGCGTTCCGTCGATAGAAGAAGTCCGCCTGCGGCTGAATGAAAGCCGATATGACCTTCTGCTGGCTGATAGCAAATCGAGCGACGATTCCGCGATCCGGTTGTTGCGCTCTCTCCCAGTTTCGACCTCCGTCATCTTTCTTCAGGACAAAGACGACTCGGCCTTAGGGACCATTGTGCAACCACTATTGTGCAGTCTCGGGCGCGGCTGTGATCCTTCCCGCCGCTGCCTGGCCATGGCCGTTCTCAGTGCCATTGACAGTTACAGAAGAGAGAAGCAACGCCAGACTTCTGAGGAAATGCTGCACAAGCTTCGCCGCACTGTGGAGCAATCACCCGACCCAGTCATGATTACGGACCACACGTGCGTTCTGGAATATGTAAATCCTGCATTCGAGGCTCTGACCGGATATTCCAAGGAAGAGGTGGTGGGGCAGACTCTCGGCATGCTCAAGTCCGAACAGCAAGCGGGCGAACTCTACGAGGAGATGTGGGACACGGTTCTCTCCGGTAAGACATTTCATGGAATTGTGATGAACCGGAAGAAAAACGGAGAGACTTTCATTCTGGAGAAATCCATCACGCCTCTGCGGAACGCAGCGGGAGAGATCACCCACTACATTTCGACCGGACGGGACATCACCGACCAACGAAGACTCGAATCCCAGCTGCAGCAAGCGCAAAAAATGGACGCTATTGGCCGACTGGCTGGCGGAGTCGCTCATGACTTCAATAATTTGTTGATGGTGATCAGCGCTTATGCTGAGCTCATGCTCGACTCGCTTCCTCCCGAACACCTGCTGCGGCAAAAGGTGGATGAGATTATTACCGCATCGCGCAGGGCCGCTGAACTCACCAAACAGTTGTTGGCGTTTGGCCGCAAACAAATGCAGTCGCTGCAACTGCTGGACCTGAATGCAGCCTTGCGAGAAATCGGCAGAATGCTGCCTCGCCTGATTGGTGAGGACATTCAACTGATATTCGTCCCTGGCCAGAACCTGGACAAAGTAAGAGTGGACCCCGTGCAGATTGAGCAGGTTGTGATGAATCTGGCAGCCAATGCTCGCGATGCAATGCCCGGCGGCGGCAAACTCACTATCGAAACGTCGAACGTACATTTGGACGCAACCTACACGCAGCGCCACTCCATGGTTCCTCCCGGAGATTACGTGCTTCTTGCAGTTACTGATTCGGGGATGGGAATTCCGCCGGAACACCTCGCCCACATCTTCGAACCCTTTTACACCACGAAAGAAGAAGGCAAAGGGACCGGTCTCGGACTGGCCACGGTCTATGGCATTGTGAAGCAGAACAGTGGCTTTATCTGGGTGTACAGCGAGCCGGGACTCGGAACGGCTTTTAAGATCTACCTGCCGCGGGCGCAGGCTGCAATTCCAGAGGCCTCTAGCACGGTGACAGCGCAGGACTCGCCTCATGGCTGCGAGACGCTGTTACTGGTGGAGGATGAAGCGGCCGTGAGGGAATCCACGCGGGAGTTTCTCACGCGAAGAGGATACACCGTGCTGGAAGCGTCGAACGGAGAAGAGGCGCTGCGGGTCTCGCGAGAGTTTTGTGGTCCGATTGACCTCATGATCAGCGACGTGGTCATGCCCAAGATGAGCGGCCCAAACCTGGCGGAACGGCTGTCGGCGGAGCGTCCGCACATGAAAGTGCTTTTCGTTTCCGGCTATGCTGAACATACCATCCTGCACCACGGTAAGATTGATGTCACTGCCCGCCTCTTACAAAAACCGTTCGGTCTGAATGCAGTAGCCCACAAGATCCGGGAAGTCCTCAGCGCAAATGAGTCTCTCACCAGCGCTGCTACTGCGTCCGGCTAGACCATCCCTGCCGTAAGGCTCTCGTATAATCGATCATTCATGACTTTGTCTCCCGTCCTGAAGAACCTAACTACAACTCCGTCTCCGCCAGCGACGGTCAAGCGACTGGGATTCAGCCTTCTCTCTGTCCTGGTTATTGTGTTGCTCTGGGGTGCTGTCTATGTTGCGGGCATGTTCACCCCAGCGCTGCTCGACGACGCCGATTCAGTCCACGCCGAAGCCGCACGAGAAATGCTACAGCGGCACGACTGGGTCACTCTGCACATTGACAACGGAATTCGCTACCTGGAGAAGGCGCCACTCATGTATTGGGCTGTGGCGACGAGTTACTTGTGTTTTGGAATCCACGATTGGAGTACTCGTCTTCCGCTTGTGGCCGGCGTGCTCGCTCTGTTGCTGGTCACATACTCGCTCGGCCGACGGGCGTATGGAGACCGAAGCGGATTTTACGCGGCAGTAGTTCTGGGAACGTCGTTGGGACCGTATCTTTTTACCCGGTTCTTGATTCCCGACATGCTGGTAACGCTTTGGCTCGCCTTAAGCTTCTTATTTTTTCTTCGATCGCTAAGTGAAGACCCGCCGTCCCGAATGACCCGCTGGGGACTGGCAGCTGCTTGCGCGCTGAATGTGCTGACGAAGGGATTAATCGGTTTGGTTTTTCCGGTGGTTGTGATCCTGTTATACCTGTTCCTTACGGGAAATCTCCGGCACCTCCTTCGTCTTCGGCTGTTGTCCAGCACGCTTGTCTTCCTTCTAATTGCCGCACCCTGGCACGTTCTGGCAGCTATCCGCAATCCGGATCAAGGATCGGTGCGTGGCTTCCTGTGGTTTTATTTCGTCAACGAGCATTTCCTTCGCTATTTGAACAAACGGGTTCCTCGCGATTACGACACTGTCCCGCTTCTGGTCTATTGGGCATTGGTAGCGGTTTGGCTCGTTCCCTGGGTCGTATTCCTGCCGCAGTCGCTCAAGAAAGTCCCGGTGCGTTGGCGGGATTTGCGTAATCCGCTCAGTCCGCAGAGAAATGCGAATTTTCTGTTTCTGCTCTGGGCGCTGGTAATCCTTCTCTTTTTTAGTTTTTCCACCAGGCAGGAGTACTACACGCTCCCGGCGCTGCCGGCGTTCGCGCTATTGATCGGAGGATGGCTGCAGCTGGAAGCTGACTCGAGGCCGGGTGATATCGAGCGGCGCTCGGGCAGAATTTCGTCGTTAGTGTTATTTGTGATCGGTTGCGTCGCGTTTGTCGTTGGTCTATGGTTTGTGGCAGTATCCAAGGTACCTGCTCCTGGTTTTGATCTGGCCGACCTCTTAAAGAGAAACCCCCAGGATTACGCGCTTTCTTTCGGGCACGTGTTTGATCTCACGCCACGAGCCGTCGGTGCTTTTCACCGGCCTCTGCTGGGGATCTCGCTGGCTTTGCTGGCTGGGACGGGCCTGAACTGGCTGCTTCGCCGGCGCGAAAATCCGGCGTTGGGGAACGCTGCGTTGCTATTGATGATGGTCGTGCTCCTGTGGTGCGTTCACGCGGCGTTCGTGACCTTCTCGCCTATCTTGTCGTCGAAGCAGCTTGCCACTGTGATTCAAGAATACTATCGAGCGGGAGATGTCGTGGTTGTGGATGGGGAATACGAGAGCGCTTCGACGTTGAATTTCTACACTGGCATACCCTTGCGCATTCTGCATGAACCCAGCGCAAATCTTTGGTACGGATCCCAATTTCCGGATGCGCCACACGTGTTCGAGACTAAAGTGTCTTTTCAGGCTTTGTGGAAGAGCCCAACACGAGTGTTCTTTTGGACTGACCAGGCAAACCCGAAGGAACTCGCCGGAGAAAAGTGGTATGAGGTTGGGCGTAACGGCGGACAATCAATTCTGACGAATCAATCTCTGGAAAGGTGACACAACTTTTTTCGTCTCGCCGGATTTGAGAAAACGGCCAAATATATAATCTTCAGAGTTGCCGTCTATGAATACAATCCTTGCCGGGATGCCTTCCATCGTCGTCATCTGGCGGGTTTTACTCGTTCTGTCACTTTTGGGCACAGTCAGTTCCAGTGTATTTCTTGGACTGGCGATCGCTGCCGCGTGGCGTTATCGACGAAAATCGGAGCAGGCACGAAAAGACGCTCTCTCATTGCAAGATTCTTCTCTTCCTTCAGTGACCATCCTCAAACCGTTGCACGGAATGGAACCTCGCCTGGAGGAAAATCTCGAGACCTTCTTTCGCCAGGACTACCCAGGTTTTGAGATCATCTTTGGAGCCCGCGAGGCCGACAACCCTGCGTTACAGGTGGCCGAACAGGTATGCGCGCGTTTTCCCGACGTGCGATCAAAGGTTGTGCTCTCCGGTCCTCCGGCATGGCCGAATGCTAAAGTTTTTTCGCTGCACAAAATGGCGCTGGAATCATCCAGCGATTATTTCGTCATCAGTGACAGTGACGTACGAGTGGCGCCCGAGTTTTTGCGTAGCGTCATCCCGCCCCTCCTCGACCCCCAGGTTGGCCTCGTGACCTGCCCTTACCGCGGTGTTCCGGCGCGGGGTTTTTGGTCGCTGCTGGAGGCACTTGGCATGTCCGTCGAAATGCCGTCGGGCGTACTCGTGGCTGACATGCTGGAAGGCATGCGCTTCGCCATGGGCGCAGTCATGGCAACCAGACGGGACGTACTGCGGAGAATTGGTGGCCTTGCGTCGACCGCGGATTACTATTCCGATGATTTCGTGCTGGGACACGAGGTTTGGAAGGCCGGATACAAGGTAGTGCTCTCCCACCAGGTGGTCGGACACGTTCTCATGCCGCGGTCATTCCGTCAAACCTTCGGCGATCAACTGCGCTGGATGAAGAGCACGCGCTACTCACGTCCCAAAGGGCATGTGGGTACAGGCCTGACCTTTGCGTTGCCGTCCGGCATCATTGGCCTGATTTCAGCATCTGTTCTTGGCCACGTAACGTTGGGATTGGCGCTTTTGGCAGCCGCTTTAATGAACCGGGTGATTCAATCCGTGATAGTGGGCTGGGGTGTAATTCGCGATTGGCGTGCGCTGGCTTTCTGTTGGCTCTATCCCCTGCGCGATCTGTTGGGTTTCCTCACCTGGGCTGGGAGCTTTACCAGCCGAAGTTTTTTCTGGCGGGGAGAAATCTATCGCTTTGGCTACGGAGGCAGAATCAGTCCGCAACACCGACCCGTAGAGCCGCCGGTCGCAGATCGGGTGTAACCGGCAACGGGACAGCCTCCTGCAACTCCTGCCGCCGGGCCTCGATGACGCGGCTGATGATTTCCAACAGTTTCACTTGCGGCTTGAAGCCGATCAGCTTCGACACTTTGCTGATGTTGGGAACCCGGCGATGCATGTCCTCGAAACCCGGCTGGTATGCCTCGTCATAAGGAATAATTTCAATCGGGGATTTGCTGCCGCTGAGTTTCTTGACCAGCTTGGCGAGTTCTCCGATGGAGACCTCCTCAGGATTCCCAACGTTGAAAACTTGGCCGACCGCTGCGGGACAATCCGCCAACCCAAGCAAAGCGCGAACTATATCAGTCACGTAGGCGAAACTGCGCGTTTGGCGGCCGTCTCCGTACACGGTGATAGGCTGTCCGCGCAAGGCTTGCTCCACGAAGCGGGGCAGCACCATGCCATAACGGCCGGTCTGCCGGGGTCCGGCAGCATTGAACAAGCGCGCGATCACGACTTGCAGATCCTGGGCGTTATGGTAGGCGAGAGCGAGGAATTCATCGATGGCCTTGGAGCAAGCATAGCTCCAGCGGCGCTTCGTGGTCGGGCCATACACTACGTCGTCGTCCTCGGTAAAGGGATGTTTGGCACTCTTGCCGTACACCTCGGAGGTGGAGGCCACAAGGCACGGTTTCCCGTGGCGTGCCGCTAGAGCCAGCACGTTATGGCTTCCCAAGATGTTGGTTTCGATAGTTTCCACTGGGAGCTGGATGATCTTCTTAACGCCTACAACTGCGGCCAAATGAAAGATTCTGTCCGCCTGTTCTACCAGCGATTCGAGTAGGGAGTAATCCAGGATTGTCCCCAGCGCGAAGTGGAAACGCGGGTTATCCTGCAAATGCAGGATGTTTTCCATGCGACCGGTGGAAAGATCGTCAATAACGAGGACTTCATCTCCCCGCGCCAACAGCGCCTCGCATAGGTGGCTGCCGATGAAGCCGGCGCCGCCGGTGACCAAAACTTTGCTTATGCCCATGTTTTTGTAAACACGCCTCAAATCTTAAATGTGCGAACCAAATGTGAAATATGGAAATTAGAGGCTCATTCTAGCAAGTTTTCCCTGTTTTAGGGTGTAAGAAGCTCCACGCCAGGTTACAGTATGGCCCACGAAGCTTGCTAACCAGACAAATAACGCGACCGTGTCCCTAAGGGGTAACCACAAGAGTAGCAGCAGTTGCGGGTCGCGCAGCACTTTCTGGCCCACGTAAACTGCGACCGCCAGGCGCATGCCCACTGTAACAGCAAGGAGCATCCAGGACCAACTGGCGCCTCGAGCCAGAATCAGGGTCAGCAGCGCCCAAGGAACACCGAATGTGACCCCCAGGCCAAGATATCCCCAGCGGCGTACATCTTTAACCGTCCGCGCCCACCGCAACTGGTGCTCGAAGAAGCTCCTTATTGTATATCGCGGCAAAAGGCTGTCCACCACGACGCTGGAGAGTTCAATATTCTTGCCCAGTTCGGCGATGCGATTGCCAATGTGGTAGTCATCGGCCAGGTAATCGACAAACGCCTCAAAACCGCCGATGGCCTGCAAGTCGCGGCGTCGAAAAGCGAGAGTCGATCCTAACCCGAACTTGACGCCCTCAAGATTCCGCGCGACCAGCACTCCGGGAAAGAAGTCCGTACTAATGCCCAGCGATTCCAGTTGCGATCCCAGCGTTGCGTTGGCAACACCACGATAGGGGCAAGTCACCGAACCGATCCCGGGATCAACAAGAGGAGCAAGTACTCGCCGCAGATAATCGGGAGGAACACGAATATCGCTGTCGTTCACAATGATGTATTCATGACTGGCATGTGGCAGCATCTGGGTCAGATTGCTGACTTTAGTGTTGCTGCCCAAGTTTTGAGGGCAGTGGACCAATCGGATCTCGCGCTGCGGGAACTCCGCCCTCAGGCGCTCGACCAGCTCAATTGCGGGATCGTTAGGATCACTGACGCCGAAAATGATTTCGCACGCGGGATAATCCTGCAGGCAGTGGCTGCGGAAGCTTTCATACATCCCCGGGTCGGTGCCTTTCAGCGGTTTGAGGATGGAGACGGGTGGAAGATCGTGTGTGGCATGAGCTGTGGCATGAGCAGTGTTGGCCGCTGCATCCTTCAGAAAACGAGCGGCACTCCAGATACAGACAATGTAATACGCGATGCTTGCAACCGTCGCTGCGACGGCAACGAGCTCAATAATTCGGAGTACTTGATGAATCATGAATGCTGAGGACTGGGGGTCCTGATTTTCTGCTCAATCCTTATTTGCGATCTCTGCGAATTCTTCGCGTCCTCTGCGCTGAAAAGCTTTGGCGCTAACATATCTGACCCAGCCACGACTGGGGGTCATCCCGAAGGCCTGCGCTTTTTCCAGCAGGCCGAGGGATCTGGCGTGGAGTGCCCTCGAATTCGACCTAATTCCGCGCGAGATCCCTCACTGGGCTGAAGTACGCCGAGTTTCGGCATGATCCCGTGATGGCGGGGCGAGTCAACTTAAATTGTCGCCAAAGCTCTTAACCGCGAAGATCGCTAAGAACGCAAAGCAGTCGAATCACTCGTACCGCAAAGATTCGATTGGATCCAAATTAGCCGCCTTCCAGGCGGGGTAAATGCCGAAAAGCAACCCCTCAGTCGCTGCAGCGGCAATGCCAAAAATCGTCCAAAACGTGGACATGCGGGCCGGCAGCGATGTCCAGATGGCAGGGATAATCCAAGTGATCACCGCACCCACCAGCACGCCAATGACTCCACCCAATGCCGTCAACGTAATCGCTTCCAAAGTGAATTGCAGCAGGATATCGCGTTTACGTGCCCCGATCGCCTTGCGCACGCCAATCTCTCGCGTGCGCTCGGTTACCGAGACCAGCATGATGTTCATAACCCCGACGCCGCCGACGATCAGGCCCACGCTGGATACCGCAAACATGAAAATGAAAATGGCTCCCGTCACCTGATTCCACACATCAACCAATGAATCCTGAGTGAATATGGCGAAGTTGTCGGGTTTATCGGGCGGTACCTTGCGGCGACGGCGCAGTAGTTCCCGAATTTCGTCCATGGCTTTGGGCATGTCCTGCTGCGAAGTTGCCTTCGCGCTTATCCAGTATTGCTTCAATTCAGGATGCAGCTTGCGAAAGACGGAAAGCGGGAAGAACACGACATTGTCATTCGGATTTTTGCCCGTAGAGAAGACATTCTTATTGGGTACCGCAACCCCAACAACGGTAAACGTCTGTCCTTCGATGTTGATTTGCTTACCCAGCGGATCGCTGTTCGGAAAAAGCTCCTCGGCCGTATCGCTGCCCAGCACAATGACGGGCGAATGGTGCTCGTCATCGAGTTCGCTGAACCAGCGGCCTGTCGACAATTCGAAGTCGAACACATCTTTCACGGCCGCCAGATCACCTTCCAGTATGGTGTTCTTCGCGCGACGGTCGCCATATTTCACAACGTACGTGCCGGTGCCAAACTCTTGCTGAACGAATTGCAGGGTGGGCGTGACGGCTTTCACGTGCGGCAGATCTTTCACGGCTTCCGCGTCGTCGAGCGTCAGCTCCCGGCGCTTGCGCATCTCCTCAGTTGGCAGGCCAAACTTGAACGGTTCTATGTGAAAGGCAAAAATCACGTTGGACCCGATGCTCGCGACCACCTTGCTCACATTGTCATTCAGCCCACGCACCACAGAAGAGATCCCGATAACGACAGCCACGCCGATCACGATGCCCAGCACGGTGAGCGCCGAACGCAGCTTGTTGCTGCGGATGGTGTCCAGCGCCATCGTTACAATCTCGCCGTAGTCGCTTCTGCGCATCATCTCAGTTCAAGACAGTCCCTCTGTGGTTCTCTTTACAGTTCGAACCTCAAGGCCGCGATCGGATCCAATTGTGCCGCTCTTCGCGCCGGATAAACTCCGAAAAATACACCCACGCTGCCCGACACCAGCAAAGCCGCAGCCACAGCCCACAATTTGACCGCAGAGGGCATCCCGATCAAAGCAGTGATTCCTTTTGCAAAAGCAATCCCGAATAGAACCCCAAGGATTCCGCCAACCAAAGCCATCGTGCCGGACTCGATCAGGAATTGCAGCAGGACATCCCGCCGCCGGGCTCCCAGCGCCTTTCGAATCCCAATCTCTCGTGTGCGCTCCGTCACCGAGACCAGCATGATATTCATGATCACGATGCCGCCGACCACCAGTGCGATGGATGCGATCGCTACCATGACAATAAAAAACGTGCTGCTCAGGCTCGACCAGATACTGAGAAAGCTCTGATTGGTCTCAGCAGCAAAACTGTCGGGTTTACCGGGAAGATCGTGGCGGCGGGCTCGCATGATGGCGCGCGCTTCATCGATGGCTGACTCCAACTCACTGCCCACACCATTTGCTTTTCCCGAAATGCGAACCGTCGTATGCGATCCGAATTGCTTCAAATAACTTGAGATGGGCATGGCAACATAGTTGTCGCGGCTTTGCCCCAGGGTCGTTCCCTGCTTCTTCCCCACTCCAATGATCGTGTAGAGCTGGCCTTCGACCCGGATTTCCTTGTTCAGCGGGTCGACTCCGGGAAACAGGTTGTCAACCACGTCAGTTCCGAT
>Ga0187769_10002711_pt1 | contig 10443 bp, 10 predicted proteins | sample 0116_SJ02_MP02_1_FD_133140 | JGI IMG/M metagenome (GOLD analysis project Ga0187769, IMG submission 133140) | Tropical peat soil microbial communities from peatlands in Department of Meta, Colombia - 0116_SJ02_MP02_10_MG | ecosystem: Environmental > Terrestrial > Soil > Wetlands > Peat | place... | reverse complement strand
ATCGCCCAGATCGTCGCGATCGCCGTGAAAATGGGAGCGACCAAGGCCGACTTCGACGCCACCATGGCGTTGCATCCGACCGCGGCCGAGGAACTGGTCACCATGCGCAAGAAGACCGCAAGTTACGCTCGCGAAGCGGCGGAATAAGACAAAAAAACAGCAAAAACGGGCCTTTCGGCGGGCTGTCGCGCCCCTCCATGGCCGTGTATAAAGCGCCCGTCATTCCGGCAATGCCGCGCCAGCCGCGCGGGCCGGAATCCATCATCATCGTTTGTGAAGAATGGATTCCGGGCTTGCAGGCAGCGGCTCGTGCCCCGAAATGACGGTCTGGAGATCGGTATGTCGAAACTGGTCAACGAGGCGCCCTGGATTCCGGCTTCCTGGCGCTCGAAACCGCGAGTGCAAATGCCGGATTATCCCGATCCCAAGGCGCTGGCCGACGTTGAGGCGCAGCTCGCTACCTTTCCGCCGCTGGTTTTTGCCGGCGAGGCGCGCAATCTCAAGGCCTCGCTCGCCAAGGTCGCGGCCGGTCAAGCCTTTCTCTTGCAAGGCGGCGATTGCGCCGAAAGCTTCGCCGAGCACGGCGCCAACAATATTCGCGATCTCTTCCGCGTCTTTCTGCAAATGGCGGTGGTGCTGACCTATGCGGCGGCGTCGCCTGTCGTCAAAGTCGGTCGCATTGCCGGGCAGTTCGCCAAACCGCGCACCTCGCCAACGGAAAAACGCGGCACCGTCGAGCTGCCGGTCTATCGCGGCGATATCATCAACGGCACCGATTTCACGCCGGAAGCGCGCACACCCGATCCGCGCCGGCAATTGGAGGCCTACCGCCAGTCGGCGGCGACGCTCAATCTGTTGCGGGCGTTCGCCAAGGGCGGCTACGCCAGCCTCGATAATGTCCACCGCTGGATGCTGGAATCGGTGCGCGGTTCGCCGCAATCAAAGCGCTATGAGGATCTGGCCGACCGCGTGTCCGGGGCGCTCGATTTCATGCGCGCCTGCGGCCTGACCTTCGCCGCCGATTCCAGCCTCGGCACCACCGATTTCTACACCAGCCATGAGGCGTTGCTGTTGGGCTACGAGGAAGCTTTTACCCGCGTCGATTCGACGACCGGCGACTGGTACTGCACCTCGGGCCACATGGTGTGGATCGGCGATCGCACGCGCCAGCCCGAAAACGCTCATGTCGAATATTGCCGCGGCATCAAGAATCCACTCGGTCTGAAGACCGGCCCGACACAGAAGCCGGACGAGCTGCTGCGGCTCATCGACATCCTCGACCCGGACAACGAACCGGGCCGGCTGACGTTGATCTGCCGGGTCGGCGCCGACAAAGCCGCCGAGCTGTTGCCGCCGATGCTGCGCGCGGTCAAACGCGAAGGCCGCAACGTCGTATTGTCATGCGATCCGATGCACGGCAACACGATCACGTCGGTGTCCGGCTACAAAACCCGCCCCTTCGACCAGATCCTCAAGGAGGTCCGCGCGTTTTTTCAAGTCTGCGGCGCCGAAGGCGTCTATCCGGGCGGCGTGCATCTGGAAATGACCGGGCAAAACGTCACCGAATGCACCGGCGGCGCACGCGCCATCAGCGACGAGGATCTCAACGACCGTTATCACACCGTATGCGATCCGCGGCTCAATGCCGAGCAGTCGATCGATCTGGCGTTTCTGTTGGCGGATTTGCTCAAATCGAAACGCCAGGGGATGGCCGTGCCGCTGCCGGCGGTGGCGGGCTTGTAGCGGACGACAGACGACGGATGACAGGACGACAGAAAGCACTGGCATCAGGGGTTCCTCATCTGCTCCCCGTCGTGCGTCCTCCGTCGTCTATGCTAGATGGTCCGCGCTATGACTGACCGTCCCACCGACCGCCTTGCCATCGCCGTGGCGCAGCTTAATCCCGTTGTCGGCGATGTTGCCGGCAATCTGGAGCGCGCCCGCAAGGCGCGCGCGGAGGCCGCGCGCGAGCGCGCCGATATTGTCGCGTTCTCGGAACTCTTTATTGCCGGCTATCCGCCCGAGGATCTGGTGCTCAAGCCGGCGTTCCAGGCCGCTTGCCGCGCCACAGTCGAGACACTGGCGCACGATACCGGCGACGGCGGGCCGGCGGTTTTGATGGGATCGCCCTGGGTCGACGACAATAAACTCTACAATGCCTATTTGCTTCTGGCCGGCGGACGGATCGAGGCCATCCGCTTCAAGGTCAACCTGCCGAATTACGGCGTGTTCGACGAGAAGCGCGTGTTCGCTTCCGGCCCGGTGCCCGGTCCGGTCAATTTCCGCGGCGTCCGACTTGGCCTGCCGATCTGCGAAGACACCTGGATCGACTGGGGCGACTACGAAAACGTTACCGAGTGCCTCGCCGAGACCGGTGCTGAATTGCTCGTCGTGCCCAACGGCTCGCCCTATTGGCGCGACAAGATCGACGTGCGGCTCAACGTCTGCGTTGCGCGTGTCACCGAGACGGGCCTGCCGCTCATTTACATCAACCAGGTGGGCGGTCAGGACGAACTGGTATTTGACGGCGCCTCGTTCGCTCTCAACGCCGACCGCTCGATCGCGTTGCAACTGCCGGCCTTTCGCGAGGCTGTCGTGACGACCCATTGGTCGCGCAATGAAGGCGCCTGGCGCTGCACGCCGGGTCCGATCGCGCCTCCCGACGAACCGGACAAGGCCGACTACACCGCCTGCGTGCTGGGACTGCGCGATTACGTGAACAAGAACCGCTTCAAAGGCGTCGTGCTCGGACTGTCCGGCGGCGTCGATTCGGCGCTCTGCGCAACGATGGCAGTCGACGCGCTCGGCGCCGAGCGGGTGCACTGCATCATGCTGCCGTACCGCTACACCTCGCAGGAATCCCGCAACGATGCCGCCCTTGTCGCCAAAGCGCTCGGCGTTCCCTACGACATCGTGCCGATCGAAAGCGCCGTGCACGGCCTCGAAGCGGCGCTGACGGGGATTTTTGGCGGCGCGCCGCGCGATGTGACCGAGGAGAATCTGCAGGCGCGCGCGCGCGGCGTCATCCTGATGGGCATTTCCAACAAGTTCGGCCTGATGGTGGTGACGACCGGCAACAAGTCGGAAATGTCGGTCGGCTACGCTACGCTGTACGGCGACATGAACGGCGGCTTCAATCCGATCAAGGACCTCTACAAGACCGAAGTCTACCGATTGGCGCGCCTGCGCAACCACTGGAAACCGGACGGTGCGCGCGGGCCCGCCGGCGCCGTCATTCCGGAAAACGTGATCGTTCGGGCGCCGAGCGCTGAACTGCGCGAGAACCAGACCGACCAGGACACGCTGCCGCCCTATGACGTGCTCGACCAGATTCTCGAACGATTGGTCGAGCGCGAGGACTCCGTTGCCGCAATCGTCGCCGCCGGCTTCGACCGCGACACGGTGATGAAGGTCGAGCGCATGCTCTATCTGGCCGAATATAAACGCCGCCAGGCCGCGCCGGGGGTGAAAGTGACGCTGAAGAATTTCGGCCGCGACCGGCGTTATCCGATCGTCAACCGCTTCATCGACCCCGGCACGGCGAGCGATGAACCCGAGCGCGCCCCAACCGCGGGCGCGGCCAAAGCGGTGACTATGGCGAGAGCGAGCGCTCCGGATCTTTAGATGGGCAGTGCGGGCTTGCGGCGTGTGGCGCGCGCCGGAGCTGCGAATTAACGCGCCGGCGCCGGACCCGGCTGCGCCGTTTGCGACGAACTCTGCGAGGCCGACAGGAAGGGCGGTCCGACCACTCGCACGCCGCCCTTCTTGTCGTCGCCGCCGGCCGCGTTCGCGGTCGTATTGATCTTCGCGGTTGCGCTGCCGGCCGATGCGGCGGCGGCCGGAGCCTGCTCCTTCACGGCGGCGGCGGGCGCGGCCGCCTTGCCGGGCGGTTTCGTCGGTTGCGACAGCGCTTTGGCATTCTGATCGGTCACGACAATGTCGCCGCTCGAAAGCGTCGACGAATCGTCGGCGTTCTTAAGCGCATCCGCCCAGCTTTGCCCGGGCCGCCGGCAGGAACAGCCGGGGATCAGCGCTGTGCGGTAGCGAAAGGCATTGGGCAGCGCCGTATACATTTGGCCGCTGGTCGACACTGCCTGATCCATGCCCTCGCCGGGATTGCGAAACGAATAAAGCGCGACCTCGGTGGCCGGACATTCGCGCTGGCAGGTCTGCTGGTCCTCGGCAAAATGCGTCGGCAGCGTCGAATACGAGACCGGAAAATAATAGCCGTCGCAGCTGCGCACGCAGACGGTGTGATAGGTGCCCGACGGGGCGCCGTCGCCGCCCGCGTTCAGAATCGTGCCGCCGCCGAACAGGGCGTCGAAAAAGCCCTGCGGGCCGCCCTGTGAATTGGCCGCGGCAGTATACTGCGCGCCGCAATTGTTCTGCGCCAACTGTCCGATCAGCGCGCGCCGCTGACCCTGCCGGTCCTCACTGCCGCTCTTGAGCTGTTCGAGATCGCTCATCATGCGATCGAGATTGCCGCGCATGCCCTGGATCTGCGAGGTAATCGGCCCGCATTGCGGCGACAACGCCGAGAACAGCGCAAAAAATCCCTGTCCGGCGCAGCCCGACTTGTGCGCCTGCGCCACGGTGCGGTCGAGATCGGCCTGCTGTTTGGCGATCGCGTCCTCGGCGCGCTTGATCTCCTCGGCGCGGTCCGGATTGGTGACGCCTTTATCGAAGCCTGCGAGCTGGCCTTCGAGCCGCACACACACCGGATTGGCTACGGCCGGGTTGAGCGCCGGCTGATTGGCCGGCGGTTGGCTTGTCGGCTGTGTCGTAGGTTGATTTGCCGGCTGACTTGGCGCGGCCTGGGTGGGAATCGGCTTGGGTCCGACCGGCGGCATCAAGACGCCCTGCGCGCCGGCAGGGCCGGCCAAAGCGAGCATGCCAAGGGTAATGCCAAGCGTGGTCTGAAGCCCGGCTTGGCCGAGGCCGCGCAGCTTTTGGATCATGTCCAGTCCGACAGCCGTTTCCCCGAAGCGACGCGGATCAAGCCCTGCAATGGTGACCAAAGTGTGGACCAAGCGATGCGCCCGCACAAGCCGCGCATTCCGGCCGTCTCACTCGGCATCGGGCTGATTTTCCGGGCGGGCACGGTCGAAGGCGGCAAGCGCCAGGGCGGCCTGTTCGACGCCGACGATCTTGGGAAATTTGTCGAGCGGCACTTTCAGCCGCCGCGCATTGGCCACTTGCGGGACCACGCAGACGTCGGCCAGCGACACCCGGGTGCCGTAGGCATAAGGTTCGGGCTCGATCAGCGCTTCGAGCGCCTCGAAGCCGGTGATGATCCAATGATGGTACCAGGCGTCGATGGCGCTTTGGGGTTGCCCCATCTCGTTCTTCAGGTAGCGCAGCGGACTGGTGTTATTAAGCGGATGGATGTCGCAGGCGATGAGGTCGGCGAGCGCGCGCACTTTGGCGCGAGCGGTCGGATCGCGCGGTAACAGCGGCGGCTCGGGGTGGGTTTCGTCGAGATATTCGATGATGGCGAGCGATTGAATCAGCACATCTCCCGCCGCCGTAACCAGTGCCGGCACCCGCATTTGCGGGTTGACGGCACGAAACTCCGGCCGCTTGTTATGGCCGCCGTCCTTGACCAGGTGGACGGACACGGTTTCGTAGGCAATGCCCTTGAGATTAAGCGCGATGCGTACGCGGTAGGCGGCCGAGGAGCGAAAGTAAGAATAAAGCTTCACGCGTCCTCCATCGGGTCGTCGCTTTCGGCGGTCTCCGCGACGAGTTGCGCGGACCGCTCGGTGATCTGCTGCAGCGCACGGTCGAACGCCTGGCGGTCGCCGGGCGCAAGAATATCGGTAAGCCGGCGGGCAAAATCGAGCGCATGCGGCGCCAGCTCCTCGTAGATCGCGCGGCCCGCCGCGGTGAGCGAGAGAAACGACTCGCGCATGTCGGCACGGTTGGCCCGGCGCGTTAAGAGCCTGCGCTTCTCCAGAAGCGCGACCGCACGCGAGACCTTGGTCTTGTGCATGTGGGTATGGGCGCCGATTGCCTTGCCGGTCATCACGCCGTACTGCCCCAGCGTCACCAGCACCCGCCATTCCGGTACGCCGATCCGGTAGCGGCGGGCATAGACCCGCGACAGCGCCTGAGAAACGAGGCTCGCCACCACGTTGAACTGGTAGGGCAGGAACTCTTCGAGCTTCAACGGCGCCCGTTCGTCCGGCGCCTCGCTCGCGCCGTCCTGCACGTCGCTTTCCATCGCCTGCTGACCGGCCATCGCCCGAACATGAACGAACTTCATGGGCCACGCAACGGCGTCCGGATGCAATTGGCGCGGCGAAAAGGAAACCGCGCTGCGGTGTTTTTATTGTTACGATCGGTGGTAAGTTTGCAATCGGCCGCCGCGGCAAATAGCGGCGCCGCAACGGGGGGAAAAGAGCATGTCCGATATCACCGCACCGCGTCCGCTGATTCCGGCCTTTGCCGGGATTTACAACGCCTTCGAACCGTTGGCGCTGCCGCTGTTGCGGTTCGTGATGGGATTGATTCTGGTTCCGCACGGTTGCCAGAAACTGTTCGGCTGGTTCGGCGGCGCCGGCTTCGAGAAATTCGTGGAGAATTTCGACAAGATGGGCTGGCATCCGGCGGTGTTTTGGGTGGCGCTGGTCGCTTTGACCGAGAGCGTCGGCGGCTTGATGCTGGCGTTCGGCTTCGTCACCCGCTTTGCCGCCGCCGCGATCTTCATCTTCATGCTCAACGCGATGTGGGCGACCGGAAATCGCGGCGGATTTTTCTGGGCGCAGGGCGGGCTGGAATATTCGCTGCTGATCGGCGTCGTCGCGCTGGTGTTTCTGATCCGCGGCGGCGGCAAGTACTCGATCGACAGCGCGCTGGGCTGGGAGCTGTAAGAAAAGGCAAGTGGCGAATAGGGGACCCGCGAAATCCCTATTCGCTATACGCAGTTTTTAGCGCGAGCACTCGATGGCGACATAGTCGTCGCAGCTGCCGTGTTTGCAGGCGCCGGGGCCGCTGGTCGGAATGGCGCCGGTAATGTCGTCCCGGTCGATCTTGTGGAACGATACGGCTTGCGCGAATTCGCGCGACTTGCAGTAGGAATTCGCCACCGCCGCGCCGCAATTGGCGCCGGACGACAGGCAGCGGTCGACGCCGTAGCCGTCGGCGTCGTTAGCGATGATGAAGACGCGGCTTTCCGCATGCGCGGCGGCGGCGCCGAGCAGCACGGCCGCAGCGGCGCTGATCGCGATGACAGAACGCATCATTTTCCCCACCCGGCGCTTAAGCCCGCCAGAGCCCGAACCACTGGCCCGAACCTCCCAGCGACAATGCGACCGTACGGTTAAGCTTGCGTTAAGGGACGGCGTCCGGCGTCGTTTCCACGGTGATTTGCGGGGACAACCGGGGACCTTGACCTTATGCGCCGCCTCGACCATTGTGCCGGCCATGACGGGTCACGCGTCGATCTGCGGCATTCGCCGGGAGATTATTGGCTAGCGCAAAACGCTGGCTGCGGCCGTCTTTTCTCATCGTCGAGACCAAAGGACACGCCCGGCCAGCAGGCCGCAAGGCGCGTACAATCATGCATGGCTTGATTCGACGATGGACCTGAAACTCTACGATACACTCACCCGCGGGAAGCGGCCGTTCCGTCCGCTCGATCCGGGCAACGTGCGCATGTATGTGTGCGGACCGACGGTTTACGACTTCGCCCATATCGGCAACGCGCGGCCGGTGATTGTGTTCGACGTGCTGTTCCGGCTGCTACGCCACATCTACGGCGCCGAACATGTCACTTACGTGCGCAACATCACCGACGTCGACGACAAGATCAACGCCCGCGCGGCGGAGGACTATCCCGGCCTGCCGCTCAACGAGGCGATCCGCAAGGTCACCGCGACGACCGACCAGCAATTCCACGACGACGTCGCCGCGCTCGGCTGCCTGCCGCCGAGTTTCGAGCCGCGCGCCACCGAACACATCGCCGAAATGCGCACGCTGATCGAGCGGCTCGTCGCCTCCGGCAACGCCTATGTCGCCGAGGACAACGTGCTGTTCAGCGTGCCGTCCGATCCCGACTACGGGCAACTGTCGAAACGCCCGCTCGACGAAATGATCGCCGGCGCCCGCGTCGAAGTCGCGCCGTACAAGCGCGATCCGCGGGACTTCGTGCTGTGGAAGCCGTCAAAGCTGGGCGAGCCGGCGTGGCCGTCGCCCTGCGGTATCACGGCGCCGGGACGTCCGGGCTGGCACATCGAATGCTCGGCGATGTCGTGGAAATATCTCGGCGAGACGTTCGACGTCCACGGCGGCGGCATCGATCTCGTGTTCCCGCATCACGAGGACGAAATCGCGCAATCGCGCTGCGCCTTTCATACGCCGATGATGGCGAACTACTGGATGCACAACGGCTATCTTCAAGTCGAAGGCGAGAAGATGTCGAAGAGCCTCGGCAACTTCGTGACGATCCGCGACTTGCTGAAGGATTGGCCGGGCGAAGTCGTGCGCCTCGCCATGTTACAAACCCACTATCGCCAGCCAATGAATTGGACGTTAGCCGGCCTAAGTGAGGCGCAGAAGGCGCTGGATCAATGGTACGCACTAACTGGCGATTTGGCGCCGGGGCTATTGTGTGCCGATGCGCTCGATGGGCTGGCTGACGACCTGAATACGCCGAAGGTGCTCGCTGCGCTGCACGAGTTACGCGGCGAGGCGAGTAAGGGAAGCAGACCTGCCGCGGCTTGTCTGAAGGCGAGCGCGCAATTGCTGGGCTTGTTGCAAAAAACACCCGCGGATTGGTCAGCTTTCCGGCCAGCGTCAATCGTCGTCGATGAGAGCAAGGTGATCGGTTTGGTCCAAGCGCGCAACGCCGCGCGTGCTAGGAAAGATTGGAAGGAGTCCGATCGCATCCGCGACGAGCTGGCTAAAATGAACATTGAACTTAAAGATACGCCGCAAAGCACGACATGGAGTTATGCGCTGAAGGCCGCGGATTTAACGACAGGAAAGCCGTCAATAGGCGCCCCGGATTTGACGGTTCGGAAGTCGTCGGTAGACAATGAATTGCCCTCGGGTACGAAGGGCCGGAACGTTAAGTCATGACTCCCCGCTCTCTGCCTCAGCTCGCGATGCGGCCATTGTTGCCGACCGATGTGCCGCTGCTCGCCGAGATTTTCCGCGCTGCTATCGAGGAACTCACCGCCGAGGATTACTCCGAGGCGCAGCAGGAGGCGTGGGCCGCGGCCGCGGACGATGAAGAGGCGTTCGGCAAGAGGCTCGCCGGCGAACTGACGCTAGTCGCGACCTATGACGGCGCGGCGATCGGCTTCGGTTCGCTCGCCGATAACGTCAAGATCGACATGCTCTACGTGCATCCAGGCGCCGCCGGTCAGGGCGCCGGCGCCATGCTGTGCGAGGCGCTGGAAAAGCTCGCCGCCGCGCGCGGCACCAAGGAACTGACGGTCGACGCCAGCGACTCAGCCCGCGGGTTCTTCGCGAAGCGCGGCTTTGCCGCGCAACGCCGCAACACCGTGTCGCTCAACGGCGAGTGGCTCGCCAGCACGACGATGACCAAGCCGCCTGCCGGCGCGAGGAGCATGTCATGAAGCGCCCGGACACGCCTTTTCCCCGCCACTGGCTCTATTATCTGATCTTGAAATACGCCGTGATCGGTGCCGCCATCGTGGTGTCGCTCTACACGGTCTATCGGCTTTATCGCGGCTAGGGCTATGGCACGGGAACGGCTTTATCTGTTCGACACCACGCTGCGCGACGGCGCACAGACCAACGGCGTCGATTTCACGCTGGCCGACAAGCTCGCCATCGCGCGGCTGCTTGACGACCTTGGCATCGATTACATCGAGGCCGGCTATCCCGGCGCCAACCCGATCGACACCGGCTTTTTCGCCGAGCGGCGGCCGATGCGCGCCGCAGTGACCGCGTTTGGCATGACGCGGCGGCCCGGCCGCTCGACCTCGAACGATCCGGGCCTGGTCGCGCTCCTTGACGCGCAGGCCGACGCCGTCTGCTTTGTCGCCAAGTCGTGGGACTATCACGTGCGGGTGGCGCTCGAGACGACGGAAGAGGAGAACCTCGCCTCGATCCGCGACAGCCTGCGCGCCGCCAAGGCAAAAGGCCGCGAAGTCCTGCTCGACTGCGAGCATTTTTTCGACGGCTACAAGGCGAAGCCCGCTTACGCGCTCGCCTGCGCCAAGGCGGCCTACGACGAAGGCGCGCGCTGGGTGGTGCTCTGCGACACCAACGGCGGCACGCTGCCGCACGAAGTCGAGCGCATCGTCGGCGAGGTCTGCGCAGAAATTCCGGGCAGCCACGTCGGCATTCACGCCCATAACGACACCGAGCAGGCGGTGGCCAATACGTTTGCCGCGGTGCGCGCCGGCGCCCGCCAGATCCAGGGCACGCTCAACGGGTTGGGCGAGCGCTGCGGCAACGCCAACCTCGTCT
>Ga0187769_10002710_pt1 | contig 10444 bp, 5 predicted proteins | sample 0116_SJ02_MP02_1_FD_133140 | JGI IMG/M metagenome (GOLD analysis project Ga0187769, IMG submission 133140) | Tropical peat soil microbial communities from peatlands in Department of Meta, Colombia - 0116_SJ02_MP02_10_MG | ecosystem: Environmental > Terrestrial > Soil > Wetlands > Peat | place... | reverse complement strand
GCGAGCACGAGCGCGCCGAAGCGGCGCGCCGCGTGCTCGAGCGCGCAGCTGAGCAGGCCGAAACACGCACCGAGCGCACGGCTGCCGAGACGGGCGGCGCAGCTCGCGGGTGCTCCCGCGATGCAATGTAATGGATGTATGTAACGTCGCCGCAGCGCGGCAGGTGACAGCCTGACATTGTGCTGACACGCGTGTTAGAGTCGCGCAGCACGATCCCATGAGGCGCTTGAGTGGCCGACAGCCCCGCGTCCGGCGTCGAACTCGCACAACAAAGCCGTAACCGTCACGCGATCGAGCGCGTGCCGACGGGAGTCGCTGCCTTCGTCGGTCGCACCCTCAAGGGCCCGGTCGGCCAGGCACTCACGGTAACGAGCTTCGCCGAGTTCCAACAGCAGTTCGGCGGCCTGTGGCAGCCCGCGACCCTGTCCTACGCGGTCGAGCAGTTCTTCGAGAACGGCGGCCGCGAGGCGCGCATCGTGCGCGTGGTCAACGGCGCGCGCCCGCCGACGATCACTCTGCCGGCGGGCCGCCAGGCGCTGAAGCTGGTGGCGCTCAACCCCGGCTCGCGCGAGTACCTGCGCGCTTCGGTCGATTACGACGGACTCACCGCCGCCGAGCATGAGCGTTTCAATCTGGTGGTGCAGCGCGTGCGCACCGCCGGGTCGGAGCTGGTGGAGGATCAGGAGATCTACCGCCGCGTGTCGGTGGCGCCCTCCTGCGGTCGCTTCGTCGGGGACGTACTGCTCGAATCGCATCTGGTGCGCGTGCTGGGGCCGCTGCCCCCGCAGCGTCCGGATCGCTCTGCCGGGAGTCCGGGCGGAGTCGTCGTGGGCTACACATTGTCCAATCCCGACGGTGACGACGGTGCGCCGCTCACCGACTACGACATCATCGGTGCCGCCGGCAGCGGCACCGGGCTGTTCGCGCTCGGCGGCGCGGTGCGTTTCAACATGCTGTGCATTCCGCCGCTCGCCCGTGACCGGGACGTGGGCCTGTCCACGCTGCTGGTGGCAGCGCGCCTCTGCCGCGAGCACCACGCGCTGCTGATCGTCGACCCGCCCGCGGCCTGGACCTCGGCAGCGGCGGCGCTCGAGGCGCTGCGCACCTGGCCGTTCCGCAGCGACAGTGCCGTCATGTACTACCCGCGCGTGCAGGCCTTCGATCGGCTGCGCGGCCGCGTGGAGACCTTTGGCTCGTGCGGGGCGGCGGCGGGCATGATCGCGCGCTCGGACGAGACCTGGCCGGTGTGGGCGGCGGCGGAAAGCGAGGAGGCGATTCTGCGTCCCGGCCTGCGTCCGGCCGTGCCGGTGTCGGATGGCGAGCGCGCCCGCCTTGCACAGGCGGGCGTCAACACGCTGCAGTCGGTGCGCGCGGGCGCGCGCGCGCCGGTGAGCCCGCGCACACTCGCCGCAGGCGGCAGCGGCGCGTCGGACTGGAAGTACCTGTCGGCGCGGCGTCTGGCGCTGTTCGTGGCCGCGAGCGTCGAGCAGGGCACGCGCTGGGTGCTGCTCGAGCACAACGGGCCTGCGACCTGGGAGCGCGCGCGGGCACAGGTGGAGAGCTTCCTCGACGCCCTCGCGGCGCAGGGCGCCTTTGCCGGTGCAGGCGCCGATGAGAGCTACTTCGTGATCGCCGATGAGCGGGTCAACCGGCCCCAGACGCTCGCCGAGGGCAAGTTCAACCTGCTGTTCGGCTTCGCCACCAGCAAGCCGGGCGAGTTCGACACCTGGCTCGTGACGCACCGTGCCGGGGCGAGCCGCGTGCGTCCGGTTTCCGTGAACCGCTCCGCCACCTCGAAGCAGCGGGTCGAGTGGGAGATCGAGACCTCGATTTTGCGTGGTTAGGCGAAAGCGCCCGCGGCGCTTTCGGCAGGCCCGGGCATCGACGTTGCACCGCCACGCCGGCAAACAGCGCGGCTTTGCCGCGAACAGAGCGCTGGCGACGGCGGCGGTTTCCTCCGGTCAGGGCGGTGCGCCGAAGCCTCCGCCGCCCGGCGTGAGAATCGTGAGCTCGTCCCCCGCGGTGACCTCGAAGCGCGCCGTGGCACCGAGCAGCTCGACGCTCCCGTCGGCACGGCGGATGTTCGCCGCGCCGCAGGCGCCGGCCTGCCCGCCGGCGAGCCCGAAAGGCGCGATGCGGCGATGATTCGCGAGCAGCGCACCCGAGAACGCGCTGCGGAACTCGAGCCGCCGCACGATGCCGTTGCCGCCACGATGGCGGCCGACGCCTCCGGAACCGCGACGGATGGCAAACTCCCGTACCAGCACCGGGAACTCGCCTTCCAGGATCTCCGGATCGGTGAGGCGCGAGTTGGTCATGTGAGTCTGCACGGCATCGCAGCCGTCGAAGCCGGCACCGGCCCCGGATCCACCGGCGATGGTTTCGTAGTACTGCAGCCGCGCATCCCCGAAGGTCAGGTTGTTCATCGTCCCCTGGGAGGCGGCGAGCACACCGAGCGCACCGTACAGGGCGTCGACGATGCACTGCGAGGTCTCGACATTGCCCGCCGCGACCGCCGCCGGCGGCGGCGGGTCGAGCATCGAGCCCGGCGGGATCAGCAGGTCGAGGGGCTCCAGGCATCCCTCGTTGAGCGGAATCGGCTCGTCGATCAGCGTGCGGAACACGTACAGCACAGCGGCCGCGCACACGGCGCGTGGCGCGTTGAAGTTGTGCTCGCCCCGTGCCGAGGTGCCGCTGAAATCCACGCGTGCCCGGCGCCGCTCGCGGTCGATCCCGATCCGCACCGCGATGCACGAGCCGTCGTCCAGCTCGTAGCGGAAGCGGCCGGGAGTGAGCTGAGCGATGGCGCGGCGCACACACTGCGCGGCGTTGTCCTGCACGTGCCGCATGTAGCGCCGCACCGTGTCGACACCGTGGCGACGCACGGCGCGCTCGAGCTCGGCGATGCCGCGCGCGTTGGCGGCCAGCTGGGCACGCAGATCCGCCACGTTCTGCCCGGGGTTGCGCGCCGGCCACGGACCCGCCGCGAGCTGCTCACGCAGCTCGTCCTCGCGCAGCACGCCGCCGCTCACCAGGTGAAAGCACTGGAACAGAATTCCCTCCTCGGCGATGGTGCGGCTGAAGGGCGGCATCGAGCCGGGGGTCATTCCGCCGATGTCGGCGTGATGCGCGCGCGAGGCGACGAAGAAGTCCGGCTGGGTGCCGCCGCTCATGAACACCGGTGTGACGACCGTCATGTCCGGCAGGTGGGTGCCGCCGTGATAGGGGCTGTTGAGCAGCCACGAGTCGCCGGCGGCGAGCCTGCCCTGCTGGGCGAGTATCACCGCGCGCACGCTCGCGCCCATGGAGCCGAGATGCACCGGCATGTGCGGGGCGTTCGCCACCAGGCCGCCGTGCGGGTCGAACAGCGCGCAGGAGTAGTCGAGGCGCTCGCGGATGTTGACCGACTGGGCGGTGGCTCTGAGGACCTCGCCCATCTGCACCGCAATGTGCATGAACAGGTTGTTGAATATCTCGAGGCGCGCCGGGTCTGCGGTCGTCGCTGGCGCTGCCGGCACCGGCCCGTCGTCGGTGAGCAGCAGCTCCCCTCCGGGCAAGGCGCGCGCGCGCCAGCCCTCCTCCAGCACCACCGTGCTGTGCGGCTCGACGATCAGCGCCGGTCCGGTGAGCTCGCCGCGCAGCGCGCTCATGGACACGAGCGGCACCTCGCGCCAGGCGCCGAACCAGGCGCGCACCCGCTGCGGCAGGTGGTCCGCGGCAGCCGGCGGCGGTGGGGTGAGGTCGGCGGCGACCGACGGGGCGCGCGCCTCCACGCGCAGCGCTTCGATCACGACCTCGAGCGCGTGCGCGGCGAAGCCGAAGCGCCGCAGGTGCTCGGCGTGGAAGCGCGCCTGCACTGCGGTGAGCGCTGCCGCGGGCACCGAGAGCGTGACGTCGCTGTCCCCGGCACGCAGCTCGAGCAGCTGCGCCACCTGCACCCCCGCCGGCGCGCCGCCCGCGCCGGCAAGCTCCGCACGCGCCTGTTGCTCGAGCCCGGCGAACGCCGCACGTGCCGCGGCGAGCCCCGGCTCGCTCAGCTGGCATCGCAGGCTCGCCCGGCGCACGGCGAGCCGGTCGGCCACGCCGATGCCGAAGGCGGACAGCACGCTCGCCAGCGGATGCACCAGCATGCGCCGTATCCCGGCCGCGCGCGCGACCCGGCAGGCGTGCTGTCCGGCCGCTCCGCCGAAGCAGAACAGCGTGAAATCGGCCGCATCCAGCCCCTGGCGCGTCGAGACCTGGCGGATGGCATTGGCCATCGACTCGACGCCGACCTCGAGGAAGGAGGCGGCGATCGTCTCGGCCGAGCCGCCGCCGCCACCCTCGGCGGCGACCTGCACCGCGAGCGCGGCGAACCCGTCCGCCACCGTCTGCACGTCGATGCGCGCGGTGCCATCGCGGCCGAATACCGCGGGCAGCGTGTCCGGGCGCAGGTGGCCGAGCAGCACCTGCACGTCGGTAAGCGTCAGCGGACCGCCGCGTCCATAGCAGGCCGGCCCCGGGTCGGCCCCCGCGGAAGCCGGACCGACCGCCAAGCGCCCGTCGTGGTAGCCGAGGATCGAGCCGCCGCCGGCGGCGATGCTGTGCACGTCGAGCATCGGCTGGGCGAGGCGCACTCCGGCGATGAGGTGCTCGAAGCGTCGCGGCAGCTCGCCGTCGATGAGCGAGACGTCGGTCGAGGTGCCGCCCATGTCGAAGCCGATCAGTCGCGGCTCTCGCAACCGCTCGCCCACCCAGCGCATGCCGATGAGTCCGCCCGCCGGGCCCGACAACACGCTCGACATGGCGTGGAAGCTCTCGGCGGTCGCGAGTCCCCCGTTGCTCTGCATGAGCGTCAGATGCGTCCCCGCGCCGAGCGCTGCGAGCTCCCGGCGCAGCCCGGCGACGTAGCCGCGCAGCGGCGGCGCCAGATAGGCATTGAGCACCGTGGTGTCGCCGCGAGTCACGAAGCGCACCAGCGGCGACAGCTCGTGCGACACCGAGACCTCCTCGAAGCCGAGGGCACGCGCACAGGCGGCCGCCGCGCGCTCGTGCTGCGGGTGGCGCCAGCCGTGCAGGAACACGATGGCCACGGCGCGCAGCCCCGCGGCGCGGGCGCGCGCCAGGTCCTCTCGCAGGCGCGCGCGGTCGAGCGCCGTCAGCACCGTGCCGTGCGCGTCGATGCGCTCGTGCGCCTCGATCACGCGCGCATAGAGCGGCTCGGGCAGCACGATGCGACGCGCGAAGATATCGGGGCGGTTCTGATAGCCGATACGCAGGCCGTCGGCGAAGCCCGCGGTCGTCACCAGGACCACCGGCTCGCCCGTGTGAGTGAGCAGCGCGTTGGTCGCGACCGTCGTGCCGACCTTCACGGCCGCGATGCCGGCAGCGGGCGCTGCGGCGGACTGCTGCGTCTCGGCCTCGAGGATGGCCCGCGCCGCGCGCAGGCCGGGGTCGCCCGCCGCCCCGCCGCCGGGGAGCGACGGCACCTTGCGCACGTGCAGCGCACCCTCGGGCGAGAGCCCGAGGACGTCGGTGAAGGTTCCGCCGCGGTCGATCCAGAACTGCCAGCCCGCGCCGGGCGGCCGCTGGTGGAGCGCTTGGCTTGGGGTTTCCATTGCCGGCATTATTCGCGCATGCGGCCCCGCCTCCCAGCGCCCGAAGCCCCGCCATGCAAGCGCCGATGATCTCCCGCCACGTCGTTTTCTCTCACGGCCAGGAGGCCGGTCCCTGGGGACGCAAGATCACCGCGCTGGCGGAGGTGGCGCGCGCCGAAGGTTACGACGCCCACTCGGTCGACTACCGCGGGGTCGACGAGCCGCGCGCGCGCGTCGCGCGGCTCGTCGATTTCTGCAAGGAGCTCACCGGGGACCTGGTGCTGGTGGGCTCGAGCCTCGGCGGCTACGTCGCCGTCGCCTCGGCGTCGCTGCTGCACGCCCGCGGGGTGTTCCTCATGGCGCCCGCACTGTACCTGGAAGGGCTGCCGGAGCTGCGCGCGGGGGTGCTCGACTGTCCGACCGCGGTCGTGCACGGCTGGCGCGATGAGGTCGTGCCGTACGAGCACAGCGTGCGCTTTGCAGAGGCCTACCGCTGCGCGCTGCATCTGGTGGAGAGCGATCATCGCCTGCACAACCAGGTGCGCGTGATCCAGTATCTGTTCGAATACTTTCTCATCGCCCTCGACCTGCCGGCGATCGCCTTCGAGTAGCCTCAGCGGCGCTCGCGGATGGCGCGCGCCGCCAGACGGTCGACCAGGGCCGGAGCGAAGAGCCGCGCCCAGCGACCGAGCCGCCCGCGTACCGAGGTGATCAGCAGCCGGTCGCGCCGACGCATGGCGCCGACCATGAGGCCGGCGCACTCTGCCGCGCTCATGATGCGCGCCTCCTGCATGGGTGTGCGTCCCAGCGGCGCGCCGTCGGGGCCGAGGGCGCGGCGGTGAATCTCGCTGACGACGAAATCCGGCGCGATGAGGGTGACGTCGACGCCGCTGCCGGCGAGCTCGATGCGCAACGACTCGAAGAACCCCACCAGGGCATGCTTGCTCGCTGCATAGCCGGTGCGCTCGGGCACGCCGGTAAGTCCCGCGAGGCTCGCGACCGCGACGATCAGGCCGCGCGAGCGCTTCAGATGGGGCAGGGCGGCGGCGGTGGTGTAGACCGCGCCGAGGTAGTTGGTCGCCATCAGCTTTGCGAACACGCTCAGATCGGTGAGCGCGTCGAAGCGCGACCACATGGTGATCCCGGCGTTGTTGACGAGAATGTCGAGCGCGTCGAAGCGCGTCACGGTGTGCGCCACCAGGCGCGCGCAGTCCTCCGGCCGGGACACGTCCCCGGGCAGCGCCAGCGCTTCGGCACCGAGCGCGGCGCACTCGCGCGCCACCTCCGCCAGGGGCGCCGCGTCGCGTGCGTTCAGCGCAAGATGCGGCCCTTCCCGGGCGAGCGCCAGTGCCAGCGCGCGCCCGATGCCGGCCGACGCGCCGGTGATCAACACTACCTTGCCCGCAAAGGACTGCATTTGCTTCCTTTATTGATCGACGCCGTGCGGCGCCGACGCGCTCAATGGTACTGGCTGGCGGCGCCGGCGCGCTGCGTACCGTCGTAGGTGGAGCAGGACGCACGGACCAGCGCGATCAGCCGCGCCGGCGCGCCGGGTCGCGCAAGCTCCACGGAAACGGCTTGCCGCGCTGCGTGGCCGAGTAATAGACTGGCCGCACGCAGGCTATTGTGTTGCGGGCAACAAACAACAATGCGGCAGCGCGTCGCGTCGCACGGTGCTTGATACGCCATACGTAATGGCTGACCGGACCTGAGGCATGGGCCCACGGGCTTGAGGCGGTTGCGCCGGCGGCGAGCCTCAAAGGGGAGCAGGGGGAACCTATGAGGAAAGTTCACACCGGGCGCGGCTTGGGCCTCGCGGTCGCGGCGTGCCTTGGGCTGGGCGCGTGGCCGAGTGCGCAGGCCGTCGGCTTCCACAGCGACTCCGGCGACTGGAGTGGCAGCTGGGACACCACCATAGGCTACGGCCAGGGCTGGCGTGTATCGACTCCCGACTGCCGGCTGATAGCGATCGCCAACGGCGGCTGCGGCTACTCCGCCAACTTCGATGACGGCGACTTGAACTACCAGGCGCGGGCGGCCTACACCGAGGTGTTCACCGGCACCACCGAGTTTGCGCTCAACTACAAGGAGAAGTACGGCGTGTTCGTGCGCGCCTCCGGCCTGTACGACTTCGAGGTCATGGACGGCAACACGGATTGGATTCAGCTCTCGCATGCGGCGAAGGACTACATCGGCAGCTACACGCGGTTGCTGGATGCCTTCGGCTACTGGCGCTTCGATCTCGGCTCGCATGCCTCCGAGCTGCGCGCCGGCCGGATGGTGGTGGACTGGGGCGAGAGCACCTTCATCCCCGGCGGCCTGAACTCGGTCGATTACTTCGACACGACCGCACTGCAGGTACCGGGCTCGGAACTCAAGCAGGCGCTGCTGCCCGATGAGATGGTGGTGTTCAACACGCAGCTCAGCAAGAACCTCAGCACTCAGCTCCTGTACCTGTTCGACTGGCATGAGGACATCATCGAGCCCGACGGCGCCTATTTCAGCACCAGTAACTTCGCCGGACCCGGCGGCTACCAGGCGATTCTCCCCTTCGGGACGGTTTCCGGCATGGGCGTGGACTTCAGCTCGCTCGGCGGCCCGGTGATCAATCCGTTCCAGGCGATCCCGCGGCTGCCCGACCAGACGCCGCCCGATGCCGGCCAGTACGGCATCAACTTCAAGCTCTACCTGCCGAACTTCGGTCAGGGCACGCAGCTCGGCCTGTACTTCCTCAACTACACCAGTCGCCTGCCGGTCGTGTCGGCCGTGACCGGCACGCAGGCGGGCCTCGGCAACGGCTTCGGGGCGATCAGCGCCGCGGGTGGCGCCGCGCAGGCGCTCGCCGCCGGGCTGCCGTTCAACCAGGCCGTGGCCACCGGTGCCGCCCTCGGCGTGCAGCGCGCGGCGGCGGTGGGTGGCAACCTGAGCCCGGCGACGGCCCTCCAGTACGCGACCATTGGCGCCAACACCCTGCTCGCGGGTGGCAACGTCAACAGCCAGGCGCAGAGCCTCGCGACCAACGAGTACGCCAAGACCGAGGGCCTGGTCGAGCAGTTCCCGCAGGACATCAAGATGATCGGCCTGTCCTTCAACACGCAGATCCAGAGGACCGGCACGGCGCTGCAGGGCGAGGTCGCCTACCGCCACGACATCCCGGTGCAGATCGACGACGTCGAGCTGATCTACGCTTCCCTGACGCCGCTCGAGTCCGGGATCGCGAAGCTCCTCGGCGAGCCGGTGACACCCGCCGGCCACTGTGTGCCGACTTCCGCGACCCCGGTCACCGGCTGCAACCAGCTCGGTGCGTTCGGTCTCAATCAGACCGTCCAGGGCTGGACGCTGCAGGATGCCTGGCACGGCGACTTCACCGCCACGCAGGTGTTCGCCAATGTGTTCAAGGCCTCGCAGGCGGTTCTGCTGTTCGAGGCGGGGGCCGACTACTACCCGAATCTCGAGAGCAAGCTGAGCGGCGGCCCGGTCGGCCTGGGTCTGCGCTATGACGGCCCGGGAACCTTCCTGAGCGGCAACCCGAACCTCGGCGGCTATCCGCAGTTCCCCGCGGTCAACGGCCAGTGCGTACCGACCGCCTACAAGAATCCGCAAGGCCAGTGCCTCGCGCCCGGCTGGGCGTTCGCCGACAGGTTCTCCTGGGGGTACGTCGTCTCCGGCAGCCTCGAATACGACAACGTGATCGCCGAGTGGAACCTGAAGCCGCATTTCTTCTGGTCGCAGGACGTGACCGGAGTCTCGCCCGGGCCCGGCGGCGATTTCGTATCGGGGCGCTACGCCTACACCGTCGGTCTCGGGGCCAGCCTGCATTCCCGCTGGGAGCTCGACGTGTCGTACACGCAGTACGGCGGCGCCGGCGGTTACAACCTGCTCAACGATCGCGATTTCATCGCAGCCAGCATCAAGGTCTCGTTCTAGAAGCGGCGCGCCGCAGTTGCGGGAAATGCGAGTTATGGAGGGGCTGCAATGAAAACACTGATCGGGTTGTCCGCTGCCGGCCTGCTGTTCGCGTCGCTCGCCTTTGGCGCCGTGAGCCCGCAGGAGGCGGCACGGCTGGGCGCGGACCTGACGCCGCTCGGCGGTGAGAAAGCCGGCAATGCCGACGGTAGCATCCCGGCGTGGACCGGCGGGCTGAAATCGCCGGCGGACGCCGGCTTTCCCAATTACCACTCGCCGGATCATTATCCCGACCCCTACGCCAGCGATAAGCCGCTGTTCACCATCACCGCGGCCAACATGAGCCAGTACGCGGCGAAGCTGAGCGAGGGTCACAAGGCGCTGTTCAAGACGTATCCCGATTACAAGATGATCGTCTATCCCACGCATCGCAGCGGCGCCTCCCCGGAGCACGTGTATGAGGCAACCAAGCGCAATGCGACCACGGCCAAGCTCGTCCCGGACGGCAACGGCTTCACCGGCGCGATTGCCGGGACGCCGTTCCCGATCCCGCAATCGGGAGTGGAGGTTTTCTGGAACCACGTGACGCGCTGGCGCGGTGTGACCGCGGGACTACACATCGGACAGGCGCCGATGACCGCCAGCGGCGGCTTCACGCTGGTGAAATTCAATGAGGAGTTCTATTTTCAGTTCTACGACCCGGCAGTCACGGAGAGCCAGCTCAACAACATCTTTGTGTTCTTTACCCAGGAGACCACCGCGCCGGCGCGCCTCGCGGGCGACGTGCTGCTGGTGCAGGAGACGCTCGATCAGGCGAAGGAAGCGCGCCGCGCCTGGCTCTACAACGCCGGCCAGCGGCGCGTACGCCGCGCGCCCAACGTGGCCTTCGACAACCCGGGCACGAACTCCGACAACCTGCGCACGTCGGATCAGCTCGACATGTACAACGGCAGCCCGCAGCG
>Ga0187769_10002709_pt1 | contig 10444 bp, 13 predicted proteins | sample 0116_SJ02_MP02_1_FD_133140 | JGI IMG/M metagenome (GOLD analysis project Ga0187769, IMG submission 133140) | Tropical peat soil microbial communities from peatlands in Department of Meta, Colombia - 0116_SJ02_MP02_10_MG | ecosystem: Environmental > Terrestrial > Soil > Wetlands > Peat | place... | reverse complement strand
CGCGGGTACCGCGAGGCGATCTCCTCACCCGCCGCGCGCACGCCGTCCAGCCGCGCTAAGTCCAGAGGTATCGCGTCGATTCTCTTGGTCAGCATCCCAAGGTTGGCCCACTCGGCCGAGGCCCGGAAGGTGTCCGGATCCCGCACCGGTGCAACGACTTCCGCCCCCGCCGCCGCCAGTGTGGCCACTGTCTGCAATCCGAGCCCGCTGGACGCGCCGGTCACAACGGCGGTCTTGCCGGTCAGTTCGACACCATCGATCACCTCGTCGACGGTGGTGGCAAAACCAAACATGCTCATCCGTCCGCGGCCAACAGGTCAGCCAGCGCCAAGCCCAGATCGTGCAAGTTGGTCACCAACGAGTAGGTGGTGTCGACGCGCCAGTTGACGATCGCACCGGACAAGGCGCCGACGATGATGTCCGCGACGATCTGCGGATCGTGACGGGTGTGGATCTCTCCGCGTGCGAGCCCGTCCTTGACGAGTTCGACGAACGTGTCGTGGAAGGGCGAGCCGCGCTGAGCGCCGTAGTCGGCCGCAGCCATCATCTCACCGATCATCTCGCGGTAGGTCTCGCCGGAATCGACCAATGTCGTTGCGATGTCGTCGAATACGCCGACGAGGCGCTGCGGGATCGGCTCATCACTTCTGGCGAAGACCACGTCGTGCAGGTTGACGAGCCGGCTCTCGGCCAGGGCGCGGACCATGTCCTGCCGGGTGGGGAAGTGGTTGAAGAAGGTGCGGCTAGCGATGTCGGCGCGCTCGCAGATTTCATCGATCCTGGTGGCTGAAACACCTTGGCTCAGAAACAATTCGAATGCCGCGGCCAGGATGCGTTCGCGCAGCTCGTTCTTGCGTCGCTCGGCCCGGTTCACTGCCGGATCCTAACCCGTTGACCCAGGCGCCACAGCGGAATGACGGCCTCAGGATCGCATTCTTCGTCGACAATCCACTTGCACATCCGGCGGATGGGCTCGATGGCGTCCTGGGGCATGGCGATGGCGACACTGCACGCGTAGCCGAGACTGGTCAGGCGCTGCGCCCCGAACAGCGGAAGGGTGTCGCGCAGTTGACGTTTGAGCGATTCCGGGTAGATACCAATGGTCTGGGTGTAGGCGTTGACGGCGCGGGTGACCTGGTCGATGTCGTCGACGGGCACGATGTTGGCCACCCGGCCCGACAGCATCGCCGCGTAGTCGACGGGTTCGTCGAATTGTGACACCACGATCGCGCCTTCGCGCTGCTCGCCACCGAAGACCCGGTAGAAGTCGTCGGTCATCCGTGAGGATTCGACTAACTCGAACAGGTCCCGGTTGGGGTACAGCGGCGAGGTGCTGATGAATGGCGGCAGCGCGACGAGTTCGGAGTAGATCAGCTCGCCCAGCTTGTTCGCCTTCGCCACACCGGCCTGGTCGGTTCCGCAGAGCGTGTAGATCACCCGCGCGTTGGCGCAGCCCTCCTGGTTGGCGACGCCGATATCAATGGCAGCCCGTCGCGCGACCTCGTGCATGGTGGCCTCGTCGGTGAATGCTTCGGCGCCGATGATGGTTGCGCTGCGCTTGGGGTCAAGCGCGATGAGCTCGAGACCGGGCTGGATGTAGCGGGTGACATGCTTGACCGAGGCCAATCCACCCCAGGCGACGATCTTTTCGATGTGCTGCGGTTGGTACAGAACCTCCTCGACCGCGACATCCCCACCCTTCCAGTAGCCGACCGTCAGGTGTTTGGTGATCGGGTGATCGGGAGCCACGTCCGCGAGAGTGCGGGCGATGGCGAGGGCTGTGAGCGGGTCGTTGGAGGGCGCCTTGATGATCGTGTCGCAACGGGTGATGACCGAGCGCAGGATCGTGACCGCGGACACCAGCCCGCCATTTCCGGCCGGGATGTGCAGCACCCGTGACCCGAACGCGCGCACCCGCAGTTCCCGCCCGTCGGAAAGCTTGTGCGGCACCCAGCCATTGAGGTAATCCAGGCCGACCTGGGTTTCGGCCACCTCCAGCACGTGGTCACGGGTGAACAGCGGGCGCAGCACGTGGTAGCTGTTGCGCATCATCTCCGGGGGCAACACGTTGGCCACCAGTGAGGCTTCGTATGCCTCCTGCAGGTGGGCGTTGGTGTCGAAATCCAGTGCCTCGCCGAGGGCTTCGAGGACGTCGACGATCTCGTCGAAACTCACGTCGTAGAGGTCCGACATTTCGCCAGGACTTTTCAGCGGCAGCAGGTCGACATATTTGGCCATGTCGGGGGCCTGAAATTCGTTGATCCCGCGTCGGGTTCCAAACGACACCAGGTCGTCGGCGATCAGTCGTCCGCGCAGGAACAGCGGCACCGTATAGGCAGCAAGTCCGCTCACAAGTCTTTTCACAAATCCAAGCCCTTCATGAAGTCGATCGCCTCGTTGTGCACCTCCTGGGTGGCCGCGCAGGTGATCCGGTCATCCTCGATGCCTTGTTTTTCGCTGTAGCGCATGATGTCCTTCTCGAACGCAACGCTGGTGCGTCCGCACGGGCACGGCAGGTCCCAGTCGATGGTCACCTCGTCACCGGAAATCACACCGCCCCAGTGCGCCCGAAGCAGGATGTCGTAGACGCCGGCACGTCCGGTTTGGCGGCCCGTCCTTGGCCGCGGCTCACTGGTGTCGGGATCGAGGACGAACGGAATGACACACAGCATGACGTGGTAATGGCCTTCCTCGCAGGCCCAGTGAAACGTGCTGGACTCCGAGAAGCCGTAGCCCTGCTGGATCTTGTCGACACCGAGGAATTCCATGATGACGTCCATGAAATTGTCAGGCACGGCCACACCCTTCAGTCCACCGCCGGTGAGGATGGCTCAGTCCTTGGCGAAGACGTTCTTGACGCCGCGCTCCAGGCCGGCCTTGGCGATCTCGTACATCTGGGGGTAGGCGCTGGTCATGAAGACCCTTTTACCGCGCAGCTTTTCGGTGATCTTGACGAAGAACGCATCCAGTTCCTGGGGTTGGCGCACCTGCATAGCGATGAATTCGTCCTTGCGGGCGGCGAGTGCCGGGTCAATTTCGAGGCGGTCCAGCTCCCCGCGGGAGGCCGCCGCGCGCATTTTCGACGCGAGGAACATCAGGTCGGTCTCCACCGATCCCGGGTACAGCGGATGGAATTTGGATTCGTCCCCGCCGGTGAACCCCTGTTTGATCATCTGCGCGATACGCAGGTGCCCCAGCTTGCCGCTCGCGAAGTTAGGCCAGATCACATCGACGTTTGGGTTGAGTTCTTTATCGGTCGGTTCTTGGCCGAAGTTCTGGAACAGACAGATCTTCCACAGCACCATGCCTTCTGAGGCGCCGCGCTTGTCCTTGGGCAGGATCGATATCGTGCCGGTGGTGCCGCTGGAGGTGATCACCTGCAGTGGGGTCTGCTCGTCGAGACGGTCGATCCAGTCGTCGATGCTGTTGCATCCCCGCGTGTCGACGTTCGACAGGTCGTAGCTGGTCAGCTTGTCCAGCCACTTGGTCATCAGGTCGAATCGTTTCTTGTCTATCAGCGCGGACGGATACGACTTGAACGCCGTGTGCGAGAACATCAGCGGGACAACATCATTGAATTCGTTGAGTTCCGTGACGCCGAGCCGGTCGGCCAACTTACGGACCATTTCGATGCTCTGGCGATGCTGTTGGAAGCGGATACCCATCGCGTGGCGCTGCAGCTCCTCGAGTTCAGCGCGCGAGATGCTGTGCATCTGCGTATAGGACTGCCCGAAGAAATTGATCGGGTCGTCCATGAACTCCGTGACCGACTTCGTTGTTGGCGCGCTCATTGAAGCGATGGTAACCCCGGCATGCAGTCAAATGCAATCATGCAGTCAGCTGCAAAAGGAGTCAGGCTGGTTTGACCGGCGTGCCGAGCAAGCGGCGGCACATATCGGTCAACTTGGTGCGCAGGGTGTCGTCATCGATATCGCCGACCAGTGGGTGCATGACCCCTGTGCTGATCGCCCCCGACAACATCGCGCCCTCGAGCGCCCCATCCTCACCTTCGCCTAGCAGCACCCTGTAGAGCCGCTCCATGAATCGCTGGAATGGTTCGTGTTCGGCCAGCAGGCGCACCACGACGGGATCGAACTGCAGGGTGCGTACCAACCGGCGGTCCCGGACCGCCATGTCGATCACATGCACTAGCAGCTCATCGCGGGCCTGTGACCCGTCGCCGTGCGCCTCGGCCGCCTCGAGTGCCGGTCCCAGCCGACCGAGTTCGCGCTCGGTGACCGCCAGCACGATCTGCTCCTTCGTCCGGAATTGGTGGTAGACAGCGGCTTTCGTGATCCCGACGGCATCGGCGATCATCTGCAACGACGTACCGCTGACACCATGCTCGGCGAACAGGACCAGCGCGGCGTCGAGCACGCGCGTGCGGGCGGCACTGTGCTGGACAACCCTCAGCTGTCCATTGCCAACCGGCTGTCGTGCTGATTCCACACAATGAGACTAGCCGAACGGCTATTGACCTAAGGCTAGCCGCTCGGCTAGTTTCCCTGTCTAGCCGGGGGTCTAGTGCAGCGTGCCGAGGGCTGGAAGGAGTCACCGATGTCCGACGTCGCCCAGAAAGATGCCGGTGGTCCGGGGTCTGCGCGAAGAGCGCTGAGACGGACCGATGGTGAGCTGATCCTGCTGTGGACGTTGCCCGCGGCGGCGCTCATCTGGAGCGCCGCGTTTGTCCTGTTCCCGGGTTTCACGTCGCCGATGTCGCCCACGATGCCAGCCGACCAGGTTGCTTCGTTCTATCGGGATAACCTGGCGGCGATCCGCTCCAGCATGATCCTGTTCAACTGGTTCGGTGTGTGCCTCGTCCCGATTCTGATTCTGATCGTCATGCAGATCCGCAGGATGGCGCATCGTACGCCGATCTTCTCCTACGCGATGCTGGGCTGCGTGGCCAGCGGGCCCGCCCTCTTCCTCATCGCCAACGTCTGCTGGCTGCTGGCCGCCTTTCGCCCGGAACGAAGTCCGGAGCTGACCCAGTTGCTGAACGATTTCGCCTGGATCACCTTCACTATTCTCGTCCCCTATCTGATCGGGCAAAGCGTGATCCTTTCTCTGGCAATCTATTTCGACGATCAGCCGCGTCCGATATTCAACCGTTGGGTGGCCCACTTCAACTTGCTTGTGGCTCTCGCGCTGGTGCCTGCGGCTTTCGTCGGCGTGGCATTGACCGGCCCGCTCGCGTGGGACGGCTTCTTGTCGTTCTGGCTGAAGAACATCGCCATAGCCGTATGGATCGTCGTCATGGGCGTCGTTCTGGGGCAGGCCGTTTATCGCGAGCGCGCCGAATACGGCAGGCGCGGAGAAGAACTGGTCGACGCATGAGTGCGGTGATCACACCTTCGGCGTCCCCGGCCACGCCGCCCACCGGCCCGCCGCATCACCGGATCGCCTGGTACTTACGGCACAGCCCCAAGCGCGAGTTGTGGTTGGCCTGGGTGATACTCGTCGTCTTCTACAACCTGTTCTTCCCGGTGTTCTTCATCGTGGCGCAAGTCCAGCCCCCGCCGCAGCCCACCTGGGACCTCGCGACTCAGGCCCACTGGTTCCGCGAACGCCACCTCGGAATACCGGTCGGGTTCGGCATCATTTTCGCCATCGGCGGCATGAACGCTATAAACAATGCCCTCATCGCGTACTCGATGCGACGGATGTCGGTCACCCGCGCGTTCGCGTACTCGTACCTGATTATCTACTCGCTCAGCGCGATTCCGGGCCTGTACCTGCTCTGCATCGCGCTGATCGTCGGGACGCTGCGACCGGAGCGAGACCCCGAGGCGGTCGGTTGGCTCTACGACTTCGCGTTCCTGTCCTTCGACGGAACCATGGGAGTTTTCCTGATTGGCTCGTTGATCTGGATGGTCGCGATTCTGCTCGACAAGAATCGGGTGTTTCCCAAGTGGTTCGGCTACCTCAACCTCTGCAACGCGCTCACCGAGGTCGTCGTGGCGCCCTGCTGGATCTTCCGGCGCGGCGTGTTGGCCTGGAATGGCCAGATCGCTTGGTGGCTGGACATGGTTGTGTTCGGCGTCTACCAAGTCACCTTCATCGTCATGCTGTTTCAGATGATTCGGCGCGAGGACTTCGGTACCGGACCACTGCCCGACCTCGCTCGGAAAAAGGCGGCGGCCTGATGGCCGACCTAGCCGACAAGAGCGACCGCGTCAGGTTCGTGCCCGGTCAGCCCGACATGTGGGCCTTCGCGCTGTTCGAGACCCTGGTCTTCACGGCGTATTTCGGCTTCTACCTCTTCTATCGCGCCAGAAATCCCGAGCTGTTTCTGCACGCCCAGGCGCAGCTGGACCTGCGCATCGGAGTCTTCAACACCCTTGTCTTGCTGCTCAGCTCGTGGTCGGTGGCGCGCTGCGTCCAGTCGGCCCGGGGCGGCGCCTTCGGACTGGCCCTCCGCGACGCGTACCTCACCGCGTGCTTCGGTCTAGTGTTCATGTGTTCCAAGGTGTTCGAGTGGGTCCGACAGATCCGACTGGGCTGGAACTTTGGTGGCTCCGATAGCTCCGACTTCTTCACCTACTACTTCTTCCTCACCGGAATCCACTTCGTGCACCTGCTGATCGGGTTCGTCGTCCTCGGTGTTGTCATCTATCAACTCCGAAGTCCGGCCAGGCGATCGCAAGAGCTCGTGGAAACGTGCGCCACCTACTGGCACACCGTCGACTTCCTGTGGGTGCTCATCTTTGCGCTGCTGTACGTGGTGAGGTGAACCGTGAAGATCACATTCAACAAGAGGCTGCTGGTCGTGTGGGTCGTGCTGGCGGCGTTCACACTCAGCTATTTGTGGATAGACCACTCGCTGAGCGGATCGCTTACACCCAGCGCACTGGTCACGTCGGCCGTGATCGTGATCGCACTCATCAAGGTGCGCATCATCTTTCGGGAGTTCATGGAAGTGCGCCAAGCCCCCGTCCTGCTGTGCCGGCTGACGGACGCCTGGGTCGTGCTGATCGGCGCGGCACTGTTCAGCTGCTACTTCATCGGCACGGCGATCCGGTAGTGCGCAGCGGGGAGAACAGGATATGTTTCTCGCCGACAACGTTGTCGACCGATGAGGACGGAAATGTCGAGAACTGTGGTGATTGGCGCGTCGAGTGGGCTCGGGCGCTGTATCGGTATCGGCCTTGCGCAGCGCGGTGACAATGTCGCGCTTCTCGCCCGGCGGCGCGAACGCATCGAGGCCGCGGCGGCGGAAGCGGGGCCGGGCACGGTCGCCATCGAATGCGATGTGACCGACGAGGCATCGTGCCGATCGGCCATCAACGAGGCCGCCGACGCGCTTGGGGGCATCGACAACCTGGTCTACACACCAGGCGTCGGGCCGCTCGTCCGGTTGATCGATACCGATGCCGAAACGTGGCGGCGCGTCTTCGATACCAACGTCATAGGCGCGGCGCTCGCGACGGCGGCGGCGGTGCCACACTTGTCGGCCTCGGCGGGCAAGGCGGTCTACCTCTCCTCCGACGCAGGCACGATCGGGCCGCCCTGGCCTGGCCTCGGCGCGTATGGCGTCAGCAAAGCTGCGCTGGAGCGACTGGTGGAGGCGTGGCGAGCCGAACACCCGGACATCGGCTTCACCTGCCTCATCGTCGGGGAATGCGCGGGCGGCGAGGGCGACGCGCAAACGGGATTCAACGCCGGCTGGGACCTTGAGCTCGCCAAGCAGGCCTACCCGCTGTGGCTCGCGCGGGGGTGTATGTCTCCCAACTTGATGCCCGTCGAGGACCTCGTCGAGGTGGTTCACACCGTCCTGGGCACCAACGCGGCAACGTCGATGCCGGTCGTGATTGCCAGAGCTGCGCCCGCTAGCACCGCAGGGTTTGCAACCTAACCCGTGTTCGGGCCTCAGCCGGGGACCTTGCCAAGAATGAAATTGGCGATGGCGGCGGCCTGCTGGGGACGGTCTGTGGTGGAGTTGCCGGGGGCGACGTAGGTCAGGTCCAGGTCGATCACGACGTTGGCTTTGGCGGCGATCGCGCGGACGGAGCGCCGCGGCACCAGTCCTGGTGTCGCCACGTCCATAGTGGTGATGCCGTTGCCGGCATCGCTGGGAAGGCCCAGGGAAAAAGTCAGCGCTTGCGCGGAAGGAAGGGTCAGTTTTACGTCAGAGCCGCCGCATTGGCGCCATCCCGACAGCAGGTTCGTCAGTTGTGTTTGGGCTGCGGGCGCGTCACGAAATGCTGCGACTCCCGCGATGATCTGCATCGAGTTCTGTGGGTCGCGGGTATCGGAAAACTCTGATGCGCGGTAACCGAAGACGGCTTCGACGTTATAGGCGTCCGCTGTGCCGGGGCCGATGCTGCCCCAGCACTCCGCACGGTCGATGGTTCCTTCCGTTTCGTGCCTGCCGACACGGTCCCAGGTTTGACCGACCGCCAACTTGTGATCACCGGTGATGTTTCTGATGTCAGCGAGCCCGGGCAACAGCTGGGCCAAATCATTCGGCGACACTGTGGGGGCGGGTGCTGCGGTGGTCGCGGTGGTGGGTGTTGCGGCCTGGTTGGAGCTGGTGGCAGCGAAGGTGGCCCATACGACCAGCCCGACGACGGCAAGGGTGATGAACACATAAGACAGCGTCAGCCCGGCAAGAGCGCGCTCGCGGCCCTGTTGACCGGTGCGGCGGATTTGTGCGAGGCCCAGATGTCCCAGGATCGCCCCGGCGGGGGCGAACACGAACGCGTACACCAGCGACAATGTCGCGAACGTGTTGACACGCGGACGGGACGGCGGTTCAGTCGGTTCTGGAAACTCCTCCGGCGGTTCTGCCGGCGGCTCGATTGGGACCCTGCCAAGCGGATCGTAACTAAATGGGTCGGTCACGGAGTGATCCTCCTCGGCCAGGCCCACCCGCTACCCGCTCGATGCGGGTAACCACCGACCACCGACGCGACCGTCAGCATGCAAGCAACACTACGGGTCAAATTCAAGGGTGCCGGGGTGCTTGCACGATCGATTCGGACGGGATTCGCCTCAGCAAATGTGACCAACCGTGGCTTCTATCCGCACGTCGTCAAGCACACCCGCCGGCCAGCCGGTGGGTTTCGAACTGCTCCGCCTATACCTGGAAAGGTGAGAACCGACGCTGATTCTCGGCAGTGCGGCGGGGTTAGCGAGGAATGCGATGCGTCTAGGCGATCGGCCGCACATCTTGAACGTTTGCTTACCGCCGAGCGGCTCACGCCCGCGCCTGTTCGTTGCAGGCGGGAACCACGACGGCGGCCCGGTCATAGGCTCGGAACGAAGGGGCTGACGCGGCTGGCGGTTGCCCATTCCGCCGCCGGTAAAACGGACTTGCAACCGACCCGCACTCAGTGGTGGCGCAGTTTGGCGATCAACTTGTCTTTCGTTAGGCCTGAATATCCTGACATACCAAGCTCTTTGGCCCGGTGCTTGAGTTGCGGCACCGTCCAGTCGGCGTAAGACCCGGCCTTTCCGCCCTTGCGCCCGACCGAGGACTTACCGCGGGCAGCGGCCGCGTTGGAAATCCGTGCTGCCTTCTCCTCGGAGTTGCCCTGCTTGCGTAGCTCCCGATATAGCTTCTCGTTCTTGATCGACGGGTTCGGCATGATTGGCTCCTTCCGGTGCGTGATGGGACGCCTTTTGCCAGGATGCCCGGCCTGACGAGCGTCAAACTCCGGCTGTGCCTGAAATCGCTAGGCCGGCCGGACATCGACAGGGTTTGGTGCCTACCGAGTCGGGTACGCCGGAATTCGAACGACCAAAAGCCGTGCGAGATCGGCATGCGCAAGGCGATAGGGGCGGTCTCAGAGCTCGAAATGCCCTGCGCCTGCGGCCCTGAAGTGCCTGCTGCGCGCGTCTACCATGGTGTCATGGTCGAGATTCACCTAGAGCAGACGATCGCCGCACCTGTGGAAAAGGTATTCGACTGGATGACCGACCCAGCCAATTTGGCTGCCGCTCCGTTGGTTCTCAAGGCCGGTTGGGCAAGGGGTTCGTCGGGGCCCGGCGCGGGCGCGGTGCGCGAGGTGCGTGGGGTCGGCACGTCGTTCCGCGAAGAAATCACGGCCTACGATCGGCCGCACAGCTACTCCTATCTCATCGTCCGCTCGTTCCCGCCGTTCAATCACGAGGGCGGCACACTGACGTTCACTGCGTCGGGCAACGGCACCCACGTCGACTGGCTGACCAACTACACCCATCCGGTTCGCGCGGGAGGCAAACTGCTGGAGGCGGTCAGCTACCGGCTGCTGCGCTCGAACTTCCTCGCGATCATCGCTGCGTGCGCGAAGGCGCTGGAGAGCCAGGCTGCCTGAAATCAGTTGCAGGACAACTCATCCACTAATAGTCTCGCGGTAACGCGGCGACCATGATTTCGACCTGCGCACGGTCGAGTACGGTGACGCTTCCGTCGGGTATTTCGAGGATGCGGTCGACGGCCAATCCGTGAAGCTTGAGTCTT
>Ga0187769_10002707_pt1 | contig 10445 bp, 7 predicted proteins | sample 0116_SJ02_MP02_1_FD_133140 | JGI IMG/M metagenome (GOLD analysis project Ga0187769, IMG submission 133140) | Tropical peat soil microbial communities from peatlands in Department of Meta, Colombia - 0116_SJ02_MP02_10_MG | ecosystem: Environmental > Terrestrial > Soil > Wetlands > Peat | place... | reverse complement strand
GAGCCAATGCGCAAAATCCTTCCCTGACGGGTACTGTTTGTAAGTAGTGTCGGGGATAAGGGGGATTTTGTCAAGGTCGTCGACGGTCTTGATGTCGCCGGGGCGGAGCCCTCTCGTCTCGCAGTACTTGTGGTAAAAATAATTGTTGTCATAGTGGTGGGAAAACGTGAACTTGATCGCCTTCAGCTGCATGTTCTTGGCTTCTTCCAAGGGCACTCGATACAGCTCACGTGGTTGGTAAATAACTTCATCCACCGGATTCCAGGTATCTCTTGGCGGGAGGTAGGGTGCTAACAGCTCGTTGAGTTGTATCAGGGGGGATTTAATGTCCTGTGCCACAGTCATTTGAACACCAACAATTTATGTTATTCTTAACGACTTCTTCGATTTACTACATAAATTTTATTAAAAGTTATGTGAGTTTTTAGTCCATGCTCTGTTTATTGCAGTTTATTGGATGCAATTTATTCATCACCATTTGGTTTATTCACCATTTGGTTTATTATTACACTTAAATCATGGTTGTCTCGTTATTCTGATAGAACTTAGACCCATGCGGGATGTCCGGAAAAAATAAAAATCAGAATCCCCGCTCTTATGAAAGTTTGAGTTGTTCCAACTGTCTAGAATCCTACCTCATTATAGGCCCCTAGTGCGTCTGATCTTTGCATTAGAGGTCGATTTGCATGGTGCTGAGGTCGAGGGTACAATCTAACAGTAACTGCCCGCAATGGCCTTCCTTTGCTTTCCTCCTCTAGCTTTCATGATGTTCACGACTTGATTTTGAAGCTCCACCTCTTGGGGCCGTATGCTGAGCAATTCAGATGCATGCATGTCAGCTTTCGTAGCAGCCGTAAGATGAGATAATTGTGGGATTGCAGGTTCGCGTCGCTCAAGGAGTGTGGACCGCTCTCTTGAGGCAATCGGTGATGCGTTTCATGTCATGTCAAGGTATCAAAAGGAGAGTTATGTCAAATAACACTTGACATTTTAGCTTCTATTTGCTGGATCATACATGGTCACATGTAGTGGACACAATAGTAACGCAACTTGAACAATTTAGTGGTTGGTAAGGGACAGATTAAACGCTATGAGTATACGATATGATACACCTAAACAAGGATTGAAACTGGAGGATACATGGATTTTTTAACACTCTTTGGAGCATCTGCGGTTGGTCTCTCGCTTCTCTCTTACGCCCTAGAACATCGCGCTTCCTGGTGGGTTCTCGTCTTTGCCATCACCAGTGCGGCTTCCTCACTCTACGGCTTTCTTGCTGGGACATGGCCATTTGGTATTGTTGAAATCGTATGGACCCTTGTTGCTCTCCGTCGGTGGTGGTTCCGTAGGAGGCGCAAGGTGGTGGGAGGCACTCACTTCTAGAGATAATTTTTTTAATGTTTCCCGGCAGTACTATGACAGACTACTGGGTAAAAGGTGAATCAATAGCCTATTTACCTGTGCTCACCACCTCTCAATCCCTCAAACTCGTGAACTGTCTCTCTCCTTTATACAATATGCCATGTATGTGCCGTTCGCCATATCAACACCATGAATTTCATGTTCAAACCCCGGGAAACGGCGGTCAAATTCCTGCAGCGCACAGAGATAGCGGAGAATCGGCCCATCCTGGGATCCAGTCTCTTCTCCCGACATCAGGACTGGGATTCCTGGGGGATAGGGGACAATGCCGACGGCGACTGTAAGAGCCCCCATTTTCCTAACAGGGACCATTTCTACCTCGTTCTTCACCAGGTGACGGTACGCTTCCGCTCCTGACATGACAGGGCGGGGGAGAAGATCGAATGCCTGATCCATCAGTTCAGTAACGCTGGTATCCTTCATAGTGGCGTGCATCTCGTGGCACAGATCGGCGAGACCCATGATCCCATAGCGATCCGGAGCACGTTCGATCAGATCAGGGAAGATATCCTTTAACGATGCATTTTCTTGAAATAAGCGTTTAAATTCAAACAATTCAGTTATCAGCGTGCCCCATTTCCCTTTAGTAATGCCGATTGAAAAAAGGAGAAGGATAGTATAGAACCCGGTCTTTTCCGGCACTATCCCTTTGTCTTCAAGAAACTTGCTAACTACAGCTGCCGGAATACCGGTTTTTTCGAGGCTGCCATCCTCTGCAATCCCCGGGGTGAGAAGAGTGACCTTGATGGGATCAAGCATGCAATAGCCATCATGTAAATGCTTGAATCCATGCCATTTCTCACCTGGGTGAAGCATCCAGCATTGGGGATCTGCACGGAGGGTGGCATCGGGTACATCGGTAAAGATCAGGCGTTGACCGGTCTCAGAGTCGAGGACGACATCTGGCTGCCACACGTCAAACCACCAGTCTCCGCTATTGTCCTCAAGAAGTTTCCTGCGGATATGAGACATCATCTTTCTGAAGGCTATCGCTTCATCGATGGCCTCACTCGTGAGCGCCAGTCCTGAGGTTCCGCTCATCATCTTCGCCGAGACGTCGTTTGATGCGATGATGGTGTACAGTGGCGACGTAGTAGTATGCATCATGAAGCTCTCGTTGAATCTATCGTGTTCGACCGGGGCACGACCCTGTCGGACATGGATAAGGGATGTCTGGGAGAGAGCTGCCAGCAACTTGTGTGTGGACTGCGTGGCAAAAACGGTGGGGCCGTCTCTGGGCCCTTCATGCATGCCGTACCGCTCTCGGTAAAGAGGGTTAAACCGCGCATAAGCATACCAAGCTTCATCATAGAGTATCCGGTCAACACTCCTGCCTAGGAGCGATCCCACGTTGATCACATTGTAACAGAGCCCGTCATAGGTCGAATTGGTGATAACGGCAAGGCACGGCCGGGCATCGCCGCGGTCTGAAAGCAGGAGATTATCTGCAATTTTCTCCCGGACGGTTTCGGGTCTCATCTCCGGGGCAGGGATAGGGCCGATAATACCGTATCTGTTTCTGGTCGGGATGAGGTATACAGGGGTGGTTGCTGTCATGATTAGAGCATGCTCGATAGATTTGTGACAATTGCGGTCTACTAGGACAATTTCGTCCCTGACAACAGTGCCAAAGAAAACGATTTTATTGGATGTGGATGTCCCGTTGGTGACGAAATAAGTAAGATCAGCTCCGAAGATCTTGGCTGCCTGGCGCTCAGCCTCGCCAATGACACTTGAATGGGCAAGAAGGGATCCTAGGGCCTCGACCGAGACGGAGAGGTCTGAGCGGAAGAGTTCCTCTCCGAAGAACCGGTAAAACTGGCTTCCCACCGGTGATTTGAGAAATGCCGTCCCTCCTGCATGGCCAGGAGTATGCCAAGAATATTCATGAACTTGGGAAAATTTAATCAGCTCTCCAAAAAAGGGGGGAAAAAGACTCTTCCTGTATGTCTTGGCTTCGGCTTCGACCCGCCCACTGATGAAGTCATGGGTATCCTCCAGAGCCCAGATATATTCGTTGATCTCCTGGATATCATCTAGGGGTATTGAGGACAGAGTCGCGCGCTCGGTGATCAGAAAAACCGGAACATCTTCATTTCTTAAACGTAGCTGTGGGATGAGTCGGGGGGTGACCTTCTTTTCCTCCTCCATCTGCACGAGATCCCCGTTGATAATGATACAGTCGAGGGATGGATCGGCAATGAATACCGATATCCCCTCATCGCTACTACGTGCCTTAATGACATCCATCCCCCGGCTCTCCAAGCTTGAGACGATGGCTCTAATGTTGCTGCCCCGCGCAGTGTCGGCTGAAAGTTCGTGATCGATGACCAGGACACGCAACGTGGGCTCCTCTATCTGACCCATGTCAAGTACCTCCTCTGTTGGGCCAATGTTCATCCTCTTACATATATACATACTGATGGATATCGCAGCTATCACTGCTGATCGAATGTTATGGGGCCTCTCACAAGGACTGTTTAAAGGAGGCATCATTCTGATCGATTAACCCCAAAAGATTTTGATAATTTAGGCTACAGATGCAACTGCTACGATAAATGGGGCCTAGTTGACTGCAAAATCACTCTACGCTAACTATAGTTGTTACGGGATGAAAAGAGGTAGACGATTAAGTCTGTGCGATGTACAGCTTTAACGCGATAAGGGAGCTCTTAACCTATTATCTCAAAATTTTCTGAGTATTAACGTTAAACGTTGAACATAATAATCGGCACATTATTTGGCGGCAGACGCAAGTGCCGAATATCAAGAGAATATTGCATTTACACAAACATTGCGACGAGCCCTAAGAAAATGAAGTAGAATACTCCGTTGAAAAGAAGTGAGAGTGCGCTCAACCTATTTTTCATAACCTGAATGTAGAGCACCATGCCAGCAACAAGGGTAAGTGATACGTTTATAGCCTCAAATCGCCCGAGAGTCCACGGCGTGAAAGCAATGCCAAATGCCACAGGGATACAGCTTTGAAAGACCATGGCGCCGGTGATGTTCCCGAGTGCGAGGGCATCCTTGCCCTGTCGCACCCACAAGACGCTATTGAGCTTCTCGGGGAGCTCTGTGGCAACAGGAGCGACGATCAGCGAGAGGAGGATCGTATCGAGGTGTAACGACTCAGCTAGGCTTACGATTTGGGCAACAAACAGTTGCGCGCCTGCTATAATCAACACGAGTGACAGCACCACCTGTATAACGGTGTGGGACACAGAAGGGTCTTCTCTCGCCGTGCCTTTCTTCAGCTTTGCAGAGAGCACGTGCAATGTCAGCGGGTCAAGCACTGCGTCGCAGCATGAATCTTGACCTTTGAAGATACTCACAAGGTATACAATATAGATAACAATGAAAAGAGGCGCAAGCACAGGTTTTATAGTATCACTTGGTATAAACGATACCATCACTGCAGTGAAATACGTAATGATAAAGAAGCTTAAATCTCTCTCTTTTGTCGAACCCTGTACATTTAACGCAGCTTCCTGCCCCCGACGGTTTCGAAACACGAAGATAGAAACCCCTGTGACAAACATCGCGAGAGTGCCGAGCATAAATGGCGCGCCGAGTATCGCGCCAATCCCAACGTCATGCCCGCTCTCACCTCCTACGAAGAAAATCGCTAAGATAGGAATGAGCGTCTCTGGGAGTGCCGTACCCACGGCGGCCAACACGCATCCGACGACGCTTTCAGAGAGACTGAGCTTGCGTCCGAGCCATTCAACCCCATTCGTAAAGAGGGTACTGCCCGCATAGATGAGTACAAAGCTGAGGAGGAAAAGTCCGACGTCCATGTCTGCCCTCCATGTGGTAAACCACCAGTTAAATAGCTTTCACGTTCTCCGGCACGGTAAAATGGTAAAGTACAGGTATCCCATAATCAGGCTCTCTCCAACGCCACAACGTCGACATTATAAATAGCGAGGACAAGGACGTTGTACATTTTAGCAGCCCGACCCAGGAATGCCAATCCCTGACCTGACGAGGTTAATAGAGTTACGTTTACTTATCTCAAGGGTTGTATGGTTCGAATCCTTTGCATTTCCTGATATTCCACTTTCGCCGTGCGTCGACCGTATCGCCTAGACCACGGCCAGCAGGATCCGGACACGTATCAAAAAAATGGAGGCACGACATACAAATGGAGAGGTTTACCCCACTCATGACATCAATTCAGAGCGAAGACTACTAGTACGTTATCTAAATGCGCAGCATGAAAGTGTTCTGAGCGTCTCTCTGAGAGAGTAAGTGAGCGAGTAACTTTCAGTGTACATTTATTCAATGTTACCTATGATCTCTCATCGCTCCACGTTTTTTTAGATGCAATAATGTTACAACGATTAACGATTAGTGACATGGTAAGGCAGGCAGTTATATGCGGGCACAGAGAACGCGAAAAAAATTGCGTGCACACTCGTCGTTGGTGTTCAACCACAGTTCGTTCGAATTACACAAGCTCAAAGCGTATTCTGATCGACAGCACTCGACCTTGATGAGTCAAACTTCTGATGTTTACTAAGAATCTTTTTGAATCTTTTTGCTTTATTTGATACGCAACTACGCAAAGATCCACGAGTGGCAGTCCAATATCACACATACTGTAGTAAGATGACTGCCGTACGGTGTCCTCCCGCCACTGCCCCCGCGCAGTAGGGGACTATGGCAGTATTTCACCTCTCGCTAATCTCCCGAAACGATAGTCTTTCACATCCGTTGCTGAATTTCTGTTAATACAATACAAATAAATGATAGGTACTCCCAAATTAAAGAGGTGAAGGAATGGTAGACTTGGTAGACTTGGGACATCTAGCGTCACTAAGTCTCAGTTACTTTGAGGAGCTGATTCTCGGTTACGTGGCGTGGAATATTTTGAAGCTCCTCCCCCCCGATCTTGTGAGCAGGATTATGAACCTGATGATGTGACTTGAACAAGAAGTAGCAAACGGAACTACCAAATTCAAATACCCAGCACATTACATACTACAAGTGTTCATGTCAGACTGGAGGTAGAACTACGTTATAATCGAACCCTTCGTGAACTTGATTTGTTAAAACAATACTACTAACTCTTCTGGCTTGTTCTAACTCTTGTAATAGTCTTTTCCAATCTTCTAAGATGGTTTTAGCAAACAAACCTGGAAAGATAGTTAGAGAGAACCAATAACACCAAATAATTAATAGTTGTACCTATTTATTAATTACATTCTGCGCGTACAATACTCTGAAATGTAGCGAGAGTGCTAGAGGGCCAGTAAATGAAGCGGGAAGTACTTTCGATATTGTTGGTGGTGCCACTGATTCTCTCACTAGTTGGGGTTTGTGAAGCCACAGTAGCACCGTCTGTGACTATCACCACCGTTCGTTCAGTGCCTCTGCACTCGACCTATCTTGAATGGGACATCACTAACACGGACAATGGCTATAGCTGGATAGCGCCTCACGCAGCACTCTATAAACAGTCAGCCACGCCGCCTTACTATGCCATGGACGACACCGCTATCGCTATCTATGCATGGGACATCACCAGCGTGAGTTTCGCGCCAGTTTATTCCTACGATGGTCTTGGATGGCTTCGTCTCCAGTCAGGGCACACTTATCGGGTCTTCTCCGGACCAGTCACCCCGCATGATGCGAAGTGGGCCGTATACAACGCCCAGATGTACTACGAAGGGGCGATTCGTGGTGCGTTATATTCGAGCCCCCCATCTGCAACGATAAACATCACCCCGCCCATCGAACACATCGTTGTTTTATACGAAGAGAATCGTGCCTTCGACCATTACTTTGGGACATATCCAGGAGCAAATGGTCTCAGCGGGAATGAAGCGCTCTCCATCGCTCCAGGCTCAACTGTCACTGTACGTCCATTTCACCTCAATTCAACGGCGACGCTCGACGGCAGTAATTCTGCAAGTACTGCCCGAAAAGCGTTTAATGGAGGGAAGATGGATGGCTTTGTGTATGCCGAAAAAACTCTTATAACTATGGGCCACTACGGCTACAGCGATATCCCTAACTATTGGAACTATGCATCCAAGTTTGTCCTCATGGACAACTTTTTCAGTTCTGAAATGGGCCCCAGTCTCCCCAACCATCTCTACCTGATCGCTGGGCAATCTGGTAACCTGACGGAAAATGTAAGGAACTTCTCTTTTAACTTCCCGACGATCATGGACGAACTTGACACGCATGGCGTATCGTGGAGGTATTACTATAACGGAGAGAATGGTTACAAGACCCCAGGTATGTGGAGCCCTTTGCCAGCGTTTAAGTCGTTCAAGGACAACCAGTCGCGGCTTAACAATCTTGCACCAAACGATGAGTTTGTAGCTGACGTGGCCAATGGCACTCTCGCTAACGTGACGTGGGTCATGCCCAGAGAATTTGAGAGCGAACACCCACCCGCCGATATTAGAGTCGGAGAGCACTACGTGACGTCGACGATTAACGCAATAATGCAAAGCAAGTACTGGAATTCGACGGCGATTTTCCTAACATGGGATGATTATGGCGGGTGGTATGATCATGTCCCGCCTCCGCAGATCGACTCCTTTGGCCTTGGATTTAGGGTTCCCTGTTTGGTCATCTCCCCCTATGCTAAAGAGGGGTTCATAGACCACACGCAGGCTGACTTCACGTCAATCCTCAAATTCATCGAAACTACTTATTCTCTCTCGCCCTTAACAAAAAGAGATGCAGCGAACAGCGATATGATGGGGGCATTTGACTTCTCTCAGCCTCCAAGAGAGAATTATACCATCTCTGGCCCGTACATCCATAACCATTACCCCTCCTTCTTCTATACGGGTACTCATTGAACCGTAACTATTATTTCGTGCATCATGCCGATGGATTCTATCGGCATGAAAATGCTGCTTGCAGAAACAAAATCGGCGATAACTGCACCCCTTTGGGGATCAACACCTTTTGCAGACTGTGCGATGGCGGAAATAGTGGCAGATGCGGCGAACAAAGAAGGTGCTAAGGTCATGCGCAACGAGGCGTCGGCGCTTCTGATGATGGTCTCGTCTGGGCTGACACCATCACGATCGGCTCACCTGTCCCTCGGTCAGAAAAGAGTAGTAGTGCTCGCATCAAAGTTAGCAAAACAGTGGCGACCGCTCGGGCGTTCCGTTCGATATATCTGGAGCTATCACGAGCTGGTGATTTCATCTTAACTGCCCGAACTTATCATCTCTCTTTTTCGGCAGAAATGCAACGCAAGTTAGATTATATAATGAGAGATAGATCCTCCAGGGACCCCTATACATAGTAAAATGGCTGAAGCTATGAAGTTGAAAGATTCTCCTGTCGCTATTCTTTTAACAGATTAAAGCCTGAGCGTGCAGCGCAATTTAAAACCGGTCCATCTGCTGGAACAAGGATAGGGTGCGTCATATCGATGCTGGCTAAATATATTTGCATAGTTACCTGCGCCACAGCCCAAATCGATAGTTTTGCATGGGGGGGTAGTGCGTCCCGCCTCTACTAATTTAACTAACGCTTTCGGCGGAGTTTCAACGTTCCTATGAATCTCTTCGAGAGGTACATCTTCGTAGATTAATTACATGCATTACTAGCACCACTATTACGTGTTAGCTAAAATTTCATCTTAGAATAACTGGCCCCCAGTAGGTGACCTAAGCCAGATCATCTATTGATCTCGGAACACACGGTAGCCTCCTGATTAGTACTCAAATACAATTAGAGAAGGCCAAAGTAGATAACAATGGAAGAAGAGGTATACTCTATGAACGTCATAGATGCCCTCAATTCCCGTTCTACGATTCGAGCGTTTAACTTCGACCCTGTGGGGAGAGAGACAATTCTTAAGATTTTGGAAGCGGCAACCCGTGCCCCGTCGTGGGCCAATACCCAACCGTGGGAACTCTTCGTTGCAGGCGGTGGAGCCCTTGAAAGACTTCGTGAGGCCTATAGTGTCCGTTTCCAACAAGGAGAGCCGAGGAATCCTGATATCCCAGGACCGACAACGTGGCCTCCTGCAATTCAAGAGCGCATGCGCGAATTGATGTCCGTGCTCGCTCGCTCAATAGCAACAGAGAAAGGTCCTGATGATGTGATGCGGCAAAAGTTCTTTGCTAATAATTACCGTTTTTTTGGGGCACCGGCAGTGGTGTTTCTCTGTATGGACCGCTCGCTCACGCCATGGTCAATGTTTGACATGGGATCGCTGGCTCAGTGCATCATGCTCGCCGCACAACAATATGGGGTTGACTCGGCAATAGCATTCATGTTCGCCTCGTACCCTGATCTTATTCGCGCAGAATTGGATATCCCGGATGACCTAGCCATACTTATCGGCATAGCACTAGGGCACGCGGATGTAGATCACCTGCAGAACCATCACCTAAGCTCGCGACGCCCCCTCAAGGATGTGGTGCGTTGTAAGGGCATTTAGCCCGTCGATATCCCTTCAGTATGATGTAAAAGACGAGTAGCGCGGGTTTGAGCCGAAGTGTTCTCAGTGACGACTTAATACCATGTGGTCACTTTTACGGCGCCGCGCCGCTAGGGGATTGCAACTCTCCTATACATACGTGAGGTCACGATAATTGACATGGTTAGCTCATGTGATGTGATGCGCACCTCCAATCATTCACAGCTCGCGATGCACGTTTCCCCTTGCAATGAGCATTGCTCCAGCTATTCCGATTCCGACTAATACATACCACACCTCAAATCCCGGGCTCTTCAGCAAAGGTGTACTGTTGTGACCCGGATTCTCCGGCTGAGAAGGGGTCAGCATCACTGCTATCTTTCCGTACTGTTCAACCGGCTTTATAAGCGGGTGCTCATCACCGAGAGGGGTGGCACTATCACCGATGCCGTCACCCTTGGTGTCCGTGCCAGCATAATCCGAATAGTAGTTGCCCAGATACCCCGTTCGCGTGCTGCCGTTGTAGCTGTACACCAGTTTTTCTGTTGAATTGAGGACCGTGCCCGGGACGTAGCTGAGGTTGCTCGGCTCTTGCATGAAATTGTTGAGGTAGATCGTG
>Ga0187769_10002706_pt1 | contig 10447 bp, 10 predicted proteins | sample 0116_SJ02_MP02_1_FD_133140 | JGI IMG/M metagenome (GOLD analysis project Ga0187769, IMG submission 133140) | Tropical peat soil microbial communities from peatlands in Department of Meta, Colombia - 0116_SJ02_MP02_10_MG | ecosystem: Environmental > Terrestrial > Soil > Wetlands > Peat | place... | reverse complement strand
CGGATTGCAGATTTTCCTCCGCGCGGTGCTTGGCGGCGCGTCGCTCATTCTGTCGAGCGCCGGCGAGCCGGTTGCCGAGCATCTCGCGCGGCTGGCGCGCCACGGCGTGACACACTTGTCGGGCACGCCGTCGCACTGGCGCCGCGCATTGATGTCGCCAGAAATCGGCAAAATCTCGCCGCGTTACGTGCGGCTGTCTGGCGAAATCGCCGATCAGACGATCCTCGACAATCTGCGCGCCGCATTTCCGCAGGCAAGCATCGGGCATGCCTACGCTTCGACCGAAGCCGGCGTCGGCTTTGCCGTCAATGATGGCCTCGCCGGATTTCCGGCGTCCTATCTCGATGGCATTCACGAGGGCGTCGAGTTGAAGATCGTCGACGGCTCGCTGTGCCTGCGCTCGTCTGGTTCGGCATCGGGTTATGTCGCCCGCGGCGACCCGTTGCGCGACCACGACGGCTTCGTCGATTCCGGCGACATGGTGGAGCGGCGGGGCGATCGATTTTATTTTGTCGGGCGCCGCGGCGGCATCATCAATATCGGCGGCCTGAAGGTTCATCCCGAAGAGATCGAAGCGGTGATCAATCGGCATCCGCAGGTGCGGATGTCGCTGGTGCGGCCGCGGCAAAGTCCGATCACCGGCGCGATCGTGGTGGCGGACGTGGTTCTCAAATCGGAACCGGAAGCCGCGCCGGCGCCGCAAGCCGAAGTCAAGGACGACATCCTCAAGCTCTGCCGCGAGGCGCTGCCGCGCCACAAGGTCCCGGCCGCGATCAGCTTCGTTCCGGCGCTCACAGTCGCGGCAACCGGCAAGCTCGCGCGCCGTCGCGACTGAGGCACGTCTGAGCCAGGGCCGAACCGATGCCTGAGAAAATGCGCAGCGTTCTCGTCACCGGCGGCAGCCGCGGCCTCGGCCTTGCCATCGCGCAAAAGCTTGCCGGTGCCGGCTACGGGGTCATCGCGGTCGCGCGCAGCAAGAGCAAGGAGCTGACCGCAGCAATAGCCGAACGCGAACGCGCCGGGCCGGGCGCGATCCATTTCCGCCCGTTCGACCTCGGCAACATCGACGGCATACCCGATCTGGTGCGTGGTCTGCGCAAGGAGTTCGGCCCGCTGTTCGGCTTGATCAACAATGCCGCGCTCGGCCATGACGGCGTGCTGGCGACGATGCACAATTCGCAGATCGAGGAGCTCGTGCGCCTCAACACGCTGTCGCCGATCGTGCTCAGCAAATACGTGGTGCGCGCGATGATGGCGGCCGGCGCCGGGCGCATCGTCAACGTCGCCTCGATCGTCGGCTTCACCGGCTATAGCGGGCTGTCGGCTTACGCGGCGACCAAGGCGTCGCTGCTCGGCTTTACCCGCTCGCTCGCTCGCGAAGTCGGCCGGCTCGGCATCACCGTCAACGCCGTGGCGCCGGGCTTTCTCGCCACCGAGATGACAGGCGGCCTCGGCGGCGACGAGCTCCTCAAGGTCACGCGGCGCAGCGCGCTCAATCGGCTCGCCGAAGTCGACGACGTCGCCAACGCCGTCGAATATCTGCTCAGCGACAAGGCGCGCAACATTTCCGGGACGGTCATCACAATCGACGCCGGCGCCACGGCGTAGGTCACGATTCCTTGGGTTCGACGTCGAGGCGGGCGATCCAGCCTTCGAGCCCAGGCTTCGCTGGATAGCGCGCAAGCACCAGCGGGTCGTGGCCGGGGACGACGTGGCGCGGCGAGGCGGCGAGCTCTTTTAGCGTCCGATAGCCCTCGAGCACCTCGGCGATATTGTAGGTGATCGGAAACACCCGGCCGCCGTCGATATGGGCGTAGAGATGCGTCGCGTCGGAAGCGAGCACCACCGGGCCGCGCCGGGTCATGACCCGCACGCATTGCAGGCCCTTGGAGTGGCCGCCGATCAGATGCACGCTGACCCCCGGCGCGATCTCGCCGTCGCCGTCGTGGAAGGTGGCGCGGCCGGCGAACACCTTGCGCACCATGGCGACGACGTCGTCAGCCTCGAACGGTAGCCGCAGCGCCTGATGACACATGCAGCGCCCGGTGGCGTAGGCCATCTCGCGGTCCTGCAGGTGATAATGGGCGTGCGGAAACAGGTCGTGGTTGCCGCAATGATCGTAGTGCAGGTGGCTGACGATGACGGTTGCGACCGCCTCGGGCGCGATGCCGAGGGCGGCGAGGCCATCGCGGACCGGCTTGGTGATCTCGCGCTGGCGACGGCGGCTCATCGCCTCGTCGAAGCCGGTGTCGAGGATGATCGCGCCGGAGGGGCCGACGATCGCCCAGACGAAGAAGTCGAGCGGCTGCAGCACGTCGTGCGGATCGCCGTCGATGAAGTTCGCCGGCGAGCGCCGGGCATGGTGGCCGTAACGGATGGCGTAGATCTCATGCAGGTCGTCGCTCATGCACGTTGCCTCGATGATCAGAACAGGCCGTCGATGCGGTAGGAATAGCCAATGCCGACAATATAGGCCGGCGCATTTTCGTTGAGGCCGACGGCGACGTGGAAATCGATCTGCTGCTGCGGCGTGATGCGAAAGCCGGCACCGGAATTGATCAGGTAACTCGGGCCGCCGTCGAGCCGGTAGTCGCCGACGAACTCGACGAACAGGAAGGCGCGCTCGCCGAATTCGCGTTCGAGCACGAAAGTCGTCTCGGTGAAGAATTGCTTGTTCGGATCGCCGGGCACGAGGAAATTCGTGAACATGCCGGTGATGGCCCAGCCATCGGCCAGGCTCCATGACCACGGAAACTGAATGTAGGGCTGGACGCCGGGACCGGTGATGGCGCTGTTGCCGGTCGGCAGACCGACGCCGAGCGTGGCGGAGAGGTCGAGCTTCCCCGGCACCGGGCTGATCTGCCATTTGATCGCCGGCGCGACATTGGTGAAGCCCGCGGGCAGCGAACCCGAGACCGGCGCGAAATAAGTCGGAATGTCGACAAACACCTCGAGGCATGGCGCGATGCCGAGCCGCAGCCGGCTGTTGGTGCCGTCGAATTCATGGCCGCCGGGAGACGCGCTGAAATTGACGCCGTTTTCGTTCTGGAAGCTGCCTTGCGGCACGACCAGGCTGGAATTGGTCACGTCCGGCCGATCGGTCTCGATCGGGCTGCCCTTCTGCGGGCATTGATCGGCGCGCGCCGCGCCGCCGGCTGCAAGGATGGCGGCAAGGATGAGAAGGGTAGATCCGCTCGCCGCGGCCGGACCGAGAAAACGCATTCGAGCGGCCTCCGAGCAGAGCGCCGGATTGCGGACAGCTCCGAGCCGGCGTTTCGCCGTTTGGCCAGCGACGACGATTGCGCCGAGAGGACGAGAATGTGCTGGGCTGGCGTTGCGGAGTCAACGCTGCGGCGGCCGCGGCCGGCTAGAGCCGCACCATGCCCGCGGCGATGCGCTCGTAGAGCGCGCGGTCGAGCGGAACGAAGGCCTGCCGCGAGGGATCGTCGAAGAAGATTGCGTCGCCCGAGGCGGCGGGATCGAAGCCCTCGCGCGCGAGCTCAAGCTTGCGGTGCTTGAAGGTCGCCGTGACTTCGAGGCGCTCCTTGAGGCGCAGGAACAGCGGCCGCGCATAGGACGGCAGCCGGCGGTGGAGATGTCGGCGGAATTCGGAAAAATCGAGCGCGCCGTCGACGGCGAGCGCCGCCATGCCAGCCGCGCCCTCGGTCTGCGGCACCGCCACGCCGTAAACGGTCGCTTCGGCGATGCCGGGGAATTCGGCGATGGCCTCGGCGACTTCCGCACTCGCCACGTTCTCGCCCTTCCAGCGGAAGGTATCGCCGATGCGGTCGACGAAGTAGAAGAAGCCGGTGGAGTCCATGCGCATGAGATCGCCGGTGCGGTACCAGGCATCGCCCGGCTCGAACACGTCGCGCAGGATCTTGCGCTGCGAATCCTCGGTGCTGGTGTAGCCCTCGAACTCGCGGCCGCCCGGTTCCGAGCCCTGGATCTTGCCGATCGCTTCGCCGGTTTCCCCGGTCGCGCAGCGGATGCAGAAACCGTTGCCGTCGCGCGCCGGCGCGCCGGCCTCGGCGTCGAATTTCACCAGCGCCAAGGGGAAGCGATGGGTGAGGAACGGCGGCACGCGGCCGATGGCGCCGACCTTGCCTTCGACGTTGAACAGCGAGACGTTGCCCTCGGTCGAAGCGTAGAATTCCAGGATCCGCGGAATGGCGAAGCGCTCCTGGAATTTCTCCCAGACGTCGGCGCGCAGCCCGTTGCCGCAGGCGAGCCGCAGCCGATGCGCCCGCTCGCGCGGATTGCGCCGCGCATTGACGAGATAGTGCGCGAGCTCGCCGATATACTGAACGAGCGTGCAATCCCAGTCGCAGACATCGTCCCAGAAGCGGTGCACGGAGAATTTGTCGCGGATCACCACCGCGCCGCCGCGCACCAGCATGGCGCCGGCCGCGACCACGCCGCCGACGCTGTGATAGAGCGGCAGGCAGTCATACATGCGGTCCCGCGGCGAGATGTTCATCAGGCCGGCATACCAATAGCTCCACTGCAGCAGCCGGCGATGGCTGACATTGGCGGCCTTGGGCAGGCCGGTGGTGCCGGAGGTGTAGATCAGGAGCGCGCGGTCGGCGATCGTCACCGCGCGGCGCTCCTGCGGCATGAGCGGCTCGGCCGACAATCGTGTGACGGCGCGATCAACGCGTTCGAATGCGCTGCCGCCATGCGACCAGAGCTTCGGGCGGCTTGCGAGCCGCGCGGCAATCGCGCCGACCTCGGCGGCGAACTCGGCGGCGACGATGACGTGCTTCGGCGCGACGACGTCGAGGCAATAGGCGAGCGCTCCCGCGCGCAGATTGGTGTTGAGGAGCGCAACCGCGACGCCGACGCTGGTGAGGCCGAGCCAGATCGCGAGATATTCTGGCCGGTTCCCCATCATCAAGGCGACGGTGTCGCCCTTGGCGAGGTTTTGTTCGAGCGCCCAGCGCGCGAAGCGCCGGATGCGGCCGGCAAGCTCGCCATAGCTGAGGCATTCGTCGGCACAGAGGAGCGCCGGCGCCTCGGCCTCTCTGGCCGCGAACTCTTCGATGACGCTCGCGAGCAGACGGTTCGGATCGGCCGCGATCGGCGCGGTCGCTTCGAGCGCGCGCACCCAGTCGGCAAGCGCCGTCTCTTTAGCAGCGCCCGTGCGCGGCGCGCGGTCAAGCTCGATCAACCCCATGCGCGATGATCGCGCAATACCATGAAACCCGCGCTGCAAAATTGGATAAAATTTTTGCGATCAGGAACGACGGCGCTGGCGTGCCGGCAACCCGCGGTGCTTCGTGGCAAAACGTTAAAGTTAACATCTCGCGTCTTTTGCGTGCGCATTTCTTTCCTCATCCGCCACGGATAAGAAATCGGCCGGGCGTAATGTGGGCGAGGGTGTTAGACGCGCGGCGGGACAACATGAAAAGCGACACGGTCGCCGTCCACGGCGGTTATGAGACCGAGCCGACGACCAAGGCCGTCGCGGTTCCGATCTACCAGACCGTCGCCTACGAGTTCGACAGCGCCGAACACGGCGCCGCCCTGTTCAACCTCGAGGCCGAAGGCTACCGCTACAGCCGCATCAGCAATCCGACCGTCGCCGTGCTCGAGCGCCGCATCGCGGCGCTCGAGGGCGGGATCGAGGCGCTGTGCGTGAGCTCGGGGCAGGCGGCGCTCAACTACGCGGTGCTCACGCTCGCCGAGCTCGGCAGCAATATCGTCTCGGTGCCGCAGCTCTATGGCACCACCCACACACTGTTCGGCCATATCCTGCCGAGCCAGGGCATCGCCGCGCGCTTTGCCGAATCCGATCAGGCCGACGCGATCGAGAAACTGATCGACGACAAGACCCGCGCGATCTTCTGCGAGAGCGCCGGCAATCCGGCCGGCAATATCTGCGACATCGAGGCGCTGGCCGCGGTCGCGGCGCGCCACGGCGTCCCGCTCGTCGTCGACAATACCGTGCCGACGCCGATCCTGCTGCGGCCGATCGACTATGGCGCCGACATCGTCGTCCATTCGCTGACCAAGTTTCTCGGCGGCCACGGCACCACGCTCGGCGGCGCGATCATCGACAGCGGCCGCTTCCCCTGGAAGGAACAGGCGCGCCGCTTCCCGATGTTCAGCACGCCCGATCCGTCCTATCACGGCCTGATCTACACCGAGCATTTCGGCGCCGCCGCCTATCTCGGGCGCTGCCGCAGCGTCTATCAGCGCACCACCGGCGCGGTGCTGGCGCCGCTCTCCGCGTTCCTGTTGCTGCAGGGCGTCGAGACCGTGGCGCTGCGCGTCGAACGCCATGTCGAGAACGCGCGCCGGGTCGCCGAATTTTTGCGCCAGGACCGCCGGGTCGAATGGGTCAATTATGCCGGCTTCCCGGACAGCCCCTATCACGCGCTGGCGCAGAAATATTTCGGCGGCCGCGCTTGCTCGCTGCTCACTTTCGGCATCGCCGGCGGGCTCGAAGCCGGCAAGCGGTTCTACGACGCGCTCAAGCTGTTCAAGCGGCTCGTCAACATGGGCGACGCGAAGTCGCTCGCCTGCCATCCGGCTTCGACGACGCACCGGCAGATGTCGGCCAAGGAGCAGGAGAAAGCCGGCGTGCGGCCGGAGATGATCCGCCTCTCGATCGGCATCGAGCATATCGACGACATCCTTGCCGATCTCGATCAGGCGCTGGCCGCGGGCACGCGCGACGCGGCGCCGCTTCTCGCGGCCGAGTAGGCAGGAACCGGCCCGATGGCGCTTCTCCTCGACGTCGGGCCGTCCGCTCCCGTCATCACGCGCGGCGGCAGCGACGGCATCACCATCGGCCTCGTCAACAACATGCCCGATACGGCATGGGAGGCGACCGAGCGGCAATTCCTCGCCCTCGTCCGCGCTGCCGCGGGCAAGACCCCGGTTCGGCTGCGGCTCTTCTCCCTTACCGACCTGCCGCGGGCCGATCACGTTCGCGCAGAGCTCGCCGCGCGCTATAGCGATCTCTCCGCGCTGCTGCACACGCGCCTCGACGGTCTGATCGTCACCGGCACCGAGCCGCGCGCCGCGAGCCTCAAGGACGAGCCGTACTGGGCAAGCCTCGCCACGCTGATCGATTGGGCGCGGCACAACACCGTCTCGACGATCTGGTCGTGCCTTGCCGCCCATGCCGCGGTGCTCCATGCCGACAGCATCGAGCGCCGGCCGCTCGCGGACAAGCAGTTCGGCGTATTCGACTGCGAGGCGGTGTCGGCCGATCCCCTGACCGAGGGCGTCGGCTCGCGGCTCGTGGTGCCGCATTCGCGCTGGAACGATCTCTCCGCGGCGGCGCTGACCGCGTGCGGCTATCGGATCCTGACCCGCTCGGCGGCCGCCGGCGTCGATATGTTCGCGGGGCCGCAGCAAAATGGCGATTCGCTTTTTCTCTTCCTCCAGGGCCATCCCGAATACGAGCCGGGCACGCTGCTGCGCGAATATCGCCGCGATATCGGCCGCTTCCTGCGCGGCGAGCAGGCCCACTATCCGGCGCCGCCGCAGGGATATTTCAACGCCGAAGCGTCGGCGCAGGCGAGCGCGTTTCGCGCGCGCGCGCTGACCGAACGTCGCGCCGACCTGATCGCCGATTTTCCGATGCGCGCGCTCGAGGCGGGGCTCGGCGCCCGCTGGCAACGCTCGGCCGTGGGCATTTACGAAAAATGGCTCGATTATCTCGGCGAGCGCCAAACGGACCGGCGGACGAAGACCATCTCACCGCAGCGCCCGCCGCGCCGCGACTGGCCTGCTGCCGCCATGCATCAGGCGGTGGAGGGTTCCTCGGCTGGGTAGGGCAAGCGGAGCCGGCCGTTCCTGAGGGCGGCTTTATGGTTTGTTTGGATTGCCGCGCTTTAATCCGCCGCTCAATTTCCGGAGTGCCGCCCTTGTCCGACGCCGTCATATTTGCCGCTCCAGCCGACATCGAGCTCCTCGACGATCCGATCCGGCCGCACTGGATCATCGAGGGGACGCCGCAGGCGCGCTCGAAGCGGCTGGCGCAGAGCGCCGACGGCACCGCAATGATCATGGCGTGGTCGTGCACCGCCGGCCGGTTCGAATGGCACTACACGGTCGATGAGACCGTGCACATCATCTCCGGGGAGGTTCACGTCACCGACGAGAAGGGCGAAATCCGCCGGCTCGGGCCCGGCGACATGGCGTTCTTCCCCGCCGGCAGCCGCCGCATCTGGCACGTGCCGCATCGGGTGCGCAAACTGGCGGTGTGCCGCCACAGCATGCCGCGCCCGCTCGGCACCATGCTGCGGGCCCGGAACAAGGTGGTCGAGAGCGTCGCGTCGGCGATCGCTGCCGGTGGCAGGCGAGGCGAGGGCGCCCGCATCCGCGGCGCCGGCGAGCGCATTGCTTCTGCGTAGCCAGGCACTGCCGGCTCCGATCATTGACAAGAGCGTGGCGCCTCCTTAAGCCACCGGCAAACGCCGGAAAGCTTCGCCATGAAAGTCCGCAACTCATTGAAATCGCTGCGCGGCCGCCACCGCGACAACCGCATCGTGCGCCGCAAGGGCCGCGTCTACATCATCAATAAGACGCAGCGGCGTTTCAAAGCCCGCCAAGGCTGACCATCGCGGCGCCGAGTGGCCGGCTATCGCGCGCCGCCCATTCGCCCGCATCGTTCACGCGCCTTTGAGCATGATCGAGGCTTGGCCGCTTTGGCCGCCGCGCATAGACTTATGGGTGTCGCTCGCGATTCTTCGGCATCCGATCATGGCTCTCAAGCTTCGCTCACTCGCCTTCGCGCTTGCGGTCTTCGCCGCGGCGTCGGGCGCCTCGCCGGCCGGCGCGCAACGCGGTCCGGAAACTGCCCCAAGCCCAGGCCCGAGCCCAAACCCGAGCCCGGACTGGGTCACGCCGCCGAGCGACTTGCCGCGGCCAGAACGGGGCGGGCGGGTTTACAATCTCGACACCTTGTTCGAGGCGCTCAAGGTCGCGCCTGATGTCGACAGCGCCAAGGCGATCGAAGACCGCATCTGGGCGGTGTGGATGGTGTCCGGCAGCGATACCTGTAATCTGCTGATGGGCCGGGCCAAGGCGGCGGCGGACGAGAAGGATTACGATCTCGCCGTCAAGCTCCTCGACGCAGTGGTCGAGCTGCGACCGGACTATGTCGAAGGCTGGAACCGGCGCGCGACGATGTATTATCTGAAAAAGGACTACGCCCACTCGATCGCCGATATCCGCGAGGTCCTGGCGCGCGAGCCGCGCCATTTCGGCGCGCTGTCCGGCCTCGGCCTGATCCTGCAGGAGATCGGCGACGACAAGCACGCGCTCGAAGCCTATCGCAGGGTGCTGGCGATCGTCCCGCACGAGGAGCGCATCGCCGAGACAGTGAAGAATCTCAGCGAAAAGGTCGAGGGCCGCGAGATCTGATACGCGCGCGCCGTCATTGCGAGGAGCGCAAGCGACGAAGCAATCCAGATGTCGCGCGGCGTCCCTGGATTGCTTCGCTGAGTTTATCATCGGGCCGGCCCAGGGTCCCCATCGCGCTAGCGCGATCGGGTGCCCCGACTTCGGGCCGGACCCGTCGGCTCGCAATGACAACGGAAAAATCCATGCCCGACATCGCGGAAGAAAAACGCGCGATCCGCGAATTGGTGGAAAACTGGGCGCTGTGGCGCGACGCCCGGCTGTGGGACCGCTTCCGCACCGTCTGGCATGCCGACGGCCGGATGATGGCGACGTGGTTTCAAGGCAGCTTCGAGGAATTCATCAAGGTCAATGACGAAGGCTGGGCGCGCGGCGTGCGCATCCTGCATTTCCTCGGCGGCAGCACCGTCGACGTGCGCGGCCACCGCGCGATCGCCCAGACCAAGATGACGATTTCGCAGCGCGCCGCGGTCGACGGCGTCCTCTGCGACGTGGTCTGCACCGGCCGCTTCTATGACTTTTTCGAGAGGCGCGACGGGCGCTGGGGCCTGGTGCTGCGCCAGCCGATCTACGAGAAGGACCGGCTCGATCCGGTCGATCCCGCAGCGCGCCTCGTGCTCGACCAGGAGCTTCTGCGGCGCTTTCCCGAAGGCTACCGTCACCTCGCTTATTTGCAGACCAGGATCGGCTACCGGGTGAAGTCCGACATGCCCGGCCTTGAAGGCGCGGAGCTTGACGCGCTTTACGCCCGCGGCGCCCGCTGGCTCGACGGGCAAGCGCTCTGAGGCACGTCGCGCAACCGGCGCGCAGACCTTCGCCGCCCCCGCTCCTGCCCGCTGCGCATGCCTCGCGAGCGAACGTGCTATTCGCCGCCCGCCACGAGCTCTCCGCTATTGGCGCCGACGAACGCGACCCGGATCATGTTGGTCGCGCCCGGGGTGCCGAGCGGCACGCCGGCAACGATGATGACGCGCTGGCCGGCCTTGGCGAAGCCTTCGCGGAACGCAAGCTGGCAGGCGCGGTCGACCATGTCGTCCTGGTCGCGTGCGTCCTCGGCGACGACGCAATG
>Ga0187769_10002705_pt1 | contig 10449 bp, 4 predicted proteins | sample 0116_SJ02_MP02_1_FD_133140 | JGI IMG/M metagenome (GOLD analysis project Ga0187769, IMG submission 133140) | Tropical peat soil microbial communities from peatlands in Department of Meta, Colombia - 0116_SJ02_MP02_10_MG | ecosystem: Environmental > Terrestrial > Soil > Wetlands > Peat | place... | reverse complement strand
TCGCTTCAGGATTTTGACGTTGCGTTGGCGGAACAACACCCTCCTATGAAGCCAGGCAAGTACGTGGTGATGGCTATAAGCGACAATGGCATCGGCATGGATCAGGAGACTCTTGTACGGATCTTCGAGCCATTTTTCACAACCAAGGGACAGGGTAAAGGCACCGGGCTGGGGCTGGCGACCGTATACGGAATCGTAAAGCAGAGTGGCGGCCACATCTGGGTCTACAGCGAAGTGGGTCGTGGCACAACATTCAAAATCTATTTGCCGGCAGCCGAACATAAGCTGGCGGCCGCGCCCAGCGCCCGGGCTGAAACACTGCCTTCGAAAGCGCACGGGAAACGCGTTTTGCTGGTCGAAGACGATTCGCTCATGCGCACCTTGACCCGGCAGATGCTTGAAGAACACGGTTACGACGTGGTCGATGCCGAGGATGGAAACTCCGCTCTCGGGAAATTAAACTCCGGCAATCCCCCTATCGATCTTGTCTTGACCGATGTCGTGATGCGAGGGATGAGCGGACCGGAGCTTGCGATGGAGCTTATCCGCCGCTCTCCGGCCACCAAAGTGGTTTACATGTCGGGGTACACGGGAGAACTGATCGCACAAAGCGGCGACAACGTGCAAGGGTTTGCCATGCTCGACAAACCGTTCACTCGGGCTGCCCTGCTTAGAACCATCGACGCAGCACTTCGATGAAATAGCTTTCGACGACTGCGCCGGGAACGCCACGCGTTACCAGCGAACTCTTTATCACCACTTGAGTCTCAATTCGCCGCTCGTAGCGCAGCCGCGGGCGCTTCGTTGACTCGCCGCGGACCATCCACTAAGATTCGCGCCAGTGACCCGACTCATGATTCTGCCGATCGGGTGTTGACCGATGCGGATCTCACCTCTTGAAATTCTTGGGAAGGCCGCGAAATACCTGCTGGTTGGGCTTGCGATCCTCTATGTCTCGGACTGGAGTGTGTTTGAAGTTCGGCGAGCGCGCGGAACGGCAATGGGAAGCGTCGCGGTAGAGCAGTACCTCCAGACTCCGCTCAAAGGCGACAAGGCTGAATATGACTACCTTGGGACGGCGAACCAGACTTGCTCGCGCACCCTGTGCCCACAATATGCGGCGTCACAATGGAATCTCCCCTGCTGGTGGGTTAAACGGCACAAAGCGCAGTGGGAGTGAGCCTAGTTCCGTAACTGCATGATGATTGCCATCGCGCGTCGATCTTAGCGCCCGCGAGGCGCCCGAGTCTGTGTCGCAAGTCGAATCTGCCAAACCGAGTGAAACAAAAGCTGCCAGCACAGCCGCGGAGCGGCGCAAGAATGCAGCCCAGGGCGCAAGCCCTGGGTAAGAAGTGGAGTAAGCTCAAGCCCCGAAGGGGCGAAAGAAGAGCTGCGACCTGTGAAACAAATGCCGCCTACTGCTGAATAGTTCGTTGGTCCTGCGGCGGCCTTTCTGTCACCTGCTGGGCCGTTGGCAACTGCGATGCATTCCATCCGCCGCCCAACGCTTCTACGAGCTGAACGGCGCTAGTCACATCCTGCACCTTCAGGCCGAGAAGCGTTTGCTGCGCCGAGAGCAGCGTCGTCTGGGTGGTCAGTAAGTTAAGGTAGGGATCGAGGCCGGTTTCATAGCGCCCTTTTTCGAGGTCGTAGGCTTTCTGTGCCGCATCGACCGCCGTGCTTTGTTGCCGGACTTCCTGCCACAGCAGGCGTGTCGCCGCCAGATAGTCTTCAACTTGCTGGAACGCGTTGAGAACGGTTTGCCGGTAATTCGCCACATCGGCGTTGTAAGTCGCAACGTATTGCTCGATGGTTGCACGGCGCAATCCCGCGTCAAACACGGTCTCTGAGATCGAAGGCCCGACAGACCAAGTGCGGCTCGATGCATTAAACAGCTTGCTGATGGCACTCGAAGCAAATCCGCCGGTGGCGCCCAGCGTCAGCGTGGGATAGTAAGCAGCGTAGCCCACGCCAATATTTGCATTGGCCTGCGCCATTTGGCGCTCCGCAACAGCGATGTCAGGGCGCCGTTCCAAAAGCTGCGAGGGCGTGCCGGTTGGAATCTGCGGCGGATCCACTGTAAAAGGACGTACGGGCATGCTGAAGTCGGTGGCAGCCTTGCCGAGAAGCATGGCAATGGCATGTTCATACTGTGCCCGTATCAGGCCTACGTTGGTGGCAGTCGCGCGCGCCGCTTCCAGCGTCTCCCGCGCCTGCTCAACCGAAACTTCATTATCCGTTCCAACTTCGTATCGTGCGATCGCGAGCTTCAGCACTTCTTCATCGGCCTTCACCGTTTCGTCCAGAATCCTCTGGAGTTCGTCTTGCCCGCGAATTTCAAAGAACGTCTCGGCAAGCGTCGCCTGTTCGAGCAGGCGCTCATTCTCCAGGTCAGCTGCACTCACTTGGGTAGCCGCACGCGCGCCTTTCACGGCATTTCGGACGCGGCCAAACAGGTCGGGCTCCCAGGAGATGCTGAGGGGAAGAGTAATGTCGGTGGTCGTCACGCCGCTCGAATTTCCAGTTGTGCCTGACGCCAAGGTCCCCGACGAGTGAGCTCGCGTGAATCCCGCTCCAATCGTTACTGTCGGGTAGTATTGCGCGCGAGTCTCGCGTATGATCGCGCGCGCCGCCAGATAGTTCTCAAAATAGACTTTGATTGTCTGATTGTTGATGTTTAACTGCTGTTCAAGATCGTTTAGCTCAGGTTGTTGGAAGACTTCCCACCAGTTGCCATGCAGCATTTCATCGTGCGGCGAGGCGACTTTCCAACCCTCCGCATCCTGGAAATTGACCGGCGATTCTTTGTAGTTAGGCGCAACGGGCGTAGGTGCCGAGGGCTTGTGATATCCGGGCCCAACCGTGCAAGCAGCCAGGCTTAGGCATAACAAGCTCGCAGCGGCAATAACATAGCTCTGCATCAATGGAGACATCTTAGCCGTCGAGATCCGAAACCCTAGCATCAAAATAACTCGCTTCAAACTGTGCCTTCTTCGGGCAATGTTATTAGCGTATCGTGCTCTTTGCCCAGTAAGCGCAGCCGCAGTTTGTCCATAAACAAATAAACCACCGGTGTCGTATAAAGCGTCAACAACTGGCTGACGATTAATCCCCCTACAATGGAGAGCCCCAACGGCCGCCGCAACTCCGAACCCGTCCCCGTGCCGAAAGCCAGGGGCAAGGCGCCAAACATCGCGGCCATGGTGGTCATCAGAATCGGGCGAAAGCGCAGCAGGCAGGCGGTAAAAATAGCGTCGTAGGTCGTCATTCCCTGTTCACGTTCGGCCGCCAGCGCAAAGTCGATCATCATGATGGCATTCTTCTTCACGATGCCGATCAGCAGCACGATCCCGATAATGGAAATCACGTTGAGGTCATTGTGGAAGATCATCAGCGCCAGCATGGCTCCGGCGCTGGCCGAGAGCAGCGTAGAAATGATCGTCAGCGGATGCACCAGGCTCTCGTAAAGTATGCCCAGCACAATGTAGACAGCCAGCAACGCGACGGCAATCAGAAATCTCTGCGTGCTCAGGGAATCTTGATAAGCCTGCAAGGTGCCTGAGAAGTAGCCGTGAATGCTGGACGGCGTCCCCAGCGACTCCTCCATCTGCGTGATCATTCGCGTCGCATCGCTGAGCGCGAGACCTTCCGCAAGATTGAATGACACGGTGACAGAGGGAAACAACCCAGAGTGAGCCACCGAAAGCGGGGCCGTGTTGGTTTTGAAATCCACAACAGTGTTAAGCGGCACACTCCCCTTCCCATTCGGAAGATAGATGTTCTTCAGCCCAGCGGGCGATTGCCAATAGGGAGGAGCAACTTCCAATATCACGTAGTACTGATTGAGCGGCTTGAAGATGACCGAGGCTTCTTCCTGACCGAATGCGCTGTACAAAGTAGAGTCCAGCGTTTGCGGCGTAATTCCCAGACGGGCGGCGGCGATTCTGTCATATGTTAGATAAGACTGCAGTCCTCCATTCTGCTGATCTGAGTTCACGTCCTGCAATCCGTGGATCTTCTTCATGTTGGCAAGAAGAATCGGCCCCCACTTATTCAAGTCCTCCACATTATCGGCTTGAATTGTGTACTGGTAGAGCGCGGCGCTTGCGCGGCCGCCGATGCGAATGTCCTGCGCCGCCTGCAGAAAAGCCTGGGCAACCGGCAACCGGTTCAGCTTCGGGCGAAGCCGGTTGATGACGTCCATCGCGCCCGACTTTGGCGGGCGTTGGCTCAAAGGCTTGAGCGCCATGTAGATAAACCCGTTGTTCCCGCCAAAGTAATAGGCGTTCACATGGAATACCGCGGGGTCTGCTTTGATCACATCCACCAGTTGCAGAATCGAGTTATCCATCAAAGGAAACGAAGCATCCTGCGGGCCTTGTACGGCCCCAACGATAGCTCCAGTGTCCTGCTGCGGGAAGAAGCCCTTGGGCAAGCGCAGGACCAAAACCCAGTTCAACGCGATCAGCAACACCAGCACAGTTATGACCAGCCATGGATTGTCGAGCACCCAGTGCAGTGTGCGCCGATACCTTTCGAGAATCCAGTTGAACGCCCGCTCGTTCAGGCGATAGAGCCATCCATGCTCTTCCCCACCGTGAATCTTCAGCAAATGCGCGCACATCATGGGGGTCGTGGTCAGAGAGATGACCATGGAGACAAGAATTGCAGTAGAAAGCGTGACCGCAAATTCTCGAAATAAACGTCCCACGATTCCGCCCATCAGCAAAATGGGGATGAAAACCGCAATCAGCGACATGCTGATGGAGAACACGGTGAATCCGATTTCGCGCGCTCCCTGCAGTGCCGCTTCAAGCGGGCCCATCCCCGCCTCCAGGTGCCGCGTGATGTTCTCCATCACCACGATGGCGTCATCGACCACGAACCCGGTGGAAATGGTCAGCGCCATGAGCGATAGATTGTCCAGACTGTAGCCACACAAATACATCACGGCGAATGTGCCAACCAGAGACACAGGAACCGCAACACTGGGTATCATCGTGGCCCGGACGCTGCGGAGGAAAACAAATACCACCAACACAACAAGAACGACAGAAAAAATCAGCGACCGCTCCACATCGCTCAGGCTGGCGCGGATCGTAACGGTCCGGTCGAATACATTCGTAATCTCGATGGCCGATGGGATGGATGCCTTCAAGGCCGGAACCGAGGCTTTCACCCGATCCACGGTTTCTATGATGTTCGCGCCGGGCTGCCGGAAAATGATGATGGTGACAGATTTTTTGCCGTCCATGTACCCGGCGTTGCGCACATTTTGCACGGAGTCAATGACATCGGCGACCTCGCTCAGTCGCACCGCGGTCCCGTTATGTTGGCCTACGATCAAAGGTTTGTAGTCATCCGCAATCGACATCTGATCGTTGGTGACGATGTCTGCTGTCGTGCTCCCATCGGCAATCTGCCCAAGCGCGAGATGCGCGTTAGCAAGGCGCAAAGTGTTTTCGATTTGTCCGTAGGAAATCCCGTAGCTGTTCATCTGGGTCGGATTCAGTTCGACCCGGACGGCGGGGTAGGACGACCCGCCCACGCTCACCTGTCCCACACCCTGGATTTGCGAAATACGCTGCGCCAGCACCGTGGAGGCGGCGTCGTACATCTGCCCTTTGTTATAGACATCGGAGGTGAGCGCCAGAATCATGATGGGCGCATCCGCCGGATTCACTTTGCGATAGGTAGGATTTGCCGGCAGGTTGGCTGGCAGATATGTGCGCGCCGCGTTGATGGCCGCTTCTACGTCACGCGCCGCCCCATCGATGTTGCGGCTCAAATCAAACTGAATGGTGATGTTAGTACTGCCCAGAGAACTCGACGACGTCATTTCCGTAATGCCGGCGATGTGCCCCAGCTGCCGTTCTAACGGCGTGGCCACCGACGAGGCCATGATATCGGCGCTCGCGCCCGGCAATCCGGCATTGATGTTGATGGTTGGGAAGTCGACCTGGGGCAGCGGTGACGCCGGCAACACCGTGTAGGCGATCGCGCCCGCAATGCCCACTGCGACGGTCAGCAACGTGGTCGCTACCGGACGATGAATGAATGGAGTTGAGAGGCTCATGCTCCCTCAGGTGCCCTGGTGCCACCGCTGTCCTGATCCTCAGTCTTCGAGAATCGGTGTGCGATTTTGTCAAAAAAGATGTAAATAACCGGCGTCGTGTAGAGCGTGAGCACCTGGCTCAGCAGCAGGCCGCCGACCATTGCAATACCCAGCGGCCGCCGCAACTCCGAGCCCAACCCCGTGCCGAAAGCCAGCGGCAACCCGCCCAGCAGCGCGGCCATCGTTGTCATCATGATCGGTCGAAAACGCAGCAGGCTCGCTTCATAGATGGCGTCCGTCGAGTTCTTGCCGTGTTTGCGCTCTGCCTCAAGAGCAAAGTCCACGATCATAATGCCGTTCTTCTTCACAATGCCGATCAGCAAGATGATCCCTATGATCGCCACTACGCTAAGGTCCTGCCGGAACAACATGAGAGCTAGCAACGCCCCCACGCCGGCAGATGGCAGCGTGGAAAGAATCGTGATCGGGTGGATGAAGCTCTCGTACAAAACTCCCAGTACGATGTAGACCGTTACCAGCGCCGCCAGGATCAGCAACGACTCATTCGAAAGCGAATTGCGGAAGGATGCCGCCGTTCCTTGGAATCCGGTTTGCAAACTTGCGGGAGTGCTGAGGTGGTCTGCAAGGGTGTCGATCTTGCTGATCGCCGTGCCAAGCGATGCTCGCGGAGCGAGATTGAACGAAAGTGTTACTGCCGGAAATTGCCCTTGATGCGTGATCGTCAGTGGCTTTTTCACCAGATCGAGATGGGTAAAAGCGTCCAGCGGAATGGCATTCGCAAGCTGCGAGCTACTGGTTATAGTGGGAACGCTCGTTTGGTCCAGCGCCGTCTGCAGCGGGGCTAGCAGAGACTGAGCGGGCGTTGGCGTATAGTCGGTCGGCTGTGTTACGGCATTAGAGCCGGCCGATGAGGAACTCAAACTCGTGAACGAACTGGCCGCGCTCGTTCCGGTTGCACTCGAAGAAGCGTTCGCTTGCCGAAAGATCGACTGTAATTTGTCCGGACTGGTCTGAAACGAAGGCAGCGTCTCCAAAATCACGTGGTACTGGTTGAGCTGCGTGTACATCGTGCTGATCTGCCGCTGGCCGAACGCGTCATAAAGTGCGTTGTCAATCGTCGCCGTTGCGATTCCCAGACGCGAAGCCGTCACGCGGTCGATGTTGAGAGACACCGCGAGCCCGCCAGTTTGCTGGTCGGTCGCCAGATCCTCCAGTTCCGGCATATTCTTCATGTTCGATAGGAATTTGTCTGTCCACTCGTTCAGTTCGTTCACGTCCGGGTCTTCGAGCGTGTACTGGTACTGCGTGCGGCTCACGCGATCGTCTACCGTAATGTCCTGGACGGGCTGCATGTAAACGTCGAAGCCTTGCACGCGATCGTGGATCTTTGGCTGCATGCGGCGGATCACATCCGAGGCGCTCAGGCCGCGCTCGCTTAAGGGCTTCAAATTGATCGCGAACCGGCCCGAGTTCAGGGTCGTATTGGTGCCATCCACGCCAATGAACGAAGAAAGACTTTCAACGGCCTTATCTTCCAGAATCACCTTTGCGACTTCCTGCTGCTTCTCGCTCATGGCCGCGAACGAAACCGTTGCCGGAGCCTGGGAAATGCCCTGGATCACGCCGGTGTCCTGCACCGGGAAAAATCCTTTCGGAATCACGATGTAAAGCACGACAGTGAGAACGAGCGTACCCACCGCGACCAGCAAAGTGATCGTCTGGTAACGCAAAACTACCTTGAGCGTGCGCCCGTAAAAAGCGATCATGCTGTCGAACATGTGCTGCGACCACACGTAGAACCGCCCCTGCTGCGACTCCGCCGTGTGCTTCAGGATGCGTGAGCACATCATAGGTGTCAGTGTCAGCGACACGACGGCGGAGATCACGATGGTTACTGCCAGAGTCACCGCAAATTCGCGGAAGAGCCGCCCCACCACGTCTCCCATGAAGAGCAGCGGAATCAGCACCGCAATCAGCGATACCGTTAGTGAAACAATCGTGAAGCCGATTTGCTCCGCGCCTTTCAACGCCGCCTGCAACGGGCGCTCGCCCTCTTCCAGAAAGCGCGAAATGTTCTCGATCATCACGATAGCGTCGTCCACCACGAACCCGGTGGAAATGGTCAGCGCCATGAGCGAAAGATTGTCCAGGCTGAAGCCCAGCATGTACATCACGGCAAAAGTGCCCACCAGCGACAGCGGTACCGCCACGCTCGGGATGATGGTCGCCTTCAGGCTGCGCAGGAACACGAAAATGACGAGCACGACTAAGACGACGGTCAGCATCAGCTCGAATTCAACGTCGTCTACCGATGACTGAATGCTAGTCGTCAAGTCGGTAAGTTTCGTGACTTGAATGCTGGCCGGAAGGTTCGCTTCGAGCTGAGGCAGCAGCTTCAGAATGCTTCTGACCACCGTAATCGTGTTGGCTCCCGGCTGGCGCTGAATGTTGAGGATGACAGCAGGCGTGTTGTTCATCCAGGCCGCCTGATTCGAGTTCTCGGCGCCATCCACGACCTTCGCGACGTTCTTCAAGAAAACCGGCGCGCCGTTGCGATAGGCCACTACCACATTGCGGTAATCTCCGCTTGTCACCAGTTGATCGTTGGCGTCAATCTGAAAGTCCTGCCGCGCGCCATCGAAGTTCCCTTTCGCTGCGTTCACGCTGGTCTGAGTCAGCGCGGTGCGGAGCGATTCCAGATCAATGCCGTATGAGGCCAAGGCCACCGGATTGGCTTGAATGCGAACTGCAGGCTTTTGCCCGCCGCTGATGGTTACCAGCCCGACCCCACTTAGTTGAGAAATTTTCGGCGCCAGGCGCGTATCCACCAGGTCTTCCACGCGCGAAAGCGGGATCGTGTCAGAAGTAATTGCGAGCGTCAGCACCGGCGCATCGGCGGGATTGGTTTTGCTGTAGATGGGTGGCGTCGGCAGGTTGGAAGGAAGAAAGCTTTGCGCCGCGTTGATGGCCGACTGCACCTCTTCTTCGGCAACGTCAATCGGTAGCGTAAGCACAAACTGCAGCACAATCACCGAAACCCCGCCCGCGCTGGTCGAGGTCATTTGGCTCAGTCCCTGCAGCTGGCCGAATTGCCGTTCCAGCGGAGCAGTCACCGTCGTCGCCGAAACGTCCGGGCTGGCTCCCGGATAAAACGTCAGCACCTGGATTGTGGGATAGTCCACTTGCGGCAGAGCGGAGACCGGCAGCTGGAAATAGGCCACGATCCCTGCCAGCAGGATTGCGGCCATCAGCAACGACGTTGCCACCGGCCGCTGAATAAATGGCCCTGATGGACTCAAGGCGTTTTCTTCTCCGTGGGTGCCGCTTGCGGAGCACCCTGCCCCTGCGATTGCTGGCCCTGCGAGCGTTGGCCTGGCACCTGTTGCACCACATTCACCTTGGCGCCGTTTTGCAGCTTTTCAAAACTGCTGTCCGCCACCACTTCGTCGGGATTCAAGCCGGTCACCTCTGTCAAGCCGTTGTCGGTGACTCCCGTGGTTATATTGCGCTGCTGCGCCGTGCCGTTCTGAATTACCCACACATAGGCTTGTGTCCCGTTGTGCTGAATTGCCGAGGCGTCTACCAGAGTCACATCATGCAGCGTATTTACCAGCAGACGCGTATTGACAAATTGATTGGGAAATAACTCGTTGTTTTTGTTGTCGAAGAGAGCGCGCAACTTTACAGTACCGGTCGTCGTATCGATCAGATTGTCGGTGGTCAGCAGCTTGCCGGTTGCAATCATCTTCAACTGCGCGCGGTCCAGAGCCTGAACCGCCAGCGATTGCCCTTTGCGCATCTGAGCCAGCACCTGCTGCAAACTGTCCTCCGAGATCGTGAAGACCACCGTGATCGGCTGCAGTTGTGTGATGACAGCCAGAGCCGTGCTGCTGCCTGTGCTTACCACGTTCCCTGGGTCTACCAGGCGAAGGCCGACGCGTCCCGTGATCGGCGCAACGATATGGCAAAATCCAACCTGCACCCGGTCATAATCCACCATTCCCTGGTCGTTCTTCACCGTGCCCTTATACTGCTCGACCAGCTTCTCCTGATCGTCCACTTGCTGTTTCGCAATCGCATTGCGCGACCAGGCCGCCTGGTAGCGATCCAGGTCCATCTGCGCCTGTTCCAATAGGTGGGTATCGCGTTCCAGCGCGCCCTCCGCCTGCATCAAGGTCGCTTCAAAGGGACGAGGATCGATATCCACTAGCGGGTCGCCTTTGCGGACCAGTTGGCCTTCGCGATAATGCACCGCAACTACTTGTCCCGTGACCTGGCTGACGATCGAGTCGGTGTAAACAGGTGTCACCGTACCGATCGCTGTTAGATAAGCGCCGATGTCTCCTTTGGTCGCCTTGGCCGTCGTTGCCGTA
>Ga0187769_10002704_pt1 | contig 10451 bp, 8 predicted proteins | sample 0116_SJ02_MP02_1_FD_133140 | JGI IMG/M metagenome (GOLD analysis project Ga0187769, IMG submission 133140) | Tropical peat soil microbial communities from peatlands in Department of Meta, Colombia - 0116_SJ02_MP02_10_MG | ecosystem: Environmental > Terrestrial > Soil > Wetlands > Peat | place... | reverse complement strand
GTTCTCGGTGGGGATCTGCGCCGCGGACCACGCGTCAGGTCTTGAGGAGCTAATCAAGTTCGTGGAGCGTGAACCATACCCAATAGTATTCAATCTTCAGGAGATTATTGTGGTTGCCAGCGGTTTAGACCAGGATGCAAACGCACTGATAGTGGCAACAGCAAATCAACACCACAAACTCACCCTGATTATGGAGCCAATGCGACGGGGCAAAGCCGAGGCAATTAATCGAATAATCGAGTCGTGCAACGGTGAATTCCTAGTCCTAATCAACTCTGATGCGCACCCCAAACCCGGAGCAATTGCGACGCTCCTTCGCGAGATCATGAATGACAAGGAAGTGGGTTTGATTTCCGCCTCGCCGGTTATAGGCGGAAGCGGAGGTCTGACAAGGGCTGTCTTGAAACTCATGTGGGAACTCCATAACGAGTGCCTAGCCACTCTGAATGAAGCGGACTTGAACAATCACTGCTGCGACGAATTGATCATTATCAGATCTAGGGCTTTGCGAAAACTACCGGATGATACCGTGAACGACGGCGCCTTCATGGCCGGAGCCGCATATCGGGCAGGCTACACAATCAGGTTCTGTAAAGAGGCGAAGGTCAGAATCGATGTTCCGGAACGATTCGGCGAATTGATAAAACAACGTAGGAGAATAGTCTATGGGCACCTTCAGATTCTTAGGTCAGTCGGAGAATCCCCCAGAACCTTGGAGTCGATGATTTTCAGCAACCCTAGACTTGGGCTATCAATCATAATCAGAACGCTCGCGAAGTCGCCTAAACTGATTCCAGCCTTGCCGTTCGCCGTGGTCGGCGAGTTTGTTTCCGTCATGTTTGGAACAATCGATAGTTTGAGTTCGCTCAAGAAGCACGTGCCCTGGGATCGAGTTGGCCGCCGAGCCTAGAAGCGTTGCACAGGAGGCACCGTCCCCTGCGGTGAACCTGAACCGACTGGCAACGTCGGAAGGGACCCTCAAAATAGTCACACTGGGACGAGTGAGCAGGCTTCCGCACATAGTGAGAGTTCGGTTCACCATACATCATGGCTCATTCTTCGTTCTTGCGGGAGAAAGAAGAGCCGACTGGGTCCTCAACGCGTTGAAAACTGGAAATGCGGAAGTCAGGTTGGGCAACCTCGTTGTAAGGGCAGCTGTCTCCAAGGCGTCGGAGGAAGAGAGGGCCGTTGCACTCAACGGGTTCGCCAAGAAGTACGGGTCACGTGTTGTAAGCGATTGGTATTCCAATCCAACAGCTGTCCGCTTAACGCCGGAAGGACCAGTGACCCAACGAGCCGCGGTCAAAGGAGAAGGAGAAACTACCGCCACGTATGAGACTTGGCGTTTGCAGAATAAAGAATACTACCAGAGCATAGCGGAGGCCTTCGATTCGGCGTCCGAGGAATATGACTTCACAATAAGTCACAATTACATTAACACATGGATTAGGGAACGCTCGGTATCTGAACTTCTCCGGTTGGTAAACCGAAGCGATACTCTAGTGGAGATTGGATGTGGAACTGGGGTCGAAGCGCTCGACATAGCAAGACATGTCTCTCGCATTATCGCCACGGACATCTCTGACAAGATGATCGAGATTCTGAAACAGAAGATTCAGGCCAAGAAAGCGTTCGACAAGATAATTCCGCTTAAACTAAGGGCAGCCGACATAAGTAAGGTCATAGATGCTCTCGAAGGAAGTAAGGCGCAGGGCGCTTACTCGTTTAACGGCGCTCTCAACTGCGAACCGGACCTCGAGGATTTTGTCGAAGGCTTGGCCTCCGTACTCGTCCCGGGCGGGTTTTTTGCGTGTTCCGTCAGGAACTCACTCTGTATAGGAGAGGCGCTAGCACACGCTGCTGTGCTACAATTCGAGAAGATGGCGCCTAGGAAGAGGAGAGCCGTAATGGTTTCGGTTGGTGGAATCGATATCCCAGCATTTTACTACTCTCCTCTCGCATTTGCAGAGTTCTTCGAACGCAGATTCAAGCTTCGGAGAGTGATAGGGCTTCCCGCTTTCATGCCGCCCGCGTACTTGAGCGACTACTACGTCAGATTCAAGAGAATCGCATCATTTTTGGAGAAGCTTGAGTTCGCTCTAGGAGACCGTGTTCCGTTCAACCTGATGGGTGATCAAACTCTCTTCATTTTCCAAAATCGCTAGAGGCAACTCGCTGGGAGAGCAAAGAGTTGCCAAGGGTAGGTTTCGGAGAAGATAAGGTGAGACTGTTTGTCCTCCTAACCCTTGGCCTCTTGATCCGAGAGTTCTTCTCATTCTGGACGGGTCATCCCACCGATTTCGAACTATGGGTACGCCTTGGATATGCTTTGAACCATGGGGGAGACCCATATGGGATCCTCAAACCTGTCCCAGGTTTGAGTTTTGCAAACGTTTTCGGCAACATGGACGCACCGACCATCGCCTACCTTCCCTTTTGGCCAATTGTCACTGGCGTGATTTACTTGCTATATTCTCTAATTGGCTTGGACAACCGTTTCCTCTACTACTTCCTCCTGAAGCAGCCCATCATCTTGGGAGACGTAGGATTAGCCTACCTAATGTTCTCTTACGTTTACTCGAAGAAACCCGGCAAGAGTGCCTTTTGGGTTCTCTCGTTTTGGCTACTCTCCCCATTCACAATAATTATCTCAGCCATCTGGGGGATGTTTGATTCAATCGCAATCTGTCTTCTATTCTTGGCAATCACGTCAACCGGTGAGGCAAGGAGGAGTCTCTGGGCGGGACTTGGAATATTCGTGAAGTCGGTCCCGATAATCTATGCTGCACCATGCACTATGAAACGGTTCAAAGATCTGCCGTTCGCACTTCTCTCCATAGGTTTGGCAGGCGTTCTCTCGCTAGCCGCTTTTGTTGTCATGAAATGGCCGCTTTCCGTTGCAACAGGTACGTTGGGCTCCACCGCTTTGAAAGGAGGGTGGTCAATGTCCGCGTGGGATGTATTCGCTTACCTAAACTACGTAGGCCTTCTTCCGTCGTTCGGTTCTACGGCACACCTAATCTTGGGAATCATCTGGATCCCAACGCTAATCGGATTTACTTGCATTGCGATCAAACGTTTTGGAACTCAACGAGAGTATGGGTTGATCCAGGTACTCCTCGTTTGCACTTTGGTCTTTCTCATCTTCAAGGCCCAAGTCACGGAACAATATGCCCTCTATCTCTTCGCTTTGAGTGCGGTCGATGTTGCCCTATGGAATCCGGGTCGAAAATCCCTGCTTTTTGCAAGCATGCTCGCCGCCATGATCTATCTCATAATGAACAACTACCTTCTCGTCAGATTTCTTTCACCCGTCTATCCAGGTTTCGTCAGCTTCGAGGACGCGATGTACAAGATGATCGGACCAGCACGGTACATTACAGACCTCTTGGCAGGTACTGCCTTCACCTGCCTGAACATCAAATACCTGTCTGACGTAATGAAAGGTACTGTCGAGGTGTGTACCCATACGGATGGTCCGGGGCGACCATCCGTATGGTCTGATGCACGGCTTGAAGCAACGGAGCCGAGTCCGAGAACACCCGCGACAACTCGGGTTAGCGGTATGAAGCAAACTCGTCAAAGCTGTTAGGCAACGGGCATCAAATGTTGCGTGTCATACAGATACTGCACCATTCACTTGGAAGCGTTAACCTCCGCGCTGAGCCCGAGTCGGGCGGGCAAGGGTGGCATGAACTTGTAGCCAGAGAGATCGCCAAGAGTACAAGTGAGTTTGAGATCGAGTGCTGGCGGCCCGAGTCAAGTTCCGTTAAGACACATGTTTGGACCGATTCGTACAGGGTTACGCACCGGATCTACCCGTCGTTGCGTGTTAGGTATGGAGTGGAATTATCGCGTTCGATGATTGCTGATTTGCGCGCAGAGCTGAGAGAGAACCCGCGAACTGCGTTGCATCTGCACGGAATCTATAACCTGAACACATACTTGCTGGCTCCGTTGTTTGGTACGCGGGTTCCCATCGTCGCTCATTCACATGAGCGATCGGGCGTCGGCTACGGCATCGCCCACCAGGCGCGGCGAGCTCTCAGAAAGTATGCATTGCGCAACGCGGCTCGTTTTTTCGTCTCAACCGACGAAGAAAGGAGCTATCTTTCTGAAATCTGCGGGTTGGACAAAGTCATCATAGCGCCTTTGCCCGTAGACCTCACGCAGTTTCAGATGATCGACAGGAAACGTGCCAGAACGAAACTTGGCTGGCGAACTGAAGATCACTACATGTTGTATGTTGGAAGACTGGAAGAACGCAAAGGCGTGGAGTATCTACTTCAGGCTAGACGTCTTTTGGCTTCAAGTTTCCCTCGTTTACACCTGGTCGTTGTTGGTTCCGGAAGTCTCTCACACAAAGACATGAACGATACTATTCTCATGGGGCAGGTAGGATATAGCGATCTCCCCCTGTACTACAACGCCGCTGACCTTTGCATTCTACCGTCTCTAAGAGAATCATGGGCGCGCGTAGTTGTAGAGTCGTTAGCCTGTCAAGTTCCGGTCATTGGCACTTGGACCGGTTGCGTCCCGACGCTTGTGAAAGACGGGATCAAAGGCATCTTCGTAGTTCCAATGCGAGACAGCGTTGCTTTGGCAGATAGGATATCTGAAGTCCTCCCTAGGTCGGAAGAATTGCGCTTTAAGATCGATAGAAGCAGATTGAAGAACTACGGATCGGATAACTTCGTTCGGCAGATGGTGCTTACCTACAGAGAATTAGCAGCACGCGTGAGGACGGAGTCGCAGTAACCAAGGCTCAGAACCAAGTCACCAACCAAGTCCGAACTAGGCACTTAGATGGCTTGGAGTTCATGGGAGTTTGACTAGGGTGATGAGTTGGGAAGCAAGATACATGGCCCCCAAACCTAGAACAACTGCGAACGGAAGGCCTGGGAACATGTCTCTGCCTTCTAACATCTTGAACCCTAAGTAAGCTCCAACTACTACGCCAACGCCAGCTGCAACGAAGGGTATGGGGCCGAAGTTGATCATTGAGATGCTCGCGAGCATCGAGTAGAACACCATATCACCCATGCCGACGGTTAAGTCGCCGTATGTGAAGACGGCGCCGGTGAATTCTTCGAGATCGGATGATTGAGCCATCTTTCCGATCGGGCCTTTGTAAACCGCGAATAGATCGTACGCGGCGAGGGCGAGGAGGAGGACTATAGCCGTGAGGGTCGGTATGGATACGCCGAGGAATGTTCCGGTCATGCCACCGATTATGATGACTGCGGCCATGTGGGTGGCGCCCTTCGACTTGTAGATCGCCAATCCAAGAACTATGGTTCCAAGTAGGCTAACGATGATCCAGGGCAAAATGCTTGAGGTTAGTTGAGGAGGTAGGACGTTCGAATAGAGTGATCCAAACCAGGTGAAGAGAAAGAAGACCAGCGCGAATAGTGCGACGTTTATGAGATATCTGACTATGCGCTTGAGTCCGAATTTAATGAAGAGGTACATCAGCGTGCCCATAGCGGCCATCAAGACGACGAAGATGCTCGCGTTAAGCGTGACTCCGCTCGCCGTTTCAGGGAAGATGGTAATCGGCACGATTGGTGCATTCGAAGATTGAAGACTGTAGGTTAGCACGCCCGCAAGTATGACACTAAGTGCTTCGGGGATTAGCTGCTGTGGTTTAGCCTTGAACCTCTTACTCAACTTCCAACCACTTCATCTTGCTTTCGCACTCCGCGCAGAAGTCATCCCCTTTCCGATCGGTGTCGGCTAATCGTTCGGAGAAGTACATGACGCACGATGGCTCAGTGCAATGCCTCAGTCCCATCATGTGGCCGATCTCATGAACTGCCTCCTTGAGAATTCGGCTCGCGAATAGATCAGAGTCGTCGAGACGCTTCACTCTTAAACGATAGGTGGATATCACGGCGACGCCTCCGGGGCATCTTGCCTCTCCAAAAACGAAGTTCATACCCGGGACGTAAAGGTCGAAAGACGCCACACCTAAAATGTGGTCCATTCGAACGGTTTGCGCGTACTCTTCGAGAAAGGCGAGGATACGCGTGGAGTGGTATTGCTCCCTGAAGGAGTCGTAGGCCATCGCGGGAGTATCCATCGCGGTGACGGTCTTAACTTCGTAGTGAGGAAATTTCGGAGATAATCTCTCCTTTAGTTTCTCGGTAGAGTAGTCTGCAGTTGGGCCCAGTTGAATGATGCCAAGGGATTCAGACATCGAACGCCTCACCTGGCTTGGGAGTTGTGGTTTGAAGTCCCAGCTCATTGGTCGCCCAATCGGCGAGATTCTTGCAGTTCGATTCGTCGCCGTGAATTACGAAGATGTGTGTTCCCTTGTCTACTTCCTTCAGCGTCTCTTGGAGTTGCGTTTTTCCGCCGTGTGAGGAGAAGTCGAACTTCTCAACGCGAGCCTTGACCTTTCTCGCTTTGCCATGCAAGATGAACTGCCCCTCATCGAGCAGTATGCGGCCCGGGGATCCCTCAACCTGATAGCTGACTAGGAAGATGCCATTTCCCTCCTTCAGGGCAATGCTCTCCATGTAGAATACGGAGGCGCCGCCTTTGAGCATCCCCGCGGGAGAGACGATGACTCCCGGTGTTCGGGCTGCGCGTCTTCGATCATGCCAGTTTCTGATCTGTTCCGCCTCCCTCATTGCTCTGCGGAAGAGCTGTTCATCCTTCAGGGACTTGGGGAACTCTTCCAACATCCTGATCGCGTCGAGTGCCATCCCGTCTACGAAGACTGGGTGTGTGAAGTTGTGGCCGGCGAGCATGCAGATGATCTCTTGTGATCGTCCAACGCCGAACGCGGGAACGAGAACGGTTCCTCCGCCTTCAACAACTTCCTTGCAGGCCAGCACAAATCCTCGTTCAGACTCCTCTCTGTCTGGGTGGTCCTGCGCGGCGTATGTGCTTTCGATAACCAACGCGTCCAAGTTCTTGTATTCTCGATCGGCGCCTGAGACTAGGTGGGTTGGAACTAGGTTGAAGTCGCCGGTGTAGAGTATTCGCTTCCCCTCATTCTCGACGATCACTTGTGCGCTACCGGGGATATGGCCCGCGTTAACCAATGTTATTTTGGAGTCGCCAACGGCGAATTGAGAATGATACTCCACCGGGATCGTGTGGCCCAGCATGTTCTCCAGATCTATGTACTCGTAGGGCAGATAGTAGCCGCTGAGTTTTATCATGTCCCGAACGAGCACACTTGTGAGTTTGAAGGTTGGTTCAACACCGTAAACTGGCAGTTTTGGCGAATGAACATAGAATAGCGGGATCAATCCGCTGTGATCGAGGTGAGCGTGGGTGAGTACAACGGCATCTAACTCCTTGGGAGAAACGTGGACCGGGAAGCCTACCTCATGGTTAATCATAACCCCGTAATCCATGAGGATCTGGCTTGTCGTGGTCTTTACGGCCACGGCCGACCTTCCGACTTCTTGGCATGCTCCGAGGAAACGTAATTGCATCCGTAATCAGCTAATCTATGAGTGGAATCGTGTGGTTTCGCTAAGCTGCGTTCGCAAATGTAAGAGTACCGCCTTACCCGTACATTCCACGTAGGGATTTGGCAGTTTGCTGCAGGCGCCTATCAATTTCCTCCTCAATGTCGGCTGCGTCATACTCCAGGTCTTTCACGTCCACTTTTAGGCCGTACGCTTTGGAAACCGCCTTGATCGCGGTCGCAGCCGCCTTAGGGTCGGCGTGGTCAGCCGAGGCGTAGGGGAGGACGGCAACGGCTGGAAAATTCTGTTTCTCGAACTCTCCCAACATTACGGCCAAAGGCCCGTAAACGAACAATCCCGGTTCCAGGGTCGGGTGCTTCAGCTTCTTGGCCTTTAGCGGGTAGTGAGCAGTTGGCACAATTCGGATGCCATCGGGCCCCGACTGAAGGCTGGCGTCTAACCCACCTATCATGACTGCGTCCTTGAACTTGTTGCTCATAACCCACTGAGCCAGTGTCTTAGCAAACTCTGATTCCTCGGTTCTGTGTGGCGAGAATTCTAACTTAACCAAAACGATCGACCCCGCTTTGTACACCTCGAAAGGAGTTACTAGACCAGTCTCGGAGGTTGCGATGAACGGTGGAGGGTGAGCGACATCCACGAAGCCAATCCTCTTCGAGTGTAAAGCATGCACAAGGTATGAGACCGATATGTACCCTGTCTCGCCCACGCCATGAAATCCAGTGATGAGCGTGCAGTTCCGAAGGTTCGCCGGTCGTACCATGAAATTGACGGGCAAGTCTTTTCCTCAAGCGTTCTCGAGAATTATGAGAACGAGTTGCTGCGCATGGTTGGACGAATATAATAACTTCGCTAGGTTCCTGAGTCTTCAATACCAAAATTCCGTTGCGACAGTAATCTCAGAAGATTGTCGGGCACAACACAGAGGCTCGAAGAATCTGATCGACCCGGAAAAATCCTTATTTACCGCCGACTTGTACGCTGAGAAGTCACCTGAGGTAACAAAAAGATGGCATACTTAGCAGGCCAACCCGTCCTGATTTTGAAAGAGGGTTCAACCCGAAACCGCGGTAGAGATGCCCAGCGCAGCAATATCACCGCGGCAATCATCGTATCAGAAGTCGTCAAGACCACACTTGGTCCGCGGGGAATGGACAAAATGCTTGTCGACAGCCTCGGAGACGTAACCGTCACGAATGACGGAGCCACCGTCTTAGACGAGGTCGACGTGCAAAACCCAGCAGCAAAGATGATGGTTGAAGTAGCAAAGACGCAAGACGATGAAGTGGGAGACGGAACAACCACCGCCGTCGTGCTTGCAGGGGAACTGCTCAAGCGGGCTCAGGATCTTCTGGACGATGACGTTCATCCAACCACGATCGTGGCGGGCTACAAGAAGGCAGCTGACAAAGCTATCTCAGTTCTGGATTCTCTCTCAGAACCCATCAAGGTTGACGATAAGGCGGCTTTGAAGAAGGTCGCCATGACGGCCATGCACAGCAAGGGCCTGGGCGGTGCCCGCGAACACTTTGCCGATATCGCGATCGAAGCCGTTCAGCAGGTGAAGGAGAAAAGGGGAGATTCCTGGTACGCTGATATCGATAACATCCAGCTCGTTAAGAAGGAAGGAAAGAGCCTTCTTGACACCCAGTTGGTTAGAGGGATAATTGTAGACAAGGAAGTAGTGCACCCCGGCATGCCGAAACAGGTCAAGGCAGCGAAGATCGCGCTTCTTGACGCGGCGTTGGAGATAGAGAAGACTGAGATCTCAGCCGAGATCCGCATCAACGACCCGAACCAGATGAAAGCGTTTCTCGACGAAGAGAATCGGATGATGAAAGGTATGGTGGAGAAGATTAAGGCTTCAGGCGCAAACGTCGCACTCTGCCAGAAGGGAATCGACGACACCACGCAACATTACCTAGCCAAAGAAGGAATCTTGGCAGTAAGGCGAATCAAGAAGTCCGACATGGAGAAGCTAGGAAGGGCAACCGGCGGAAGGATCGTGACGAACCTGGACGACCTGAAAGCCGTAGACCTAGGGAAAGCGGGTCTTGTTGAGGAGAGGAAGATCGGCGACGATAAGATGGTCTTCATAGAGGGCTGCAATGATCCCAAGTCCGTAAGCGTATTGATTCGGGCGGGCCTCGAACGCCTGGTGGACGAAGCTGAGAGGGCACTGAAGGATGCGCTCTCTGTTGTAATCGACGTTGTGCAGAAACCCAAGGTCGTGATTGGCGGCGGCGCCATCGAAGCTGAACTTTCCAAGAAACTGAAGGACTATGCGAGTAAGGTTGGAGGACGCGAGCAACTGGCCATTGAAGCTTTCGCGGAGACGCTTGAGAACATTCCAAAAACACTAGCCGAGAATGCGGGCCTCGACCCTATCGACATCCTTGTAGCCCTACGAGCAGCGCATGACAAGAAGGGCGGCGTAACCGAAGGCGTGGACGTGTTCAAGGGAGAAGTGAAGGACATGAAGAAGCAGGGAGTGGTTGAACCGGTGAAGGTTAAGGAACACGCAATCCGATCAGCCGCTGAAGCTGCCTCAATGATCCTGAGAATCGACGACGTCATCGCAGCCGCAAGACCGCCCCCGACACCGCCGCCAAAAGGCGGAGAGATGCCCGAATACTAGAAAGACCGCTCCGTGCGCTTCTTGCACACTGTTAAAATAGACTGTAGCCGCGATAGTCGCCTGCTCCGGGCTTAAGGGCTCCGGTAGAAGCTAAGCTACCGAATATAGCCCGGTCAAGGCGCGTGACGCCGAAAGTATGCTGGCCTCTCGATGAACGGAGAAAGTCAGCGACGCGGGTTCAAAAGCGAAAAACGTTTTCGCTGAAAATCCCGCCCGGAGCACCACATCTCAAACGAAGTGCCCATGCACAGAGATTTAACCTCAGAAAACGAAAAGCGAATAGTGAGAGACAACCCATACAACCTCGAAGGCAGAATAAGAGCCGTAACAAAACGCATAGAAAGTAGCAGCGCTATCTCGAAGCG
>Ga0187769_10002703_pt1 | contig 10455 bp, 8 predicted proteins | sample 0116_SJ02_MP02_1_FD_133140 | JGI IMG/M metagenome (GOLD analysis project Ga0187769, IMG submission 133140) | Tropical peat soil microbial communities from peatlands in Department of Meta, Colombia - 0116_SJ02_MP02_10_MG | ecosystem: Environmental > Terrestrial > Soil > Wetlands > Peat | place... | reverse complement strand
GCCGATCCGTCTGATCGAAGACCGTCTGGAGAACATGCGGGCCGGCGACGCCCATGGCCCGGATCGTCTGTTCGACGTCTCGGTGGCGTTCGACAACGACGGCATCGTCCGCGCGATGAAGATGCGCGCGCTCGACAATGTCGGCGCCTACACCGGCCGCGCGCCGTTCCAGCTCGGCAAGCCGATTGGCGCCATCGTCGGTCCCTACAAGATCCGAAGCGTGCAGTACCGCGCGCAGTCGGTCACCACCAATAAAGCGGTGCAAGAGGCGGTGCGCGGCTTTGGCCAGTCGCCCACGAACTACGCCATCGAAACCGCCATCGATAAAGTCGCGGCCGCACTCGGCCTCGACCGCATCGAGGTCCGTCGCCGCAATTTCATCCGTAAGGATGAGTTTCCGTATCTCATTCCGAGCGGTACCCGCTACGACAGCGGCGATTATCACACCGTCGTCGACAAGGTGCTCGCCCGGGCGGATTGGACGGCGCTGCAGGCCGAGCGCGACCGGCTGCGGCGAGACGGATTGCTGGCAGGCATCGGCATCGCCGCCTGCCTCGAACCGAGCGGTGGAAATTCTACCTTTGAGCCGCTCTTGAACCCGAAGAACGACACCAGCACGTGGATGGAGTCCTGCCGCATCCATGTCGACGCGCTCGGCGACATCGTGACCACCGTCCACACCACGTCGTCCGGCCAAGGTCACGAAACCCTGGTGGCGACCGTTATCGGCGAGGTCCTGGAGATCAACCCCGACCTGATCCGCGTGGTGCGGCCTGACTCGCTTGAAAGCATGCCGGGCAATTCACCGGTCGGCAGCCGAATGGCGATCATGCTCGGCGGCGCCGCCTATCATGCCGCGCAAAGGCTCAAACAACGATTGATTCGCATCGCCGCGCATCAATTCGGCGGCGGCGAAGACACGGTGGTCTATTCGAACGGCGGCGTCGCAACCGCCGACGGCACGCGACGCTTGGCCTGGCTCGATTTGGTCAACATCGCGCACCGCAACTGGCACCTGTTGCCGCCGAATACCGAACCGGGACTGGAGACGAGCCACGTTTATCAAGTGCCAACCGGCGGCACCCTGCCGACGCCCGACGGCCGCGTCCAGATGTATCCATGTCATTCCTTCGAGTTTCACGTCGTGCTGCTCTCGATCGATCCGGACCTCGGCAAGCCCGCGATCCGCCGCTACGTGATCGGTCACGATTGCGGCACGGTGATCAACCCGCACATCGTCAAGGGTATGACGCTCGGCGGCATCGCGCATGGCATCGGTGCCGCGTTGCTCGAAGAATTCGCCTACGACGACCAAGGGCAGATGATAACGCAGACTTTCATGGATTATCTATTGCCGTCGTCGTTCGAAGTGCCCGAAGTTGAGATCGTCCATCACTGCACACCGTCGCCGTTCACCGTGCTCGGGCAGAAGGGCTCGGGCGAATCCGGCTATCTCGGCGCGCCGGCGGCGATCTCGAGCGCCGTCAACGACGCGCTGCAGCCGCTCGGCATCGCGGTGGCAAAGCTGCCCATTCGCATAGCCGCGCTCGGCGACGCAATCGCGGCGGCGCGGCAGCGCGACAGACCGTGAGACGACAATGATCATCGACACCCGTGCTTTTGTGAGTTGAATGGGGACTACGGCGAAAACAGCCGTCGAGGGAGACTGTGCCATGACCGCATCGACAGCAGAATCGATTCAAGTGATCCGACCGCCGCGCAAGCCGTGGTATGCGGAGCTTTATATTCAGGTCCTTATCGCGGTTGCGATCGGCATTCTGGTGGGCGCGCTGTATCCGTCGGTCGCGGACAGCGTCAAGCCGCTCGGCGACGCTTTGATCAAGATGATCAAAATGATGATTGCGCCGATCGTGTTCTGCACCGTTGTCCACGGCATCGCGGGCGTCCAAGACATGCGCAAGATCGGACGCATCGGCGTCAAGGCGCTCGTTTATTTCGAAGTCGTCACGACATTCGCGCTCATCGTCGGACTCGTCGTCGTCAATCTCTGGCGCCCGGGCACCGGCATGAACATCGATCCCAACGCCATCGATTCCAAGCTGATTTCCGGCTATGTCACCCAAGCTCACGATCAGAGCGTCGCCGCGTTCCTGATGAGCATCATTCCGAACACCATCGTCGGCGCATTCGCCAACGGCGACATTCTGCCGGTGCTGTTTCTGGCCGTGCTGTTCGCTATCGCGATACACGTCGTCGGCAAGCGCGGCGAGTTCGTGCTGCGTTTGATCGACGACACATCGGTGATTTTATTCAAGATCCTGGACTTCATCATGAAGTTTTCGCCGATCGGCGTTTTCGGCGCCATGGCTTTCGCCATCGGCAAGTTCGGCCTCGCCACTGTGGTCTCGCTCGCCGATTTCATGGCGGCCTTCTACACGACGTGTCTACTGTTCATCCTGATCGTGCTCGGTCTGATTGCCCGGCTGGCCGGATTCAAGATCCTGCAACTGATCCATTACCTCAAGGAAGAACTGCTTTTGGTGTTCGGCTTCTCGACGTCCGAACCGGTACTGCCGCGCTTCATCGCCAAGATGACGCATCTCGGCTGCAGCGAGTCGACGGTGGGGCTGGTGATTCCTACCGGCTATTCCTTCAACCTCGACGGCACGTGCATCTATCTGACCATGGCGCTCGTCTTCCTGGCTCAGGCCACCAATACCGATCTGACGCTATGGCAACAGATCGGCATCCTGGTGGTGCTGCTCTTGACATCGAAGGGAGCGGCCGCCGTCACCGGCAGCGGTTTCATCGTTCTTGCCGCGACGCTGTCCTCGGTGGGGCACGTGCCGGTGGCGAGCATCGCGCTGATCCTCGGCATCGACCGCTTCATGTCGCAGGCTCGCGCCCTGACCAACTTCATCGGCACGGCGGTGGCCACCATCATCGTCGCCAAATGGGAAGGTGAGCTCGACGTGAAGCGAATGCACGAACAATTTGCCCATCCTACCGAGCCACGGGTGCTGGCGACGACGTAGTGGAGCGGATTTGACAATGAGCAATTAGTCCGACGAACGCTGCGGTTTTGCGCGACCGCTCTGACGTGACAGTGGGCGACTCGGGGCCCGATAGGCTTTGATTTAAATCAATGGGGTGGCTGGCGAGCGGCTTAAAATATCGTGCGCCGCGCGGGGTTGTGCCGTGCGGCGAGGACGCACCGGGAGGTGACACCAATGCGCAATGATTTGCTCGACTGCCGCATGGCGATGCTGGGCCTCGATCTCAGTGCGGTGGAAAGTTGCGACGGCGCGACGTTTGAGGCGATTACGCGGGCCTGTGCGGCTTGCAGCTGTCGCAAATCCTGCGAACTCGACCTCAAGCGCGATCCCAACGATCCGGTGTGGGAGACCTATTGCCCGAACACGGCAACGCTCGTGGCGTTGCCCGAGGCATGCTGGCTCGGCGCCAGATAGAGCGCATAAAGCGCGTAGGCCGCCCCGCCCATTCTCGTTGTCCCCGCCCCGTCTGCTCTCGCTTCGCGGACGAGGCGACCGAATAGCGCTGGTGACTTCCAGTTTCGAGGGCAAAGCGGAAATGCCCGATTTAGGCCCAAAACGGCGGTTTTGACCCTGAGCCGAACATCGCAACATTGACCTGAATCAATACCATCGCCCTGCCTGCCGGCCATAACTTCTGCGTCAGCATGATTCGGTGAAAATCGGGGAGCCGATTTGTCAAATCCGGGGGTATTGCGATGGTAGCTACAGTCGCCGGTGCGGATATTTCTGCAAAGATCACGCCGGCGTTTCGCTGGCTGGTGTGGGCCTGCACGTTCGGCGCTGCGGTCGAGCAATACGACTTCTTCGTCTATGCGTTCACCGCGCCGATCGTGTTCGACGCGGTGTTTTTTCCAAAGCTTGATGCCATAGCGGCTCTGATCGCGGTGTACGCAACCTTTGCGGTTGGTTTTTTGGCGCGCCCACTCGGCGGCATTCTTTTTGGCCATTATGCCGACCGGGTCGGCCGCAGGATCGTCCTGGTCCTTACGCTGTTGCTGATGGGCGTCGCCACCGTGCTGATCGGCCTGTTGCCCGGCTATGTCGCAATTGGCATCGTCGCTCCGACCGCGCTGGTCGTGTTCCGCTTTCTGCAAGGTCTCGCGTTCGGCGGCGAGTATATGAACGCCATCACCTTAAATTTGGAAAGTGCGCCGGCCGCGCGGCGCGGCTTCTTTGCATCCCTGGTCAATGCTTCTGGGCCAGTCGGCATCGTCGTCGCCGCGGGCATGATCTCGCTGTTGACCTATGCTTTTAGCAAGGACCAGTTCCAGAGTTATCTCTGGCGCGTGCCGTTCCTCTTGAGCTTCGTGCTGGTCGGCGTCGGCACCTATATGCGGCTGAAAATGGATGAATCGCTACTCTACCAGGCGGTGCTGGTGGAGAAAAAGATTCCCAGGGTGCCGCTGATGACGGTGCTGCGGTCCTGGAAAAAATCGACCGTCCTCGCGATTCTGGTCAACATGGTGCACAGTGCGTTCCAGTATATCGTCACGGTGTTCGTGCTTGGCTACGCCGTCAAGCAGCTCGGCGTGTCCCAAGTCGGCGTGACGACCGGCACCATGCTCGCCAATATCGTGGAAGCAGCGATGGTGCCGCTGATCGCTTTATACAGCGACCGGTTCGGACGGCGCCCGTTTATTATCGCCGGCATTGTGCTGGCGGGGATCTGGTTCCCGATCTATTTCCAGCTGATCCTGCAGAAAGACGTGCTGCTTCTCGTGCTTGCCCTGGTGGTCGCGGTGGGCTTCATCCACGCGTTGATCTTCGCGCCGGAAGCGGCCTTTAGCGCCGAATTGTTCCCCACCGAGGTGCGGGTCAGTGGCAGTTCGCTCGGCAAGCAGCTGGGCATCATCTGTGGCGGCGGCTTCGCGCCTTTGATTGCCACGAGCCTGATGGGGCAGGGCTTGGGCTTTATGCCGGTGATCCTGTATTTCGAGGCAATCGCGGTACTCGCCTTGATCGGAACTCTCATCGCGCCCGAAAACTACAAGCGTGCGCTCTGATGTGAAAGCCCGTTGTAACTGGGGAGGAAAAGAACCGCCGTGAAGAAATTATCGCTCGCTTTGATGATCTGCGCCGCTCTGTCCGTATCCGCTCGCGCGCAGAATTATCCCAACCATGCGATCAAGATGATCGTGCCGATCTCGGTGGGTTCGATCACTGACGTCGCGGCGCGGCTGACCGCAGAGGAATTGCAGGTCCGCCTCGGTCAGCCGGTCGTCGTGATCAACAAGCCCGGCGCCGCGATGGTGCTCGGAGGCAGCGAATGCGCCAGATCGCCGGCCGACGGCTACACGCTGTGCCTGGTCAGTCCCGACACGATGTCGTTCAACCCGCTTACCATCCCAAATCTGTCCTACGATCCGGAGAAGGACTTCGCGCCGGTCATCGACATGTACAACACCATCGAAGGGCTGATGGTGCCGGCGCAGCTGAACGTCGACACGCTCGAGGCGCTGCGTGCCAAGGCAATGGCTGAGCCGGGCAAACTCAATTATGGCACGCTCGGTGAGCGCACCACCACGGACGCGTTCCGCCAATGGCTCGGCGAGCACTGGAAGACGAGTTTTGTCGCTATTCCCTACAAGGGCGGCAGCGAAATTATCGCCGCACTGCTCGGCAATACCATCGACGTAAGCAAGATCGGCGTCGGCAACATGGCCAGCCAGTTGCAGGGAGGTAAAATCAAGATGCTGGCGCTCGGCGCCTCGCGCCGTTCCCCGCAGTCGCCCACCGTGCCGACTTTCGACGAAGCCGGCTTTGGCAACTTCCCCGGCGGCCCGATCTTCTGGGGCACGGTGGTGCCGACCGGCGTGCCGGCGCCGATTGTCACGCGCCTGCACGACGAATTGCAGGCGATCCTTCGCGGGCCGAAATTCACCGCTTTTGCCGAGCAGAATTTTCTCGAACCGATGGCCGGCTCGACTGCAGATTTCGTTGCTTTTCTGAAGAAGGACCGCGAGGACGCCGCTGTGCTGGTCGATAAATATATGAGGTAACGCGCCAATCCGGGCCGATGCGCCTCATGTCCGTGATCCAGCCCATTGGTGGACCTTCCGCAAACGGCTGATTTGCGACGGCGCGGCCGTGCGTTATCTCAATCCCGCGCCCGCGGTAGCCCGCTCCACGGCCGCACTCCGTCGCGCGCGATCTTCTTCAAGATCGGCCGGCGCGACTATTCGAGTGCCCACCGCAATACAGTGCTCTGGTTGAAACTCGACCTCTGCATCAAACCATCTAGGCCGTAAAAGTAACTGGCTCGCGCGGCAATCAAATAGCAAAGAATACCGACGTAAATAAGATGAAAATCGACCAGAAAATTACTTTGATCCTCAACGAAAGGAAAGTCTAAGTGCCCAAGGTAATACGCAAACATCAAGACGGCCGCCAATGAACCACTTAAGCCCATCATAAATCCGAATATCAAAGACAGGCCAATAAACAGGTGGCCCCATTTCACCAAAAAATCTGTGATTAAGACTTGGCTCGGTGCTGCGAACCAGGTGAAGAAGTCGTGAGCGGTTCTGGTCTGGCCCAGAAAGGCAGCAGCACTCCAATCGGGATCAGTTATTTGCTGATATGCCGCGTAGAGGAAAATCCATCCGATTGCGATCCGCAGAGACAGAATCAGGAATTTTTGTACTTGTGTCATGGCCCTCTCCCATGCGCCAAGCGACCTGATAACAGCCTTTGCGCGAGCCCTCCTTGATTTTGCACAATTAAAAAAGGCTTAACGCCTTGTGCCGCTTCGGGCCGCCGACGAGATGATCGAATAGGCCGGCGATATCCGCTCACAGCGGTTTTTTTGCCGCAGCGCGGAATGTCGGCTTTTTCGCTGCAACGCGGCAATTCGGTCGCTTTCGGACCGAAACGGACATTGCGCCGATTTCATTTCTAGCGCGCGTCATTGCGCCGAAATGCCGAGCTCTTTGATGATGCGGCCCCATTTGTCGGCGTCGGCGCGGGTGAGCGCGGCCAACTCTTCGGGGCTCGACTTCGCCACCTCGACCGCGATGTCCGCCATCTGCGCCCTGACCTGCGGCAGGAACAGGACGCGGCCGATTTCGGCGTTGAGGCGGGCGACGATGTCGCCCGGCAGGCCGGCCGGGCCGTAGGCGGCATACCACACCGCCATTTCGAAGCCCGGCACGGTCTCGGCCACCGTCGGCACGTCCGGCAACAGCGCCGAGCGCCGGCCTTCGGTGACGGCGAGGAGCTTAAGCGTGCCGGCCTTGACGTGTTCGAGGCTCTGCGTGCCGGCGGTGAAGATGAGCTGCGTCTGTCCCGCCACGGTGTCGGCCACCGCCGGCGCACCGCCGCGATAGGGCACGTGCACCATCGACACTTGCGCCATTTTCTCGAACAGCGCGCCGCACAAATGGTTGGTCGAGCCGACGCCGGCCGAGGCATAGGCGATCTTGCCGGGATTGGCCTCGGCGTAAACGATGAAGTCGCGGACCGTTTGCGCGGGAATGGCCGGATTCACCACCATGGTGTTGGTGACATAGGCGAGCAGCGTGATCGGCGCAAAATCGTTGACGCCGTCGAACGGCATGTCGGCAAACAGCGCGTGATTCATGGTGTGCACGCTCATGGTATTGAACAGGAGCGTGTAACCGTCCGCGGCCGCGCGCGCCACGGCGGCGGTGCCGATATTGCCCGAGGCGCCGGAGCGGTTCTCGACGATGACCGGCTGGTGAAGCGCTTGCGACAGATGGTCGGCGACGATGCGGGCCAGAATGTCGGTCGAGCCGCCGGGCGCAAACGGCACGATCAGCGTAAGCGGACGCTCCGGATAGGACGCGGCGCGCGCCCGGCGCAACGGCGCCGTCGCCGCCGCACTGGCCAGGCTCAGGAGAAACGTGCGTCGGCTCGGCGCTCTCATCAAGCGGATATGCTGCACAAAACGGACATCGATTGCGACCATCTGGTAGCATGCGCGCCGAGGGTCTTTCGAGCGGATCGCGGCCGTGAGCGGTCTGGCGCGCTGCTTAACAATAATTTATGGCTGGCGCCGTAAAAATGTCCGGGCCGGAACGACGGGTGGGTGAATGCCGCATATCGTGTCTGAAATCACCGCAAGCGTCGCGCACGGCCGCATGGCTCGGCCGCTTGGCGTCCTCATCGCCGTTATCGGTCTCGGCCTCGCGCTCACCGCTTGCACGAAATGCGACGTGCCGAACCTCATTCCCAATAAATCCGCACCGCAGTCCTGCCACGACGGACCGTCGGCTCAATAGGCAAAACCGTCGTTACGGCCGTTGGCGCCCCGCCTTGGCAAGGCTGTCGCCGTTTGCCGCCCCGGCGTCGTCGCTTGGCGCGATATCCGGCAGGGCTTCGTGGCGCGTATGCCCGTAGGCGTCGGCCAGTTGCCGCGGCGATATCTCCCTGTCGAGGCGCCACCAGCTCCAGATCGCCCGGGCCAGCATGACGATCAGCGCCAGCTGAAACGTCAGGCCGAGGATCGAGGCGACGCCGCTGAGTTCACCGAACAGGCCGTGGCCGAACAGAAGTCCGATCATGCCGGAACCGAGGAAGCCCGCCGCGAAGCCGCCGATCAAACCGCCGCGATTGAACAGACCGCCGAGCGTGCCGCCCGGATAGGTCGGTTGTGCGGCCATGGGCGACAGCCAGTCGCCAAAAGCGTCGATGGCGATCGAAGCGGAGGCATTGTCGCCGGCAAGCATCAGGCCGCCTTTGAGGCGGGCGTCCGCCGATCCGGTCCAGATCAAGAGGCCGAGCGTCAACGCCAGCACCGTGGCCAAGCGCGGCCAGGGGCGTGACGGCGCGATGGGTAGGGCTCCGGTAAACTGATGCACTGCGACAACCTCGCCAATGCGCTTGCGACCGGTCGCCCCACCCACGCGCTCGCGCTATGAGACATTATATATCCGTGCCGAGGCCGCGCGCGGCTTGCGCAAAGCGTCGCATGCGCCGATGTCGCACCATGCGGAACCGGTAATTTCCGCGGCGGCCTGGAGTTTAGTCGGGAAATGGCAGGGATTGGCGGTTTCGCAGTCGCTTTGTGGGGCGCTCACGCCGCCAGCGTCTCTTTGACTTCGTTGACGAGCTGTTTCAGCGTGAAGGGCTTCGCCAGAAACGCGAATTGGCCGTCGGCCGGCAAGTGCTTTTGGAATGCATCCTCGGCGTAGCCGGAAACAAAGATGATTTTCAGGCCCGGATCGCGGCTGCGCAATTCGCGCAGCAGCGTCGGTCCGTCCATTTCCGGCATGACGACATCGGACACCACGAGATCGACCTTGCCGGCGTGGTGTTCCAGCACCTCGATGGCTTCGACGCCGTTGGCGGCTTCGAGCACGGTGTAACCGCGCGACGCGAGCCCGCGCGCATTGAGCCGGCGCAGCCCCTCCTCGTCCTCGACCAGAAGGATGGTGCCCTCGCCGGTCAGGTCGGCGCTCGCTAAGCGTTTGGCGAGATCGGCGCCGCCGGATGCACCGGCCGCCGCTTCGGCGTCACTGGCGCGCTCGGCCGCGACGTCCTGCGCGGTCGCCACATGGCGCGGCAGAAAGATGCGGAACGTCGCGCCCTTGTTCTCCGTCGAATCGACATAGACGAAGCCGCCGGTCTGCTTGATGATGCCGTAGACGGTGGACAGCCCGAGCCCGGTGCCCTTGCCGACTTCTTTGGTCGAGAAGAACGGTTCGAAAATCTTGTCGACGATTTTGGCCGCAATCCCGGTGCCGGTGTCGGCGACCTCGACCAGCACGTAATCGGCGGCCGGCATGCCCTTGGCGTGAAAGCGCCCGCATTCGCCGGCGCTGATATTGGCGGTGCGCACGGCGAGCCGGCCGCCGTCGGGCATGGCGTCGCGGGCATTGACCGCGAGATTGACGATGACCTGCTCGAATTGCGAAATGTCGACCTTGACCGGCCACAGATCGCGCCCGTGCACGACGTCGAGTGCGACTTTCTCGCCGATCAGCCGGCGCAGCAGCATGGTCAGGTCGGACAGCACTTCGCCGAGGTCGAGCACCTGCGGGCGCAGGGTCTGCTTGCGCGAAAACGCCAGCAGGTGGCGCACCAGGCTCGCCGCCCGGTTGGCGTTCTGCTTGATCTGCATGATGTCGGCGAACGACGGATCGGTCGGCTTGTGCGCATTGAGCAGAAAGTCGGTCGCCATCATGATGGCCGACAACACGTTGTTGAAGTCGTGCGCGATGCCGCCGGCGAGCTGGCCGACGAGCTCCATTTTCTGCTGCTGCGTGACCTTGTTCTCGAGCTCGCGCTGCGCCGTGGTTTCCAGCGCATAGACAATCGCGGCCTCGGGATCGCGCTCCTCCTCGCCGACCGCGGTGACGTAAAAGCGCGCGGAGCGCTCGCCGTCGGCGGCCAGTACGGCGTCGACCGGGGCGATGTCGCCCTTGCCCAGCGCGGCCTCGGCGATCGCGGCTTGCAGCGCCTCGCGGTCGCGCTCGGC
>Ga0187769_10002702_pt1 | contig 10455 bp, 7 predicted proteins | sample 0116_SJ02_MP02_1_FD_133140 | JGI IMG/M metagenome (GOLD analysis project Ga0187769, IMG submission 133140) | Tropical peat soil microbial communities from peatlands in Department of Meta, Colombia - 0116_SJ02_MP02_10_MG | ecosystem: Environmental > Terrestrial > Soil > Wetlands > Peat | place... | reverse complement strand
GAGTGTCATGTGCGCGAGTGCCTGCGTGAAGACCGGCTTTGCCACCGCAACCGCCTGCTCGGCGGCGTGATTCATGGTCTGCCGCAGCTCATCCCCCTGTCCGCCCATGCCGATCACACTGAGTGCGCGCTCCGCCTTCTCGAGCGCCGGCGGCAGTGGAATCGCCACCTTTGGGTCGTTGAGAAACCCATTGCGGGAGCCGAGCTGCGACACGGCGGCGTCAATGCCCTGTGACAGTGCGCCGCGCAGGCCCCCGGCAACCTCCCTGGAGGTGAGCGCATCGAGGCTGGCCGGGTCGGCGCGCGCCATCGCGGATGATGCCGCGACGAGCAGAGCGAGGAGCAGCGGTGGACGTGGATGCAGGCGGATCATGTCGTACCTCGAAGGTTGGGGCCGCTCGGTTTGGTGACGCAGTGTAGACTTGCGCGCGCACAAAGCCCATGGCTCTTCCGCCCCCGGCGGTGCGGTGCAGATGAACACCAGCGCACGGAGCTTCGACAGCATCATCGAACGCGAGCGGGGCCTGCGGCACACGCTGAGCGCGCGCCGCATGAGCATGATCGCGATCGGCGGTGCCATCGGCACCGGTTTGTTCCTCGGCAGCGGCGTGGCGATCAGCCTCGCGGGCCCGGCCGTGCTCGTGAGTTACCTCATCGGCGCGGTGATTGCGCTGCTGCTCATGGGGTGCCTTGCGGAGATGACCGTGGCGCATCCGACCTCGGGCTCTTTTGGCGCATACGCGGAGTACTACATCGGTCCGCTCGCCGGGTTCCTGGTCCGGTACGCCTACTGGACCAGCATCGTGCTCGCAGTCGGGACCGAGGTCACTGCGGTCGCGCTATACATGCATTTCTGGTTTCCGGCGCTCCCGGGCTGGGTGTCGATCGTGGGGTTCTCGGCACTACTGATCCTGGTGAACGCCCGCAGCGTCAATGTCTTCGGAGCGGTCGAGTACTGGTTCTCGGCCATCAAGGTGACGGCGATCGTGCTGTTCATCGTGCTGGCAGGCTACATGGTCCTGCGCGCGCCGGCGGCCTTGTCCGCCGCGGCCGGCACCGCACCAGCGGCCAGGTTCCACTACTACTTCGATCATGGCGGCTTCTTCCCCAGGGGCCTGTGGGGAGCCTGGAGCGCGGTCATCATGGCGGTCTTCAGCTACACCAGTATCGAGATGATCGCGGTGGCGGCCGGGGAGGCGGCGCAACCCGAGGTCGCCGTGGTGCGCGCATTTCGCTCGACGGTGTTTCGCCTGATCCTCTTCTACCTGCTGACGCTCGCGCTCGTCGTGGCGATCGTGCCCTGGACCCTCGCCCGGGTCGATGAGAGCCCGTTCGTGAAGGTCATGCGGGCGCTGGCGGTGCCGGGTGCCGCGGGCATCTTCAATTTCATCATCCTGGTTGCGGCGCTCTCGGCGATGAACAGCCAGCTCTACATCACCACGCGGATGATGTTCAGCCTGGCGCGCGCGGACTACGCGCCGCGCCGTTTTGGGGAGCTCGACCGCCACGGAGTTCCCGTGCAGGCGCTGCTGCTCTCGAGCATCGGCATCGCCGTCGCGGCCGCACTCAGCGTCATCGCGCCGAAGTCGGCCTTCATTCTTATGGTATCGATCTCCTCCTTCGGCATCATGTTTGCGTGGATGATGATTTTCGTCACCCACTTTCGCTTTCGCCGTGCACGTGCCCGCTCGGGTGCGGCGCCACCCAGCTTTCAGATGCGCGGCTTTCCCGCCACCACGCTCTTGGGCGCCGCACTCATGGCCGCGGTGCTCGCGACCACGGCGTTAACGGATGCGTTTCGCATGACACTCGTCTTCGGGCTGCCCTTTATCGCTCTGCTGTGCACGATCTATGGGCTCGGGTACCGGCGCCTGCTGCCTCGCGCGGGAGCTGGCTCAACGTCGCCTGGCTGACGCTAAAATCCTGCTGCGCTCGGCTCGGCGCTATCGCCTCAAGAAGGATTCTTCACCCAGCCGCGCGGCTTGCGGTCGAAGCCGATTTGCACGTCGACGGACTTCTTGCCGCAGCGGCAGCGGAATCTCGCGATGATGTTGGCGATTGGCTCATCCCATCCGCCGCGGCAGTGACGCGCCAGGAACGCCGGTGTCATCTCGCGCGAATGCCGGCAGCTGCGGCAGGTGACGAAGACGACGTACTCGCCGAAGTGATCGCGCAGTCGTTCGAGGCAGTTCCACGGCAGCACGGCGCGAGTGTGGACACTGCCGCTTCCACCCGTCCACACAGTGTTAGAGTGTCGGCAATACTGTCTACCGGCTAACTCCATGTGCGGCAAGTACATCCTGGCGCAGGCGGTCAAGGCCGAACGGGCCATGGGCATCCGCCGCGGTCAATGGGAGTATCCGCTGAGCTACCGCGTGCTCCCGACCGAGCAGGTTCCGGTGGTCGTTGCCGCCTCCGGCGAGCCTGAGGCGGCGCAGATGCGCTGGGGCCTCATTCCCCACTGGGCGCACGGGGTGCCGCTCAAGGCCTCCACCATCAATGCCAGGATCGAGCGCCTCGCGAGCGCACCGAGCTACCGCGATCCGTGGCACCGGGGACAGCGCTGCATCCTGGTCATGGCGGGATTCTACGAGCCGCATGTGAACCCGGATGGCTCACGTGATCCCTACTTTCTGCACCTCACCGACCGCGAGGTCTTCGGCGTTGCGGGCCTGTGGGATCGGTCGCGGCGCCCCGACGGCGCATACGTATTTTCCTGCACCCTCATCACCGTACCAGCGAACCGGCTGCTCGCCGAGGTCCACAACGAGAAGCAGCGCATGCCGGCGATCCTCGCGCAGTCCGATCACGGGGCGTGGCTCGCCGGCACCGAGCCGCAGGCGCGTGCGGCGCTCCGGGCCTATCCCGATGAGCTCATGGTGGCGTGGAAAGTCAGCCGGCGGGTGAATAACCCGCGCCTGCCGAACGATGCCAGCCTGATCGCACCCCTGTGATGCGGCAGATGCGCATGGTGGCAGCGGTAGCGATGCTCTAGGATAAGAGCACAAGAAAAATCCGGCGGGGATCATGGGCCGCTATCGCCGCGCTCTCATCGGACTTGTCGTCATCGTAGTGCTCCTCGCCGCCTACGCGGCGGCGGGCTTTCTCGCCGTGCCATACTTCGCGCGCCAGGGACTGCAGGATTTCGTGCGCACGCATTACGGCCGCACGCTCCGCGTCGGGGAGATCCACTGCAATCCCTTCACGCTCACCCTCGATGTGCGGCGGCTGTCGCTGCCGGACACTGATGGGCAGACGCTGCTCTCTTTCGAGCGGCTGTACGTCGACGTGCAGCTCGCGACTCTGTGGCGGCTCGGTCCGAGTTTCCGCGAGATCCTGCTCGCGCAGCCGTACGTGCGCGCGGTGGTGCGCCCGGGCGGTGGGCTGAATCTTGCCGACCTCGGCAAGGGCTTCCCGGCGCAGCCTGCGAGACCGCAGCAGAAATCCGCGCCGCTGCGCCTCTTCATTCGCCGGCTCGAGGTCAGCTCCGGCACCGCGAGCTTCGAGGATCGCACGCGGCCGACGCCGTTTCGCGCCGAGTTCAAGCCGATCGCCTTCGAGCTGCGCGATTTCAGCACCACCGCCGCGACCCCCAATTCCTACGCGTTGAACGCCGCCTCTCCCGAGGGCGAGCGGCTCATCTGGAGCGGCACCGTGCATCCTGAGCCATTCTCCTCGCACGGGGTGTTTGAGATCGCCGACCTGAAGGCGCGCACGATCTGGACGTATCTGCGCGCGAGCCTGCCGTTCGAGATCAGCTCGGGGGTGATCGGCATCCGCGGTGATTACGATCTGGAAAACACCGGCGGGTCACCGGAGCTCAAGCTCAACGTGCGCAACACCACCGTGGCCGGACTGGGGATCCGTCCCCGCGGCGCGGCGCAGAACTACCTCGATGTGGCGCGCATCGAGGTCGAGGATACGCGGCTCGATCTCGCGCGGCGCTCGCTCGAGGTCAGAAAGGTGGCGCTCGCGGGCGGGGACATCCGGGCCTGGCTGAGCGGGGAGGGGCGGCTGAATCTCCTCGAGCTGCTCTCTGCAGCACCCCCAGGCACGGCGTCCGCTCCGTCACCGGACGCATCCCCGGCGCCAGCCGCCGCCGCGAATACCGCGAGCGGTGCGGGCGCCGCACGGTCGTGGAGCGTGTCGGTGCCGGATGTCACGCTGCAGGGCTTCAAGGTGTCCGCGGAGGACCGGCAAATGATGCCCGCCGCGCAGCTCCTGCTCAGCCCGCTCGACATCCACGTCACCGGGTTCAACACCTCGCCCGATGATGCGATCGATGTCACGCTCGATTCCACCGTCAACGCGTCCGGGAAGATCAGCGCCCGCGCGCGGGTCACGCCCAAGACCGGGGCCGTAAGTGCCCACGTCGAGGCCGCGGACCTCGCGCTCGCGATGCTGCAGCCCTATATCGCGCACTACACCTCCATGACGCTGCTGCAGGGAACGCTCGGCACCCGGCTCGACATCGAGCGCCAGGCGGACGGTGCGCTCGCCCTCAAGGGAGGTGTCCGCGTCGCGGAGCTGCGCACTGTGGACAATGCCCTTCGCCAGGACTTCATCAAATGGAAGGACCTGCGCGTCGCCGATGCCAGCTTCCTTTCCACACCCGCAAGCCTGCGCATCGGCAGTATCACCGCGCTCGACCCTTACGTGCGCATGATCATCGCTCCCGATCGCAGTGTGAACATCGCGCAGGTGCTCACCCCGCCCGGCGCGGCGGCGAAACAGAGCGCAGCACCGCCGGCCCCGGCCGCCGGCGCGCGGACTCCGCCAGCCGCGCAACCGCCGCCCGGCAAGGCAGGCGCAGGGCGCCACGCCCGCGGGAGCTCGCAGCAGGCCGCCGCCGCGCCCGCAGCTCCCGTGACGCCGTTCCCGGTGTCGATCGGCGCGGTGCGGTTCGTGAACGGCTCGGCGAACTACGCCGACCTGTGGATAAAGCCGAGCTTTGCGGTCGGCATCCAGAGCCTCAGCGGCACCGTGGCGGGACTTTCCTCCGATCCGCGCTCGCGCGCGAAGCTCGAGCTCAACGGCAAGGTCGACCGTTATGCTCCGGTGCACATCAGCGGCGAGATCAATCTCCTCTCAGCCGCGCTCTACACGGATGTCACGATGAGCTTCAAGGATGTCGACCTCACCATCGTGAATCCCTATTCCAGCCACTTCGCCGGTTACCGCATCGACAAAGGGAAACTGTCGGTCGATGTGAGCTATCACATCGAGCAGCGCAAGCTCGCGGCCAAGCAGCACTTCTTGGTCGATCAGCTCGAGCTCGGGGAGCGCGTGGAGAGTCCCGACGCGGTGCATCTGCCGCTGAAGCTCGCGGTCGCCCTGCTGCGTGACCGCAACGGCGTCATCGATCTTGATCTGCCGATGTCAGGCTCGCTCGATGATCCGACCTTCCGCATCGGCCCGATCATCTGGAAGATGTTCGTCAACCTGATCGTCAAGGTCGCCACCGCGCCCTTTGCGCTGCTCGGGCACCTCTTCGGCGGCGGGGAGCACATGAACGTCGTCGAGTTCCAGCCCGGCAGCGCCGAGCTCGCCAGGTCAGCACAGGAGCAGCTCGCCGGGCTCGTGAAGGCGCTCAGTGAGCGGCCGCAGCTGAAGCTCGATGTACCGATCGTGTTCTCCGCCGGCCTCGACCGGCCGCAGATCGCCGCGGCGCGCCTGCACGCGGAGCTCCTCGCGCGCGTACAGAGCACGCGCGCCGGCAGGAAGCACCCGGAGACCGCCGGCGAGCTCGCGCTCGCGGATCCCGCGAAGCACTTCGCGCTGCTCATCGAGCAGTATCACGCGGACCTCGGGAAGGACACGGCGCTGCCGCCTGCGGCACTCGCGGTGCAGGCGGCGAAGGGCAAGGAGCCGCCGTCTTACGATGCGGCGATCAACGATCTCGACGCGGCGCTCATCGATCACATCCAGGTGCCGGACAGCGATCTGCAGGCGCTCGGCAAGCAGCGCGCGCAGGCGATCCAGGATGCTGTGCTCGCCGAGGGCAAGGTGGAGCCCGCACGCGTGTTCATCGTCAATGCACCGCCGAAGCCCGAGTCGGGCGACACTGTGAAGGTGGAACTCGCGGTGAGGTGAGCCCGGGCTGCGGCGGAAGCGGTCGTCAGCGTTGCGCCGCGAGCGGCGGCAGCTCCCGCGCGGCGAGCTTCGGCTGACGCAGGGCATCGTACAGTCCCCAGTGCGCCTCTTCCGGATGCACGCGTGACGGCGCGCCCGGAACCCCGGTGGCATCGTACGCCCGCCACGGCGCATCGAATGCGGCAAAGTAGGCGAACGCGCGCGCACGGCTCGCCGGCAGGCGCCGCCGCAGCTCCCGGTAGAAGGAAGCCTGACGCTCTTCGGTGAAACCTGCGCTCGCAGGCGCCGTCGGCACTCCGGTCTCCTTCACCAGGATCGGTCCGCAGGCGAGCGGGGCAAGCTCACTCAGCACGTTGACGACGAACTGCGCGGCGGTACTGTCGGACGCATCGCGGAACCAGGGCTGGAAGAGCGGATGCACGTTGACGAGCAGGAAGTCGAGCTCAGGCAGCAGCGGCGCTGCGGCGTGCTCATGGTAGATATGAAAGGGCTCGCCGGTGGAGAGCGGCGTGCCGGGAAGCTGCGCGCGTACCCGCGCGATGAGCGCCGCGAGGGTCGCAGGATCGATGCGCCGGCTGAAGAGCGCCTCGTTGCCGAGGGCAATGCCGGCCACGAGGTGTGGATAACGCTGCGCGGCTGCGATCGCCGCCGCGATTTGCGCCTCATCCGCGGGATTCCATACTCCGATGATGAGCGCGCGGAATCCGAGTCCGGCGGCGATCGCCGGAATGCGCTCCGCGCCATGAATGGAATCGTAAGTGACGAGCGCATCGAAGTGCGGCCGCAGCACGCGGAGATCCGCGCGGATGCTCTCGGGGTCTGCGGGCGCTACCTCGCCGTTCACGACCTTGAGCGAGGTCGGCTGATAGGCGACGAAGCGCCCGTGGGCGAGCGCCGCGCGCAGGCGGGTGAGGGCGGCCGCCGCCGCGGGGCGCTGCGGGCACACGGGCCGCTGCGCGGCCTCGAGGCCCGACGCAACCGGCGCGGCGGATGCGGCGAGGAGGGCGACTGCGACGAGCCACGCTGCGCGAATATGCCTCACGGACACTGGTGTGACCGCTCTGCGGGCGCAGATTGTGCCACACTGATCGTCAGAGCGGAGGGGCGAGCGCCATGCCGAATCAACACGAGCTCGCAGCGCGCTTCCGTGCGCTGCACACCTCGGGCATCTTCGTGATCCCCAATGTCTGGGACGGCGGTTCCGCCGCCATCATGGCCGGACTCGGCTTTCCCGCGCTCGCGACTTCGAGCGCTGCGTGTGCCGCGACGCTCGGGCGGCTCGACGGTGAGATCACGCGCGAGGAAGCGCTCGCGCACGCGCGGCTGATCGCATCCGTCGCCGCCTGTCCGGTAGCCGCCGATCTCGAGAACGGTTTCGGGCACGCACCCGCTGCCGTCGCCGAAACCATTCGCCTTGCTGCGGCCTCAGGCCTCGTCGGCGGCTCGATCGAGGATGCCAGCGGGGATCCGGATGCACCGATCTACGATTTCGCCCACGCCGTCGAGCGCGTGAGCGCTGCCGTCGAAGTGGCGCACCATCTGCCGTTACACTTCACCCTCACGGCACGCGCCGAGAACTTCCTGCACGGCAAGGCGGATCTCGAAGATACCGTGCGGCGGCTGCAGGCCTTCGAGCGCGCCGGCGCCGATGTGCTGTTCGCCCCGGGGCTCCCCGATCTCGCCGCAGTGCGCACCGTGTGCAGCGCGCTCAGGAAGCCCGTGAACTTCATGGTCGGCATCCGCGGTAAGTCCTTCAGCGTGGGCGAGCTCGCGGCCGCCGGCGTGCGGCGGGTGAGTCTGTCCACATCCATCTACCGCGCGGCGATGACGGGTGTGGCAGCCGCGGGCCGCGAAGTGAGGGACCGCGGCACCTTCGGCTATCTCGAGAGCATCATGGCGGGCGCGGAGCTCGGGAGGTATCTGCGTCCGACCGCGCCGCCATCCTGAGCGCCGGCGCCCTAGACTCAGCGGCAGCGGTACCCGCGGTGCCCGCAGTCACGCGGGTGGGCTGTCTCCGGGACGTGCGCCGCGCAGCCAGGCGAGGAACTGCGGCACCGCCGCGTCGCCTTCCGCGGGCGCCCAGGCGGCGAACTCCGTGGCGGTCGCAGGATCGTACGGCCCTTCCTTGATCTCGAGGAAGGCGATGCCGCCGCGACCCGGGACGAGCGTGTGCCAGGTGTCCCGGGGCGTCTCATACGCGAGCACGCCCGTGGCCTCGCCCACCTCGTAGCGCGCCGTGACACGGCCGCGTTCATCGAAAGTGAGCACGTCGACGCGGCCGCGCAGCAGCAGTGCGAGCTCGGACTTGCTGGCATGGCGGTGCGGCCGGAAGTAGGACTCGTGCTGCGCCACCACCATGAAGCGCTGTACGAGGTCCGCGGGCGCGGCGTGGATGTTGTAGTGGGCGCGGGCGCGCGGACTCGCCGCCGCCTTTGCGGCGAGCTCATCGAGCAGGGCGCGCGGCAGGAGTCTCACCGCAGCGCGCGCTGCTTGTGGACGTCCGGCAGGAACCCGGCGAGCAGCCCGATGAGCGGCAGGAAGGCGCAGATCTCGTAGACCAGGTTGATGCCGATCTGATCGGCGAGCTTGCCGAGTACCGCGGCGCCGACGCTGCCCATGCCGAAGGCCAGCCCGAAAAAGAGCCCCGCGACGGTGCCCGTGCGTCCCGGCAGCAGGTCCTGCGCGTACACCACGATGGCGGGAAAGGCGGAGGAGATGATGAGTCCGATGGGCACGGTGAGGACGCCGGTCCAGAAAAGATTGGCATGCGGCAGCAGCAGCGTGAAGGGCAGGACCCCGACGATCGAGCCCCAGATGATGTACTTGCTGCCAAGCCGGTCCCCCAGCGGGCCGCCGATCATGCCACCGATCGCGGCGGAGGCGAGGAACACGAACAGGTGCAGCTGCGAGCTGCGCACCGAGACGTGAAAGTGATCGATGAGGTAGAAGGTGTAGTAGCTGCTGATGCTCGCGAGGTAGACGTATTTTGAGAACACGAGCGCGAGCAGCACCGCGAGGGCTGCGGCGACGTGGCGGCGGTGCGTCCCCGCAGCCCGCGCCGCACTGCCGTGCGCAAGGCGCGTGATGCCGTGCGTCTTGTACCAGTGCCCGACGTTGATGAGCACCACCATGGCGAGGAGCGCGGCCAGCGAGAACCAGGCCACGCTCGGCTGACCCCGGGGCAGCACGATGAAGGCCGCGAGCAGGGGACCTGCGGATGAGCCGAGGTTGCCGCCGACCTGGAACAGCGATTGCGCAAAGCCGTGGCGCCCGCCTGAGGCCATGCGTGCGACGCGCGAGGACTCGGGATGGAACACCGACGAGCCGGTGCCGATCAGCGCCGCAGCGATGAGCAGCAGTGCGTAACTGTCGGCAAAGGCGAGCAGCAGCAGCCCGATGAGCGTGAAACCCATGCCGGCGGCGAGGGAGTAGGGCCGGGGGCTGCGGTCGGCGTAGGCTCCGACGAGCGGCTGGAGGAGCGACGCGGTGAACTGGAAAGTGAAGGTGAGCAGTCCGATCTGCGTGAAGGTGAGCTGGTAGGAGCTCTTCAGCATCGGGTACAGCGCCGGCAGCAGCGACTGCATCATGTCATTCAGCAGGTGGCAGAAGCTGATGGCCGCCAGAATGCTGAGCGCAGTGGTTGCCGCGGCACCTGCGGTGCCAGCGGCTGCGGATCGGGTGGTGTCGTTCAAGCCAAACTCCGGCCGGGCGGGCTCGCCTCCCGGGAAGCTGTCAATGTGCCGGAATCGCGACGCAAAACCTAGCTCTCTTTAGAGAGGGCCGCGCGCGCGGCCCGAATCAGTGCCAGGGGCGGATCGCCCGCGACTGCGCGTCGGAGCACGGCGGCTCATTTTGCGAACCTTTCTCCTTCGCGTAGGCTTGCCGGCCCAGGGGATGCGGCACCGGCATTTACTAAGTAATAAGGGGGGGCATGACACGCAGTCGACGTCGAAAACTCTTGCGTGGGCACGCACGCAAGCGGGTGCTCGCACGCGAGCGTCGCGGGTGGCGCGAAGCGCTCACGGTATGCGCGATCTGACACAAGGGCCGATTGCCCGGCAGCTCGTGGCGATGGCGGTGCCGATCGCGATCGGCATGCTGTTCCAGACGCTGTACCTGCTCGTTGATCTGTACTTCGTTGCGGGACTCGGGCAAGCGGCGATCGCCGGCGTGAGCAGCGCGGGCACGGTCGCCTTCGTGATCCTGGCGCTCACGCAGATGCTCGGCGTCGGCACGGTGGCGCTCGTCTCACATGCCGTCGGAGCCAAGGATCAGGCCGGCGCCAATCTCATCTTCAACCAGTCGGTGATGCTCTCGGCGGCATGCGCGGTGCTGACACTCGCCGGGGGATTTCTCTTCGGGG
>Ga0187769_10002701_pt1 | contig 10457 bp, 8 predicted proteins | sample 0116_SJ02_MP02_1_FD_133140 | JGI IMG/M metagenome (GOLD analysis project Ga0187769, IMG submission 133140) | Tropical peat soil microbial communities from peatlands in Department of Meta, Colombia - 0116_SJ02_MP02_10_MG | ecosystem: Environmental > Terrestrial > Soil > Wetlands > Peat | place... | reverse complement strand
CTGCTCTGTCGCTGTCAGGTTTGCCACTTCACCCGCCAACGGCGCAGTGCCGCGGCGTCTCGCCGCAGCGATCAACACCACGATACCGACGAGCAGGATGCCGGGCGGCAAGCCCCACAGCATCGCCGTGTGCCACGATAGCCGCGGCTTGAGCAGCACGAATTCGCCATAGCGGGCGACAAGAAAATCGATCACTTGCGCATCGCTGTCGCCGGCGACAATCCGTTCGCGCACCAGAACGCGGATATCGTGGGCGAGCGGGGCCTCCGAGTCGTCGATCGACTCGTTCTGGCACACCAGGCAGCGCAAATCCTTGGACAGCGTGCGCGCGCGCGCTTCGAGCTTCGGGTCCGACAACATCTCGTCGGGTTGAACGGCGCGGACCGGGATCGACCAGCACAACGCGACGAGCAGCGCGATCGCGGACAGTTTTTTCACCACCGTCACTCCGCCGGTTGCGGCATTGCTTTCGCGCGTGCCGGCCGCGGCGCGCCGACGCGCAGTCGCCGATCCGACAGCGACAGCGCCCCGCCGGCGAACATGAATCCGGCGCCGAGCCAGATCATCAACACTTCCGGCTTGAAATACAGCCGCACCGGCAGGCTGCCGTCCCGGTTCGGATCGCCGATCGAAACGTAGAGCTGGCTGACGCCGCGCGTCATCAGCGCGGCTTCGGTGACCGAGGTGTTGCGATCCGGGAAGGCGCGCCGAGTCGGCTCCATATTGCCGACCAGTTCGCCGTTGGCGCGATGCACGGTGAAGCGTCCGACGGTGTCCTGATAATTCGGTCCGTCGCGGTCGAAGACGCCGTCAAGCGTGACCCGGTAGCGGGCGATTTCCAGACTGTCACCGGGCTTTATTTCCGCGATCCGCTCACTGCCCCAGGCGGTCACCCCGACGATGCCGATCATCGTCACGCCGATGCCGAAATGCGCCAACGCGGTGCCCCAGGCCGAGCGCGGCAGCCCCACCGCGCGGTGCAACGCCACGGGCAAAGCCAGACGCAAAATCATCGTGCGCTCGACAATATCGACCACCGCGCCGGCCATCACGAATACGCCGATGCCGATGCCGAACGGCGCTAGCACTGGCCCGCCCTGTTCGAGCGCGAACGCGCCCGCAATCGCCAGCGCCGCGAGCACCGCCGCCGCCAGCAGGCGCTGCGCCGCCCCGAGCAAATCGCCGCGCTTCCAGCCCAGCATCGGCCCGAACGGCATCGCCACCATCAGCGGAATGAACAGCGGCCCGAACGTTAGATCGAAGAACGGCGGGCCGACCGAAATCTTGTCCCCGGTCAGCGCTTCGAGCGCGAGCGGATAGAGCGTGCCGACAAACACCGTGGCGCAGGCGGTGGTCAGGAACAGATTGTTGAACACCAGCGCGCCCTCGCGGGAGATCGGCGCGAACAGGCCGCCTTGCTTGAGCAGCGGTGCGCGCCAGGCATAGAGCGTCAGCGCGCCGCCGATGAACACCACCAGAATGCCGAGAATGAAAATGCCGCGCGCCGGATCGGTGGCGAAAGCATGGACCGAGGTGAGCACGCCGGAGCGCACCAGAAAGGTCCCGATCAACGACAGCGAGAAGGTCAGGATCGCAAGCAGGATGGTCCATACTTTAAGCGCGCCGCGCTTTTCCATGACCACCGCGGAATGCAACAGCGCCGTGCCGGCGAGCCACGGCATCAGCGAAGCATTTTCCACCGGGTCCCAGAACCAGAACCCGCCCCAGCCGAGTTCGTAATAGGCCCAGTACGAGCCGCCGGCGATGCCGAGCGTCAGACACATCCAAGCGCCGAGCACCCACGGCCGTACCCAGCGCGCCCAGGCGGCGTCGATGCGGCCCTCCAACAGGGCGGCGATGGCGAAGGAGAATGCGATCGAAAAACCGACATAGCCGAGATAAAGCATCGGCGGATGAAAGGCGAGACCGGGATCCTGCAAGATCGGATTGAGATCGCGGCCCTCGAACGGCGCTTCGGGAATGCGCACAAACGGATTGGACGTGATGAGAATGAAAAGATGGAACGCGGCGGCGATCCACGCCTGCACCGCGAGGGCGTTGGCCTTGAGCACCGCGGGCAGATTGGTGCCGAATACCGCGACCAGGGCGCCGAAGAACGTCAGGATCGAGACCCACAGCATCATGGAGCCTTCGTGATTGCCCCAAATGCTGGTAAGCCGGTAGATGAACGGCATCTGCGAGTTCGAATTTTCGTAGACGTTCAGCACCGAGAAATCCGAGGTGACGTAGCAGAACGCGAGCGCGAGAAACGCCATCGCGACAAAGGCGAATTGCGCCAGCGCCACCGGCGCGGCCATGCTTATGAGCACCGCATCGCCGCTGCGGGTGCCGACTACCGGCATGATGCCCTGGATCAGCGCAAGCCCAAACGCCAGCATCAACGCGTAATGACCAAGTTCGGCTATCATCTGGCGCCTCCGCCAACGGGCATCGCTGCGCGCTGCGCATAATCGTCCTGCCAATGTCCGGATTTCTTCAAAGCGTCGGCGACTTCCTTGGGCATGTAGGTTTCATCGTGCTTGGCGAGAATGGTGTCGGCGTTGAACAGGCCGGCGCGATCGAGCGCGCCCTCGGCAACCACACCCTGCCCTTCGCGGAACAGATCGGGCAACACGCCGCGATAAATCACCGGGACCTCGGTCTTGCCGTCGGTGATTTCGAAGCGAACGCTGAGATTGTCGCCGAGCGCGACGCTCACATCCTTCACCATGCCGCCGAGGCGGATGCGCGTGCCCGGGCCAATGTTTCTCTCTACGACGTCGCTCGGTGAATTGAAGAACACAATCGAGTCGCGGAACGCGTTGAGCATCAGCGCGACCGCGACGGCCAGCACCGCAAGCCCGCCGCCGATCAGAACCAGGCGTCGCTGCTTGCGGGTCATTGTCGTGATCTCTGCGTCATGTCAACCTGCTAAACCAAGGCCTTTGACGAGATCATCGATTCGCTTGACCTCGTCGGGATGATCAGACAGCGCGCGCCTGGCGTCAGCGGCGGCATTTTTCGCCTGGTCGCGATCGCCGAGCACGACATAGGCACGCACCAGGCGCAACCAGCCTTCCACGTCGCTGCCGTCGGCATGCAGCCGGTCGGCCAGCCGTTGCACCATGCCGCGGATCATCGTGCTGCGCTGATCGTCGGACATCGCGTCCGCGGCGGCAACGTCGCTTGCGGTCGGGCCAGCCACGGCCGGCGGCGCGCCCGGCGCGCGGGCAGCCGGAGCGGTCGTTGCCGCTTGGGCACCGCTGACGCGGGCCAGCGCCGTGCGCACGAATTCGACCCAGGGCGCGCCCGGCGGCGCCTCGTCCAGCAACGCGCGCCATTTGGCGGCGGCGGCGGTGACGTTGCCGTCCTGTTCGTCGGCCAGTCCGAGGAAATAGCGCGCCTGGGCATCGTGCGGATCCTCGGTGACGGCTTTTTGAAACGCCGCTTTGGCTTCCGCGGTGACGATCTCGTTGGCGGCGCCAACCAGCGCTTCGCCCAAATTGGATTCGCGCGCCGCGCTATCGCCGAGAAGCGCGATCGCCTTGCGCCGCGCCTCAACCGCATCGTCGAACCGGCCCATATGCAGATAAATCGGGGCCAGCACCTCCCAGCCTGCGCCGTCGGTAGGATCGCGCGCCAGATGCGCTTCGACCTGACTGACCAGAGCGGCAATCGATTGGTGCGCCTGCTGCGCATTGCCGCGCGCAAAAGCGGACTGCCCGGCAACGTCGGGCGAGCCAAGCCGGAAATAAAAACCAAGCGCAACAGCCGGCACCGCGACGACCGCCACGATCGCCCCGATCCGGTGACGCCGCAGCGGTTGTGCGGCCACCGGCGCAACTTGAGCCTTGGTCTCGGCATCGGCCGCGGCGATGAGCCGGCGCGAAATTTCAATGCGGGCGGTATTCGCTTCGCTCTCCCCGATCAGCCCGGCGGCGCGATCGCGGTCGATTTCCCGCAATTGATCCTGATAAACGAGCCGATCGCTGCCGCCGCGCGCGGCAGGCGGCTTGTGTGCAAGCGGCCACAGCACGGCGAAAACTGCCGCAGCGGTCATCAGGGCGAAAGCGGTCCAAAGCATGTCATTCAAAGGGTTTTCGGGCAGTCTCGCGTTATTTGACCCGCCAGATCAAGCTTTCGTGGCGACAACGCCGCCGGACGACCGGCAGCCCGAGGCCCGCAGGGTTACAACACGGCACGATTGCGACTGCAATGGGAACCGCAACGCGGCAATTGCGCACCCCAGGGCGGTGTTTTTTCGCAGGCGCCGCCCCCAAAGCGGGCCCGTCCGCCTCACGCCCGCGCCGGTTTGCGTTCGACCGCGGCCGTATGCGCCGCCACCTCGGCGGCCTTGGCAAGGAGACCGGCATATACGTTGCCGAACACGGTTCGGCAAAAACGGATCGCAGCCTCGGCCTGGGACTGCCGAAACGGCCGGTCGGCATCGCCGGCATGGCGCAGCGAGTCGAGCAATACCTTCGTGCCGGTCTCCAGGTACAGCGACAATTCGGAATAGGCGCGTGTCGTTACCTCGTTGAGGGCGAGTTCGCTGGCGTAGTGCCGACAGGCGCTGACGAACTCGACGCGCATCTCGGCCTCGTTGACGTCGATCGAGTCGAGTACCGCGCCCGGAGCGATTTCGATGGCCGGCCGCGGCCGTAACAGGCGTCGCACGAGTGCTGGCGTGGCCTCGATTTCGGTTTTCAAAAGACCCGAAACGTCGGCGCAGAGCGTCGCGAGCTGGCGGCTCCAGGCCGACTCGACCGACAGATCCAGTTCCGACCGCAGTCCCCGCGCGGTATCATGAATGCCCTTGAGCATCGACACGACCGGCCGGCCGGCTCTGAGCTCAGAGCGCAGTTCACCGACCATATTTTCGGTTTCGCTGAGCACGATGGTGACGGCCGCGGCATAGGGCGTCTCGGCGATGCGGGCGGCGGTGTCGCTTTCGGCGGCGCGAGTTGCGATCCGAATCAGCTGCCACGGCGATGCCAGACGAGTCATCGCCAGGATGAGCCCATAGCTAAAGACATCCGATTTCGGCGTCCGGTCGCCGTTGGTCTGCGACTGAGCGGCCGCCGCATCAAGCACCGCTCTCACGCCGTCGATCTGTTCGCGCTCGAACGCGCGGATATGGCTCGGCAAGCGCCGCGTCAAATCCGTCAGGACGTCGCGCAAGGCGAGAATGGAAATAACCATGTTGAGATCATTCAACGCGCGCGGCGTGCCGAGTTCGATGGCAATGCGCCGGCGCGCTTTTTCGTCCGACCCTACTGCGGCGACCGTTTCCTTCATGCGCTGCAAAGCGCGGTCGTGAAGGGCTCGCACCAGCTGGTCGGCCTTCGCACGGTCCTCGGCGAGCAGGGCGCGATTGATGTCCTCGCTTAGCGCTTTAGCCTCGGCGGGAATAAGATCGCGCGCGATCCAGGCCCAGATCGGTTCGAGCGAGATGCGGGCGATGCGGCCGACCCGTCGGTGATCGGCACGGCCATCGAACAGAAACGGCTCGAAGGGCGTGAAGAACAGGCGCGCCGCATTGCCGATGCGCGGCACCGGCTGGCCTTCGGCACGGATCGCGCGCCGTAATTCCTGCAGCACGAGTTCGTTGCCGACGTTGTCGTCGCCGCGCAAAAGATTACGCTCGAGCTCCTGCACAAGCATCGCGCGCGCCTCCGGCTTGAGCGTCCGGAGATATTCGCGCAGTTGCTCGATGGATTGCCCATCGCCTGCCATAGGCCAACGCCCGATTGTGCCGGTTTGAACCGTTAACCTTCTAACGGTGCGTCGCTTAAGAAGGCGTTACGCAAAACGTCGAAAATTCAAGGCGATATGGCGGATGGGACGGTTGCGGGACGCCTTTCGCGGGTGGTCCCCGCTAAGCCACAACCGCCAAAAACGCGACGGCGGCTCGCGCCGTCGCGACAGACCTGCCCTACTGTGGTGAGCCGACGCAAACGGCGACCAGCGGGGCATTCGACGGGGTCGCCGTCGGACCGCACGACGCGCCCCGTTCGCCCAGGAACTGCACCGGATTTCGGGTCGGCCCGCAATAGGCCGTTACCAGCACTTCATTGTCCCCGCACTGAACCGTACATCCCGACACACAGTCCGATTTGACGACCCGAATGCTCGGGCTCGGCGGACCTGCCTGACCCTGCGGCCCCTGCGGACCGGCCGGGCCGGGCGGACCGATCGGACCTGCAGGACCGACGTCGCCCTTGGGACCTTGCGGCCCTGCCGGACCCGCATCGCCTTGCGGACCTTTGCCACAACCGGCCAAAGCGGCCAGCAAAACCACCGTCACTGCCAAATGCGTTGCACGCATTTTCAGGTCCTCCCCAAATTGTGGAAGCGCGGCTCCAACACCGCAGAGCTAACAAATCAAACTCGGCCGCTTGGCGCAAGGACGACGCGGATGCGCCGTCGCGCGACGCGCCGAGTATGCATCGTCAATATGGCGAACGGATAACGGCAGCGGCGCCGTCTTACATGCAGGGACGTTACACTGGCGGCCGCGAGGCACATTGGCTAAGGTCACCCGCACTTTCGCGAACGCCGCGTGAACTACTCGTGCCAAAAAACCGCGCCGCCATCCATTGGCTTCGTCACCGGGTGATTGCGGCGCTCGTGCTCGGCGCCCTCTTCGCGCCCTCGGCTCAGTCCCAGGACTACCCGGCGCGTACCGTCAAGATCGTCGTGCCGTTCCCAGCCGGCGGTACCGCCGACGCCGTGCCGCGCATCGTCGCCGACTGGCTGTCGCGCAAATGGGGCCAGTCGGTGATCGTCGAGGATCGTGCCGGCGCCGGCGGCAATATCGGCGCCGAGGTCGTCGCCAAATCCGATCCTGACGGTTATGCGCTGTTGTCGTCGCCGCCCCCGCCGCTCGTCATCAACCAAAACCTCTATCCGCATCTCGATTTCGATCCAGCGCAATTCGTGCCGATTGTCGTCATCGCCCGCGCGCCGAACGCGCTCGTCGTCAATCCCGACAAGATCGCCGCCGACAGCGTGGAGGATTTCATCGCCTATCTGCAAGCCAATGCCGGCAAGGTCACCGACGCTACGCAAGGCAACGGCACCACCTCGCAGCTCACCTCCGAATTGTTTCAGATGATGGCGCATGTGAAGCTGCAGAACGTGCCGTATCGCGGCTCCGCACCGGCGCTCAACGATCTCGTCGCCGGCAGCGTCGATTGTATGTTCGATAATCTTGGGGTGTCACTGCAGCTTGTCAAAGCCGGCAAACTGAAGCTGGTCGCAGTGGCGTCGGCGCAACGCATGACGACGCTGCCCGAGGTGCCGACGATCGCCGAAACGTTGCCGGGTTTCACGGCGGTGACCTGGTTCGCGATCGTCGCGCCGCCCGGCACCTCCGGCGCAATCGTCGACAAGGTCAATGCGGGTGTCAACGAGGCGTTGCGCGATCCCGAGGTCAAAAAGCGCCTTGCCGAGCTTTCCGCCGAGCCGGTCGGCGGCACGCCGCAAGACACCGCCGCCTATTTCCGGCAAGAGACGGCGCGTTGGAAGAACGTCATCACCACCGCGCATGTAACGTTGGATTGAGTGCAGCAATGAAGCACAGCACCGACCGCATTCTCACCACGCATGCCGGCAGCCTGCCGCGACCGCCCGATCTGCTCGATCTCATTCAAGGCGGCGGCGCCAAGGCGCTCGATCAGGCCAGCAACGCGGTGCGGCTGCGTCAGGCCGTCGGCGAGGTTGTGCGCAAGCAGGTCGAGCTCGGCATCGACGTCGTCGACGACGGCGAATACGGCAAGCCGAGCTTTGTCAGCTATATCAACGAGCGGCTCGGCGGCTACGAGGTCGACACCGTCGCCGGCCCGCGCAATCAATGGCTCAAATCGCGCGAGGGCCTGGCGTTTCCGGAATTTTATGCGCAGACCCATCCGGCCTCGACCCACACCCACATGGTCTGCACCGGGCCGATTACCTATAAGGGCCACGCTCAGCTCAGGCGCGACATCGACAACCTCAAGGCGGCGCTCGACGGCGTGACGCCCGAAGAAGTCTTCATGCCGGCAATTTCGCCGTCCAATATCGAGGACTGGCAGAAAAACGCATACTACAAATCGCAGGAGGAATATGTCTTCGCCATTGCCGAGGCGATGCGCGAGGAATACCGGGCGATCGTCGATGCCGGCTTTCTTTTGCAGGTCGACGATCCGCGGCTCGTCACCTATTACATCATTCATCCCGAAGCCAGCATCGCCGATTGCCGCAAATGGGCGCAACTGCGGGTCGAGGCGCTCAACCACGCGCTACGCGATATCCCGCCGGAGAAAATCCGCTTTCACACCTGCTACGGCATCAACATGGGCCCGCGCATTCACGACATGGAGCTCAAAGACATCGTCGATATCATTTTGAACATCCGCGCCGGCGCTTATTCGTTCGAAGCGGCCAATCCGCGCCACGAGCACGAATGGAAAGTGTGGAAGGACGTCAAGCTGCCCGACGGCAAGATTCTCATCCCCGGCGTGATCTCGCACTCGACTATCCTGGTCGAACATCCGGAGCTGGTCGCCGAACGGATTGCGCGTTACGCCAATGTCGTCGGACGCGAAAACGTCATCGCCGGCTCCGATTGCGGCTTCGCCACCTTCGCCGGCTCGAAGGAGGTGCATCCGTCGATCGTCTGGGCGAAATTCAAGGCGCTGTCCGACGGCGCGCGGATCGCGTCCAAGGAATTGTGGGGGCAAAACTGAGTTGTGCGGCCGCTCAGGCCGCGCAGGGTCTTTCGGTGCCCTTGACGAACATCCGGTAGCCCGAGCGCACGTTCGGCCAATAATCCCAGATGGCGAAATGCTGGGTGCAGCGGTTGTCCCAGAACGCGATCGCGTGATTGGTCCAGCGGAAGCGCATGCTCCAGTGCGGCCGCGCGATGTGATGGTAGAGAAATTCCAGCACGGCACGGCTTTCCGCCGACGGTACCTCATTGATGTGGCTGGTGAATTCCGGATTGACAAACAGCAATTTGCGCCCGCTTTCGGGATGTCGAACCACGACCGGGTGAACCGAAACCGGATAGGTGTCGGCGTTCCTGTCGAAGGCGCGCGTCCCTTCGTGCGTGGAGGTTTTGCCTTCGAGATACATTTTCATGCCGTCGCTGAGCTCGTCGTAAGCCTTGCAGGCGGACGCGAACAAAGTGTCGCCGCCACCGTCGGGCGGCACGATCTCCTGGTACAGCACGCTATACATCGGCGGGATCTCGGCGCAGCTTTGATCGGAATGCCATCCTTCGCCCGACACGCGTTTCGAGTTGCGATCGAAATATTGCTTGCGAATAGCCGGATAACCGGGAACGGTTGTCGACGCGGTGCCTTTGCCGCCGACATGGATATGCGGCTCGCCGAAATAGCGCACGAAACGCTCGTGGTCGGCGAAATTGATCTTCTGGTCGCGGAAGAAAACGACGCCATGGGCGATGATCGCGTCGTGGACCTCCTGCACCTGGCGATTGCTGAGCGGCCGGGTGAGATCGATATTGCCGATCTCAGCGCCGATGTGCGGCGTCGAAGGCGTGACGGTGATCGAGTCGTAGCTCATGGCTATGATCCGCTGAAAAATCGCCGTTGGAGGCGCGAACGAGCGCGGCAATCTTAACGGAAGCGCCGGCCTCGCGTCAGCCCCCCGGCAGCGCCAGCTCGGCGCGCAGACCCCCGATCGGCGCAGTGCCGAGCGTCAGCGCCCCGCCGTAAAGGCCGGCCAATTCCACGACGATCGAAAGACCAAGACCCGAACCCGGCTTGGTTTCGTCCAGGCGCTGGCCGCGCTGCGCCACCTGCTCACGCTCGGCGGGCGAAAGCCCGGGCCCGTCGTCGTCGACGATGATGCGGACGCGCGGCTTTGTTCCGTCGGCCGACGGCTGATCGGCGACGACTTCGATCGCCACGCGCGACTGCGCCCATTTGCAGCCGTTGTCGACCAGATTGCCGACCATCTCCTCCAAGTCCTGCTGCTCGCCGCGAAAACGCGCATGCTCCGGCACGTCGACATCGATGGCGATGTCGCGTTCGCGATAGAGCTTCTCCATAGTGCGGGCCAGTGCCGTGACCACCGGCGGCACTTCGATCGAAGTGCCGACCACGCTAGAGCGCGCGGCGAGCCGCGCCCGCTCGAGCTGACGCGCCACCTGGTCGCGCATGATGTCGGTCTGCTCCAAAACCTTATGCGCGAGCGGATCGTCGCCGCGCGCGGCAGCCTCGTTGACAAGGACCGACAGCGGCGTCTTTAGCGCGTGCGCCAGATTGCCCACGTGAGTGCGCGCGCGCTCGACGATCTCGCGATTGGCGTCGATCAGCGCGTTGGTCTCCCGCGCCAGCGGCGCGATCTCGACCGGAAATTCGCCTTCGAGCCGTTCGGCAGTGCCGGTCCGGATCGCCGCCAGCGACTCCGAAATCCGCTTGAGCGGAGCAAGCCCGAACCGTACCTGG
>Ga0187769_10002700_pt1 | contig 10458 bp, 11 predicted proteins | sample 0116_SJ02_MP02_1_FD_133140 | JGI IMG/M metagenome (GOLD analysis project Ga0187769, IMG submission 133140) | Tropical peat soil microbial communities from peatlands in Department of Meta, Colombia - 0116_SJ02_MP02_10_MG | ecosystem: Environmental > Terrestrial > Soil > Wetlands > Peat | place... | reverse complement strand
GGCAATCGAAATTAACCACATGCTAGCCAAATCACCTAACGTAACTAGGCATGACCTAGTTCTGATCGACTTAGACCCTCATCGGCCGGCAAGTTTCGAGGATGCCAGAGTGGCAGCTCGTGGAGTTCTCACTGTGCTTGAAAAGCTGGAACTAGAATTCCTACTGAAGACATCGGGAGCGGACGGCATACACTTTCTGATTCCAATAGAGCGACGCTATAGCGTTGAGAAGATCCGGAAGTTGGTGTATGCGATGGGAAAACTAATTGAGAAAGCAAGCCCGAACTTGGCTACGGTGTCAACGCGGGCAGATCGCAAAAAGGGGCACGTGTTCGTAGATTTCCTACAAAACGGCCTAGAGAAAACAATCACCGCTCCGTTAAGCATCAGGGCCCTACCAGGAGCCCCTATCTCCTATCCACTAACGGTCAGGGAACTGGACGACCAGAAACTAAACCCGCAGAACTACACCCTTCGAAACGCATCTCGTAAGTCGCCGGCGATACGAAAGATGCTTCACGTCAGCAGGCTCTCCCAAGACATCAGCGAGGTTTTCCCCAAGCTAGGCATTAAAACCTAATCGATCCAAACCTTCGTCAGAACACGTCTTTCGTTACGGACCCTTGATTCGAACTTTCCTTCTTTTCCGTGGAGAAAAGCGAGCTTACCCCTCGAATGGGCGCGGAAGTGAATTGTGCCACAGACCATGTAACTGAAATCTGTCAACAATTTCCCGGTCCCACTGAGAGTGAATGTGATCGTTTCACCATTTTCCGAAAATTATTCCCATACCCATAACTCGGTCTTGTAGACTTCTTCCTTTGATATTTTGTAGGTCCAGATAGTTCTGGTGTTCACCGTCCCAATTTTTCCTTTACTCTCCCCTGTAACCTCTTCAATAAGGGGGTTTGTTGAGAATACTCTGAACCCAGTGATTTTTTCGGTCTGTGTGAGTAGAAGCTTTTGGTTGTGCACGCTAGAGCCACAAGCGTTTTTCTTTCAGAATGGTCCTTCCATCAATTTCCACGCACGCTTGTTTGAAGACTAGGTCTATGTGAAGAGGTGCTTTGTTCCTCCCTCCCAGCTTACTGTTGTCCCCGACCGCGATGTGCGCTGTCCCAAACGCTGCCTCATCTTCTATTATAGCACCGCGGATGTGCGCGAGTGGATTCAGTCCGATGCCAAACTCGGCAACATTGAACGCACCCTGATTTCGCGCGTCATGCAGTACTTTTGTCAGGGCCCGTGCCTCGCGTCCACCGGTAATTCTTCTAGCGGTGCCATTTGCGAATTCAATCTTAACAGGTTTGCCCACTAGGCCGGTGACTGATGTGCTGCCATCGACAACGAGAGTCCCATTTGTTGAGCCCTCAATCGGCGCTACGTACGCCTCAATGTCAGGAACACCAGTTGCATCACCTGGACGTTTGCACAATCCAGTTACACTACCCCCTCTTCTTCCCACCACGCTCAAATCGAGGTCAGTGCCTGCTCGATTCCTTGCTCTGATTCTCCTAGCGCGAGTGAAACGACGGGCGACCTTCCTTACAAGAGCTTCTTGCTTTTCGAAGTCAGCAAACATGGCGCTAGAAGCCAATACTGGCATGGTGCAGCCAGCCATTGATAGAAACCGCGCTCCCGCTCTACAGGCTGCAATTCTCGCATTGGAATGGTAGAGCGTCGTACTAGCGATCGATATTACGATGTTGGATGACAACATCGCAGAGACAATGGGATTGGGCGGTTCACTGCCTGGAAGCGATCTACGTTTCATCGTAACCATGCTTGCCTCTATCCCGAGCGAATCCGCAGCAGCAATTATCGTATCGCCTATGGCGGTATCAGTCTCAGAGTCAGCCACAATCAGAACATTCTCACCAGGCCTTGCCCGAGCACAAACATGAAGCAGACTCACCGCGCCTCTGAAAGCCCTCGTCACGCCGCTCACCGAACCAGTGAACAGAGAACTACGGCTAATGTAAAGAATATCAAATCATTGGAGGCTCGACAGATCTTGCTCCACGCTGGTTACAGAACCTTAGCCCGGAAGGGTATCTTGTGGTTCAGTGTCTGCGCTACAATCACAACAGTTTTGACACTTACCACAAACGGCGCACAGTAACTGAGCTTCGTTGCCACACTGCGGACAAGTGGAGGAATGAGTTTCATCCATGGGTAATATTCTCGAAGCCAGATTGATAAGGTTCTCCAGTCGAAGCGAACGACGACGTATGACTACCTGAATGTGGGATTTTTCGTGCTTAGGGCCCATGGATTGGTGCGCTAGAGATATCTCCTGATCTGAGTCTCAAGTTCTTCTGGGCTGACGACATGAACGTTCGACCCAACCTCACCTAGAAGCTTGCGCGCTTTCTGGCGAAGACTAGATGGGGCAATCAACAGAACCGGAATGTTGTGTGTTCTGCAGGCAACGAGCATGTTGTTCAGCATAAGCTCAAACATCGCTGTGCGCTCTTGCTCAGCGGGTATGACCTTGTGCAGGTACCCGACGACCACGTCGACCTCGCCTTTGCTCAGATGATTAACTGGCTTCCCGTGCGCATCCCAAGTATTTGCTATGGGGAGCGTCTCGATTCCTTCGACAGCGAGCGTAGCCAAGAGGAGAGGATCGGTTCCTTCGAAATATCCTACTCTACCCATGCTTTCATCTTCAGAGCGCGATCGACGCTTACGCTCGGGTGCTTCGGTTAATGAATATGATCTCTGACAGAGGGAGGATGCATCATTGCTAGTTAAAACACTAGGGTTGCTGTTGTTAGAAGATTACTTTCGCGGCACCAAACCTTATGTGTTGATTCGGTCAAGCCGAATCCATGTCGTGCGCTGAAGATCGACACCACGTGACGAAATTTGGAGTAACGTTCTTTGAAATCTCAAACTGAGAAAGCTGAGGAATTCCGGTCGCTTCACCACGCGAAACGCATACTTGTTCTTCCGAATGCTTGGGATGTACCAAGCGCTAGAGTATTCGAAGATGCTGGCTTCCCCGCCATCGCAACATCCAGCGCAGCCCTATCGGTATCTCTTGGCTATCCTGACGGTGAGAAGATAGCTAAGGACGAACTATTCTCGGTGGTAAAGAAAATTGCAGCCACTATATCCACCCCACTTAGTGCAGACATCGAATCTGGTTTCGGATCCAACATAGATCAGCTATCTGATACTATTCGTCGTGTAATCGACGCTGGAGCTGTGGGCATAAACATTGAGGACATCTCTGACTTTGAACGAAAAACTCTTCTGCCTACCGAGAAACAGGTTGAGAGGATTCGAACGATTAGGAGAGTCTCAGACTCGCTTGGTGTCCCCCTCGTAATCAACGCGCGCACTGACGCCTACCGGTTTGGAATAGGAGATGAGGAGAGTAAACTTGAGGAGGCCATTCGAAGGGAGAAAACCTACGAAACCGCAGGCGCAGACTGTCTGTACCCCATGGGTTTGACTGATAAGGAAAGGATTGCGGCTTTCGTCAAGGCTGTGAACAAGCCAGTGAACATTATGGCACGCAAAGGTCCACCTACAATCTCTGAGTTAGAGAGGATCGGCGTGAAACGACTCAGCCTCGGGCCGGGGGCAATGTATGCGTCGATAGGCCTGTTGAGAAGGATTGCGCAAGAATTGAAACAGAATGGAAGTTACGATACGCTACTTACAGGTGCGATTACCTTTGATGAGTTAAACGCCCTCGCCAAGCCTATACGCTAGCCGGACCGCCTTAACTCCGGATTCTCATGACTTTCAGCAGTTGCCCCGTAGAGTAGAAGGAGTGCGGATAGGAGGATTAAGGGGACAGCGAATAACAGGTTTGGGTAGATTGTCACGTTGCGTGCTGGGTTCTGTAAGGTTACAACGAGTGGAATCGGAGCCGCAACTACAACCACGACTAGAACTGCTGCTCCGAGGAAAAGCCCAAGTCTATTCAAGGCACACCAACTCACTTACTCTCTCCTCGTGACAGTCGGTAAACTATAAGCATAGGAAGATAATTCTTCCCTAGGAGTTGTTTAGGTTTGATGTCAAGGTTCGAGAAAGAAGGGCAGCGCCTTATCTGCGACAAGTGCGGCTTCGAAACGAATAGCCAAGAAATCTTCGCGCTCCATAAGAAAAACTGCCCTAGAATCTAGAAAATAGACTCAATCGAACCCAATCTAGACTCAAGATACATACAAGAGCCAGGTGTATACCTCCATGGGCACAAATGTGGAAGGGTTTTCTTTCAACGAATTCTGCCTGAAGTGTCAGAAGGTTACGGAACATAGAGTTGAAGTTGAAGGTAAGGATTTCTTCGGTGTATGCACTACATGCGGCCAAAGTCGTTTGATGACAGGTTTGAATCAGGTCTATTACCCGAAAACAGAGCTATGGGTGACTCGGTTCAAGATCGGAAACCTAGCCAGCGTTGTGACGGGAAAACTCCTAGACGCAGTCAAACATGTACACAAGCAGATCCATTCCTAGCGACTCATAGCCGTACTCTCATTGCGCCAATGAAACGTTCGGAAATTTCTATCTGAAATTCGGAACCTGCGAGAGTTCGCACACGCTTGATTCGTGAAAAAAGAAAATCGAGTTTAGGGATTCGCTGTAGCATTCTGGGTTTGCGAGGGAATGTGAACCGATTTTCGTGACACTACGGAAAAATTTGGAAGAAAAAAAATTCGCGAAAAACAATTTCGCGTCGAAGTAACCCTTATATCTCAATAATTTATTCATACTGAAAATTGAGATTTCTATCCGGAGGAACTTAAGTACAAACAATGCCCCCTAGACCTTACGCTTACAGGCATGTTATCGCAACACTGCATGGATGCCGCGCTGATATGCTCGACGACAAATTGCTTCTCGACACCACGTTGAAGGCAATCCACGAAGCGAACATGCAGTTAGCAAAAACGAGAACTGTGAACCCACTTGTCTACCGAGTCGGTGACGACATCATGGGAGGAGGAGTAAGCGTAAACGCGTTGATTACAACCAGCCACATCACCGTTCACACATCTAGAAAGTTCCGGACCGTGGAGTTTGACTGCGCCACGTGCGGGTGCGACAGTAACCCATGGGCGGCTTTGGACACGTTTAGGCATGCATTGGGGCCGGCACACGTTACTATGCAGTACCAACACGGGGACCGCCCGTTGCTAACCCTTCCGCCGATTCCAGCGATTTCGCGGCCAAGGCGAAGTAAACAGGAAGCAGCGCTTAGCTACTGAGCCCCCTTTCCTCATCCTCGGCTACTGCTAATTCCAGTTTTCTTACGGAATTCCCTATTTCATCAAGTAATGTTTGATCTACTTGCGGCTCGAGGCTCAGAATGAGTAAATGCGCAGCTGTTCGGTAGAGCACCAAGAACACTTTATCGTACCTTACGGTTAGGCGCCTCATTACCCCGCAGAATGGACGCAGTTTCTCTGCTGAGTCAATCATCAAGGGCGCGGCCATTCTCATGAAATCGCGGTCAGTTTGAGCGGGTGTAAGTGAGGAAACTCCTTCCCGCATCTTTGACTCGAGCAGATCGTATCGAGGGTTTAGGATTGCAACGTATCTGATCCGCTTGTCAAGTTTGAAGATATTCTCAATTATCTCCTTGATGTCAACCAAGCCGTTTCACATCTGATGGTTCATGCGTTTGATATATGAACTTCAGCGGCAGCCTCCGATTATTTGGTGTAATCCTTAATTCAAAGCAGCCTTGGAAGGCGCCTAGAGGCGTTCGAACATTGTTGGACTCGACCAAGATAAGGCGTGAGATAGGCAGGCTATACGAAAAAGACCCCCAAGGGTGGCGGGTTTTGGTGGGCAAAGACAGGTCGGGTTTCTACGATGCATTGATCTCACATGGAATAGAAGCTTGGCAAGTAAAAGAGTACCAAGTTAACCCCTACAAGTTCGTGGGCCTCGGTTCACGACTTCCGAGCCTAAGCTCGGGCCCGTTGATACCTCAGGAACACCCGTTCGGACTTAGGGCGATCGGATTGGACCAAATTAAAGAACTGGCGTCCGTAATCGATGACCCTAAAACAATGAGTGACTTCGCAACCAAACTTCTCAGTCGAAGACCCGTAAGCGCAAGCGAAGCGATCGAAAGCCCAGCCGTTCTGCAAGGTCCAATACTTCAATCCCCCAAACCCTTAGAGGCACTCTCCTCCGCTCACACAATGTTAGATGAGAAACTAAGGAAAGAGTTGCAGAATCTCATCCGCAGAGACTACCGCCATACACTAACACCGTATGTTTGAAGGAATAGTCGTTTTAATCCGCGGTCTCTCTTCGTCCCGCACCAAGCTGGACCTAGGACCTCGAAGAGAATTGCAACGAACCGTTCACCGTGAAGCCTGTCCCACGACGAGCCCATACACCTAATTTGAAGCAAGCTCACCTTCAATGATGTAAGAGTCAAGTTTTTCTTGAATCACTGACAAGCCAGCAACCTGCTGATTCTACTTGCCGGCCTTGGAGAAGAACGCGGAAGAACGTGAAGAATCGAGAATCGAATACCTAACCCTGCTCTCCGTGTTCATCGGAATCGGTGCAGGTTTTATAGCCTATGCGATTCGACTCCTGATTGGATTCATCACCAACCTCTTCTTTTTTGGTCGAATAAACTTCGAACTTACTTCCCCACAATTCGAACAACTCGGACTACTCGTTATCCTACTACCAGCGCTTGGCGGTTTGGTTGCGGGCGTAATGATCAGGTACGGTTCGCAGCAAGCGTCGGGCGATGGAATATCTGAGGCCATGGAATCCGTCCTCATGCACAAGAGCAAGATTCCGCCTCGAACAGGCATCATGAAAGCGCTCTCTGCTTCATTCACAATAGGCTTAGGCGAACCTTTCGGACCAGAGGGGCCTATCATCCAGACCGGAGGTGCGCTAGGCTCGCTCCTGGGTCAATTGACCAGCGTCACGGCAACGGAGAGACGAATACTTGTGGCCACGGGCGCGGGTGCTGGTTTGGCGGCGGCCTTCGGGACACCGATCTCTGGCATCTTTTTGGCCATTGAGCTTTTCACTTTCGAATTCAGAGTAAAATCACTGGTACCCATAGCCATAGCCTCCGCCATCGGAGGCTGGATGCACATCCTACTCATCACTCCGAAGCCACTCTTCTCGACACCGGGCTACGCTTTCGGTGGGCTCAACCTCTTACCGCTCTACGCCCTACTAGGCGCATTGGCGGGAGTCGTAGGGGTAGCCATGACTCGAGGGCTTCAACATGCTGAAGCTGGTTTCGACAAGCTACCAATCAGACAACCTTGGCTGCCCGCAGTAGGCGGGCTGTTGGTCGGCGGAATAAGTTTCTTCGTACCCCAAATACTGGGCGCAGGTTATGATGTAATATCCGCAATCCTTGCCGGGAAGATAGCGGTTACCCTGGCTCTCATCATTCTAGTTTCAAAAGCCGTAGCGTGGATCGTGGCACTGGGATCAAGGACATCCGGCGGCACACTAGCGCCCCTCTTCATGATTGGAAGCTCACTTGGCTTAGTGTTTGGATGGGGAGTTGTCTCACTCTTTCCGGGGATTGGAGTTTCTCCTGGAGTATTCGCTATCGTAGCCATGGCTGCAGTTTTCGGTACCATGACGAGAGCGCCTTACACATCGATCGTCTTCGCCATCGAGGCCACCGAGAACTATCAGGGTGTTCTCCCGGTCATCGTCACGGTCGTAATCGCGGAGCTGGTTGGCGAATACTTGATGGAGGATTCTATGGTAACGCACAAGATGACGAAGCAAGGCTTCCGCATTCGACATATCTACGAATACAACCCGCTAAGGCAGAAGCAAGTCGACAAAATCATGGTTCCACCTGTCACGGTCAACGCCAAGGAGAAAGTTCTAGACTTGTATAAGAAAATCATCGATCCCGCGGATGACTTGTCCAAGATGAAACGGTTGATTGTCGTGAAAGATGATAAAGCGATTGGTGTGGTTGATCGAACTCAACTATACCAGGGAGCTTCAACCGCCGACCGCGAGATGACCGTTGAACAGGTATGCTCCAAATCATTCCTAACGGTACCCGTGAATGAATACGGATATGAGGCTATGCGAATCATGACACAGAATGACGCGGCGTTTTTAGTCGTTCTTGATTACCGCGGGACACCAGTAGGTTACATTTCCCGCAGTGAACTAGTTCAAGCGCAAAAGGAGAAGATAGCAGACGATACTATTGTAGAACCAGGGTTGCTCCGCAAACATTTCGGCAAGAAGAAGGGCATGGACATAGTTCCAGAAGGTTGAAACCATAAAGATCAGCAACATCGCCGAGTGTACGCCAGGCGAGATCTGTTAGAATCCAATTGGTATGAGTGGCATAGACGCGATTTTCTACCTTCCCATCTTAGACAGTTGAGAACAAGCCGGTCGGAAAACAAATGTCGGTTCCTGAGCTTGCAAACGCGCGAACGCTTACAACTGACCCAGAAGACACCATCAAGAAAGCTGAGAGTGCGACGAGGATATAACGAAATTCACTTCTACATGACCAATCAAACCTGAACCAATGAGGATAAACAGTTGCAAAATATCGACGCACTATTCATCATCGAACCTGTAATTGTAATTGGTCTTAGCGTCGGCACCGTCTTGTACTGGTATCGCAAACATGGTTTCAGCAAGGCTGCGCTTGGATTCTCGTTATTTGCCTATGGCGGGGCCATCGGCCTTAAGGCCTTCTTTCAATATTTGACTGCGCCAGTCTTTTTGACGGCGTCTCAGAGTTCTGTGTGGTTGCTGGGACTCTACCTTGGCCTTCAAACAGTGGTTTTCGAGGTAGCTGGAGCATTCTTAGTTGCCCGCTTTGCAATCTCAAGGGGCAATATGAAACGAAACGACGCTGTAGCATATGGGTTAGGCCTTGCTTTCTGGGAGAACGGCGTTTTCCTGGGGGTCATCGCGCTCTTGAGCACAGTTTCCTATTTCATAGTTCTCTCTCAAGGTGGACAGGCAGCCGAAACTATGTACAATCTTCTTTCGACGACTCAACCACAGCTATTCTACTCGCCTCAGTCCGCGTTGGCTCTCGTAGGATGGAGTTTGTTGGAAAGGGTTTCATCATTAATGGTCCATTTATCATGGGGGTACCTGTGCGTAAAATCCGCGGCTCAACACAGGATAGAATACCTGTTGCTAGCGTTACCGATGGGTTTGATAGACTTCTTTGTTCCCTTTGCTCAAGTCCTAACGTTACCTCTTTTTGAAATGTTGGTCTTCATGCTAGCCGCAGTATGCGTGCTCGCGAGCGTTTACGCCACAAGAAAACAGAGGAATGGAATGAAACAAAAGAGGGGAAAATAGGCAAACTCGAAGGTCACTCACTATACCCAATTAAGTCCACATCTGAAGCAATGCTTTCTTGGATACGGTGTGAATGACCAAATTGAACAATCACAAGCCGGACAATCCATTAGCCTTCACACCTCCTTTATGCTGAATTCTTTGCAGGGAAATTTCAAGATCGGCTTCGCATAAACGCATTTCCACTTATTCCACATCTTAGCCTGAAAAGAGAAGTGAGATAGGCTCTACGACGACCTCGTTTAAGGATCATCGACTCCTACATCAGAGTTGTTGACGACCTTGAAAATTCAGCAACCGCGGAAAGACGCATGTTAACGTTTAATTGTTTTCTAGGCGAGCAAATGAGGTTGATGTATTTTGACAGATTGGATGAGGGCGGCTAGGCTTCATAGGATTCACGGCAAGCTGAGCCTGGATCGGGTTCCAGTCCCTAGGATTTCAGCTTCCGATGTTCTCATAAATGTGCGGGCGAGCGGAATCTGCCACTCGGATGTCAACTATCGTGATGGCGTCGCACCAGTAGCGAAGCTGCCAATTATTCTTGGACATGAGATTGCGGGTGTAGTTGCTGAAAGGGGAACTCGGGTAAAGGGCCTTGAGATAGACGACAGAGTGGTTGTTCATTATGTCTCAAGTTGTGGTCGATGCACGTATTGCCGTACGAATAGGGAGAACCTGTGTGTCATGTATGAGATGATAGGAAAGGACGTTGACGGTGGATTCGCCGAATACTTACGTGCCCCAGCGGCAAGTACTGTAAAACTGCCGGATCGGATACCGTTCGAACAGGGAGCAATTATAGGCTGCGCAGTCTCAACCGCATACCACGCCCTCAGGAGAGCAAGGTTACAGCCGAAAGAGACGGTGGCCGTTATCGGAGTTGGTGGCCTTGGCATGCACGCAGTTCAACTCGCTAAGAAAATCTTTCATGCTGGTCGGGTCATTGCTTTGGATCAGTTCGACTGGAAACTAAAGCTCGCTAAGCGTTTCGGGGCAACCGACAGTGCAAACGTTGAAAACCAGGACGCAATGGCAGTAATGAGAAGACTAACGAACGGCACATTTGCAGACGTAGTTATCGATTTCGTAGGCAACGAGAAAACTATCCAAGAAGGCGTTGACCTTGTTGGT
>Ga0187769_10002699_pt1 | contig 10458 bp, 8 predicted proteins | sample 0116_SJ02_MP02_1_FD_133140 | JGI IMG/M metagenome (GOLD analysis project Ga0187769, IMG submission 133140) | Tropical peat soil microbial communities from peatlands in Department of Meta, Colombia - 0116_SJ02_MP02_10_MG | ecosystem: Environmental > Terrestrial > Soil > Wetlands > Peat | place... | reverse complement strand
GTCCACCAGGCGGTCCTGGCGCGCCACCCGCAGCGCCGATTCCACGTCCATGCGCGCGAAGGCATCGAGCGCATCGTGCACCATCTCCGACACCAGCCGGCCGAGGTGCTTGATCTCGCGGTACTTGTCGGCCGGACGCTCCATCGTCGCCAGCCGCGAGGCGATGTAGCCGATCTTCTCGCCCTCATCGCCGATGCGCTCGAGATCGGTGATGGTCTTGATGATCGCCACGATGACCCGCAGGTCGCCGGCGGCCGGGGCGCGCGTGGCGAGGATGCGGCTGCACTCCTCGTCGATGGCGACCTCCATGGCATTCACCTGATAGTCGTCCATCGCGACGGATTCGCCGAGCGAGCTGTCGCCCTCGACCAGCGCGCTGATCGCCTTCTGCAGCTGCTGCTCGACGAAGCCACCCATGCCGAGCACCTTGCTGCGCACACGCTCGAGGTCCTCGTTGAAGCGGCGCGAGATGTGATGGCTGAGGTCGGCGGTTTCCATCAGTTGGAGTCCCGGGCTTCGCTGGTCGGCCGGCGTACGGCGGTACGCGCGATCATAGCGGAACTGCGGCCCACGGCCAGCCTCGCGCGCGCCGCCAGCGGAATCGGCGCCAGCCCCGCGAGAAACTGGGCACTGGCGGCCTCCCAGCTGAACGCGGCCGCGCGCGCGGCGCACTCCCGCCGATCCAGTCGCACAGCCGAGCCTATCGCGACGCGCAGGTCCGTGTGCAGGACACCGGTCACACCCTGCTCGATGACATCGAGCGGCCCCGGGACCGGGAAGGCCGCCACCGGCACCCCGCAGGCAAGCGCCTCGATCATCGCCAGCCCGAAGGTATCGGTGAGGCTCGGAAACACCAGTACGTCGGCGCCCGACAGCAGCGCCGCGAGCTCCTCGCCGAAGCGGTAGCCGGTGAAGACCACACCCGGATAACGCGCACTCAGCGCGCCGCGCTCGGGTCCGTCACCGACCATCATCTTGGTGCCCGGCACCTGCAGTTCGAGGAACGCCGCGAGGTTTTTCTCAACGGCGAGACGACCGACGCAGGCCATGATCGGCCGGGGAAGCGCGGCGAGCAGCGGATGGGCTGCGAGCGGACGAAAGGTGCGCAGGTCGACCCCCCGCCGCCACAGGTGCAGGCGCCGGAATCCGCGGGCGGACAGCTGCGTTTCCAGCGTGGCGCTGCTCACGAAAGTGCGCTGAGCGGCGCCGTGGAAATGGCGCAGCCACGCGTAGCTCACGGCGAGCGGGATCGGCCAGCGCGCCCGCAGGTATTCCGGATAGCGTGTGTGGTAGGAGGTGGTGAAGGGTACGCGGCGCGCGCGGCAGATTCCCCGCACCGCCAGCCCCAGTGGCCCCTCGGTGGCGATGTGAATCGCGTGCGGGCGGAAGGCGCGCAGCTCCCGTGCCAGGTGCGCGCCGGGGGAGACGGCGAGGCGGATCTCGGGATAACTCGGACACGGAAGGCAAGGCAGGCCCTGGGGCGAGAGGACACGTACGTCGTGGCCGAGGGCGGCCAGCGTCGCGGCAGTCGCTTTGAGGGTGGTGACGACGCCGTTGATCTGGGGCGCCCAGGCGTCGGTGACGAGCGCGATCCTCACGCGGCGTCCGCGACCATCGGCACGGCGGCGCGCACGCGCGCCATCGGCGGATGCGGCCAGCGCAGCAGCTTGAGCTCGCCGCGCTCGCTCTCGAGCAGCGCGGTGCAGGATTCCACCCAGTCGCCAGTGTTGCCGTAGAGCGTGCCGGCGATGTGCTTGAGGTTGGCGCGATGAATGTGGCCGCAGACCACGCCGTCGTAGCCGTGGGCGCGCGCGTGGCGGGCAGCCAGGTGCTCGAACATCTCGATGTAGCGCAGGCTCGTGCCGGTACAGAGCTTGAGCCGCTCGGCGAGCGGCCAGTAGGGCTTACCGAGTGCGCGACGCAGGTTGTTGACACGGTGGTTGACGCCCACCAGCGCGCCGTGCAGCACATCCCCGAGGCGCGTCAGCCATCGCGGGCAGGGCAGCACGTCGTCGAACTGGTCCCCGTGCAGCACCAGCAGCCGCTCGCCGCGCGCCGTGCGATGCACCCACTCGCGGTGCACCTCGAACTGCCCCTGCAGCATCTGTGCGAGCATCGCCAGACTCGCATCGTGGTTGCCGGGAATGTAGATGAGGCGGGTACCGGCGCGCTGCCGGGCGAGGAGCGTGCGCACCACCTGCGTGTGGTCGGTGGTCCAGAACGCCCGCCGCGCCAGGCTGAGCGCATCCACGATGTCGCCGACCAGCACGATGCGCTCGGCCTCGACGCCGTGGAGGAACTCACTCAGCTCGCGTGCGCGCGTGTGCCGGTAACCTAGGTGGATGTCCGACAGAAATAGCGTGCGGGCCTTGGTCCGCCCGCCGCGGGGGTCGCCGCTTGCCATGGCCATCCTCAGCTCGTCCTGGGCTGTTGGTGGGCCTGCCTAGGTTGGTACGGTGGTGTGTCTGTTCCGTGACACTCAGAATAAATATTTCTTACGAATTAATAAGTTGCACGCCACATCTAAGCTATCGCTGCGCTCGGAGCGCGCGCCGCCGGGGCGATGCGCTCGGCGGGGAAGTGACAGGTGAAAGTGCTGCCGGCTCCGAGCGTGCTCTGCACCTCGAGCATGGCGCCATGCCGCTGCAGCACGTGCTTGACGATCGCAAGCCCGAGGCCCGAACCGCCGGTCGCGCGCGAGCGCCCCGCATCGACGCGGTAGAAGCGTTCCGTCAGCCGCGGGATATGCTCCGGCGGGATCCCCATCCCAGTGTCGCTGACGGCGAAGTGGCCGCCGTCCTCGTCCACCCACCAGCGCATCTCGATCGCGCCCTCCGCCGGGGTGTACTTGGCGGCGTTGTCGACCAGATTGGAGAATGCCGAGTGAATCTCCGGCTCATCGCCGATCAGCGGGGCGGCGGAGTCGATGCGCACCCGCACGTCGCGCGGATGCACGGCCCGCGCCAGTACGTCCTTGCGCAGCAGCGCGAGCAGCGCCGCGACGTCGATCGGTTTACCGCCGACGACCGCATCGCTCTCCTCGAGCCGCGACAACTCGAGCAGATCACGGATGATGGTGGTCATGCGCTCGGCCTGGCGGCGCATCTCTGCGATCGGCCCCTGCAGGTCGGCGTCCAGCATCGCGTCCTGGCCGAGCGTTTCCAGGTATCCCGAGATCACCGTGAGCGGGGAGCGCAGCTCGTGCGAGGCGTTGGCGACGAAGTCGCGGCGCACCGCCTCGAGGCGCATCTGCCGCGACACGTCGCTCACCAGCAGCAGCAGCTGACCGTCGCCGTAGGGCGCGACCTGCATCGACAGGTAACAGTCCTCTGCGGTGGTCGGGCGGATAACCACCGGATTGGAGTAGTCGCGGCCGGCGAGGTAACGCACGAACTCGGGTTCCCGCAACAGATGCTCGATCCGCAGGCCGAGATCGGCCGTGCGGCGCAGATTCAGCAGCCGCGCGGCCATGCGGTTGAACCACACGATCTCGCGCTGCGCGTTGAGGATGACCACCCCGTTCGGCAGCGCCGCCGTAGAGCGTTGCAGCTGGCGCATGAGCTGCACGAAGCGTTGCTTGTGGAAGCGTTTGCGCCGGTGCAGGCGCACGATCTGGGCGATGATCTCGCCCCACACCCCACCGAAGTCAGGCGGATCGGCGTAGCTGCGATGCCGCAGCCACCACTCGAGTCGAAACAGGTTGACGAGCACCCAGGCGAGGTGCAGCGCGAGCGCTGCGGCAAGCCCGGCCCAGAGATTGCCGAACAGCCCGCCGACACCGCAGCCGACGAGCACGGTGCCGAGCAGCCGACCCGCCGCGAACCACCACGCCTGTGTCGCGGGTTCCATGGATGCTCGCGTGCCTCTAGGAAGCTATAGCGTCCGTGCCGAGAAACGATAGCCCGAGCCGCGGACGGTCTGTACGAAGCGATCGTACCCGAAATCCTCGAGCGCCTTGCGCAGCCGGCGGATGTGCACGTCGATGGTGCGCTCCTCGACATACACGTTGCCGCCCCAGATCCGGTCGAGCAGCTGATCGCGGGTGTAGACGCGCTCCGGGTGAGTCATGAAGAACTCGAGCATGCGGTACTCGGTGGGACCGAGCGCCACGGTGCGCTCTCCCACCATCACGCGGTGGCTGCCCTGATCGAGGATCAAGCCCTCGAACTCGATCATCTCCTCGCCGCCGTTGCCCGCGCTCCGGCGCAGCACGGCATTGATGCGTGCCAGGAGTTCCCGCGGCGAGAACGGCTTGGTGACATAGTCGTCCGCGCCGCCTTCGAGTCCGGCGACCTTGTCCCCCTCCTCGGCGCGCGCCGTCAGCATGATCACCGGCAGCTCACGTGTCTCACGGTCGCGCTTCAGCGACCGCGTCAGCTCGAGCCCGCTCATGTCGGGCAGCATCCAGTCGACCAGTACCAGGTCCGGTCGCGCATCCGCCAGCGCCGCTCGTGCAGTGCGGCAATCCTCTGCCTCCCGCACCTCGAAGCCGGCGCGCTTGAGGCCGAAGGCGATCATCTCGCGGATCGGCCGCTCATCCTCGACGATCAATACCTGTTTGGCGGGCATTGTGTGGCAGCCTGCGGGAGCGCGGCTATTAGAGAGGCACCATGTTGCAGATTCATGACAGCGTAAAGAACGACGCCGGATCAATGACTCAGGCCGGGCGGGTCACGTCCTCCCGCAGGTAGACCGGCAGCGCCTCCTCCGGCGGGCGCACCCGACCGGCCGCCACCTCGGCAGCCGCCAGAGCCGCGATCTCGCGCGCGCGCGGCAGAAGCTCCGGGAGAACGCGGTGCGCCCCGGCGGCGACGGTCGCGCGCAGCCGCGGGTAAGCCGCAAAACCCGAGCCGGCGGCGCACAGACGCGGCGCCGCAGGCACTGGTGCTGCGCTGCGAGCCTGAGCGTGAGCTGTGCCGTACCAGTCCTCCGGCAGCTGCACCCCGCCGGGCTCGCCGACCTGCTCATCGCCCACCGCCGCTGCGAGGCCATCGGCGGCCCGCGTGAAGCAGCCCCAATAAACCTCGTGCAGGCGCGCGTCGCTGCACACCAGCACCCGGTCACTCGTCGGCTCGCTCTCCAGGACGCGCTGCGCGAGCGCGCGCAGGTCGGAGATCGGTACGACGGGCAGGCCGGCGCCGAAAGCCAGCCCCTGTGTGACGCTCGCCGCCAGGCGGACACCGGTGAACGCGCCGGGGCCCCGGCCGAACGCGATCGCGCTCAGCGCCGCGAGCGTCACGCCGGCCTCGGCCAGCAGCTCATCGACCATGGGCAGGAGGTGCTCGGCGTGCCCGCGCTCGAATACGCTCTCGCGTGCGAGGATGCGCGCTCCTATAAGGAGCGCCGCCGAGCAGTTCTCGGTAGCCGTGTCGATCGCGAGAATCCTCATGGCGCAGCCGCGGCCCGCGCACCGGGCAGCACGCGCGGTGCGTGCCGGGCGAGAAAGCGCCTGGCCTCGAGAGCGTCGTGCGTCACGGTCATGGTCGGAAGTGCTGCGAGGAAGACGCGGCCGTAGCCACGCGCGAGCATGCGCGGGTCACAGATCGCCACCACACCGTAATCGTCCTCGCTGCGGATCAACCGTCCGGCTCCCTGCTTGAGGGCCAGCGCGGCCTCCGGCAGCTGATAGTCGAGAAACGCATTGGCGCCGGTGGCGGTGAGGTGCTCGATGCGCGCGCGCACCAGCGGGTCTTCCGGGGAGGCGAACGGGAGCTTCTCGATGACCACCAGGCGCAGCGCTTCGCCTTTGACGTCCACGCCTTCCCAGAAGCTCGCCGTGCCGAGCAGCACGCCGTTGCCGTCCGCGCGGAATTCCTGCAGGAGCCGCTCGCGTGGCGCCTCGCCCTGCACGAACAGCCGGTACGGCGGGTCCTGCGTCCAGCGTGCCCGCAGCAGGACAGCCGCCTGAGAGAGGGCCCGGTGGCTGGTGAACAGCACGAAGGCGCCGCCGCGCGCGGCATCGATGAGCGGCACTGCGGTATCGATGACCGCTGCCACGTAGCCGGCCGATGAGGGCGCGGGCAGCCCTGCGGGCAGATACAAAAGAGACTGCCGCTCATGGTCGAAGGGGCTGTCGATGCGCAGCGTCGCCGCCTCGCCGAGACCCAGTCTGCCGGTGAAATGGCCGAACTGCTCGCCGAGAGACAGCGTGGCCGAGGTGAATATCCAGGCGCCGCGGCGTGAGCTCACCAGGGTGCGGAAGCGCTGCGAGATGTCGAACGGCATGAGACTCAGGGTGAGGCCGCGTGCAGTGACCTCAAGCGTGCGGGCACCTTCGTCGGCCTCGACCGCCGCCAGCCGCGCCAGGCTCGCCGCCAGCTCCGCCGCGCGCTCCGCGAGCGGCACGACGGCACCCGCTGCGCTGCCGGGCGCAACGGTCGCCGACAGATCTTCCAGTGCCTCGATCAGCGCCTGCACGCCCTCGCCCGGGCCGGAGCTGCCCGGCGTCCACGACACCCGGCCGGAGACTCCGCCCACCGCGCCGCGCAGCTCGCGCAACGCTTCGTCCGCGGCACGCAGCGCCGCCGCCGCCGCTGCCGGCAGCCCCGGCGGCGCCCCGGCGTGCGCTGCCTGCGCCAGCAGCTCGACGCGCAGGTCCCGCAGCAGCGTCTCGATCTGGCGCGTGCTCACACTGGCGCCGAAGAACTGCGTAGCGAGATCCGGAATCTGGTGCGCTTCATCGAGAATCACCGCATCCGCGGACCCGAGCAGGTCGCCGAAGCCGTCCTCCTTCAACGCCAGATCCGCCAGCAGCAGGTGGTGGTTGACGATGACGATGTCCGCCTCCAGCGCCTCACGCCGTGCCAGCGCCACGTGACAGCGCGCAATCTCCGGGCAACGCACGCCGAGGCAGCTCTCGCGCGTGGAGGTGACCTGGGCCCACACCGGATGGCTGTCCGACAGTCCGCGCACCTCGGCGAGATCGCCGCGACGGGTGGTGCGCGCCCAGCGCCGGATGCGTGCCAACATGGACTGCGAGCCGCGCGGAAGTGGCGACTCCACGAGCGGCAGCTGCACGGCCGCTTCCCCGGCCTGCGCCACGCGGTAGCGGCACAGGTAGTTCGCGCGGCCCTTGAGCAGGGCGACGCGCGCCGGGCGACCCAGCGCGGCGCCAACCAGCGGCAGGTCCTTGGAGTACAGTTGATCCTGCAGCGTACGCGTGCCGGTGGAGATCAGCACGCGCGCGCCCGAGAGCAGCGCCGGCACCAGGTAGGCGAAGGTCTTGCCGGTGCCGGTACCCGCCTCCACGACCAGGGACTCGCGGGCGGCGAGCGCCTGGGCGACGCGCTGCGCCATGCGCAGCTGCTCGCGCCGCACCTTGAAGTCCGGCAGCGCCCGTTCGAGCGGTCCGCCGTGACCGAATATGTCTTCAAGATCCAACATGTCGGATGGTGCCCGTGCGAGTGCCGGGAAACGATCCTGCCGCGCGCGCGCGGCGCCTGTCGAGGCCTATATCTTCCTGAAATTCCTGCAAACTGGTACGCGCGGCGGTATTGGACGACAATATTCAGCGCGCTGCTACTTTAGCAGGGCGACAGACCTGCCCGGGATATAATCAATCTCTTAACCGAGCGCCACCGGAAGGATAGAACCGGCCCGATGGCTACTGCCGCACACACGCTGAGCCCGCTTGCCGATCTGAGTCGCGCCGTGGCCGAGTGGGTCGGTACGGTGCGCGAGCTGACTCAACCACGCGCCGTTCACTGGTGCGAGGGCACTGAAGCCGAAGCACGCCAGCTGACCACGCAGCTGCTGCGCAGCGGAGAGCTCGGCGCACTCAACGCCGATCAGTTCCCCGGCTGCCACCTGTATCGTTCGGCGCCGAACGACGTGGCGCGCGTCGAGCACCTCACCTACATCTGCACCCGCTCGCAGGAGGACGCCGGTCCCAACAATCATTGGATGGATCCGCAGCAGGCACACGCGAAGATGCGCGAGCTGTTCCGCGGCTGCATGCGCGAGCGGACCCTTTACGTCGTTCCGTACTGCATGGGCCCCAGCGACTCGCCGCTGGCGCGCTGCGGTGTAGAGATCACCGACAGTCCCTACGTCGTACTCAACATGCTCGTCATGACACGCGCCGGGCGCGCGGCACTCGAGCGCATCGCACGCGGGGACAGCTTCGTGCGCGGCCTGCACTCGATCGGCGAGCTCGATCCCGAGCGCCGCTTCATCATGCACTTCCCGGAGGAGCTCGCGATCGAGAGCTTCGGCTCCGGCTACGGCGGCAACGCGTTGCTCGGCAAGAAATGCCACGCGCTGCGCATTGCCAGCTGGCAGGCGCGCAGCGAGGGCTGGCTCGCCGAGCACATGCTGATCGTCGGACTGCAGAATCCGCGCGGCGAAACCCACTATCTCGCCTGCGCCTTTCCGTCGGCCTGCGGCAAGACCAATCTCGCCATGCTGATCCCGCCCGGCTCGCTCCCGGGCTGGCGGGTCCTCACGGTGGGCGACGACATCGCCTGGCTCCATCCGGGCGAGGACGGACGATTGTGGGCGATCAATCCCGAGGCGGGCTACTTCGGGGTGGTGCCCGGAACCAATCCGCGGACCAACCGCAATGCGTACGAGATGATCCGCCGCGATACGCTGTTCACCAACGTGGCGCTCACCGCAGACAGCCAGCCGTGGTGGGAAGGTCTCGACAGCGGCAAGCCGGTGCTCGACTGGCAGGGCCGCCCCTACGATCCGGCACGCGGCCCGGCCGCGCATCCCAACTCGCGCTTCACCGTGTCGGCGCGGCGCAATCCGTCGTGGTCACCGCATTCCGAGGACGCGCAGGGGGTACCCATTGCGGCGCTGGTATTCGGCGGCCGCCGGCGCGAAGTCGCACCATTGGTCTACGAGGCGCGCGATTGGCGCCACGGCGTGCTGGTCGGCGCGTCGCTCGCCTCGGAGACCACCGCAGCCGCAGTCGGACAGGTGGGCGTAACGCGGCGTGACCCGATGGCCATGCAGCCGTTCTGCGGCTACAACTTCGGCGACTACTGGCAGCATTGGCTCGACGTCGGCGCGCGGCTCGCGCGGCCGCCGCGCATCTACCACGTCAACTGGTTCCGCCGCGACGCACAGGGCAGGTTCCTGTGGCCCGGGTACGGCGAGAATCTGCGGGTACTGACGTGGATGCTGGAGCGCTGTGCCGGCCGGGCCGCAGCGGTGGACTCGCCCATCGGCTGGCTGCCGCGCCCGCAGGAGCTCGATCTGCGCGGGCTCGAGCTCGGCTCCGGGGCGCTCGAGGCGCTGCTGACGATCGATCGGACGCTGTGGCGCAAGGAAGCCGCCGACCTGCGCGAGTACCTGAGCTGCTACGGCAGCCGCCTGCCGCCGGCGCTGCTGGCGGAGCTTACGGCCACGGAGCAGCGCCTCGGGTGAGCGGCGGCGAGCGCGACCCGGCGCCGCGACCGGAGCCCCACGAAATCAAGCATCTTGACTGACGGCGTGTACCCGCTCGACACGGCGGGCTTGCTTTCGTGGGGCGGTCTTCAGCCCTCTTCGCAGCTGAAACGGATCGTCTGCGGGGAGCCCTGCTCGGGCAGGCGCCCGAGTCCGATCATCCCCTGACCCCGGATCTGCAGACTGTCGCGCCGCACGAACGACTCCTCGCCGTCGGCGCTCTGCACGAAGGTGCCGTTGGTGCTCTGATCGATCAGCACGAACTTGTTGCGGTTGATCTCGATGCGCGCGTGCAGGCGCGAGATGAGATTACCCTTGACGACCACGTCGTTGTCCTCGGCACGGCCGATGGTGATGCTCGAGTGCCGTTCATCGACCAGCAGCTCGCGATCGTCGCAGCGCAGGCGCAGCCGCATCGCGCGCGCCGGGCGCGCCTCGATGGCGATTCCCGGCACCATACTGGTCACGTCTTCCGTCTGCCACAGCACCTCGTAAAGCGCGACCTCGCTGCCCTGGCCCTTGAGTGTCGCGATGTCGATCTGGCGGCACGACGCGCGCCATTCGGGGGAGAGCTTGTCCACCGTCGCGGCCGTGGTGATGATCTGTCCCGCCTTGGCCTGGCTGGTCATGCGGTTGGCGGTATGCACGGCGGCGCCAAACACGTCGCGATTCTCCAGCATCACCGGGCCGAAATGACAACCGATGCGGATGGCGACCGGCTGGCCGTCGACCTTGAGCTGCGCGTGTGTGGAGATCTGCTGCTGCATCTGCGCGGCCGCGTTGAGCGCGGCATCGGCGCTCGGGAAAGTCGCCATGACCTCATCGCCCATGGTCTTGATCACCGTGCCCTGGCGCTGCTCGGTAGCGGTGCGCATCACCTCGATACAGATCGCCACCATGTCGCGCGCCCGCACGTCCCCCATAAGGTCGTAAAGCCGCGTCGATCCGACGACGTCGGCGAACAGGATGGCGAGTTCGATGTCCTTGCCCATGAGCGCGCCTTTGATTATACGCAAGCGCCCCCGGGCTGCTACTGACCTGACCTGAGCAGGCCTGCGCCTCTGC
>Ga0187769_10002698_pt1 | contig 10459 bp, 10 predicted proteins | sample 0116_SJ02_MP02_1_FD_133140 | JGI IMG/M metagenome (GOLD analysis project Ga0187769, IMG submission 133140) | Tropical peat soil microbial communities from peatlands in Department of Meta, Colombia - 0116_SJ02_MP02_10_MG | ecosystem: Environmental > Terrestrial > Soil > Wetlands > Peat | place... | reverse complement strand
GCTATTCTTCTTAGTAGCTCCTCATCTTTGTTGGCAATGCTCAGTTCAAAGGCTCCCCATCTTTTCTTCCGATGGAAGTACACGCTTCCCTCTGCGTCGAAGAAACCTGCCAGGAACGCCATGAAGTGCTCCGGGTCCGCAGGAACTCGCGCCGCGCGCCTTCGGTCTTCCAGCAGGAACTGGAAGCTTGCGTCAAGATCGCAATCTAAACTCCACTCGAAACCTGACAGTTGGCTTCGTCTAGGGTACTCGTAGACATGCCCATACTGAGAGAACAACTCCCTAAACAACCGTGTCATCGCAGGATGACTCGTTGTGGTCCTCACCCTGACGCTACGACCATGAGGGGTGACATACAAGTCTCCTCTTGCAAAGCCCAGCAAGTACGCTTCTGCACATGCGCTGCCTTCGAAGGGTCGCCTTTCGTGTTTCCTGACCGCTTGAATTTGAGCTTCAACTTTGTCTCTTAGTCGTAAACCGCGTTTCTTCAGATGGACCCAGACGCTTACAGGGTCAACCTTCTGCCCCGCGATTTGCTTGAGCGACTCCCCAGACCCATACCTTTTGACCCACTCGTCGACCATCTCATCAGTTACCTTCCTCACATGCTCAGCACAATCGCGCCTGGAAATCCCTGCCTTCTTCAGGTGATACAGGACCGTCGACTCGGCCGTCTTCGGGCTCGCGTACTTCAGTACGTACCGCTGCGCGATCTTCATTGCCGATAGGTGCTCATCCACGTAGAGTCTCTGCAGGTCTTCCTTCCTCGGCGGCCAGCTCAGGGTGCTCTCCGCGCTTTCGCTCATCCTCTGCAAAAGTCCGATTGTGCTATTAGCCACCTCTGAAAGAGAGCCATCCAAACTCCGAATCTCAGAAAATGCGGACTCTTCGTTCGCTGGTGCGGGGTCGGTCGAGGCTCCTGTTCTCTTCTTGGAAGTCTCGTTCGGTCCGTCTTCTTCCGTCATTAGCAAAATCCGGGCATTCAGAAGATCCTCTACGTCGAAAATTCAGTCCATTTCAGTTCGTCTGTGCGTGGTACATGAGACGATTCGTCCGATTGGTAAATAGCGACATCGATGTAAGCGGAAAAACTGACGGATGTAACCCTCCAACCTGACAATCGCGCCTCTCATGTTGTAAGATCGCGGCCTGACTTCAGTAGCGGAGTGCGCACGTCTAGAGCCGAGGCGTCCATAGAGGTCTGCGACGCGCCCGGATTACACTCTCCTTGTCCATTGTAAACCAACTTTCACCACAGCATCAACCATTCTTGCTATCATCGGTATTCACTTGCCGTGAGAATATCACGCTAAGAAGTCACGTTGAGCAAGTTCGATAAGCAATGGAAGAGCCAGGACAACACGGACAGCTTCGGGAAGAGGACGAGAGAAGTGATCCGCGGCCCACAGCCGCTGAAGCCGCAGATCCAGAAGGCCACCCAGCAGCTCGCGGCCGAGATTAACCGGCTCGACGCAGCCGCAAACCGGCTGAAGCAGCGGGAGAACTCCATCTTCAAGAAGACGGTGACCGCCGTCCAGGCGCACGACCAAGAGTCGAGCAAGGCTTACTCAAACGAGCTGGCGGAAGTAAGGAAGATGCAGAAGATAGTCACGCAGTCCAAGATCGCTCTCGAACAGATAACGACCAGGCTGCAGACTGTCACCGACGTGGGCGACTTCGCGGCGACCATCGCTCCGGCAATCGGGGTGATACGAAGCGTTAGGACGACGCTCGGCGAGGCAATGCCAGACGCTCAGAGCACCCTCGGCGAGATTGGCGCCCAGCTGAACTCCATCATGGCGGATGTCGGCCAGATAACGGGCACGAACTTCTACATGGCGGAGAACAGCGAGGAGGCCAACAAGATTCTCTCGGAGGCCGCGGCCATCGCTGAAAAGAGGATCAACGAATCGCTCCCCGACGTTCCCAGCTCTACAGGCGAGTCTGTCTTCAGCTCAAGCTCGTAGACGCGCAAAGGCTGCCCGGCAACAAGCCGGACGGCCTTTTCCCTCATTTTCTGGGCTAACGCAGAAGACTCTCCGGACCACCGCCGCGAGCGATTGGCGGCGTATGCTCTCACGGACCGAGCGAACAAAGTGCGCGCGAAGAAAAGCTCTTACATAGTGCCGCGCGGACGTCGACACCCGAAGCGCGCGACCCATGACCACACGCACAGACTATGACGTGATCATAGCCGGGGGCGGCATGGCTGGCCTCATCACAGCCGCGTCCATCGGCCACAACTCCAAGCAGCACGCCAGCGTGCTCGTGATTGATAGGAACTTGGAAAGCGAGCCGGGGAAGAAGACGCACAACGGCTGGACGTGCGGCGATGCGACTAGCAAGCGCAGTCTGGACTATCTGACGGAACACATCGGGATCAAGTACGGGACCCCGGAACTCGAGCACCCCGTCAAGGGCGTCTACGTCTACTCGCCGGACAGAAAATCAAAGGTCCTCTTTGAGGGGGAGGGCTTCCTATTCAACCGGAAGCTGGCCCCCAGGCGGCAGGTCAGCGACGCCAAGAAGTTCGGAGCGGAGTTCATGTTCGGCACTACCGCCGAAAGGCTCACCTACGAGAACGGCAGAGTGACCGGCGTAGCGGGCAGGAAGAGCGACGGCTCGAACTTCAAGCTCACCTCCAAGGTCGTCGTTGATGCGACGGGGTCATCCTCCACTTTGAGGCGCTTCCTGGAGATTGGCTCCATGATCGAGAAAGAGATTGACATGGACGACGTCGTCGGCACGGGGAGATACATACTGGAATTCGACCATGCTATGGATAACCCAGCCTACTTTTCGCCAGACTACTGCATCATCCATCTGGACCAGTTCATAGCTCCGGCGGGCTATGCCTGGGTCTTCCCCAAAGGCGCTAACAAGACCAACATCGGACTCGGTGTTTCGAAGTCGGGGCTCGACAGGAGGAACAGAAGGTTCGGGCTGAACGACAATCTGCAGAGCCTTATCGACAAGTACGTCGCCGACAACCCCGTCATCAAGAACCCTAGGCAACCGAGTGGCGATTCCGACTCGGGCAACACGAAAGGCAACTGGCAAGTTCCGGTCAGACGCCACAACGACTGCATGGTCGCCAACGGCTTCGCGATCGTTGGGGACGCGGCCTGGATGCCACGCCCGATCGATGCCGGAGGGATCAGCCCCTCAATCTACGGCGGCACCATACTGGGGAGGGTGGTTGCCGAGGCGCTCGAGGCCGGAGACACCAGCGAGGCCGGCATGTGGAGGTACAACGTGGACTACATGAGAACGCACGGCTACCCCATGGCAAGCTTCGAAGTACTGAGACGATACCTCCAGACAGTCACAAACGACCAGATCAACTACGGAATGAAGCACTTCCTGTCGGAAGAAGACGTGCAGGCAATCACTGAGCGGAAGCACCCTGAGTTTAGCAGGACCCGGTTGGCCAGCCCCATGATGTGGTTCAGAATACTAAGCCAGCTCTCGCTCGCGCGAGGCCTCCAGTACACGGTGGAGATGAGCTCAAAGCTGGTTGACATCAATCTAGCGTACCCAGAGTCGCCCGCAGGATTCGAGGCCTGGAAGAAGCGTCTCGTATCCGAGCTTGCGGAGACGATCGAGAAATTCAAGCCTCTGGACGTGGCTAGTTAATATAATCCCAGCGGCTCGCGCCCGCTCGTGTCAACCAGACTTCAGGGAGAGATCTTTGAACTGTTCAAGGCACTGTCGCCGTCAGATGCCTACCTGGTAGGATTCAACGACTACGCCGGCAAGCTTTTCATCCCATCGACTCGCAACATCGCAGCCGCCAGGGCGAGCATCAAGGGTCTAAGGTCCAGAGCGAACACGGTGCTCGAAAGGAAGGTTCTGGACGCCATGCTCACCAAGCTAGAACTCAACGAGCCGCAGCTAGTCATGGACGACATCCTAAGTTCCATATTCGTCCACCTGGCAAAAGAGGGAATCCAGGAGAAACACCTTGTTCCACTCCTGAAGTGCGCCTGCGAGGCCGTCGACGCCACGAGGGCTCGGTTCGAGGGGACCGATGTCCCGAGCGGTGTTAAGGCGCTAACTCTGTACAGGCTCGACGGCGTCATTGGGATTCTAGACGCCGTGAAAAGGCAGACGCGCAGCAGGGAACTGCGTAGGTGGTGCGATAGTCTGAAGTCGAAGGCGGCCGATTTCGTGGGCCTCTTCGAGCTTGACGGCTTCGGCCGCGGGGAATTTGAGAACGTCGAGAAGGTATTCGCAAAGTACGGATTCTCCCTTGGAAGAGAGAAGTTCTATCTCAAGGCGCTCAGGAAAGGGATGGACTACAAAGAGTCGCCCGAGCAACTAGAACGGAATGCCATATCTTGGATAGACGAGGAGCTACCGAGGTTCAGGGAGATAACAGAACGACTGGCAAAGCACCTCGGCTGCAAGCCCGTCCCCGAGGATGTCGAGAGCAAGATAAACTCACGAATGGAGATCGACCCCAGCCGCCTCGTGAGGACGACCCTGGCCATCAGAAGGGTGGTTGAGAGGTTCGTCAACGAAGACGTGAATGGGATTAACCCAAAATACCGTACCAGGGTGATTGAGACGCCGAGCTTTCTGACCGGCACGACGCCCACCGGAGCTGCCCAGTTCTTCAATACATACACCGCTCGCCCGTTCCAGATATTCTTCCAAACGACCGATCCGACGCGTGATCCCGACCGCTCCGTCTCCGCGCTCCTCGACCTGCTGGTCCACGAAGAATATGGGCACTGCGTCCACCATTCGAACAGCGCGACGGGCTTCGTCAGGAAGCTGAGCCGCCTCGAGCTTCTGCCCACTACACTTCTTGCAGGACCGATAACGGAAGGACTCTCCTTCAACAGGGAGCTCGAGTTCTTCGACGCATCGAAGAGGCTGGAGGGAAAGCAGAGGCTCACGAAGGCGGAGAAGAACTACGTGAGGCTCTTGGAGGGTTTCGGCGGCCTCGAACTCGTCAACATGGAGATAGAGTTCTGGACAAGGCGCTGGCGGCTCGTCAGATTTCTCAGGGTCGTCGGAGATGTCAGGGTCAACACAGGCAAGCAGAGCCTCATGGCGTTCGTCGACTGGGCCAACGAGTACACCGGGGTCCCGCGAAGCAGCGTGTACTTCCAGCTCTTCCCGGCTCACGAAGGGATCTTCCCGGGGTATGCCACCAGCTACGCGGTCGTCGGCCAAGAGATCAGGGAAATAGAAAGAAAGATACGAGACGACCGAAAGAGGGTCAAGTTCTCGACCTACCTTTGCAGCATAGGATTCCCTCCGCGCAGCATCTACAGGCGCATGCTCGCCGAGTACGCAGCCCGTCTAAGTCGGTAGTGTCGGCGGCGGACTCCAGTGCAAGCTACCGGAGCGCCCTAACGAAGAACTCGGTAACGTATCTGCCGTAGGCCTTCTTGTCCGAGGCCCTGGAGAAATGGATGCCCTGAAAGATCACCCGGTTGAGCATCCCAAGCAGGCAGTCAGCGGCGAGGCCAGGGTCGGTCCGCCTGAACTCGCCCGATTCCACGCCCCTGCGGACCAGCGAAGCTGCAATTGCATGTATCCTGTCGAGGTGCGCGCTGATGATCTTGGCCGTGCCCGGATCGAGAGTTGCCTTGTCCCGCAGGTACAACCCGGGCTCGAATGCCTGCGTCGGGAAATGGAAGAGGTAGCTTTCGACGAACAACTGAAGACCCTCCACGGCGCGTCCCCTCTCGGCGGCCGCCGCAAGCGCATCCGTGAACCCGCGGATGGAGATTCGCTCGCCTACGACTGCCTCGAAGAGGCCCCGTTTGTTGCCGAAGTGGTAGTAGATTACCGGGGCCGTGGTGCCGCTTTCCCTGCAGACGTCTCTGATGGAGACGTTCGAGAAGCCTTTCTCCGCGAAGAGCTTCGAAGCCGCCAGAAGGATCCTCTGAGAGGTGACTCTCTCTTCCTGCGCCCGCACGGACGAAAAAGTGCCTGATTCTTATTTTAAGGGTTCGGTGAAAACATTGGTGCGCCCACCGCGGGAGACGCTTCCGTCAAGAGCCGCCCGCAGTGGTACCTGGACTGTCGGGCTAGTCGAATTCGCCCGGCTCGCCGCCCATGCCGCCTGGGCCGCCGGGCGGCCTCGTCTCCTTCATCTTGCCTGCAGCTATCACATCGTCTATGCGGAGAAGCATAGAAGCGGCCTCCGTTGCAGACTTGATCATCTGTTCCTTTACGGCAAGCGGCTCGAAGACGTCGCGCTGGTACATGTCTCGAATCTTCCCCGATGCTGCGTCGATTCCGAACCACTTCCCGTCCTCAGCGTGCTTCGCCCTAAACTCGACCTGTGCGTCGATTGGGTCGATCCCTGCGTTCTCAGCGAGCGCGATCGGGATTGACTCCAGCGCCTCGGCGAACTTCTGGGCTGCCAGCTGTTCCCTTCCGGAGAGCTTCTCGGCCCACTTCAGCACGTGGTACGATGCTTCGGCCTCGGCAGCTCCTCCTCCTGCTAGCACTGCTGGCCACTCTACGACGTCCTTCACCACGGACAGGGCATCGTGCAGGGATCGCTCGCCTTCGTCGACTATCCTTTGGGTGCCCCCTCTGACGAGGATCGAGACCGCCTTCGGGTTCTTGCAACCCTCGATGAAGACCCACTTGTCCTCCTCTACCTTCCTCTCCTCGACCAGTGCCGCGTTTCCCAGGTCCTTTGAAGAGAGGTCCTCGAAGTTGTTGACGACTCTTGCACCCGTGGCCTTCGCGAGCTTGCTCATGTCGCTCTCTTTCGCCCGCCTCACGGCGAGGATTCCGGCCTTCGCGAGGTAGTGCTGCGCGATGTCGTCAATGCCCTTCTGGCAGACGACGACCGTGGCACCTACTTCGGCGACCTTGGTAGCCATGCCCTTCAGTATCTTCGTTTCTTCGTCCAGGAACTTCTTCATCATGGAAGGGTCGTTGATGTTGAGCTTGGCGTCGAATTCTGTCTTCTCGATTTCGAAGGGTGCGCTTACCAAGGCAATCTTGGCGTTCTCGACGCGCTTCGGCATGCCCGAGTGGACCACTTCCTTGTCCAGTACGATACCCTTCACAAGCTTAGTGTCCTTCAGCGATCCGCCTGGTTTCTTCTCGACCTTGACGTTGTCGATGTCCACCCTGTAGCCACGCTCTACCTTCTCGCCGATCGCAAGAATCGCGTCCACTACGAGCTCAGCGAGATCCTCCGCCTCCCTGGAGACCAGCTTGGTCTGCATGCTGGTCCTGGCCACTTTGATTAGCCACTCCCGATCATCTGGCTTGATTTTCTCAGCAGCCTCGGCAAGGGCCTCGGAAGCCTTCTTTGCGGCCTTGGTGTACCCGTCGACTATGATTGACGGGTGAACGTCTTGGTCCAGAAGCTCCTCTGCCTTCTCCAAAAGCGCCCCTGCCAGGACCACCGCGGAAGTCGTCCCATCTCCGACTTCGTTGTCCGTTGTCTTAGAGACTTCCACCAGCATCTTGCCTGCAGGATGCTGCACGTCTATCTCTTTCAGCATGGTTGCCCCATCGTTTGTTATGGTGACATCGCCAAGAGAGTCTACGAGCATCTTGTCCATGCCCCTTGGACCGAGCGAAGACTTCACAATCTCCGCGATCAGCTTTGCGGCGGCGATATTGTTCCTCTGGGCTTCCTTACCCCTGTTCTGGGTCGACCCTTCTTTCAGGATCAACACGGGCTGGCCTGATTGTGTAACGGCTGGTATAGCAGTTGTTGACATAGAAATACACTGGCGGGTATACAACTACGTGTTGTATATAAATTTTCCAGCATTGAAAGGGAAACGAACCTCCGAAAGCAGTCCCGCAACTCTGACGGTCTACTCAAAAAGCCAGCTACCCGCTGTCTCCCGACTTCTTGACGGGCGCCTTCGTCGCTTCTCCGAGCCTGTCAATCGCCCTCGCGAGCTGCAAGTCCCAAAGCGTGACGCCTCCTTCGGAATGGGTCTGCAGAGACAGAGTCACCCTGGTGTAGCGGATGCTGATGTCCGGATGGTGTTCTAGCCTGTCGGCCGCTTGGGCGACGGAGTCGACGAACCGAATCCCCTCGGCGAACTCCTCGAAGTCGAAGACCTTCACGAGGAACTTGCCCCTCACTTTCCAGCCATCGAGCTTCCTAAGACCCTCCCGGATTTCTTCTCCCCTTAGAAGACGTGGCACGATATTCTTTGGGTAAGACGGTCTAATTAACCTGTGGAAAGTTGGCCTGATGAGATGGGCGCTGACGAATTTTAGTCGCGCGGCAACCACTTTTGACCACATCCGTTAAGCTGATAGGGCACCAGCCGATTGTAGGCTTGCAAGCCAAGCGATGCTCGACACTCCTTGAATCGGTTGGTTTCGTCTCGAGGATTGCAGAGGTCAGGGCTGGCGTTGCGTCCACACTTGACTCTTCGCCACTCAGAAGGTCCGTCGAGCAGGTCGTGAGGCCGAAGACGATTTCTGGCGGTATGAGGAAGGTGGGAGTTGTGCTCGTTGCCTCTCCCGACCCGATAACAGACATCCCCGGGGTGGCGCTGCTTGCCTCTTCGTTTGTGCTGAAGAAGAGGGAGCCAGCGAACCTTAACAGTCTTGCTCTGGAAACCACAAGAGTCATGCGAGACCTTAGGTCCTTGAGACTTTAAGTAGGCCGTCGAGCGTCGCGGAGAATCCTGTTGGAAGTCAGACCAACGAAGGGCCTGAAGGTTAGGGTCAACGCGAGGCGAGAGGCAGTATTCGGCGAGGAATCCTTGGACGTCAGGAGCGTCTCCATGCCTGACGCAGAGAGGGAGGGAACATTGACGGGTCTCGCCTTGGCAGGATTCTGTGAAGTCGAGATGCCTGAGCTAGATCAGAAGAAGCACTGGTACCCTGTTGACGAACTGGTCGGTGAGGGAGGGGAGAAGATTGTCGAAGAAGAGATTGAAGTCGAACTCGACGACGATTCGTCCGAGGAAGAGTAGTGGCCATTCGACCCAGAAGGGAGTCGACGAATTGGTCTTCGTCGTCGACATTGCCTCGTTCAATAGGAGAGGCTACGAATGCTCGTCATCCTTTCAGGGAGAGAGGGTCAATATTGCGTTCGACGATGCGGACGAGGGCGTCATCCTTTCAAGGCCGATGTGCTCCAGGGTGGGCCTCGAGAAGGGGTCTTCCGTCTTGCTTTCCGCGGATAACGACGAAAGGGTCGAGATGATTGAGAGCATAGTTGCAGGTGTAGACGAATGGGTTCGGCTCTCCAATTCTCGGCTGTACTACTTGGTGGGAGGCTGGGGCGGCGCGATAATCAGAATCAGGAAGGCCTAGTCCAGCATCTGATCGACGTCAGATTCCGGTAGGTCGTACCACTTCGCCTTCTCTCCTATTCTCGCCCTGACTCTCCACGAGAGAGTCTTGGGTTCCTCGGCCATCATCTGTTCGAGCTTCTCCACTCTTGCAACTACCAGATCCCGATTCTCGGTGGGTAGGCTCTGGGTCTTCTCTTTCACCCTAGCCAGGCTCTTCGAGAATGTGGTGTACAGGCCCCAGTCCTTCGAGCATGCGCGGGCTATCTTTCTCCCATTGATTCCGGTATCTTCCTGGGTCACGTCGAAGTCGTGGAACGCAGCGATAAGGTCCAGATGTTCCTTTTCCGTCATCTCGACCACCTGCAACTTGGTCATCACCAAGTCCGTGATCGGGATTGTGTACGTCCCAGGAAGCAGGCAATGCCTGAGGTCCAGCTTGTGGCACATGGCGAACTCGTCCAGAAAGATGTCGACCCTGCGACGGTTCACCATGTCATAGTAGATTAGCCGCTGCCCCATACTGAGCTTATTGAATATCTCCCGGGGTTTGTACCCAAGGGATTCCATTATTTTCGATATCTCTCTGACGTCTTCGCGTCTGCCAGCGAGGTCGATGTCCTTGTTCTTCCTGTTGAAGGCCTCCTTCGAGCTCGGGCAAAGGTACTTGATGGCAAGCCCGCCCAGGAGCCGCAGCGAAACGCCTCTGCTCTCGGCCGAATCTATTATCTTGCCTGCCGCATCAAGCCCGTCCGCAGGGAGCAGAAGCACACTTTCCATCCAGTGGAAAAAATGCCGCGTCGAGATTTAAGGTGTATTTGCAAGTCGGTGTTGATTGGCGCATAACTGCTAACGACGTCTAGGGACGGCTCTGCTCGGCGTCGCCCTCTCTGGAGCTCTTTCTGAGGCCCATCAGGACCCACTGTGGCCTCCTCCACTGCTCCTCGTAGCCGTCAGCGTTCCTCAGGACGAGCACCTGGCCGTTGTCGTCGAGCATCTCGATCGCTGGAGTCGAAGCTCTCAGCCTGGTGTATTCCCTGTCTGACAGTTCTATCTGATTCGCCTTCCTCCGGCCTATGCTGGCCTGCCAATTTGCCGAGGAGCCGTCCATCGAAAAGAACAAGGAGGCTGCTCCGGCCTCGAAGTACACCTTCGCGTATCTCAGCCGCCTCGGCAGGGCGTGTTCGAGCTTGAGCTTCAACGTC
>Ga0187769_10002697_pt1 | contig 10462 bp, 9 predicted proteins | sample 0116_SJ02_MP02_1_FD_133140 | JGI IMG/M metagenome (GOLD analysis project Ga0187769, IMG submission 133140) | Tropical peat soil microbial communities from peatlands in Department of Meta, Colombia - 0116_SJ02_MP02_10_MG | ecosystem: Environmental > Terrestrial > Soil > Wetlands > Peat | place... | reverse complement strand
TCTCGAGTCTTCAGTTCACGCAGCAATAGGGACTGTTTTATACTTCAACGGAAAAAATCCACTGCCTTTGCGGATGTTGTCGATGATCGCGAATCTCTTTCTGGCTGTGATTCTTTGCTTCGGCCTGCCCGCTCAGCGCAGTACGGTCCCGTATGAACGCGATTTTGGGCCGCTCTACGAAAACATTGAACTAGACGCAAGCGTCATAACTGCGGCCGAAAAGATCGACTCTCTGGATTTCCCTAATTCGACGCTCCAAGTCTGGAACCAGCGACGGAGGCTTATTTTCACGGCAAGGCTGAATACCGGCACATGGGAATGCAACGAACGGTGTGGTAACGATGTCCGCTACGAGAGTGCACATCTGGATTCAATCCAGTACTTGCCGTCGGGCAATTCGAGAACCCAATATGCCCTGGCTGTATACACGTGGTTCGCTGCGAGCGGTAGTTCAAGCACGACCGGAATTGCTCAGGTTTACGAACTAGGTGAGCATCGGCTGACAATCAAACAACAGTTCTCTTGGGACGAACATTTCAGCACAAGCAAGCCGTACTTCTGGTTCGAACAAAAATCCAATAGCCTTACTATACGATCCGCGCATTATCTTCCGGGTGATGCTCACTGTTGCGTTTCTGCAGTCGATGTTGTTACGCTCGGTTGGACGGGAAGTCGACTACAAATCGCGAGAGCTCGCACCGAGCTAAGTGATTACGGCCAAAAAGCCGGTAAGAAACTCTAGAATCCTCGGATTTTCAGGACCCGTAGAAATGCAGGGCCTTTCAGCTGCGTGCCTAGTTTGCCCTCATCGCAATCACGAGCAGGGCAAAAGCGACGATTAGCGCGCAGGTTCTGAACCAGTGATAGGCGTCCCAGCGGTGCTCCTGCGTTTTCCAATCGCCGGGAAGCGATGACGGAGTCCATTTCATGATCCGGTTATTGATAGGTACAGGAAGGATCAGTGAAAACACGACGGCGAAGACTTGAATCGCGAATGCAATAGCGACGAATCCTTTTGCCGACCCTTTCAAGTGTGCGAAGGGCAACAGAAGCAGGAGGTTCAGCAGCGTTGAGGCCGTCATCCAAAACGGCATCACGTGACCGAGCAGTGCTGCAAACGAGGCTCGCATCGGCACATGTACTTCCAATGCTTGGTGGCTGACCGTTGGGTGGCCGAACGCGGCTACATTTAGCTCACTGCCACACATCAGACCGAGAACGAGCACTGCGACTAGTTGAAGCGCCACGAAGTCCTCCACACCGTTAGATACACTGGGAGCGCGACGGGATGCGGTTGCCGTGAAGCTTGGGCACGGTGCGAAGGGACCGCTCTTTCGCCCGCTACGCGGGCTGAAAGCGATTTGTGCGAGTTTGCGGTCCCAGGGTTTCACCCTGGGCTATCTTATGTCACGCGCTTCGCGCGTTGGGACCTCCGTCACGCACGTGAACCAGTTAGCGAAGGCCGAAGCGATCTTCGGAAACAAAAGAGGCTTCTGGATTTGACCAGCTCGATTTGGGCTGCAAGAAGTGCCGGGCTGAAGGCCCCGGCGCTACATCTACACCTAAAACCCGACGCCAGCGCCGAGCTTGCAACCCATCGCAGGAATGGGTAACTAGCGGTTAATGCTGTTGGCTCGGGCGGGTCCAGCCAGCAGTTCAGGGCACCAGCAGAATCTTGCCGTTCGCGCCCTTTTCGGCCACAGATTGAGCCTCGGCCGCGTCGCTGAGCGGAAACTTTCGGCTTATGGGGATGCGCAGTCTGCCGTCTCTAACGGCTTCAGCCATGAACTGGAGAATTTTGACATCGGACGTTGAGTACACCGTCACAACTTTCACCGATGGGAACTTCTCGGCATTCTGAGGCCGTCCAACGACCGATGCAAAGACGCCACCGGGCTTCACCTTCGAGATCAGCTTCTCGGCGGTTTTTCCGCCGACGACATCGGCAACGGCGTCCAGTGGAGGCAGACTGTCCATCGCAGCTTCGTCGTCGGTCGCGATGATCCGATCCGCACCGATGCTGGCGGCTTGCCCCAACTGCCTCTTCAGAACACCCGCAAACGCAACCGCTCCGCGATGCTTCGCGGTGAACACCGCCGAGCGCCCGACGCCACCTGCGGCACCTGCGACGAGGACCGTCTGGCCCGCATCGATTGGCGTACCCTGGGAGATAAATTGGTTACCGGTCGTCGTCACGAGGGGCAAAGCCGCCGCCTCGATCAAATCAAGTCCCGCGGGTACCTTGGCAAGCCTTGTTGAATTTACGACGCAAAGTTCCGCGTAAGTGTCATCCGCGATTCCGAACACCTGATCCCCGACACGAAAAGCGTCAACGCCGGGCCCGACGACGAGGACCGTCCCGGAGAGATCGACTCCAATCCGTCCTGGAAATTTGATGGGATAGAAATCTTTCGTTTTGCCAGCGCGCCGCTTGTAGTCAATCGGATTGACACTGGCGGCAGCGACGCGCACCAGCACTTCGCCGGGCCCGGCCACCGGGTCAGGGTACTCTTCGAACTTCAGCACTTCTGGACCGCCGTATTGACGGACCACAATCGCTTTCATGATTCGTTCCTCCCCAACCCAAGACGACATATCAGCCGGTGGACTGTTGGATGAATGGGCGACCCGTTTTGATTCGCCGTCCGTTGACGCTTGCAACCCAAGTGGAACAGTGCGTAACTAATCGCTTGTGCGATTCCCTGCTTCGCAGCATGCCTTAGCGTTCGCCGTATTGCTTGCCGCGCTCTCATTCGCGGAAAGCCAGTTTGCGCGCGCAGGCGGCGAGCAACAAACGGCTCGCTCCGGGCCAACGTTTTATCGCGACGTGCTGCCCATCCTGCAGCAGCACTGTCAGAGCTGCCATCGGTCGGGCGAGATCGCGCCGTTTGCGCTGATGACGTACGAAGACGCGCGCGCCAAAGCCGCGAAGATCACACGCGTCACGCGCGAGAGGACAATGCCGCCGTGGTTTGCCGATCCGCGATTCGGGCATTTCTCGAACGATCCTTCGCTGAGCGCGGAAGAGATCAGCACGCTTGGTGAGTGGGCCGCGGCAGGCGCGCCTGCCGGAAACCCGCAGGATGCGCCTCCGCCACGAAACTGGACCGCAGGCTGGATGATCCCGCAGCCGGACTTGGTCGTGCAGATGCCAAAACCGGTGGCGCTGCCTGCGACTGGCGACATCGATTACACCTACGAAATTGTTCCGACGGGATTCACGGCAGGCAAATGGGTGCAGATGTCCGAGATTCGGCCGTCGAGCCGCGAAAATGTGCATCATGCGGTGGTCTACATCCGGCCGCCCGAATCGAAATGGTTGCGGCGCGGGCCGGTGGGCACGCCCTTTACTGCGGCCGATCTGACGGACGAGCAAAGCCGCCGAGACGCGCAGTGGACTGACAGCGACATCCTGCTCGTCTATGCGCCGGGCAGTTCGCCCGATAATTGGCCCACTGGTATGGCGAAGTTTGTCCCCGCCGGGTCCGATCTCGTTTTCCAGATGCACTACGTTTCACGCGGGCACGCCACGAGCGATCAGACCAGTGTCGGCCTCATCTTCGCGAAGGAGCAGCCCAAGCAGCGGGTGCTCACGCTCCAACTCACAAACGATCATTTTGTGATTCCGCCGGGTGCGGATGATTACGAAGTGGAGGTTCACGGCACGCTGCCGAATGACGCGACGCTGCTCAGCTTTTTCCCGCACATGCATCTGCGCGGAAAGACGTTCGAGTACAACATTTTGCGTGCTGGCGCGCCACCGGAAACTCTGCTGCGCGTGAACTACGATTTTTATTGGCAGTTGAGCTACCGGCTGGCGGAGCCACTTCCGCTGAAAGCCGGGACGATTCTGCAAGCGGTGGCCTGGTACGACAACTCGCGCAAAAACCCGCACAATCCCGATCCGGACGCGGCTGTTCGCTGGGGAGATCAGACTTACGATGAAATGATGGTGGGATTTTTCGATGTTGCTGTGCGCGCGGACCTGGACAAGTGGAAGTATTTCATTCGAACGGGAAAGGCCAAGGAGTAGGAATCAAAACATGACCGCAGAGGGCACAGAGAACGGCAGAGATCACGGAGAATGGCGTGAGGGCGCAGAGAAGACCTCTACGGCAGTAGCGTCCGGCAGGATCTGGCGCTCCCAAGCCGGACATAAGGGCAGCTTTGCCGCTCTCCAGATTTGCTGCCCCGAGGATAATTCTAGAATTTCGTGACTTCGCTGAAGTGGAAGTCGCGGATCTTCATCGGCGGCACAACCATCTCGAAGGATTCTTCTCCCGCTGAACGCACTGGATGCCCAAGCATCTCCACCTTCGACAGCATCTCGAGAATGCTCTGGTTGAAACGGAAATTGCGAATCCCGCCGGCCACTTTGCCATTTTCGACGAGAAACGTGCCGTCGCGAGTCATGCCGGTGAGAATCTTTTCGTAGGGATCCACCTCGCGGATGTACCACAGGCGCGTGATGAGGATGCCGCGCTCGGTGGAGCGAACCATTTCATCCACCGAATGGTCGCCGCCGGCGAAAACGAGGTTCATCGACGCTTCGCCGTATTCATTCGGCAGGGAGAACCCGTGGCCCGTGGGCTTGGCCTTCATTTTCTTGGCAGTCGCGCGCGCGTAAACCAAGTTTTTTAGCACGCCGCGGTCGACGAGCGTCACCTTCTGCCGAGGCACACCTTCGCCATCGTACGGCGCGCCCGTTTGCAACGGGTGATACACGTCGTCCCACACGGTGACATTTTCGCCGAGCAGTTTTTTGCCCATGCGGCCGGTGAAACACGAACGCTTGTCGTGCACAGCGGTGCCGGCAAAATCGTAGAAAAGGAAGCCGACGAGATCGAGAACGGCCGGCGGCTCCAGGATCGTCGTGTAATGCCCAGCGGGAATCTCGCGCGGATCGCGGGAATCGGAAGCTTTCCGGCTCGCCCGATCGGCGAGCTCATCGGGATCGATATTGCGAATGTCCGGCGAATTCGACTTGGCCCAGCCCGAAGAATTTTGTTCCAGCATGGTGACGGAGAATTCCGACCGCGTTTGTTGATGCTGTGCAAACAACCCTTTTGAATTTGCGAGCAGGGATTGCATCGAGCCCGAAGAGAAGATGCCGGCGGCTGTTTGCTTGCGCTTTTCGGCCAGTTGGCAGACGCGCTTCACCGCTCGCGCGCGGTCCTGCGCCGTAGTTTCCGCAGTCACCGCGAAGAAGCGCGCCACTTTTGCACACTTTTGCTGGCGCAACATCGGCAGCAGGTCAGGACTTTCGGGCTCGTTGCGAGCGAGGCTGATGGCCGCAGCCACGGCACGCCGCAATGACTCTTCGTCAGTCTTGTTTGTAGTGGCGCGAGCCGTTCGGCCGTCAATCACAGCGCGAACCGAGATCGAGAGCACTTCTTCGGCCACGTGTTGGTGGATTGTGTTGTTCGCGAAACGCGTGAGCGCGTCGGTCGTTGCGTCGACTTCGACCTCGGTCTCGTCGGCGTCGCTGAGCTTGAAGACACGTTCGGCGATGCGCATGAGGTCGGAGGCGCTGAGCGAGGGGACTTTGGCCCCAGCAGGAACTGCGCGGGCGTTTCGGCGTCTTGTCGTCACGGCTGTCATGTCCAATTTTTGCCTCGCACGATCCTAGCTGCGGTCCTATTCAAAACCTGCTGCACCGCAGAGACCCTCCGCGGGGGCAGGCGCGGAGTTCGCAGAGAGAAACCGATCTACTTGGCAAAGGCAACGCCCACTTTGACGTTACGAAAACGCGCGGGCGCGGCGCCGTGGCCTGTGCCCATCGTTTGCATCGGCTGACCTTTGCCGCAATTCGGCGTTCCCCATAAGGTCCAATGATCGCGCGAGCAAATTGCGTCGCAACTGTTCCAGAACTCGGTGGTGATGCCGCTGTAGCTGGGATTCTTGATCATGCGGATCTTCTTGCCGCCTTTGATTTCCCAGCCGATTTCTGTCGAGAACTGGAAATGATAGCGGCGATCGTCGATTGACCACGACCGATTCGTCTCCATGTAGATGCCGTCGTCCGTGTCGGCAATCAAGTCGTCGTATTTCCATGTGCCGGGGTTGATGCTGATGTTGGTCATGCGAATGATGGGCAAGCGGTGCCAGCTCTCGGTGCGAATGGTTCCGTTCGCGCGATTCTCGCCGATGGCAGACGCCGTCTCGCGATTGCTGAGATAGCCCGTAAACAAGCCGTCGGTGATAATCGGCGTGCACTGCGCGGGGACGCCTTCGTCGTCATACGCGAACGTGCCGAGGCCAGGGCCGTGCGCGAGCCGCGCGTCTGCGACCACGTTGACGATGTCCGAGCCGTATTTCAGCTTGCGCAGCTTGTCCACGGTGAGGAAGCTCATGCCCGCGAAATTCGCTTCCATTCCCAGCACGCGATCGAGCTCGATAGGATGCCCGATCGATTCGTGTATCTGCAGGCCGAGCTGCGAGCTATCGAGAATGATGGTTCGCTGACCTTCGGGGCATTGTGGCGCCGAGTGAAGGGCTACCGCTTCTTCTGCGACGCGCTGGGCGTGGCCGACGAGATCGAGCGCCTCAACCAATTCGTATCCAAGCAGCATGTGCTGCCCGCCAAAACTATTCGGACACGAGCGCTTCTGAATTTCGTTTCCGGCGAATGCCATCGCCACAATTCCGGCGCCCGACTGCATCTTCACCTGATGAATTGACGAGCCGATGCTGGAAACGAAAAGCTGTTCGATGCGGCGAAACGCCATCGAACCTTCCGCCAGCGTCACACCCTTCACTTTGCGCATTTCCTTGTCGGCGGCAAGCAGTAGCTCAATCTGGCGTTCGACGGGAATGCGGAAGGGATCCTTAATGAATGGGTTCTGCCAGGTGTCGACGTAGGCGTTTTCCGGCGCGAGCGCGACGTTTTCGCGCTTAGCGAGCGCCGACGCCTTCGCAATGGCGACGGCTTCGGCTGCACACGCCTGGACGCCTTCGCGGGTCAGTCGGTCAGTGGAGGCAAATCCCCATGCCCCGTCCGCAATGACGCGAATGCCGATGCCGAGCGATTCGCTTTCGGCAAGCGTGCCCACTTCGCCATTCTTCACGGAAATGTCGCGGTGGCGAATGTCCATCACGCGCGCGTCTGCGTAGCTCGCGCCGCGAATCCTCGCTGTGCTAATCGCCGAATTCGCCCATTCGTGCATCTTCTCTGCTCACAACCCTTTCTCGTTCGTTTGGCAACGTGCCTGAATTTTTGATTGATTGCTCGACGCGTCGGAGGCTAGCCGAACCTGACGATATGCAGGCCTCAGTCTTAATTGGCGACGCTCTTTCATACCCTATCGTCGAGGCCAAACGCAAGTAGGCTGGCTGCCGAGCGCCCTAAAGGCGCGAGCAGACCGCCCTCACTCATTTGTTCCGTCAGCTTGCCTACCTGCGACCCGCCCTAGTGTGCACTGGAACCGTTTGTCTTTGCACACGCGTAATCCAGTCCAGGGATAGCTAAGCGTCTCCTTTCGCTACAATCGTAGTACCGGGGGCGAGCGCTGATCGGGCGCGGTGCCATTCCACACAAGGGGAGGCTCACATGGCGAAATGGGTTGGGATTGGTATCGCTGTCGTATTGCTCGCAGTTGGAACTGCCGGGTACGTGCTGAACAACGGCGCGCCAGCTCCGCCGAAAGGCGTGTGCCCAGCGCTAATCAGCGCGGCTCCTTACGACGCGAACCTGGTCGCGTACGCCGACCTTACGCCGCTGCGCAGCATCGACCTCTCAAAGCAGTTACAGACGCTTGAGCAATCGCCGGAAGCTGCTACTTACCGCGATTTCCTCGAAAAGACGCATTTCCATTTTGACCGCGACCTCGACCACATTCTGCTGGCCGCTTCCACGGAATCGCAGACCGGGGCGCTGCTGCTTGAGGGACGTTTTGATCAGCAAAGCATTTCTGCATACGCGGGCAATTTCGGCACGATGAAGCACTACGATGCGGGCGATCTGTATGACTTTCGCACCGGCACGGGCATGAGCGCTCAATCGCTCTCGATGATGTTCCTGGGTCCGAACCGGCTCGCATTTGCAATGGGCGGCGATCCACACACGGAGATGTTGATGCTGGCCGATTCCGTGAAGCAACCGGACCCGAACCTTCATGCCGAGATGTGCGAGCGCGCAGAGCGCGTGGCAGGAGCCTCCTTTTTCATGCTGGGTGAGATTCCCAAAAGCGCCGCTGCCCAGATTACGCCGGTCGTGGCGCGTCAAAACCCGGCCGCCGCCGACATTCTGCAAAACCTCCGCGGATGGGACATGGCTTACTGGATGGACGGCGATAGCGTACGGATGGCCATCGAAGGCCAATTCGATAATCCCTATGACGCGATCCGTGCACGTTTCGGCTTTGAAAAGGTGCGGGAATCGATTGAGAAGGAAGAAGTCAACCTGAAGTCGGCGGCCCTAAAGACTAATCCAGCGGCGCCGATCTTTGACACGCTGGTGAAGAATATGGCCATCAGCGTCGACGGACGCTATGTGCGAATTGGCTCCGCGCTAAAGAAGAGCGACCTAGAGAACCTAGCCAAGACAGCCACTTCAACGAGCCAGCACGGCAGGATGTAACTGCGCCACAGACCCTGACGGAGCCTTACGTGACCGCGGCCAAACATCCGGGTAAAGACGATCCGCGCTCGCGCCGCCGCAGCAAACGCGTGCGCGCTCGGATACGCATTGCTGTTCGCGTGGAGACCGAGCAACGCGAAATCGTCTGGGAGGAGACGGATTCGCTGATCGTCAACGCTCACGGCGCACTGATCCTGCTTGCATCCCGCGTTTCCAAGGACAAATTCCTGACCGTACGCAACCCGAAAACCGGAAAGGAAATTCTCGCGCGCGTCACGAGCCTCGGGGAGCGCTTTATGGGCAAAACAGAAGTCGGGATCGAGTTCATCCGTCCCGCGCCGGAGTTCTGGGGTCTCGAAGATGTGCCCGCCGATTGGCATGGCGGCCCGCTGCGCGCCCGCCGCCTTCAGCCACAGAAGGCCTGACCCGACCGTGCCGACCGAAGCCGCTTGCAATCCGTTCCTCTTCGGCCTATGATCTTCCTAGGAAAATCCTATGCCAACCCTATACGTTGAAAACGTGCCCGCCGATCTGTATGAAGCTCTTCGGAAACGGGCCCGCAGCCGGCACCGATCGATAGCGGCCGAGGTCCTTTCCCTTCTCCAGGAAAACATTCCTACGGAGAAGGAGCTCGAATCACGACGGGCACTGTTTCGGAAGCTTGCCCGCTTACGGTCGAAGGTTCCACCGTCGAATCGACGATTTCCGACAACCGAAGAGATGGTCCGCGAGGACCGGAGCCGGTGACTGGGATCGTTGTGGATGCAAGCGTGGCGGCTAAGTGGGTCTTGCCGAGAGCAAACGAGTCCTTCGTGGATCAAGCGACTGATTTGCTTCGTCGGCACATCTCGGGCGAGATCCGTATTGTAGTGCCCGATCTGTTCTGGGCCGAACTTGGCAACGTGCTCTGCACGGCCACCAGAGTGGGCAGATGCACTAAAGCCGACGCGATTGCGGGATTGAATTTCGTCCGAGAATATGACTTTCAGAGTCTCCCGTCTTCCGCGCTCATCGAAGAGGCATTGGAAATAGCGATCGCGTACGGGCAAACAGTCTACGATGCGCTGTACGTAGCGCTTGCCGTCACTTCAAAGTGTCAATTCGTCACCGCGGATGACAAGCTCGTGCGGGCGTTGGCGCCGCACCTCCCGGTGAAAGCCGTTGCAACTTTCGTAGTCTGAGGCCGGGCGTTTCGCGTGCAGAACCTCGCCCGCTGATCTTGCGGCTTCTTGTTCATTACTCCCTCACCCGATACAATGAAGGGCTGCGGAGCGGATAGAATTCACTTCAGGAGAGCCTGACCATGACGTCACCGGCGACCACAGTGCATCGCGGCGAGTTTCAGAACGAGCCTCTCACCGACTTCAGCAAGCCCGAAAACCGCAAAGCGATGGAAGAGGCGCTGCGTCAGGTGAAGGGAAGGCTCGGCCGCGAATATCCGCTGGTGATCGGCGGCGAGAAAGTCACCGCCACCGACAAAACAAAGTCTTTGAATCCTTCGCACCCCACCGAAGTCATCGGGATTTTTCAGAAGGCCACTGTCGAGATGGCCAACCAGGCAGTGGAGGCGGCGAATCGAGCATTCGACCGGTGGAAGCGCGTTCCGGCGGAAGAGCGCGTGGCCGCCGTCTATCGCGTGGCAGAAATCCTGCGCAAGCGCCGCTTTGAACTTGACGCCTGGCTCGTCTACGAAACCGGGAAGACCTGGCCGGAAGCTGACGCCGACGTCGCTGAGCTGATCGATTTTTGCGAATACTACGGCCGCGAGGCATTGCGTCTGGCAGCACCGCAAAAACTCGTGCCCATGCGCGGCGAGAAGAATTATCTGAAGTACATTCCGCTGGGCGTCGGCGTGATTATCCCGCCGTGGAATTTCGCGGCCGC
>Ga0187769_10002696_pt1 | contig 10463 bp, 11 predicted proteins | sample 0116_SJ02_MP02_1_FD_133140 | JGI IMG/M metagenome (GOLD analysis project Ga0187769, IMG submission 133140) | Tropical peat soil microbial communities from peatlands in Department of Meta, Colombia - 0116_SJ02_MP02_10_MG | ecosystem: Environmental > Terrestrial > Soil > Wetlands > Peat | place... | reverse complement strand
GTCGTCGTGATTGGCGGCATCGGCTCGGTGCGCGGCGCGCTTTTCGCGGCGCTGCTGGTTGGCGCCGTGGATACCGTCGGAAAGGTGCTGTTGCCGCAGGCCGCCGGCGTACTGGTGTATGTGCTGATGGCGTTGATCTTGTTGTGGAAGCCGGAGGGACTGTTCAAGGCGGGCTGATCGCCGGAGCAGCATGATGGATCGATCGGCGGCCCTGTTCGTTGCATTGGTCTTTATGGCCCTCGCGCTGGTGCCATTGGTTGCCGGTCCCTTTGGTATCGATCTGGTCACCAAGATCATGATCTACGCGATCTATGCGCTAAGCCTCGAACTTTTGGTGGGTAGCACCGGACTCGTGTGCTTCGGTCAGGCAGCCTTTTTCGGTATTGGCGCTTACGCCGACGTACTGCTCTCGCCGCAATCGGGAGCGCCTTCCGTGCTTTGGATTTTGCCCGCTTGCGTGCTGTGTGCCGCCGGTGTGGCGCTGCTTGTCGGCGCACTGGCGCTGCGTACCAAGGGCGTGTATTTCATCATGGTCACCCTGGCCTTCGCTCAGATGGCGTACTACTTAGCCCATGACACGCCTTTGGGTGGAGGCAGCGATGGCATCTACGTAAATGCCAAGCCCGTCCTGGGCGCCTGGTTGAACTTGGACCACCCCGTGGCGCTGCACGGCTTTACCCTGGCATGCCAAATTGCCGTATTCGTGTTTCTCGCACTGGTGCTGCGCTCACGATTCGGACGCGCGCTATCGGGCATTCGCGCTAACGAACAGCGCATGCGCGCGACAGGTTTTTCGACCTATCCGTACAAACTGGCTGCTTTCGTACTGTCGGGGGCCATCGCCGGACTGGCAGGGTTCCTCTTCGCAGTCAAGGACGGATTTGTGAACCCCGAATTACTGGGGTGGCACCTCTCAGCAGCGGTGCTGATCATGCTGCTACTAGGAGGACTTGGTCATTTGCGCGGGGCGCTGCTTGGTGCGTTCAGCTTTGTCTTGCTGCAGGAATTCTTCCAATCGGAGACAATATTTGGCGTCTTCGCCAAACATTGGCATCTGGGTTTCGGGTTGAGCATTATTTTGATCGTTGCCTTGCTGCCACGGGGACTCGTGGGCGTGCCGGGCCAGCTGCGCGAGCGCCTGCTCGGTCGCGCGGCTCGCAGCGGCACAAGAAAGCTGCCCGATGAATCTATCTGAGGTCCTGTTGTCTTGCAGCGAAGTCACCCATCATTGGGGTGGCCTAGTCGCCGTCGACCGTGTGTCGCTACAAGTCAGCCGCGGCACCGTGCACGCATTGATCGGCACAAACGGTGCCGGCAAGTCAACACTCATAAACATTCTCTCGGGTGAAATTGCACCTTCCAGCGGCTCGGTCGAGCTCCTGGGTCGGGACGTAACCGCCTGGTCGCAGCCACGGCGGGCCATTGCCGGCTTGGGGCGAAGCTATCAGCGCAGCACCATTTATCCGAATTTCACCGTCTTCGAGAACTGTCGCCTGGCAGCCCAGGCGCGCACACAAAGGCCCTGGGCCTTATGGCGTGACGCGCAGCGCTGCGAAGCCAGCACGGCCGCAGCCGCGGACGTGCTTCATCGCACCGGGCTCACAGCACTCGGGGAGCGTCATGCGGGTCTGCTCTCGCACGGACACCGCCGCCAGTTGGAGATCGCAATGTGCCTTGCTACGAGGCCTCAGGTTTTGCTTCTGGACGAACCGTTGGCGGGAATGGGCGCGCAAGAAGTCGAGCGCATGCTGGCGCTTCTTGGCGAACTCAAATCGAAGCACGCGATCTTGCTGGTCGAGCACGACATGGACGCGGTATTTCGCATTGCCGATCAAATAACGGTCCTGGTCAACGGCGCGGTCATAGCATCCGACGTGCCGCAGGCGGTGCGCGCAAACCCAGAGGTTCAAACCGCCTACCTTGGATAAGAACACCGTGCCTGCTGCGCAGGAGCAAGAGTGGATCGTTAATGCTCGCGGTGTGCATGCGTGGTACGGTTCAAGCCACGTGCTGCACGGCGTTGACCTGCAGATTGCACGCGGACAGACAACGGGATTGCTCGGTCGCAACGGCATGGGCAAGAGCACGCTCATACGCACTTTGCTCGGGCATGTGGCGCATCGCGACGGTTACATCGGAGTTTTTGGTCAAGACTGCTCGCGCGCGCGGCCGCATGAAATGGCACGGTTAGGGCTCGCGTACGTTCCCGAAGGGCGCGGCGTGTTTCCCAATTTGACTGTTCACGAAAATCTCGTAATGGCGGCGCGCCCGGGACGCGATGGCCGTAACGATTGGACGCAAGAGCGCGTCTTGCACACTTTCCCGCGTCTAGCCGAGCGCCTCAGGAGTCTGGGAGAACAGCTCTCCGGCGGCGAGCAGCAAATGTTGTCGATTGGCCGAGCACTGATGACGCACCCCGAATTGCTGATCCTTGATGAGGCAACAGAAGGTCTGGCTCCGCGAATTGTTGCCGAAATCTGGAAGGTCATTGCACAAATTCGAACCAGCGGCATCGCCACACTCATTGTCGATCGCGACTATCGCAAGGTCCTTGCGCACACCGACCAAGTCGTCGTGCTGCAAAAAGGGCAGGTCATTTTGCATGGCACCTCAGGCGAAATGGCACGCAGCGAAGCCTTGGCAAGCTGCCTGGGAGTTTGAACCGCTGCCCGCATTGCCCTGAGCTCACGTTGTATCGGTGGCCGACCCGATGAGGCGAGCTTCATGCGCGCTTTGCTAGCCCAGGACGCTGCCCGTAATGCACCAAGCCCGCCAGGACAGCATTCACCTCAGCTTGTGAACGTTCAAAGTGCAGCCTTCTTGCGTGCACTAAAATGGCGAAGGAACAGGCCGCATTCTGGTGCATTGCACCTTGAACAAACATATTCAAAACAACCGTGGCGCGGCAGCAGCAGGCCGTGGCCGTTTAACCATCTGAGACGAAACAACATTTGGCGCAGAACAATGGATACGCTCAAAAGTGGCAGCGACGTTCTTTTCATCTTGGTTGGCGCAATTTTGGTGCTTGCCATGCACGCTGGCTTTGCCTTTCTGGAACTAGGCACCGTACGCAAGAAAAACCAAGTCAATGCGCTCGTGAAGATTCTTGCCGATTTCTCCGTCTCAACGATCGCGTATTTCTTCATTGGCTACACCATCGCTTACGGCGTCGATTTTTTCTCCGGGGCCCAGACCTTAATGCAAAAAAGCGGATACGAGCTGACCCGATTTTTCTTTTTGCTCACTTTCGCAGCCGCCGTTCCGGCGATCATTTCTGGTGGCATTGCGGAGCGTGCAAAATTCAATCCGCAACTTGCGTCGACATTTGTCTTGGTGGGTTTCGTCTACCCCTTTTTCGAAGGCATTGCCTGGAATCATGCTTGGGGCATTCAGGCCTGGCTCAAGACGACCTTCGGCGAAGAGTTTCATGACTTTGCGGGCTCTGTCGTAGTCCACGCAATGGGCGGCTGGATCGCGTTGCCGGCGGTGCTCCTGCTTGGAGCCCGCCACGGCCGCTACACAAAAGAAGGCAATATTTCCTCGCATCCTCCATCGTCGATCCCCTTTCTTGCACTAGGCGCATGGATCCTGACCGTGGGCTGGTTTGGCTTTAACGTCATGAGTGCGCAAACGCTAGACAAGATTTCCGGCCTAGTCGCGTTAAATTCATTGATGGCCCTGGTCGGGGGAACGTTGGCGGCTCTCGTGCTCGGGAAGAACGACCCGGGCTTTGTGCATAACGGGCCACTGGCGGGCCTGGTCGCCGTTTGTTCCGGTTCCGACGTGATGCATCCGGTGGGTTCGCTGGTTGTCGGCGCCGTGGCCGGGGCTTTGTTCGTCGCTATGTTCACCATGACCCAGAACCGCTGGAGAATTGACGATGTGCTTGGCGTTTGGCCCCTGCACGGTTTGTGCGGCACTTGGGGTGGCATTGCCGCAGGCATTTTTGGTACCACGGCGCTGGGTGGCACGGGCGGTATCGCCTTTTTGCCGCAGTTGATCATGACGGCAATTGCCATCGTCATCGCTGTGGGAGGCGGGCTCCTGGTCTATGGTTCGCTAAAGGCTCTGATGGGCCTGCGATTGGATCGGGAAGAAGAATTCAATGGCGCGGATCTATCGATTCATCGCATTACTGCAACGCCAGAGCGAGAACCAAATTGGTAGACCCAGGAAGACGCGGCCCGTGCCAACGCTATGGGTGATGAGGCCGCAGCCTGTACGCACGCGAATTTCCTGCCCAATTTCGCCACGACCGTGATCGCCGCGCCCTGAGAGCGCGCGATTTGCCGCGCCTTCTTCCGCCCTGGCCTGTGGCAAGGCGCAAGTTCTGGTTAGTTTTTCGATGTCACGCAGAGGCAACGTGACGATGTTGCTTGCGTGTCGGGGTAAAGTCGGGTTGCTGTCGTGTTGCTGTCGTCGCAATTTGTCCTGCTCTGTGCCATCTTTTGCTCTCCCGAGTAATTGGAGCGTGACGTGCTTATTCAAAAACTGCGTCTAAAGCGCGGCTGGTCTCAACAACAGCTGGCCGACGCCAGTGGCCTGAACGTCAGAACCATCCAGCGCATCGAATCGGGACAACCGGCCAGCACGGAAACGCTAAAGTCCCTTGCTGCCGTTTTCGAGGTCGATTTTGCGAGCCTGGCTCCGGAGCATGACATGTCAACTACGGCGAGTGCCCAAGATGAGCGGCAGGAAGCTGAAGCGTTTCACTACGTGCGTAGTCTTCGACGCTTTTACCTGCATCTTTTCCGTTACATCATCATCGTCGCGGCATTACTGGCCATCAATTTGATTCTCACGCCTCAGAAGCTCTGGGCCTTTTGGGTCATGGGCGGCTGGGGGCTGGGCGTACTGATACACGCATCGAGGGTCTTCAAACCCGATTGGTTCCTTGGCCCTAAGTGGGAGCGGGAGCAGGTGGAGCGACGGCTCGGCCGTCCCTTATGAGCGGATCGATGCCGACTCGGCAGATCTGCAACGGCAGTGGAGCTCTGAGGCGTGTGCGCATCGCACAAAGCTTAGAGTCAACGGTTTGGCTGCCAGTTCGCAAGCCATTCGGCACTGCCATCCATACGACAAAACCTCGTCGAATACCCCACGCATTGAGGCTGTAAATGAATCCCGTCGTGCTAACGAATGTGAACAAGAGCTACCGGCTCGATGCAGTTCGGGTACCTGCGCTGCGCGATATCAGCCTGGAAGTTCGACCGGATCGCTTCACAGTACTCTGCGGTCCTTCTGGCAGTGGCAAGACCACACTGCTGAATTTGATGGGCTGCATCGACCGGCCTGACAGCGGGGCAATCGTTGTTGCCGATCAGCCCGTGGCCACGCTCTCCGATGACGCACTGTCGGATTTTCGTGCCCGCAACTTTGGCTTCGTATTCCAGAACTTCAATCTGATCCCGGTGCTCACGGCTTTCGAGAACATCGAGTATCCCTTGCGACTTGCCGGCATGGCGACCGAGCAACGGCAGCGTCGCGTTCGCGAGATGCTCGAGGCCGTCGGACTGGCAGATCGCGCAGATCACCTGCCGGGTCAACTCTCCGGCGGTCAGCGTCAACGAGTAGCCGTCGCACGTGCCTTGGCACCAGCTCCTAAACTCGTTCTGGCTGATGAGCCCACAGCCAATTTGGACAGCCAGACGGGAGCCGCAATCATTGCGCTGATGCGCAGGATGCAACGCGAGCAACACCTCTCGGTGGTGTTTTCGTCTCACGATCCACACGTTTTGGCGCAGGCCGACGATGCCGTCTTCATACAAGACGGCACCATCACGTCGATCGAGCGACGGGAAAATCGCGGCGGGACGCAATTATGAGAAGCGCATCGATCGCCGTACGCAACTTGTTGCGCAACCGGCGCCGCTCGGTGACAACGTTACTCGCGATGATCGTGGGCGCTTTGGCCGTCTTGCTCTTTGGCGGATTTAGCCAAATGGTAAAGAACGGGCTGGAAACCGGGTTCGTGCGCAACTCGGGGCACTTGCAAATACAGCACCGCGGGTACTACCTCTTTGGCAGCGGCAATCCCGCCGCATATGGCATACGCAATTACGCTGGCATTATCGAACGGGTCAAGGCCGATCCCGTGTTAGCACCTATGCTCACGGTTGTCACTCCGATTCTGCAGATGGGTGGCATCGCTGGCAATTTTGCCGCCGAGCGCTCAAAGACCGTTTTTGCGACGGGTTATGTTGTCGCTGAGCAAAACCGGTTGCACGAGTGGAACGATTACCGGTTTCCCACAACGCCGCTACGCTCGGCGCTAACCGACTCAAGTCCGGACGCGGCGGTGATCGGTTTGGGTGTCGCCCGCATCCTCGAACTGTGCGCCCCGCTGAATATCCCCGACTGTCCTTTGCCGCAAGACACTTCCGAGCAAGGCGGTGCCCGCATGCCCCCCGATATCGCGGCGCTAACTGGAAGCGAGCCGCAAACCAAGGCTCAGGAACAGACCCGCATCGAGCTCTTGGTCGCCACAGCGCAGGGTTTACCCAATGTGGGTGAATTGCACGTGCTCAAAGCCGATTCGTTGGGAATCAAGGAGCTCGATGACGTGTACGTAGCGATGCATCTGGCCAATGCCCAGCATTTGGTGTTTGGGCGCGAGCCGCATCAGGCTACCGCCATCATCTTGCAGCTTCAGCACACTAGCCAAATAGCGGTGGCGCGCGCCCGTTTACAACAGCTGCTCGACCGCGAATTTGGCGAAGACAAACTGGAGATCCAAGACTTCGGCGCGCTCAACCCGATGTACGGGCAAACGATCACTTTCTTTAACACAATCTTCACATTTATTGCGCTATTAATTGGCGTCATCGTCCTTTTCACGGTCGGAAACACGATGGGCACCGCGGTTGTCGAGCGAACGGTCGAAATTGGCACGCTACGCGCCATGGGTCTGCGGCGCAGCGGTGTGCGCAACTTGTTCGTGCTCGAGGGTCTGATACTGGGTGTCGTCGGTGCGGTGCTGGGTCTTGCGGCATCTATTGCCGCCGCATCTTTGATCAACCACGCGGGCGTGTACTGGACGCCACCGGGGCGCGTGGACCGCATTCCCCTAACGCTGTACGTATTGGGCGCAAACGCATTGCTCGCCGGTTGCGCGCTAGGCCTGATCAGCGTAGCTACCCTCTCCGCGTGGCTGCCGGCGCGACGCGCAGCGCGACTAAATATCGTTGAGGCGTTGCGCCATGTCTGATCGCTTCTTGCGCGCAGCCGCAGGCGCAGCGTTGCTGCTTGCGGCGCTTGGCGCGTTCGCGGCTCCTGATCCGCAATCGATTCTGGAAGCCAGCGACGCGGTTCGCAATCCGGACAAACCTTTCGGGCTTACCGTCTTACTGCTCGAATATCGCAACGGGCGGCAGGTTGGCGAGAACACGCTGCAAGTGTATTCACGCGCCGACGTAAAGCGCGGCCAGTTTCGCAGTCTTGTGCGATTCGTCGCGCCGCCGCGCGATGCGGATAAATTGATGCTGAAAAACGGCAACGACATGTGGTTCTTTGATCCCTCCAGCAAGGCCACGATCCGTATCTCACCGCAACAACGCCTTTTGGGACAGGCAGCTAACGGCGACGTCGTTACCGTAAATTTGGCCAAGGACTACCACGCAGAATTGGCGGCTGAGGAGGACGTGCAAGACGGTGATCGACAGATGCGCCATTGCTACAAGCTGGCCGTGTCCGCAACCGCACCGAACGTTACCTATGATCACCTGGAAATGTGGATCGCGCTGGGCAGCAACCGGCCAGTGAAGGCACGCTATTACTCGGAGTCCGGTCGGTTGTTAAAAACTGCCTTTTTTCGCCGGTTCCAGATGCAATTGGGTGGCGAGCGGCCAACTGAAACCATCATCATCGACGGCCTGGACCCCAACTGGGTGACGGTCATGCGCTACTCCGATTACGCCTGGCGCGAAGTTCCGGAAGTTTGGCTGCAGCGGGATTTCTTGCCGCGCTTTAAGCCTGAGTAGATGCGCTTGTCCCGCACGATCGGATGGCCGCTGGCACCTTGGAAATCTGGCTCCGAGTTGCGGCGCCCCCGCACGTCCCCTTTTGCACCACTCAACATCAAGCCGACTCAACGATTGGCTAGCGCTTGCGCCTTGGGTTTGCTGCTGCTCGCTACCGGTGCGAATTCGCTCGCACAGGACGATGAGGCGGCGGCTCTTGGTCTGGCAGATCGCGCGCCAGAAAGCGCCGCGCAACCGCGGTCCTGGCGTCTGTTCGCCGAAGGTGCGATGGAACAGGCGAACATGCACTTTGGTCTACCCGACGAGCAGTTGCATCGCGCGACGATCGATCTGCAGGTCGACCAGACGATAGCTGCACAATGGCGTGTTGTGCTGGCCGATCGCCTCGATATGGGCGACGTTCAAAATCTGAACGGCACGGCCAGCATCAGCGACGTAAACACGCTCAAAGAGGTCTACGCCAGCTGGGCGGCGCAGACCGGCTTGCTATTTGACGCTGGGCGGATCAATCCACGGTTAGGTGCGGCCGCCGGCTATAACCCGACAGACGAGTTTCGAAGCGATGCCGTGCGCTCTGTCGACTCAAGTGACCCGGTGAGTCTGCGAGAAAATCGCATGGGAAGTGTCATGATTCGCGGACAAAGTCTGTGGACCGGTGGTTCGCTGACCGCGCTATTTTCGCCAAAGCTTGACAGCAATGCCAACACCGCGGGCTATAACGTTGATTTGGGTGCCACCAACCATGAAGATCGATGGATGCTCATTGCCAGCGAACAGGTCACGGAAAGCGTCAACCCGCAGCTATTGCTTTGGCGCGAGCAAGACAATGCACCGCAGTTTGGTTTGAACCTGACCGGACTTCTCGGAACCGCCGCCGTCACGTATCTGGAATGCTCAGCCGGTCGAAGCCCCTCACTTGCCGCTGAGGCCATGGTACTGCCACGCGACACGGCCTTTCGCTCCCGGTTGGCGGGCGGCGTGACCTATACCTTCGAAAACAAATTGTCGCTAACCGCTGAATACGAATACAGCGGCGCGGGCATGGACGCTTCGCAATGGCGCGCAGTGCAGGCAGGGCCACTTGCCACCTACTTGCAGTTGCGTGTTTTCGCGTTTGATGCGCAAGATATGGTCACTCGCCGCGCGGCGTTCGTCCTTGCCACTTGGGAGGATGCGGGAATACGAGACCTCGATCTAAAAGCCTGGACGAAGTTCGACCTCATCGATCGTAGCCGCATGATCTGGCTTGAGGCTCGGTATCACTGGAGCCGCATCGAGGCCGCGCTGCAGCTTCAATACGATTCAGGTACCGTCCTAAGTGATTTTGGTGCGCTGCCTCAGGCCCGCATCGGCACGGCACTTATCCGCTATTATTTTTAAAATGCCTGCAAACGGCACGCCGAATAGGTTTCGCCCACGCAGCCTTCAGCAAGCTTGGTAGCAAAGAAGTACGCTGCCGCTGCGAAAGCTTCTTGTCATCGTAAGTTGCAGTCTTTGCCTATTCCGTATGCCCTTGCAAATCGGCGAGCCATCGCCGAGCGGCACCGGGTCGATCATGATCTGATATTCATCAATCAGTCCCTGATCGGCGAATTGGGAAACTATGCTGCCACTGCCCAGCAATGTCATATCCTTGCCGGGCAGGAGCTTCATCTTGCGCATTTCTTGCCCAATATCGCCCTTGAGCAGCCTCGTGTTACTCCACTGCACATTTTGGAGCGTTCTGGAGAATACGATCTTCTCGCTGGCGTTCATCGCTTGCGCGATGAGCGGAGTCTGCTCGAATGCGAGTGGCGTTTGCCAATGGCTCGCCATAAGTTCAAACGTGACACGTCCGAACAACCGTAGACTGCCCAGACCCAACATCTGCGCGGCAAATTCGTTTTCTTCCACGCCATGCCGGTGCCAGCTGATGTCGTGATTCGGTCCCTCAAAATATCCGTCTAGTGTTATGAAGTTAAACACCCTAAGCTTTCTCACGTAACACTCCAACAATTTGGCATGTAGCACATGACAAGTTGCCTCGGATGGGCACCGACGCTACCGGCGCTCGCATCCAACCCAAAGGCGCGCCTGGGCAAACGATCAAGATGCAGGACGGATATTCTGACCTTCTCGGCCAGCGTCCGATGCCCCTTGCCAAATCCAGAACGCACCTTGGGGTAACCCACCGTCTGCGAGACCAACACTTGCTGATCGTGTGTCAGCCCGAGCGCATCTGCGATTGCGCTTCGGTCGATCCAGGCGCGGAGGACGGTGGCCAACCCGTTGCTGGCTGCAAACAAATAACATTTTGCGCAATCGCGCCGGCGGCGAACCATGCGTAGCGCTCGCGTTGTTCCGCTGGCACAAAACCCATCCGTCGATGGTCTGCGATATATACGAGATCAAGTGGCGCCTCATTGACAAAGTCCTGGTAGCCGGTAATGCGGCGAAGGTCCCTTGCCGCGAGTAGGCGTCAATCGTTCGTCGATTCATCGTAGC
>Ga0187769_10002695_pt1 | contig 10463 bp, 7 predicted proteins | sample 0116_SJ02_MP02_1_FD_133140 | JGI IMG/M metagenome (GOLD analysis project Ga0187769, IMG submission 133140) | Tropical peat soil microbial communities from peatlands in Department of Meta, Colombia - 0116_SJ02_MP02_10_MG | ecosystem: Environmental > Terrestrial > Soil > Wetlands > Peat | place... | reverse complement strand
CGGAATACGATTCCTGATCTCCTGCGCCAATGTCCGAGTCACTCCATAATCATAACTACTGCGCATTCCTTTCTGTTTTTCTTGTGCGTGAGTAGGTGGGTGCGCGGCACCACACACACATTTAGAACGAGGACGGACGGCGACAGTTCAATTTTTCCGCATCACACCTAGTTAGGGGACCGTGAAGTAAACACTTCTAGAATTTGGTCCTGTAATGAAGTGACCGGTTTGAAATCGACTGCAGTGGCGGAGTTCCCTTAAATTTGGGAGACTGAACCTTACTTCAAAGTGAAGACGACTGAATGACCGCCAGACTATTCGACCAAGATATCGATCACTGGATTTCATGCATAGGTTTGGTGTGCGCGTTCTCCGGATACGTGGGCTTGACCACTGGCGTCTTTTGTTTTCGTAACGCGGCCATCATGGTCCAGTTGAAGTTTAGGTGCGCCTGTACCAGTTCTGGTAGCGTAAGCGCCAACCATTGGTTCAGTGAGACGTCTTGGAAGCGCGGCGCTTTGAACACTTCCAGGAAGCGCAACGGTGTGTCGCCGAGATTCTCAATGTAGTGTCCGAAAGCGAACGGCACGGTGCCTACGTCGCCTTCTCGGTAGTTGAATGTGCGCGTGTTATGTTCAGACGCGAATACGCCCATGCGGCCGAATCCTTCAATGTAATATTGCCACTCGTCGTTGTTCGGATGCCAGTGGAGCTCACGCATGCCGCCGGGTTCGATCTCTACGAGCCCCGCTGCAATCGTGCTGGCCGCGGGGAAGATGGAAGAATCGACGATTCTTACGGTGCCGCCACTCGTCTTTATTGGCTTCTGTTCCGATAAACGATAACTGAAGGAGCGTTCTCCCTGCGGATTGCTAACTTTATCCTGTGACAGTGGCGGCGGTACCTGGCCGGGGAAAATGTATCGCGTGCGATCGACGTCGGTTGCTAGGTTGTCGAAGTCGCTTTCGGATACTCCAAAGTTCTTCGCCAATACTTCTTTGGGCACGTGAGTAAGCCACATGGAAGCGAGGAAGGTCGCATCTTCGGAGAAGTTTCCATCGTGCCGTGGCCGTCGCTTTCGCCAAAGAAGGTGCATCAGTGATAGGCATCGACATCTGTGAGCAAGTGGACCGTCGTTCGGGCGTTGAACCCTCAACCTTCAGGGATCTGGAGGAGACGGGTCAAATGGTCAGAGCGGAAGGCCAACGTTGGTTAGGCATCAAGCTGGATTTCTCTAACCAGAGTGGACGTCGGTAAAGCCTGATAAGAGATCATATCATCTACCTAGTTACAGTTTTCCTAGTAGTCGTTGGGTTGCCGTATAGTTCGTTAGTGGACCGCTAGCGAGTTGGCTATTGCTTATGATCACTAAATTTCCTTCCCTAGTTTTGATCCACGTATTCCGGATACCTATCTTGACCACTTCGCCTTTAACTCCACTGTATTCGACCGAATCGCTAACACGAATCGAGCCGTCTACCAGCAACAGAATACCAGATATTACGTTCGTCAACGTGGTTTGAAGAGCTAAAGAGAGCGCGATCGCAACAATTCCTGAAACGGTGAGCGCCGTAAACTGAGAAGTCAGACCGGAAACGTGAATTATCACTATAACCGCGAGAAGAATAAAGAGCGTCCTCATCACGTCTCTGAAAAAATGCAATTGGGCTTGAGGAACCCCAGCTCTCTTAGCTGCTGAGGTAATGGCTCTTGTGAGAAACATGCCGGCAAGCAAGACTACTGCAGCCGCGACAACAACCTCAAACGCTAGCATGAGGAGCAAGACATCTGACAATTTCAACCACGCCAAGAATATCTGTGGAAAGGGTATTTCACAATTAAGAATTGACGGGTAGAGGGTCAAGGACACACACAACCTTCCAAGACCCTCACGTCCGAACCGCGGCTGCGCAAGTACTCTTCAGCGAGGAGCTCGAGGCATTTCGTGTACGGGACAACGGCCTCATCAGCTGCGGAGAGTGCGAACCCGGTCTCTCCTACCGTAAGGCTGTCTCCGAGTGCTACGATCTTCGTGGTCCCACATCTCTTCTTAACGCATTTGGGCTCAAGGGCATCGTAATTGATTTGAAGTACAAACTCAACTTAGGGGAACGTATACCTCACCAATAAGCGAATACGTGAGTGCCTTTGAATGTCGTCATTGAAATCTGGCGTAGGAAATGAACAACGCGCTAGATCTTATCGGCAATACTCCCCTCGTGAGCCTTAACAGAGTGGCGTCGGGCCTCGACGCAAATGTCTATGCGAAGTGTGAGTTCTTGAACCCAAGCGGGAGTATCAAGGACAGGATGGCTCTGAAGATGGTCCAAGAGGCTGAAAGGAATGGAAAGCTGAGGAAGGGTGGCTTGATAGTCGACGCAACGAGTGGCAACACCGGACCGGCGCTATCATTTGTAGGCGCTATGAAAGGCTACGGGGTAAGATTGTTCATTCCAGCTAAATGGGCGGGGGAATACAACCCCGAGAACAGGGTCAGGGTGATGGAGTGTTTCGGAGCAGAGGTTGAGAAATTCTCCATTGAGGGCTATGAGAAATTGTTTGAGGGGCTGTCACCCAACGAGGCTTCAGCGGCCGTCTTCGCGATTGGTATGAAGAAATGTTACGACTTGGAGAAACGCGGTTCCGGAGTCTGGTGGGCCAACCAAGACGGCAACCTCAACAACATGCTGGCCCACAAGGAGACTACTGGGAAGGAGATACTCGAACAGATGGACGAGAAGGTGGATGCGTGGGTAGCCTCGATAGGGACCGGCGGAACCATACTCGGAGTTGCCGAGGCGTTACGAGAAAAGGTTGGGCATGTGAGGGTTATAGGGTTGGAGCCTGAGGACGCTAGGGTCACGGAATGGTCCAAGTCGGGATCTATGAGGAAGTACCGGGAAGCTGTTGGGCTGCCTCCCGCTAAGTCTCTTGTCGACTTGATGTTAGAACGGGGTCTGCCGGACGAGGTCTCAACGATTAGCGATGCCGATGCTAGGTTAATGATGAACCGGTTGTGTCGTGAGGAGGGTTTGTTCTGCGGTATGTCCTCGGGGGCAAACGTTTACGCTGCTATCAAGATCGCCAAGAGGATGGGTAAGGGCATGAATGTCGTAACCGTCTTAGTGGATAGAAGAGAGCGCTACTTCCCAGAGCACCCACGTGAGCACTACGTAATTTAGTGAAGATGAACTGAACCAACTTGTCGGGGAATATCATGACGAAGATATTATGCTGACCGCCCAGGGACTGATCATGTATGGACTGATCATGTATGGACTGATCATGTAAGCCCCGAAGTATGCAAGGTTCGGTCCATTCCATGCGGTATTCGGTCCCTCAACTTGTTGGTCCCGGTCCATAACGCACCGAGCCGTCCTTGGTAACGACGTAAACTACTTCCTGAGTGCTGGTACGGCTCCATTGGTCAAGAAATGGTGTCTAACATATGACATACACCCATAAGCCGGGTCTCGCCAAGTCCGCAGGTATGGGCGGATTAGGGTTGAAGATAATGAGAAAAGTTCTATATCATTCTTGGATGGGAGAAGGTTTGTGGTTGAATCGGTTTGAGCGGGCCTGAAACGAATCGTCCTGGACGCGCCTACTGTGGTAAGATTCTCAAAGTCGACCTTTCGAACGGCAAGGTCGCACAGGAGGAGATCCGGTGGGACTGGGTTGACAAGTATATTGGGAGGAAAGGGTTAGGCATACGCTACTTATTCGAATTCCTGCGACCCGGCACGGATCCGTACTCACCTGACAATCCTATCATACTGATGACGGGCCCGCTAACTGGGACCATCGCATCAACCATGTCACGCATGGCCAATGTGACCAAGTCACCAGCAACGGGAACAATGAGCGACAGCTACTCCGGTGGATATTTCCCGGCGGAACTGAAATTCGCGGGATTTGACGGAGTGATCATTAACGGTCGTTCCCCGAAGCCGGTTTACCTTGCGATTAAAGATGGAAGCGCGGAGTTGAGGGATGCCGGTCACTTGTGGGGTAAGAGTGTCTTCGAGACTACGGATTTGGTGGTGAAAGAGTCTGGTGAGAAACCCCGTCACTACGAGGACGGCCCTAAAATTGGGTGCATAGGACCGGCTGGGGAAAACAAAGTCAGATTTGCGGCCGTTGCGTACGACAAGCGTCACTTCGCGGGTAGAGGCGGAACAGGCGCGGTGATGGGTTCAAAGAACCTCAAGGCAATATCGGCTCGAGGAACCAAGCAGCTCAGGGCGCTCAGCATCAACTCTGAACCTGCGTTCCTGAGCATGGTCAGGGAAATCATCAAGAAAGAGATTCAGGAAAACCCCGACGAAGAAATGCTGAGAAAAGTCGGAACCCCAGGTGTACTGAACCTGAGTCAGGGGGGAGGGCTGCTTCCAACCCGAAACTTCCAGACGGGCATGTTCCATAAAGCGGAGCAGATCAATTCGGACGCGCTTGCCGATACGATTCTGGTCAGGCACCAGTCAACATGTTACAGTTGCTCGATAGGCTGCCGAAATGTTACGGAGGTCAAGGATGGGGAGTATGCAGGCCTAAAGGGGGAAGGGCCGGAATACGAGACATTAGCCCTATGCGGCGCTAACATGGGCATCGAAGACATTCGAGTCATAATGAAATTCAACGAAGAATGCTCTGAGGCGGGCATTGACACGATCTCGGCTGGGAACGTTTGCGGCTGGGCAATGGAGCTATACGAACGGGGGATCCTCACGAACAGAGACACTGATGGGCTGGAACTCAGATTCGGAAACACAGGGGCCGCTGTAGCTCTGCCCAAGCTGATTGCATACAGAAAAGGCATTGGCAACGTGTTGGCCGAGGGAGTCGCTAGGGCGTCGAAGATTGTAGGGAAAGGCTCTGATAGGTACGCGTTACACGTCAAAGGATTGGAATATCCAGGGTACGACCCACGCGGAACCTTCGGCATGGCCCTCGCCTACGCAACCTCGGACAGAGGTGCAGACCATAACCGCGCGTGGCCGGTGGGCTACGATGCGTTCGGCAAACTTGACCCCCTGACGCCAGAAGGTAAAGCAAAGATATGTCAGATGGACCACATCAGAACAAGTGTGAAATGGAGCACCACAATGTGCGACTTCCTCGCCGCCAACTTAGCGCTCTGCGCTAGGATGATCAACACTTCCTGCGGAACCAGCTACGTGGAAGACAGCCTGAAAGTAGTTGGCCGGCGCATATGGACAATGGCCAGACTCTTCAACCAAAGGGAAGGGTTCTCGCGAAAGGACGACACAATCCCTCCACGCATCTACCTAGACCCACTGCCGGAAGGAAATCCGAAAGGCAAGGTCGTGTCGAAAGAGGATTTCGAGAAAATGCTTTCAGAATACTACAGGATCTGGGACTGGGATGAAGAAGGCAGGCCAACGAACGCAACGATTCAAGAACTCGGCCTCACGGACTTACCATCGCATTAGCGTCAGTTACGCGCCCCGGCGCCCTCTAACGCAAAACGTTAGGCTATTCAAACAAATATAGCCCCTCAATTTACTAGCAGGTTAAGCGGTCTCGCCTAGGATGCTTCGTATATGCAAGTTAAAGTAAAATACATGGCCGCTGCCCGCGAGATAACAGGCACTAGAGAAGAGACCGTTGAGACCAGCAATTCCTCAACGATAATGGACCTGCTTAAACTTCTCGTAGAAAAACACGGCCAGAAGATGCGCGACTACCTCTTTGACCCAACTACCGGCAAGCCACGCCCTCACCTTCGATTCCTATTGGACGGAAAATCAGTTCACATGATCAACGCCTTCGATACCGAGCTGAGCGACGAGGCCACACTCCTAATCGTCCCGTCTGTCGCTGGAGGCTGATTTGATGCATGCTGGTAGATCCGAGCAATAGCCGCAAGGCTCGGATCGCAGCCCTTCGACTACTCCGGCCGAGAACGGAGCCACCCGCCTATTGTCTATCGCATCCACTAATTTGAGATCGGACTCCGCTGCGGAGGACGACGGCATGCAGGTGTTGATGGTTGGGGCGTGTGTTGCTAAGGCTAATATAATCCCGGCGCGCATTATAGGGTTTCATGAAGACCACAGAAGTCTTCGCTAGAAAATCTTCTGGCTTAGTCAGAGTGATGTCACCGTACTCTGCTTTTGCATACAATGTTCTAAACATCGGAGTGATCTTTCCCTGGGTTTACTTGCTCACGTTAGCCTTCTGGCCTGATGCAAACGTCCCGCTTGGAATACTTATCACCGGAATCTTCACTGCTTTCCTCGCCGTCGCTTACTCTGTACTGGCTTCAGCGATGCCGCGCACTGGAGGCGACTACGTCTTTCAGAGCCGTACACTCAAACCGTTCGTCGGCTTCGCAATCGTTGCCACAGTAATCCCAGTGTTCTTCTGTCAATGGGAAGCGTTGGGCGGATGGCTGACGTCAATACTTGGATTTGCACCAATGTTCACGGGCATCGGATTGGCAACCAACAGCACACCCGTTGAGAACCTAGGATTGTGGTTCACAACTCCAATGGGCATTTGGATAACGACTGTCGTATGTGGAGCATTGGGTGCTGCTATCCTAATCAGAGGATTCAAGCTATTCGTCCTTGCCCAGTGGGTGATGTGGTACGGCTTCCTCCTTAGCTACGTCGTCATGATCGCGTTCTTCCTCATGACTCCAACATCCGCGTTCATCGCCAAATTCAACGGAGCCATGGCAGTGCTGGCACCTAACACTCCCGATTACTACCACTACGTTCTCACTCAAGCCACTCAGAATGGTTTCACACCCGTCTCCGGCTGGTCATGGGGATCAACCCTCTTCGTCATCCCCATCGCCTTAACCAGCCTAGGTTGGGTGGGGTACACGCAGGAACAGGCGGGCGAGATTCAGGGCGCTTCTAGCTTCAAGAACCAACTCTTCATCAACCTCGGCGGCGGCCTCTTCAGCACTTTGCTCATGATGGTTCTCGCCTATACATTCATCAACACTGTCGGACAAGGCTGGTTGGCGGCCGCTGCATACGGCAGCACAACAGGAACCGTGAACATGCCTATCCCACCATGGTTCAGCAACCTCGCAGCCGTCCTAACCAATAATCCTCTGCTAATCTTTCTCATGACCGTCGGCATACTCCTAAACGCATTTCAAGTTGAAACGAACGTGATCATAGGCTGGACTAGGGTTACGGTTGCAATGTCCATCGACGGTGTTTTCCCGAAGATACTCAGCAACGTCAACAGCCGAACACACACCCCCGTCATCGCACACGTACTGTTCTTTATCCTCGGCGCCGTCATCTATTCGGCAGTCTACAACTTCGTCCCGGGATACCTCACGCTCACGCTTGCAGTGACGGCAGTCGCGACAGTAATGTACATTGGAACAGCGTTCGGCGGCGCGATCTTTCCGTGGACCAGAAAGTCGGTATACGACAGTTCCCCTGGCGCCAAATACAAACTGGGTCGAATCCCAATAGTTACAATCTGCGGGTTAATCGCAACACTGTTCAGCGCTTGGATGCTATACTACTACCTCACAGTGCCCGGATTGGGCGTGATGACGTCAAACCGAATCTCAGAGAGCATAATGCTCGGCATCTTCCTCATTTGGGTCGTCTATTTCTTCATCAGACGAGCCTATCTGAAAAGAAGAGGCATCGACTTAGACTTGGCCTTCAAAGAAGTACCCCCTGTGTAGGGGGCCCGTCTTTTTTTCACGTCACCCAGACGTGAACTGGTAACTTAGTACCTTATCAGCGACTAGGTTAACGATTACTCCTCGCAGGATACCGGCCGAATATTCTGAGCTGGGGTTGATGCACATAGTGCGATTCAGCCTAACCTCTGCCTTTACTTCATGAATATGCCCGCAAAGCATTAGCAGAGGCTGGGTTTTTTCTATGATGCTGCGAACTGCTGTGCTGCCGACCGGAATGAGCACTTGCTGCCCCCCCTCAACGACTGGCTTCGGGGGATCGAAGTTTGCATCAAGTTTGGGTGCGGTATCGAGTCCTGAATCGTAGGGGGGGACATGAACATTGAATATGCTAGTGGAAGGAGTTTTGATAGTGTCTACCAGTGGTTGAAGTTTGGAAGCGATCTGCTCGTCATCGCATTCTCGTGGTGTTTTCCAAGGAGTGGGAGTACTCCAGCCTAGGCTGATCATTTCGTGTCCGCTTTCAAGGACAATCCGCTTTCCATCCACATTCACAAAGTGCTCTGACGATGAGACTGCGTCAAGTATCTCCTGTTTATCATCGTTTCCGCCCGTCCAATAGCACTTCACCCCTAAAGGGCTTAGGTTAGTCTCGGCGAGTTTCTTCCATTCGTTCAACCGATCAATCATTAGTTGGTCGAAGAGGGCGGTTACTTTTCCAGGTTCAGACCGAAGCGATTCGTACTCACTTTCGGAAGTTCGATACGGGTAGAGGCCTGCGTTCATGATGCGTTTCTCAAACTCGGAGATTTGGCTGGCCTGGATTTCGTTGAAGTCCTGCCCTTGAAAATTGAATCGATATTTACCATTCGCGTTGGATACGAGCGGGACAACGGTCTTACCGGTTATGTCCCCTCCCATCACTAAAGTATCTACGTTGTAAAATTTAGCCGTGCCCAGAAATTTCCTGAACACGACTTCCGAAGCGTGAATGTCTGTCGAAAAGAATATCCTGTAAAACTTTTTCGATTTCGAAGTCATCATTCAAATCAAGCCTAGCGGCATTCGGCCCAGGAAACAATTAAGCGTTTGGAGGTTTCTACTCGTCTCAGAGAGTTTTGGTCGCGTATTGTGAATCGATAATGTTCTTTGGCGATGCATCGGATTGCGGCGTTATCTGGCAATAGAATTGACGTGTGAGTAATTGCGGAGTCGCTCTCGGTCAAGTTGCCTTGTATACTTTGCAGAGAAGGGCGGTGTCTGGCCATGCACCGATTTCTCTGCTGCAGTATTCTGGGTCGTCGGTGCAGAGGACGTTGGCATTCGATTCGTACAAACCATGGAGGCTTGGCTCTTCGGCGGGTTTTTCGGGGAACCACCATCCATGCTGGACATGAATCATCCTAGGGTGCACTTGTTCTGTGAATCTGGCCCTCTGTTTGATTTTGCCTCTTCGTGTCTCTACCCAGACCCAATCTCCGTTCGCTATGCCCAGTCGGCCAGCTGTTTCGGGGTGGATATCAACGGCTGGGTCTGGGTTTGTTTCGCGAGCGGCTCGTATTTGCCTTAGCTCCGAATGGTACATGGGCATGAATCTGCCTCCCGTGTTCAGGATTAACGGATAGTTCTTCGCGATGTTCGGAGCGTTGACGGGGGTTTCTGGGGGTTCGATGTAGTTGGGTAAGGGGTCGTAGCCGAGTTCCTCGAGGATTGTTGAGTAAACTTCGACCTTTCCTGATGGTGTCCCGAAACCGTACTTTTCATATTTCTTGTCCTCGTGGGGACCGAATACCTCATACTTCTCGGTAAGCTCCGAGAAACTTACGCCCAGAGGTTTGAGTCTATAGTCGCAGACCTCTTCCGCGGTCTTCCAAGGCCAGTGTTCCTTCTGGCCCAGCCTCATGCCCAATTCACGCCAGAACTCGTAATCGCTGCGCCGTTCGTACAGAGGGTCCATCGCCTTAGGACAGGCGACAACTCGTGGGCCGTTTGTTGCGATGTCGCTTCTTTCAAGGGTCGAGGCTGCGGGGAGAACATAGTCCGCGAGCTCGGCTGTCGGTGTCATGTAGTAATCCATGACTACGAGTAGTTCCAGACGTTTGAGGGCGTTTTGAACGGACTGCGTGCTCGTTAGGGATAGGAGTGGGTTTCCAGCCAAGACGATCATGCCCTTGACTGGGTACGGATTTCCTTCGGTTATCGCTTTCCAGATCGTTCTCGGATTGGCTTGGGCTGTCACCCCGGCCGTTGGGGGTTGCATGTAGGTTGGGGGCATCTTCCGTGAGGCTTCACTAGTGCGTTCCCATCCGGGATAGCTCATAAGCCTGTATTCTTGGCTTCCCAACTGCTTTCTTCTCTGGTTTGGGGGCAGCATCTCATTGAGTTCCATCTCGACATCTGAAACAACGCTTCCTAGCGGGCCTGAGAGGCCGATAATGTCGCCGCCTTTCACATCCAGATTCCCTGTGACTGCCCGCAAGATACTTCTCGCTCTTGCAACGTTTGAAAGGTTGACTCCCTGTTTATCACAGCCCAAGCCCCAAGTTAGGGCCGCGGGTTTTGTGGTCGCGTAGATTCGTGCGCTCTCGACGATTCTATCTGGCGGGATCCATGTGACTTCAGATACTCTCTCGGGTGTGTAGTCTGCAAGCCGTTCCTTCAACCGGTCGAACCCAACGGTCCACTTCTCTACGAAATCCTTGTCATAGAGCCCCTCGTCGACTATGATCTTGAGCCAGCCCAACATTAGAGCGGCGTCTGTGCCAGGTCGAATCTGTAACCATAAGTTAGCAATCTCAGCAGTTCTAGTGAACCTAGG
>Ga0187769_10002694_pt1 | contig 10465 bp, 6 predicted proteins | sample 0116_SJ02_MP02_1_FD_133140 | JGI IMG/M metagenome (GOLD analysis project Ga0187769, IMG submission 133140) | Tropical peat soil microbial communities from peatlands in Department of Meta, Colombia - 0116_SJ02_MP02_10_MG | ecosystem: Environmental > Terrestrial > Soil > Wetlands > Peat | place... | reverse complement strand
CTCGGTGTTTGTCAGTTCGAGCCGTTATGCGTCATTCATGCAACTGGCGACGATGCTCGGACTGGGTGCGTCCGGCTACATGCTTCTCCACAACGTCAAGGGACGCAAAATAATCTGGATGTGCCTCGGCGTGGTAGCGACGGGCGTCGTCGTGTCGGGAGCGCGCGGTGCGCTCGTCCTCAGCGCGACGAGTGCCGTCGTAATGAGCGCGGCGTTCATTTGGGGCGCGCCGTGGAGAACCGGGCAAGTCCACCGGATGCTGAGAGCTATCCGAAGATCGGCTTTGATAATTGGAGCTTCTATTTTTCTGATCGCCGTCGTTTACCCCGCCGCACTCGGCGGCAAAATCGCGTACTACCAGGAGACCTTGACGCCCGGTGGCGAGTATTTCCAAGTTTCGGACCGGATGTGGGACTACCCGCTCTATAACCTCGAATTGGCTTTCATGGAGCCTCACTGGGTAACGGGCGTCGGGACAGGCACCGCAACTCTCGGTGGTCAGTATGTCGCGAAGTACCTTGACGTCAAACCACTCGGGCTCGGCGTCGAATCGGGATATGGCATCATCGATATTGAGTTCGGCGTTTTCGGACTCGCTCTCTGGCTCGCCTGGACCGGCACGCTTGTTTTTTATTGCTGGCGTAACGTTCAAAAACTTCGGCAGACCCGCATGTTTCCGCTAGGCTTCATGGCGTTTTGGTACGCAGCCGTCTTGTTATTCCCTCAGACGTTCACGACGATGAACGCCTTCCAGGACTACGTCGTGAATGCGTACCTATGGCTGCTCGTCGGCATGCTCTTCCGCCTTCCGGAGATCCTCGCTGCCGGCCCGGTGGCCGTTCCTCCCTGGAGCGAAGCGGCATCTGGCAGACAGTAATTTCAAATGGTGCGACGCAAACCGATACTTGCCGTCGTCTCGCCGTTCATCGACAAGCGCCACGGAACCGAACGCCAGGTAGCCGAATGGACTTCTCAGTTACTCGACGATTTTGAAGTCCATATCTACAGCCAGCGCGTCGAGGACATGGAGTTCGAGAAGTTTCGCTGGCATCGCATTCCGAAGCTGCCCGGGCCGCACCTGTTCAATTTTCTGTGGTGGTTTGCTGCGAATCACATCTGGCGCTGGTGGGACAGAGCCGTCCGTGGTATTCAGCACGATCTCGTTTACACTCCTGGCACGAATTGCCTGGATGCCGACGCCATTTCCGTTCACATCGTCTTCGCCGAATTTCTTCGCCAGATGGGCCACGAAATTGATTTCTCCCGCAATTCCGTTTTTTCTTGGCCTTGGCTGATTCACCGCCGGCTCTATTATCGCGTGGTCAGGTCTCTCGAGCGCCGGCTCTACACGCACCCACGAGCGCAGCTCATTATCTACGCGCGCAAGACGGAACAAGATTTGAACCGTTTCTACGGACCGCACGATCCGTTGCCCGTCGTGTATATCGGCGTGGACCACCAAATTTTCAATCCTGAAATGCGCGCGGCGCGCCGCGCCGATGTTCGCCGCGAGTTGAACATCTCTGAGGGGCAGATCGTGCTCATCCTGGTCGGCAACGACTGGCGCAAGAAGGGCCTCTTCACGCTCCTCGATGCGCTGCCGTCCCTTTCCGATTTGCCTCTCTTGCTTCTCGTGGCCGGCAATGACGAAAAACATTCCTATGAAACCATCATCAAGAATTCCGGCCTGTCTGATCGAGTCCGGTTCCTGCCATCCCGGCAAGATGTCGCGTACTACTATGCCGCTGCGGACGCATACGTCGGGCCATCCATCGAAGATACTTTTGCCTTGCCACCGGAGGAAGCGATGGCTTGCGGATTGCCCGTGATCACGACCGTGACCAATGGAACTGCTGAAATTATGACCAACGGCGTGGACGCTTTCGTTCTCACCGACCCTGCGGACGTACAGGCGCTGGCGTCCAAAATTCGCTTGCTGTGCGAAGATTCCGATTTGCGCCGCCGAATGGGTGAAGCCGCCGCGCAAACAGCGAAGAAATATACGTGGGAAAGAAATGGGCAGCAGTTTCGGGAAATTTTTGCCGAAATCTTGCGGCGAAAAGACGCGTCCAAGGCTGCGCCAATTCATCAGGAGCCATAGTTGCTGTCGATGATTGCCCGGACGCCAGGCAGCGGACATCGCACGAAGCGGGAACGAACTCATTCCTCCAACGCGGATGTGGGTCAGATGGTTTCGCTCGGGCTTCAAGTCGCATTTCGCGGAAATGCTCGCGATGAGTGAATCGCTAGTCGGCCTGTTCCCCGACCTTCTTCCAGTTGGCGGAATACAAACCGTTGGCCGGCACACCGCTGCCGTGCTGTCGCGCATTGCATGTGAACGCGGTTGGCGATGCCGTTTTCTGAGTTTGAACGACGCCGCTGGCCGTCACGAATCCGCCGTCGGGGGTACGAGCTTTGAGTTTCTTGGGTTTGGCCGCTCGAAGGCGCGCTTCACGCTTGAGGCGCTCAAGCTCGCGCGCACGAATACACGGCTTGTCGTTGCCGCGCATCCGAATCTTGCCGTCCCGGCTTCTGCAATGCGCGCCAAGTCCCGAGGATTTCCGATCGTCGTCATGTCCCACGGGATCGAAGTCTGGCAGCCGCTCAGCAACCTTCGCCGCAGGGCTCTACGCACGGCGGATTGCGTATTGGCGCCGAGCCACGAAACCGCCGCGAAGCTTCACGACGTGCAGGGCATTTCCACAGAGCGCATTCACTTGTTGCACTGGGGACTCGATCCCGCGTTTTTCGAACTCGCTTGCCACGCCGATGAACTTCCCCTCCCGGATTCGATTCCGCGCGCTCGTTACGTCCTCGCTGTGGGCAGGTGGTCGTCTGCCGAGCGTTACAAAGGCTTCGACACATTGATTCGGGCCCTTCCCGAAGTCCGCCGTACGATTCCGGACGTGCATCTGGTTTTCGTCGGTGAAGGCGACGATCAACCGGCTCTTGAAAAACTCGCTCAATCGATCCATGTGCGCGAGCGTGTCCATTTCATTTCGGGGCTTACGCGAGAGCAGCTCGTCGCAGCCTATCGCCACGCAGACATCTTCGCCCTGCCGAGTTCCGGAGAAGGATTTGGTCTCGTATTTTTGGAAGCGATGGCGATGGGCAAGCCGGTCGTCGGTGGAAATCACGGCGGAATCCCCGATATTATCCAGGAAGGAGTTACGGGCTTCCTTGTGCCTCACGGAGACGTTGGGCAGCTTGCCAATCGGCTTGAGCGCTTGCTTACGAACGCATCGTTGGCCGCGGAGATGGGGCCGCGCGGCCGCGATCGCGTGCTGCAGCATTTCCGTTTTGAGGATTTCGAAGCCGGGTTAAGGGACATCCTCGCCCAGGTGTGTCCGGCAACGCGGCCGCATTGAGAATCCTGCAAATTTCGCAGACTTATTATCCGTTTCTCGCCGCCGGCGGGCCGCCTGCGAAGGTCCGCGCCATCGCCACGCGCCTTGCCCAAAACGGTAATTCGGTCACCGTGCTCACGGCCGACTATGGCGTCGAATCGCACGCGTCCAAAATTGGGAATCTCGAGCGCTGCGAATGGGGATGGCGCAGTGTCGGCTCGGGTGTGGAAACCATCTATTTGCGCACGCTTGCCCGATATCGGAGCGTCACTTTCAATCCGGATGTGGTAGGCTTTGCTGAGAAGAGGCTCGCGGACATAGATGTCGCCCACATCTACGGCATCTACGACCTCTTAGGGCCGGCTGTTGCGAAGCGCTGTTCCCGCCGATCTATTCCTTACGTCCTCGAGCCTATCGGAATGCTGCGTCCGATCGTGCGTAGCCTTCGATTGAAGCAGCTATACCATCGGACGTTCGGCAAGCAGTTGATTCGTGGAGCCCGGTACTTGATCGCGACCTCGGAACAGGAGAAACAAGAGTTTATTGGTGCGGGAATCGAGCAGAACCGCGTCGTAGTGCGCCGGAACGGCATTGACGCGCCGCAAGTCCTCCCGGCCTTCGGGGCGTTCCGTACTCGCTGGTCTATCCCAGAAGATGTGAAACTCGTTCTGTTCCTCGGGCGTGTCATTTCAAAGAAAAGCCCGGAAATACTCATCCGCGCGTTCGCCTCCTGGCGGACCAATCAAGGCCGAACCGTCCGCGCGGTACTCGTTCTCGCGGGGCCAGAGGAGGAAGGTTCGTATCTGCGAGGCCTGAAAGACTTGTGTGCAACTCTCGGTGTGTCAGACGCAGTCCTCTTTACGGGTCCGCTCTACGACGATGCCAAGTGGGCCGCGTATCGCGACGCCGATGTGTTCGTCCTGCCTTCACAAAACGAAAATTTCGGGAACACAGCTGCAGAATCCGCCGCTTGCGGCACGCCGGTAATCGTGACGGACCGCTGCGGTATTGCTCCAATAATTGCAGGACGCGCCGGGGTTGTGATCCCGCATGACGTCGCAGCGCTTGAGTCCGCGCTCGCATCGCTGCTCGCTAGGCCGAATCTCCGCGAATCCTACCGCGCGGGATGCGCTGCGGTGATGCGCGAACTCTCCTGGGACGAGCCTGTAGTTCGAATGGAGCAGCTCTATCAGCGTTGCGTCGCAGAGGTGGCCAACCCGTGAGCCGCAAACCGATTTTCGATGCGGCGTGGTTCGCTACGAACGCCCTGCTTGGTCTTTCGATGCTTTTCTGCGTCTACAGCCTGGCGTGGGAATACTCGACCCGCAAATATCTCCAGGGATTTTCAGACGCCATCGTTCCTGTCGCCGCTTCCCCGTTGGAAAAAGTTGAAACCATCGTCAATTGGATGGACAAAGGGCCAAGCCGGCGCTTGGAGGAAGATCCTCACGCGCTGGCTTCGCGCGACCCGGAGCAAACCCTGAATTATCAGGCGCTTCTTCGCGTTTGCGGCTCGGCGACCAACGCCTTCGTCAATCTCGCGAACGCCAGTGGCCTCCCCGCTCGCCGCCTGCTCCTTCTCAGTGGAGGAGCGACGGCGAATCACGTCGTTGCCGAAGTGCGAATCGGCGACCAGTGGATCGTCGTGGACCCATCCTATCGCGTCATTCCCCGAGGCCCCGATGGCGCTCTCCTGACGCGCGACGATCTTGCTAATCCAGATATTCTGAATTTCGCCTTCCGGCACGTTTCCGGCTACAACCCGGAATATAACTACGAACACACCGTCCATCTTCGCCTGGCCCGCGTACCCATCGTCGGACGGGGCCTGCGTGCGTTGCTCAATCACATCATGCCGGGATGGGAAGATTCCGTTTTTGTCACGCTCCTCGCGGAACGCCTTTCATTCACCGCAACTACCTTCGCCATCCTCTGCGTTCTTTTCTTCCTACTCGTCCGCCTCGTACTCAGGCATTACGCCGAAGCGCGCCTCGGCGTTCATTACGTTCGCCTTCGCGATCGGCTCTGGAAGGCTTTCCGAACCTTTCTGCATCAGCCCAGCTAGTTGCGATCGTCGTTCCTCGATTTCAGATCCAGGTGCCCAACGTATCGCGTCGCCCTGAAATGCCGGAACGTCACCGGAATGCTCGAGCGATGCGGTAAACTTGTCATCCAAGCTTTTTTCGCAGGAGTGGGATCTTTTCGCGGTAATCGATTCGCATGTGCGGCATTTGCGGCATCATCGGCTACGAAAATCCTCAGGACGCTCAACCCATCGTCCGCGCGATGAACGCGGCGATGATTCACCGTGGCCCTGACGACGAGGGAATCCTCGCCGCTCCCCGCGCCGCGCTTGGAATGAGGCGGCTCAGCATCATTGACCTTCCTGGCGGCGGCCAGCCCGTCTGGAACGAAACCGAGACGCTTGCGGTCCTCTATAACGGCGAAATTTATAATTTTCGCCAGTTGCGCGCGGAGCTCGAATCCCTTGGACATCGATTTCGTACGAATTCCGACACCGAAACGATCGTCCATGCTTACGAGACTTGGGGAGCCGATTGCGTCGGACGCCTCCGCGGCATGTTTGCGTTCGCCATCGCGGAAGCGCCGGCCGGCCGCGGCAGCGAAATCACGCGTGTATTTCTTGCTCGCGATCGCTTCGGAATCAAGCCGCTTTATTTCGCGGTTGCCGAAGGCAAATTTGTGTTCGCGTCGGAGGTGCGTGCGCTCCTCGCTTCCGGCCGTATCGCGCGTAGGGTTTCTTCCGCCGGAGTCGCGAGCTACGTCCTTTTCGGCTCCGTCGGCGAGCCGATGACGCTTATCGAAGGCGTCGAATCGCTTCCCCCTGGTCATTCACTCACGATTAATACGAATACTCCGGCTATTCATAGCGGGCCGAAGCCTTTCTGGTCTCTCGATTCCGTTCGTGCGAATCAAACGGCAAATCGAGGTGCCCGGGAAGCGCCGAAAAAACTTCGCGGCTTGCTCGAAGACGCGGTCGAGAAACATCTCATCGCCGATGTGCCGATTGGCGTATTCCTCAGCAGCGGAATTGACTCGACTGCGCTGACTGCTCTTGCGAGCCGCCAGCGCGCGGGCTTGCATACCTTCACTCTGATTTTTCCCGAACGAGAATTCAGCGAAGCCGAAATCGCGCGCCGCACCGCGAAGCGATTTGGCACCGATCATCAGGAACTCCTTATCGGCGGCGACGAAATGCTTTCTCGCATGGACGAAGCCATCGCGGGATTTGATCAGCCGAGCATGGACGGCATCAACACCTACTTTGTCTCTTGGGCCGCGCGACAGGCTGGGTTGAAGGTCGCGCTCTCGGGATTGGGCAGCGATGAAGTTTTCGGCGGGTACTCGACATTTCGCACGTCGCCGCAGTTGCGGCGTCTGGCCAGAATCGCCCGCGCAACCCCGAAGTATTTGCGGCGCGCGGCGGCGCCGGCCGTGGAAGCGCTCGGCACTCGGGCGACTCACGGCGACGGCGGCAGAAAAATCGCGTCTGCCTGGTCCGATCCCGCATTTTTCCCGGATGCCTATTTCCTCGCGCGCGCACTTTTCCCGCCCGAGCAAGCATCGGCCCTCCTTTCGAGGGGATCCGATGCATTTGGATCGGCCGGTTGGAATCGTTGGCTCGAAAAAATTTCGAAAGAGGCCGCCACTCTCACTGGCGCATCGAAAACTTCGTGGCTCGAGCTGCGCTCGTACATGGTGAACATTCTCCTGCGTGACACCGACTCCATGAGCATGCGCCATTCTCTCGAAGTCCGCGTCCCGTTCCTCGATCATCCCGTCGTCGAATTCGCTTTGGGACTGCCGGATTCCGCGAAACGCCTTTCCGAGCGCCCGAAGGCATTGCTCGTCGCCGCGCTCAAAGATTTGCTGCCGGAAGAAGTCGTCACTCAAACGAAGCGCACTTTCACATTGCCATGGGAAGATTGGCTGCGAGGAGCGCTGCGCGACCGCGTGGCCGCCAGCTTTGCGGATTGGGCTCCCTCACTGGAACCAATAATCGCGAAGGACGCAGCAGGTCTCGTGTGGACCGATTTCCTTGCCGGCAGAACCACTTGGTCGAGGGCCTGGAGCCTGCACGTATTGAACAGCTGGGTAAAGCGCGAGATTCATACCAGTGCGCTCGAAACCGCTTCTCTCCATGTTTCCAGGCGATCAGGTTAATTCCCCGCTGTCTCCTTGTGTCGCAAATTCGTCGGTAACTGGCTCAAACTGAGTTACTTACGTACTTTGTGAAACTTACGGTCGCTCTCATTTGATTTCGTTGAAATCTTGGGCTACGTTGGTTCGAGTGTCACAACGAAAACTCGTCTTGAAATCCGTTGCCGCATCCTGGCTCGACCTTGAATTCCCGCGAATCAGTTTGCTGCTATTTTCGGACACCATCGGATGATCATTCTCGGAATCAACGCCTATCACGCGAACGCGTCGGCTGCGATCATCGCCGACGGCAAACTGCTCGCTGCTGTCGAGGAAGAGCGATTCAATCGAATCAAGTACGCCGCGGGATTGCCGGTGGAGGCGATCAAGTATTGCCTTGGTGAAGCCGGCGTCTCGCTTGCACAGGTGGACCACTTCGCGATTCCGCGGAATCCGTGGGCGCGCATCGGGACGAAACTGCGCTACGCCATTCGGATGCCGCGATTCGCCATCGAGCGCGCGCGAGTAATGTCGCGATTCTCAGGCCTCAAAGACGAACTTGCGAAGGCGTTTGATCTTGCTCCCGATTCCATCCGCGCGCCGTTTCACCGCATCGAGCATCACGTCGCTCATCTTGCCAGCGCGTACTTTGTTTCTCCGTTTGATCGCGCCGCCGTGCTTTCCGTGGACGGACTCGGCGACTTTGCGAGCGCGATGTGGGCAATTGGCGAAGGGGCTTCGCTCCACCCTCGCGGCGCGACGACGTTTCCACACTCGCTCGGGATGTATTACACCGCGCTGACGCAGTATCTCGGCTTCTGGAAATTCGGCGACGAATACAAAGTCATGGGGCTCGGCGCCTACGGAACGCCGCGCTATCTGGATGAATTCCGGAAAATCGTCCACGCCGACGGCCACATGACTTTCCGGTTGAACCTCGATTACTTCATCCACCAGCGCCAGGGCCCCGAGATGACCTGGCGCGAAGCGGACAAAACGCCCGAACTCGGCCGTTTGTATTCGGACTATCTCGTAAAGCGGCTTGGACCGGCTCGAGATCCGAAAGAGCCTCTGGAGCAGCGGCACAAGGACCTCGCGGCGAGCATGCAGGCGGCGCTTGAAGAAGTTCTCATGACTCACGCCAATGAACTTGCCGAACGTACGAAGCAGAAATCACTGTGCCTTGCTGGTGGCGTCGCGTTCAACTGTGTCGCGAATGGAAAAATGCTGGACCGAACTCCGTTCGAGAAAATTTACGTGCAGCCCGCGGCCGGTGACGCCGGGCTCTCTGTCGGAGCCGCTTTCCTCGTCGAACATTCGGTCCTCGGCCGCCCGCGCGATTTCGTCATGGAGCACGCATCCTGGGGCCCGGGTTACTCGAACTCGGAAATTGCGAAAGCCGTCCAGTCACACTTTCCGTATCACGATGGCGTGCAGATCGAGGAAATGGCGGAAGACGCGCTCGTCCAGGCCGCGGCGCGCGAAATTGCGGATGGCAAGGTGCTTGGATGGTATCAAGGCCGCGCGGAATGGGGCCCGCGCGCGCTTGGCAATCGGAGCATCGTTGCCGATCCGCGACGCCCGGAAATGAAGGACATCCTGAACGAGCGCATCAAGCACCGCGAAATGTTCCGTCCTTTCGCGCCGTCGATCCTCGAGGAAGCGACCGCCGAATATTTTGAGCGCACGCATCCTTCGCCTTTTATGACGTTTGCTTATCCCGTGCGGGCAGAGAAGCGATCCGTCATTCCGGCGCCAACCCATGTTGACGGCACCGCGCGGCTTCAGACCGTCAGCCAACGCACCAACCCGAAATATTGGAAACTCATTCGCGCGTTCGGCGACCTCACTGGCGTGCCCGTCGTTGTCAACACATCGTTCAACGATAATGAGCCGATCGTCTGCAAGCCCGAAGAAGCGCTCGAATGCTTTTCTCGAACGCGCATGGACTCGCTGGTGATGGGCAGTTTGATTTTGCAGAGGAAAACTTTCGCAGACGCAAATGAAGGGCCGGCGCAATTCTCGACGCGACAATCGCCATGATCGCTGCCCGAACCACACGCTGAAGAGTTCTCCGTGCGCATTCTCATTCTCAACGAGTATTACCCACCGGACACTTCCGCGACGGCGAAGATGGCAAGCATCGTCGCCGAGGCCCTCGCAGAATCTCACGACGTCACCGTAATTGCGGGCCGGCCTTCGTACGATCCGGACGAAACGTATCCGTGGCGATTGCTTCAAACGCATGTTCGTAACGGCGTGACAGTCGAGCGCGTCGGCTCGACCGCATACTCGCGTCGCCAAATGCGCGGGCGCGTGTCGAATTATTTGAGCTATCTGGGCCTCGCCGTTCCGCGTGCGCTGGTGAAACGTGCCGACGTCATTCTTGCGATGACGGATCCGCCGGTCGCGGGAATCGCGGGTGCCATTGTCGCGCGATTGAAACGTCGCGCGTTCGTCTACAACATCCGTGATCTGTATCCCGATATGGCCGTTGGCGGGGACATTATTCCCGCGAACACTTGGGCCAGGCGCTGGGAGAATTTGCATCGCCGCGCATTGCGGCATGCCAGTTGCGTGATCGTTCTCGGCGACGACATGCGGGAGCGAATTTTGAAGAAAGGAGTCGCGCCCGACCGCGTGAAGGTCGTCCGTGATGGCACGCAATTGCCGGATTCGCTCGCCTCGCAGACGGATCCTGTCGCGCAGGAAGTTCGCAGCGGCTTTCCTTTCGTCGCAATTCACGCGGGGAATCTTGGCTTCTACGGCGCGTGGGACACACTTCTTCAGTCGATGAAATTACTTGAAGGAGAAGATGTTGGCCTCGTTTTCGTGGGCGAAGGCGCGAACCGCGAACGGTTGCAGCAATCCGCGCGCGATTCGAGGAATGTCCGATTCCTGCCTTTTCGTCCCGCGGCGGAAGTTCCGTTCGTGATGGCGGCAGGAGACGTTCACAT
>Ga0187769_10002693_pt1 | contig 10465 bp, 8 predicted proteins | sample 0116_SJ02_MP02_1_FD_133140 | JGI IMG/M metagenome (GOLD analysis project Ga0187769, IMG submission 133140) | Tropical peat soil microbial communities from peatlands in Department of Meta, Colombia - 0116_SJ02_MP02_10_MG | ecosystem: Environmental > Terrestrial > Soil > Wetlands > Peat | place... | reverse complement strand
CATACCTGTTCATGTATGCGGTTCTGTCCGGCTTCGCTCTCGTATTCCTCTACGGGTTTTACAGACGGATCCGGGTTTACGTTAAGGGTTCATCGCCTCCTGCCTTGGGCCACGTCCGCCAGAGGATCGTAAGGACCGTCAAGAATGTCTTCGCCCAAAGGAAGGTTGCGAAGAAAGCGTATCCGGCCGTAATGCACCTTCTCATTTACAGCGGAATAATCGTCCTATTCATAGGAACCACGCTCGTGATGATCGACAGCGATATCTGGGTGCCTCTCTTCCACCGGCAAATCCTCGTCGGATACTTCTACCTAACGTTCGAAACAATCCTGGACGCCTTTGGGCTTGTTGCAATCGCAGGGCTTGCGATTGCAATGTTCAGACGGTCCTTCTCCAAACCTTTGAATCTGCCCACATCGCGAGACGATTTTTTCATTTTCTCTATTCTCATGGTCATATTGTTGACCGGATACTTGATGGAAGGAATCCGGCTAGCGATCGACAAACCGCCGTGGGCACCTTGGTCGTTTGTGGGCTACCGGGTAGCGCTTCTGCTGGAGGCTGGCGGGTTGGTTGGGTCGCCGTTAATTCGCTTCTATGCTGGCCTGTGGTGGTTTCACGCTATCCTAGCTTTCACGGCCGTAGCTAGCATACCCTACACGAAACTGTTCCATATCTTCACTTCTCCGTTGAACGCGCTCTTTCTACACCTGCGTCCGAAGGGGCGACTCAGCACACCCTTTGACTTGAAGCAGTTGGTCGCTTCCGGCAACTTCGACGTAAGGGTGGGCGCTGCACAGATTACTGATTTCTCATGGCAGCAGAGGCTATCCTTCGACTCTTGCACTCAATGTGGTCGATGCACTAACGCATGTCCGGCAACGGCGGCGGGCACCCTTCTTTCACCGATGCATCTGATGCTCAAACTGAGAGACCAGATGTTAACTCAAAGCCGACTCGACGGTGGAAGCGCGGTGATTGCTGACGTTGTAAATCCTGAGGAGCTTTGGGCTTGCACGACGTGTAGGGCTTGCGTCAATGAATGCCCTGTTCTGATCGATCACGTGGATGCAATAGTCGACATGAGACGGCACTTGGTTGGGGAAGGAAAACTCGATCGAGGCAAGCGAGATTTCTTGACGAATCTGAACAACACCTCGAACCCATACGGACTACCGCCGGCGGACCGAATGAAGTGGGCGGACGGGCTAGGCGTAAACAAGGCCAAGGACCAATCCGAGTTCGAAATCCTATACTGGGTGGGCTGTTCGGGTTCATACGACCCGCGCAATCAAGCAGTATCTCGAGCCATGGTGAAGATTCTGCAAGCCGCGAACGTGCGGTTCGTTGTACTTGGCACCGAAGAGAAATGTAATTGTGAGTCAGCAAGGCGATTGGGTGAAGAGGGGCGCTTTCAACAGAGCGCCCTAGACTTGATAGAGATTTTCAAAAAGTACGGCGTAAAGGAGATCCTAACGCAATGCCCTCACTGTTTCAACACGTTCAAGAACGAGTACCCCGAATTCGGATCAACCGTCAGCGTAATTCACCATTCCCAATTCATAGAACAACTCATCAAGAACGGTAGACTGAAGCTAAAGCCCGGGGCAGGCGGATCGCTCACGTTTCATGACCCTTGCTATCTCGCCCGATATAATGGTGTGCTGGACCCACCAAGGAGTGTGGTGTCATCATTGGGAAGTATGAAGTTGCAAGAGATGCGAAGTTCGCGAGAGAATAGTTTCTGCTGTGGAGCCGGCGGCGCGAACTTCTGGTACAAAGTGGAACAAAAGAAGAAGATAAGCGCGATCCGATTAGACGAAGCCCGAGAGACTCAAGCAGGGGTGATAGCGACGGCTTGCCCATTCTGCACATCAATGCTTGAGGACGCGTCGGTCGCGGCCGGCACGAAAGAATCCGTTAAGATTCTCGACATCGCCGAACTCGTCGCAGCCCAGATCTGACCTTTCGCAACTTATTAATTCCGTTTACAAAGTCAGGCAGACGGTTCGGTAAGCGAGATGGTGAAGATCATAGTCCTTGTGAAGCAAGTGCTGCACACAGCGGACTTGAAAGTGGACCGAAGCACGAAGACGCTCGTAACCCAAGGAGTTCCTCGCGTGATCAGCGAGGCGGACAAGAATGCCATCGAAGAGGCAGTGAGACTCAAAGAGAAACATGGTGGAAAAATCTCAGCCATCGCCCTCGGACCACCCGAGGGAAAGGAAGCCCTGAGAGAAGCCCTGGCGATGGGGGTGGACGAAGCCTACCTGCTCACGGACCCTCTCTTTGAAGGCTCAGACGCCCACGCTACCGCAAACATCCTGGCAGCGGCGATTACAAAAATACTCGAATACGATCTGATCATATGCGGCGCCTATTCAGAGGACCTCTACGCATTCCAGGTCGGTCCACGATTGGCGGAGATATGCAACTTACCCCAACTTACTTACGCGGCAAAGCTAACGTTAGAAGGAGATCGCCTGATCGCAGAGAGAGATCTTGAGAGCGAACGCCAAGTGGTTGAGGCTAAACTCCCATGCTTGGTTACCGTGGTCAGAGAGATCAATGAGCCGCGCCTTCCGACCCTGATGGCGATCATGGCTGCCTCTAAGAAGCCCACGCACACCTGGAATGCGGCGGATTTGAGTCTAGACCCGAACGAAGTCGGATTCAACGGTTCATTGATAGAGGTGCTAAGAAGCACGGTCTCCGCGGGCGAGCGAAAGCGGGTCACGCTTCAAGGCGAACCCAAAGACATTGCACCAAAAATCATCACGACGCTGGTTGAGGAAGGGGTTCTGACCTCGTATTGAGTGCTGCCGATGAACAGAGTGGCGTATGGGTCTTCTCCGAATCCCCACCCCTTATGCTCGAACTGCTGAGCAAAGCGAGGAAGTTCGCTGACGCGCTTGGTACAGAACTCGTTTCAATCACAAAGGACGAAACCGAAGCCCAAGGCCTCATTCAACGCGGAGCCGACAAGGTCCTGGCACTATCCAACACAGAACTAAGTCAGTTTCAGGTGGATACGTACACGGATGCCTTCGAAAGCCTAACAACCGAACGAAAACCGGACATCCTTCTAATAGGAGCGACGCGCAACGGTTTGGAATTCGCACCACGGCTCGCGGAGCGACTCAAAACAGGTTGCGTCACGGAAGCAACCCGCCTCGAACTGGATGCTGACAAGAAATTTCTACTTATGGATAGAGTAACGTGCGGCGGCAACCTGACAGAGACTCACATATCTAAAGCGAAACCGCAAATCGCGACTGTAGCTAAGGGGCTCTCCTCACCACTCCCGGCGGACAACGCGAGAAAGGGAGAAATCATCAAAGTCGAAGCCAAAATCAAGCCTCCGAGCACAAGACTCGTCGAGACGAAACCAAAATCCGCGAAGGGTGCGAAACTAACTGACGCGGCGATTATCGTATCCTTCGGACGCGGCTTGAGAAAGAAGGAAGACATGGTCATGGTTGAACAGCTAGCAAAGGCCTTGGGCGGAGTTGTATCCTGTTCGAGACCGATAGCCGAAGACTTACGTTGGATGCCAGAAGATCAGTACGTTGGGTTATCGGGCCAGAAGGTGAGTCCGAAGCTATACCTAGCACTGGGCATATCGGGGCAGATTCAGCACTTAACCGGGATTAGAAATAGCAGGATAATAGTTGCCGTGAATAATGATCCTAAAGCACCCATTTTCGAGTTCAGCGACTACAACATCGTAGCGGATATCTACCAGATGATTCCCGCGTTGACAGACGGCGTAAGGCAGCTAAGGAAAGCATAGCGAACTTTTAGCCGTCCTTCTCCAAGGAGACAAATCCTTCGGATATCTCTCTAGGAGAGCCCCATTTCACTAATGCCTCACAAGCGATGGAACGGAAAGAATGGATGCGGACAGGAGGGTTATGAATAGTCGGGGGTCGCGGGCGAGCCCCAGTAACGTTCTTCCTTGAAAGTCAATGTCGGAAGCCTTGTTTAGAATTTCGTCAGCTCCTAGGTCGCTGGCGATGTTGAATATTCGGTCGAGATTTCGGTCTGGAAGTCTATAGAGGAGTCGTCTTAGGTAGGACATAGCTCTCAAGTCGAACCCTATGAGGCGGCGCCAAGACCTCTCATACTCTACAAGCCGTTCCGCCGACAAATCCCCACTCCTTATCGCAGCCGCTGCGGTTTCTCCCGCAATCCTCCCACAGGCCAGCCCGAACACGATGCCTCCGCCCGTTGTTGGCTTAACCTGTGATGCTGCGTCACCAACTGCCATGACGTTATCAGCATAGGTACGATTGAGCGCTCCACCGACAGGAATTGGATGGAAAGTTGGTTGTGATACGGGCTTCGCATGCCTCAGCTTAGAAGATACCGTGGGATGTTTACGTATGAAACGCTCAAAGCATTGACGCACATTAGCGCGAGCGCCCGCAGCGATGCCGACCTTAGCGGTGCCGTCCTTTCGTGGGATTATCCATCCGAAGAAACCCGGCGCGAATTTTTGACCAAAGTAAAGCTCAACAAAATCAGAGTCGACATCATCGAGCTTATCCACACTGAATTGTGCGGAGTTGACCAAGATGCCTCTTCCGAATCTTGTAAGCCCGGCATATCTTGAAACCGAGGCACCGGAACCGCTGGCATCGATCAGAATCTTGCAATTCACTTGAGTTTCGCGGTCGTCATGGATCCTAAGTTTGACTCGTTCGTCTTCCGATCGGCTGTATGCTAGTGCTCGAGAGTTGAGGTGTAGTAGGGCGCCTCTTTTTTGGGCTAAAGAGGCTAGGTGCTGATCAAATTCACATCTGTTGAGAACCCATGTTACGGGTTTCGGACGGCGTAGGAGGAGTGATTTTCCGTCTGGTGCTTGTAGGACCGCCCCAAGGATCTCATTTTCGATTATTCGGTTTGGTATCTTAGGGCTAAACTGTTTGAAGGCGAGAATTCCTACATGCCCGGAACAATGGGATGGTATTCCGACCTGGGGGTGCTCTTCGAATATTGAGACCGACAGGCCTTCCTGTGCTAGCGCTAGGCCCGCAGTGGCGCCGCTTACACCGCATCCGACGATGGCAACATCCACTGAGTGGGACTGCAAGTTTTCACGTCGATGGTCGGACGAGCGAGAAGTAGGTTTTGCTATCGTATATGACGTTCTTCGGCGATCTCAACGCGGCGTTTGCCTTTCATCTGTCTTGAAACTCTGACTAGGCCATTGATCTCCAGCTTCAGCAGGATTCGGTTTAGTTCCCGGAAGCTTAGGTCCTCTTTTCCGTTCCGGAGTTCACGTAGTAGTTCGTCGTCGGTCAATGGTCCTTTGCGATCGACAACTTCGAGCACGAATAGTTGCAGGGGGCGCGGCCCCCACACTTTGTCCAACGCTCTTTTTCCCCGTGAGTGTGAATTGTTTAGGCTACTGGCGTCGGTGCGGAGGCTCGCTCTCGTCTTAAGCGCTTTGCGAATTTCTGGTACCAGGCGTCGTCTTCAACTGTAATGCTTGGTCCTACTCTGTCGAAGGCTACGTCAAAGTCGCGGCGCGAGACTTCGGTTGAGTCGATATCCTGTCTTAGAGCAGTCATAGCGGCTTCGCGGCATATTGCCTCGATATCGGCGCCCGAATACCCTTGACCTTTCCTGGCGAGGTCTTCGATGTCTACGTCTCTGGACAGCGGCATATCGCGTGAGTGAATCTTGAAGATCTCTTTTAGGGAGTCAATGTCTGGTGCGGGAACGTAGATGAGTCTGTCGAACCTGCCTGGTCTCAGAACGGCCGGGTCGAGTATGTCAGGCCTATTCGTGGCCGCTATCACTAAGACATTTTGTAGACTTTCGATTCCATCGATCTCAGTCAGTAGCTGGCTGATTACTCGTTCGCTGGCTCCGGCGTCGGAGTATCCTAGACCTCGTTTCGGTACGATTGCGTCAAGTTCATCAAAGAATATTATTGCTGGAGCAGCGGTACGACCTTTCCTGAAGACTTCTCGTATGGCTTTCTCGGATTCTCCGACCCATTTGGAAAATACTTCCGGTCCTTTTATGGAGATGAAGTTGGCTTCGCTTTCTGTTGCGACGGCGCGTGCTAGGAGGGTCTTTCCGCAGCCTGGGGGTCCGTATAGCAGTATGCCTCTCGGTGGCTTGATGCCCATCTTCTTGAAGACCTCTGGTTTCTTTAAGGGCCATTCGACAGATTCCATGAGCTCTTGCTTTACCTGTTTTAGCCCGCCGACTTCATTCCAGTGAACTTGCGGAACCTCTACGTAGACTTCACGCATGGCTGTTGGTGTGATTTCGCGGTATGCAGACATGAAGTCGTCCATCCTGACGACCATTTTCTCGAGGGTCTCGGGTGGAATTCTTTCCTCCTCGAGGTTGATTTCCGGTATGTATCGTCTAAGTGCTTTCATGGCGGCTTCTCTGCATAGGGAGGCGATGTCTGCGCCCGTGTATCCGTGGGTGAAATCAGATAGGCGTTTCAGGTCGATATCTTCGGCTAACGGCATGTTCCTCGTGTGAATTTGGAGAACCTCGTATCTCCCTGCCTTGTCCGGGACCCCTATTTCCACCTCCCGGTCGAATCTCCCCGGCCTACGAAGCGCCGGGTCTATTGCGTTCGGTCGGTTCGTCGCTCCAATCACTATGATATTTCCGCGTGACCCCATTCCGTCCATGAGAGAGAGGAGTTGTGCAACGACACGGCGTTCCACTTCGCCTGTTACCTCCTCACGTTTCGGAGCAATTGCATCCATTTCGTCGATGAATATTATGCTGGGCGAAGTTTCTTGGGCCTTTTGGAAGATCTCGCGCAGCCTCGCCTCAGATTCTCCGTAGAATTTCGACATGATCTCCGGACCGGAAATCACATAGAAATTTGCGTCCGACTCGTTCGCGACGGCTTTTGCAAGTAGGGTCTTTCCGCATCCAGGCGGTCCGTACAGGAAGACGCCTCGTGGCGGTTCGATGCCTAGTCGTTGGAAGAGCTCCGGATGCCGTAAGGGTAGTTCTACCATCTCGCGTATTCGCTGGATTTCCTCGTGAAGGCCTCCAATATCCTCGTACGTTACGATTGGTATGCCTTTCTTCTCTGGTGTCGGTTCGCTAAGCACTTGCACATGTGCTGTCTCGGTTATCTTAACGGGTCCATGCGGTCTTGTGCGCGTGACGATGAGTGGGACGGCGCTTCCAAAGATTGAGAGTAGCGTCATGTCGCCTTCGATGAATGGCATGTCCATGAATCGGCGCTTGACAAAGCTCACGAACTCTTCATCAACACTAAGGCGCACATCGGTGGGTGCGAAAACTATTGCTTGTGCGTCCTTCACGTCGGCCTTTCTCACGCTGACATACTCATTGAGGGCAACGCCTGCGTTTCTGCGGATTAGGCCGTCCATTCGAATTATTTCTTGACCTTGATCTTCAGCGTAGGCCGGCCAAGCCACGGCAACGGTCATTTTCTTACCGTGTATCTCGACAAAGTCGCCTGCCGTTATGCCTAGCTTCTGCATCGTGTCGTTGTCTATGCGAACTTTTCCGTGTCCAACGTCGCGCTGTCTCGCGTCGGCAACACGAAGGGAGGACTCTCGGCTACTCATGGGCAATCACTTTGGAAAGGAAACGTACTCCAATGGTTGCTGTCCGTAAAAGTTACTATTAAAGTTCCGTTCGATTCTCGTTCGGTTAGGTTGCATTTGTGTGAATCCGTCAGTCCCATGACTCCTGCATTCCATCCTATGGGTGGCGTCCCGTTTGTTACGTAAGGTAACAAAGGAACATATAAGCGTTACCGGAAGTAACTAAACCCGGCCAACCCGCATGACTTCAATCTGGCTCACTTGGTCGATGGAACGAATTGAGTCTTCCACTTGGTCCATCTGGCCAGCTGCATCTTCAGGCATAACGACGTAAGCTATTATGGCCACGAGCCCGAAAGCGACTGGTTCCTCCTCGAACTTCTGAACCGTCGAACCAGAAGGTAGGGACGATTGGATCTTCGTCTTCAGCGTGCTTAGGTTGATGTTCGCGTCGTTCGGGAATATCTTGATTGCTGCAAGCACTCGCGCCAAAGTCTATCCGCCAAACCCCTAGGCTCTCAGGGCCCCGTAAAACCGCACTTTACACATCTGTAAGGTCGCCCGAACATCCTGCACTTTTCGTCTCGCCAGATTGTCACTTCGCCGCAATTTGGGCACGGAAACTTAACCGCGCCTTCACCGGGGAGGATTGTGCGCGAACACCATGTGCAGGTGGGCATACGAATAACCTTCTCGGATACTGCAGCTGCGCTCAAATTCTGCTCCTCGGTAGAACCCAGACGCACGCCACTGCCAGTTATAAATTGATTGCTGAGCCCCGTGCATTAGACGCGCCAGTCAATCGCGACCGACAAATTCAAACAGCGCTTCACTATTCAGTTGGGGAGTCCTATTATCGCCCGATGGGTGAAGTGTGGAGTGGAATGGAAAATTGGTCAAAATAGATTCAGTCTGTGACTTGGACAGGTTCAGACGCTTTATGATCATGAGCACTTGCCAATCCTACATCCCTATCGAGCTGGATAATGATGAGACAATATACCCCGAACGTTCCTCAGAAAGTGGTACCATGTATGTCGAGGCTGAGGACAAGGAGACTGTGCACCAAATCCGCGAAATCAGGTTCACGAGAGTCTCAAACGTACTTGGGATAATATACAACTCAAAGAGCGGACGGACTCAACTGAAATGGCGACACCTGAAAGGTAGGGTCGGACGGCTTAGCGGGGAAGCCAGCCCCAATACGCTAGTCAATCTGTTCGCCTCTGAGGCTCTTCCAGAGTCATACGCCATCGCCGATCGAGACGCTGAAACTGAAGTGGAGCGGACCGTAGAGCAGGCCCCTTCTACGATTCACGAAGCTTTCGCTGACACGTGACAGGTTACCGTGCCACTGTGCTTCGCCTTCTGGCAAGCGTCCAGAGTTTGCCTCGTGATAGTCTAAACGTCTAATCTAGAACTGATCCTCCTGAACGCTATTCGGTACTTCGAGATGCGACTTGAATCGGAGATCCGAAGACCCTACATCACGGAGAAACGCTACGTTCACGGTAAGTGGAGAATCGTAAAGATATACTTCAAGGGGCAGCTCAAAGAGATAATCGTTAATCATCTAGAACAACAATCCGCAGATTGACGCACTCTGGACAAGTTTTGTAAGGACCATCGTACGTTCAACGCTCGGAGTGTCGGACAGCTTGGGTGTTGACCTAGCAGATGTCATCCCGGAAGAAGTGGTCAACCTCGACAGCCTATCCGGCAAAACTCTCGCCGTCGATGCTTACAATGCGTTGTATCAATTCCTTGCGATCATCCGGCAACCCGACGGAACACCGCTCAAAGACCGACAAGGTCGGGTAACAAGTCACCTGAGCGGTCTACTATACAGAACGGCGAACTTGGCTGAAAAAGGGATTAGGCTCGCCTTTGTGTTCGACGGAAAACCTCCCGAAATGAAAGCCTCCGAGATCCAGAGACGACGAAGAATCAAGGAAGAAGCGAAAGTCCACTACGAGGTAGCCTTGAAGGAGGGCAAGCTCGAGGAAGCACGGACGTATGCCCAGGCCACGTCATCGCTAAGAGATGTGATGGTTGAAGATGCAAAGAGTCTTCTTGACGCACTCGGCGTGGCTTGGATCCAGGCTCCGTCGGAAGGCGAAGCCCAGGCTGCCTTCGTCGCGGCTCGAGGAGACGTATGGGGTGTTGCTTCTCAAGACCACGACTCATTACTTTTCGGAGCCCCACGAATGGTCAAGAATTTGGCAATCACGGGACGGAGGAAACTGCCGCGAAGAGACGCGTACGTAGAAGTTGAACCAAGGCTGATCGAACTACCAAAGGTGTTAGCCGACTTGTCGCTCACGAGGGAACAACTGATCGATGTTGGTATATTGATTGGAACCGACTTTAATCCAGATGGCGTAAAGGGAATCGGACCCAAGACTGCTGTGAAGCTTATTCGCGAGAACGGAAGCTTAGACGCATTGCAAACAAAGGGCCCCTCGATGGAAGGCCTGCCCGATATAAACCGCGTTCGAGAAATCTTCCTCAAACCGGACGTTACGAGTAGTTATTCTCTCAAGTGGTCTCCGCCAAATGTAGAGAAAGTCGTGGAGTTTCTATGCGGAGAACATGACTTCTCTCCGGAGCGGGTCCGTAAGGCCGTATCTAGGATGGACCCGAAGCCGAAGACGAAGAGTACACTCGAATCGTACTTCTAATGAGCAATCGCTTATCGATAAGGGTCAACGTCACGGTGACCCGACAGGTATCTAGCTCTCCCAACCGCGTTTGCCGCGCATCGGTACGAAGGCTACTCCGCCAAGATTCTCGTTAGAAAGACTCCCGTCCCTCTTCCTTTTTACCCGTATCAATTCTTGATAGAACCGTGCGCCGCCGACCGGAATGAGTAGCACACCCTCCTCTTTCAATTGCCCTGT
>Ga0187769_10002692_pt1 | contig 10468 bp, 10 predicted proteins | sample 0116_SJ02_MP02_1_FD_133140 | JGI IMG/M metagenome (GOLD analysis project Ga0187769, IMG submission 133140) | Tropical peat soil microbial communities from peatlands in Department of Meta, Colombia - 0116_SJ02_MP02_10_MG | ecosystem: Environmental > Terrestrial > Soil > Wetlands > Peat | place... | reverse complement strand
TCGACAAAGCCAAGCCCGGCGACTCCGTATCAATCAAAGTGTTGCGCGCCGGCGCGACGCAGACGCTGACGGCGAAACTTCCCGACCATCCAAGCTCCACCGATTCAATCGTCGGCTATCCCGGCATGCCTGCAGTTACGGATGAAATCGCCATTGGTTTCCCGGCTGAGCGGGCGGGCATGCGGCCCGACGACACGATCGTCGCAATCAACGGGCATCCGGTCGCGAGCTGGATGCAGCTTCTCGACCAGGTGCGCAATTCGGACGGACGCACGATTCATTTCGTGGTGCGCCGTGATGGCGTCGACATTCCGATGGACATCACGCCGGTCCACATGATGGACCCGAGCGGCGAGATGGCCTGGCAGGTCGGGATCACGGAGAAGAGCCGGGAGGTGTACCAGCGCCAGGGATTCGCGCAATCAATTGAGGATGCGGGCGCGGCGACGCTTTCGGGCGCGAAGCAGATTGGGCAGGTTCTGGGCGGGCTGTTCAATGGGAAGGTATCGGTGCGCGATCTGCAGACTGTCGTCGGGATTGCTCGCGCGGCCGGACGGGCTGCGAAGCGCGGGCCGATGAGGCTGCTGGAACTCACTGCGGTGTTGAGCTTGAATCTTGGCTTGCTGAATCTTTTGCCGATTCCGATTCTCGACGGCGGGCATGTGCTCATGCTCGCGATCGAAGGAACACTTCGCCGCGATTTGAGCGTAGCGTTCAAGGAGCGCTTCGTTCAGGTGGGGCTCGTGTTCCTGCTGTGTTTCTTTGCCTTCGTGATGTACAACGACATCCTCAGGGTGATCCAGGCCCGCTAGCAACCCCTCCGGCAGACGAATATTGGCGTTCTGGTATAATGCCCGTGTATGTCCGCCACTCCTGCACACCGAGTTTCGACCGGCGAACGAATCAACGACCAAGAGCCGGCCGGTCACCTACAGCGTGAACTGAGGGCGCGCCGGATTCGCCTGACGCGCCAGCGCCGCGTCGTGGTTCAGGTGATCGAATCTGCACCGCGTCACCTCGACGCGAACGAAATCCTGGAACTTTCGCGGCAGATCGACTCGGATATAACGCAGGTTACCGTTTATCGCACGTTGGAGCTGCTGAAGCGCCATGGGTTGATCGACGAACTCGATTTGTTGCACCTGCGCGGACATCGCCATTTCTACGAGAGCCACGGCCCGCGCGATCACATCCACGTCGCCTGCGTGAACTGCGGCAAGGTGCGCGAAGTCGAAAGCCCGCTGTACGAGGAACTCAAGCAGCAGATTTCACGCGATTGCGGGATCGAGATCACCGTTGCGCGCACCGAAATCGGCGGCCTGTGCGAGGCGTGCCGCGCGAAAGTGCGAGGGTGAGCGCCGTATCTCCCTGAAGTGAATCTTGCTAGCTGTAGACCTTCCGGCGATTCCGCTCGACTACGCGATTGTTTTTGACCTTGAGGCGCGGAAGTACTCCTTCGCGTGGTCGATGTCGCGGAGCACTTGATCGCGCAGCTCGGTGGGGCTAGAGAATTTGCGCTCGTCACGCAGACGAGCCCAGAATCGGATCTCCAGGTTGCCGCTCGTGAGCGTGTCGTTGAAATCGAGGAGATGCGATTCAATCGTCGTGCGCGAGCCGTCGAAAGTGGGGCGCACGCCAACATTGGTGGCAGCTCGATAGACATTCCCTCCGATCACCGCTTCGGTGGCATAGACACCGTTCTTGGGCAATAACTCCTGTTTGGTCGCAAGATTCAGCGTCGGCACTACGAGTTTGCTTCCCTGGCCTGTGCCCGTTTGAATTTTTCCTGCGAGAGCGAAGGGCCGGCCCAACATACGCCTGGCATCGTCAACTTTGCCGTCACGCAGCGCTCCTCGAATCGCGCTGCTGGAGACAACGACGCCGTCCGCGGTGACCGGCGGGACGATTTCGACTTCAAATCCCAAGCGGCGACCCAGATCGGCAAGCATCTGCGCGTCTCCGGCTTGCTTGTGACCGAAGCGGAAATTTCCGCCAATCAGCACAGCTTTCGCACGCATCGCATCGACCAGGAACCGCTGGACAAAGTCCTCAGGAGTGAGCTTCGCCAGCTCCGCATCGAATCGAGCCACAAACGCTGCATAGATTCCAATCGAGTCGATTGCGGCGAGCCTCTGATCGAGCATCTCGATCAGTGCGGGGGCGGCCTCGGGGCGAAGGACACGCGCGGGATGGGGATAAAACGTGAGCACGGCGCTGGTCAGGTTCGCCGCGCGGGCGCGTTCCAGCACGTTGCGAAGAATCTTCTGGTGGCCGAGATGCACGCCGTCGAAGTTTCCAATGGTCACCGCTGCGCTGTTCCGGTTCTCACCGAAGCGCGCGACCCACTCCCCGGCTGAATGCACGATTGCAATCGCCATCAGAGGGTCACCTCGAATGCGAGGCCATCGTAGGCGAGACGGACATTAGCAGGCAGCTTGGCGTTGGTCTGCGCGTGGCCGAGGTCGTGGCAGATGTGCGTGAACCACGCGCGCTTGGGCTTGAGCTCTTCGACCAGCGCGAGCGATTGCTCGACGTTGGAATGCGTTGGATGCGGGACGTAGCGGAGCGCGTCGAGGACGAAATCATCGAGGCCTCGCAGGAGCGCCTTTGAGCTTTCCGGAACACTGCTGAAGTCGGTCAAGTACGCGGCGCGGCCGAGACGAAATCCGAGGACAGGCTGGGCCCCATGCATCGCCGGTATTGGCGTGATTTTCATGCCAAACAGTTCAAACGGTCCGTCGATTTCGTGCAGCTCGATCAGCGGCAGCGTGCTGCCCGGCTGCCCCTCCTCGAAAATGTAGGAGAATTGGCGCCGCAGGATCGCGAGCGTGTCGCTGGCGCCATAGATCGGCACGACAGATTTTTGCTTGAGGTTATAGGGCCGGATGTCGTCGAGGCCCATCACATGGTCAGCGTGACCGTGAGTATATAGAACGGCGTCGAGGCGATCGAGACGCGCTCGCATCGCCTGGAAACGGAAATCCGGCGTCGTATCAATGACGACGTTATGCCCGCCATAGGAGAGCAAAACGGACGGACGAGTGCGCTGGTCGTGTGGGTCCGTCGATTCGCAGACCGCGCAGTGGCACCCCAGAGTGGGAACTCCCATCGATGTGCCGGAGCCGAGGACCGTTAGTTGAAGGGAAGGCATGAGTCGGGGAGCCAGTACTGCGCGATTCACGAACTGAAGTGAGATCCCTCGGTCGCGTTGCTCCCTCGGGATGACGATCCTGGTCGGATCGTCATTTTTTTTGCGCTGCCTTTTTCGCCATAGCGTCGGCGGCGGCTCTCGACACTTCCATGTACGTCAGCTTGAGACTGCCGAGCACTTCGACGAGCAAGTCGTCGTCGGCCTTCGCGAGGTTGCCGCGGGTCTTCTCACGAAGCTCGTCGAGCATGTCGATCATGTCACGAGCGCCTTCGAGATCAAGGAAGGCCTGGCCGGTCCGCGGGTCCGCCATGCCCCCCATCATCGCCGCGGCGTTGCGAGTGAGAAAATCTACGAGCATTTGGAAATTCCGCGAGGGCGCGATCGATTCTTCCGATGGTTCAGGAATCGGTGACTTTTCAGCCGCTGGTGTGCTCGCAGAGGGCTTCTCGGGGGGCCGACCCTTCGTTTGCGCGGACGGCTGAGCTTTTCGGGCAGACTCTTCTTCGCGCCTCTCCTGCTCGATAGCATCCTTTCGGAGCTCGCCCTCTTCGGTGAAAAGCCGCCGGTCGACTACCTTGAAGCCTTCGTCATGTCTGGGATCGGCCACGCTGCGTATCCTTGTCTTTCAGATGGCCGCGCAAGCGGCCGGCTGGAATTCACACTTCAGTGCTGACGCAAAAGTTTAGCATCCGCGCCGATTCGCGACAAGGCGAGGGGCCGTCCGAGGCGTCGCGCGTCAAATTATTTTTTCTTGCGCGGTGCCTGGCAGACGAAATTGGCGGCGTCCTTCGGATCGCCCGTTCCCTCGTAGTGGGCGACTTGCGGATATGGGCACAAGGGATGGGTCATGGCGATGCCTTTTGCTGGATTTCCGTCGACAAATCCTGCTGCGATGATTTTATCCGGCGCTACGCCCTGCTCGACCCACCGGTCGAGCGCCAGCACGACGTCGTGATCCGGATCAGCTTGTGCGGAGAGGCCGTTGCCGAAGAATGTCGCGCCCGGACCGCCCGCGCAGTGTGACATCGAAGGCACCATGAACAAGCGGTAGAAGGTGTCCGTTTTGCCCATCGCCTTCTGCACATTGTCAAAGTAATCGACGCTGCCCTGCGGCGGAATCGCGGCGTCGCCCCAGCCGTGATATTGGATGAGCTTTCCTCCGCGAGCCTTAAATGCCTTCAGGTTCGGGTCGTCTGAATTCAAAATCGCACCGAACTTGTCGTCCGTCAGCTTCACGTCGCTATCGAAATTGAGCGTGTGCAGGTCCCATTTCGGATTTTCGAACACGAAAGCGGCGAAAAAGAAACTCCCAAACAGCTTCGCGATCCCGAGTTGGGGCGCGCTCTGCCCCGTGATCCAGACTGGCCAGTTTGCCGGGACAGCCTCGACACCCGGCGAAAGTCCCGGCTCGAGGATCTTTCCCGTGCGAGGATTCCTCACGCCGCCGTAGATTTTCCTCGCTGCTTCCACTTGTGGAGCAGTCAAGCAGTCCGAGGCATCGTCGCCCTTACACTGAACCGTGGCGGGATCAAAGTGGCAGATTTGAGGATTCTCGATCAAGCCGTCTCTCACGCCGTCCAGCGTGTCGCAAGCAGCGATGGCTGCGTTTTGCAAAACCGGGAGCTTTTTCGGCGGGATGTAGCTCTCAGGAGTTTCGAGCAGAGCGCGCGCTTCCCAAACTCCCATGAACTGAAGGTGGTTCCAGTGAATCGCTGGCGCACCCGCGACGATCCCGTGAAAATCGTCAGGATAACGTTGCGCCTCGGTCATCCCTTCGCGGCCGCCTTCCGAGCAGCCGACGAAATAAGAGCGAGCGGCGTCCTTGCCGTAGAACGCGTGCAGAATTGCCTTCGCCTGAACCGACGTTTCGTGGACTGCGCGATAGCCGAAGTCGACCACTTTCTCTGGATGGCCGATCGCCCAAGACTGATCGGGGCCGTTGGTGTGTCCGTCATCGGTGGCAGCCGTCGCATAGCCGCGCAGGAGAGGCTCGGCCATTCCAGAAAGCGGGATCGTCCCCGCGAAGCCTCCGTTGCCCACCTGTTCGAATTTGCCATTCCATCCGGAAAGCGGCAGCCAGACTTCGAATCGAATTTCGGAGTCGCTGGTCGGTTTCGCGGTTCCGGCCACGCGGCAAAAGGCGGGTAGGTCCCTGGCCGGCGCCGGCTGACCCGGCGCTGCCGGCGGTTTGTAGCCGCCCGCAGCGACTGAGGTCGCTGAAGTGATCGTCGCGTTCGTCAATTTGAGACTAGCGAGGCTTTCGCACGCCGCCTGCGCGTGCGTGACAGCAGGGAAGAGAATGGTGGCGACCAAAAGCGCGAAACACGATACCACCACAGCGCGACGAATCACGGATTCCTCCTGTTCAAACGATTCCACGAGCCACGAAAATCCCCCCGCAGCGCGCCGAGTATGAACCGAGGCGCGGACGAACGTCAACCGCTCGGAGAACGTGGTACCGGCGCGGAAGCGGGGCAGTCTTCGCTTGTGAGGGCGCGGTGGTCACTGTAAATTGGCGTGTTGTTTCGGAGCGGAGCAATTGGCTCAGCGAAATAAGAAGTCCACGAAGAAAAGCAAATCTGCCCGCGCGCAAACACAAAGGCCGCGGATTACTGTCACGGCGCGCGACCGGGCTGCTGGCGAGTGGTTCGCGAAATTGGTGGCGTTGCAGGAACGGCTGCGAGGGCCGAATGGGTGCCCGTGGGACCGCGAGCAGACGCACGAATCGCTGCGCAAGTACTTGGTCGAAGAAGCGTACGAAGTGCTCGATGCGATGGAGTCGGGCGATGCGGAGAAGTTTGCATCTGAGCTTGGCGATCTGCTGCTGCAAGTGATTTTCCACTCCATTTTGGCGGAGGAGACGCAGCGATTCACGATTTCGGACGTGATTGAATCGGTCTACACGAAGATGATTCGCCGGCATCCGCACGTGTTCGGCGAGGTGGCGGCAGAGACGTCTGCGGCGGTGCTGAAGAATTGGGAGGAGATCAAGAAGCAGGAGCGCGCCCACGAGGGCGCGGAAGAGTCGGTTCTTGCCACGATTCCGCGATCTCTGCCGGCGGTGCTTGAGGCGTATCAGCTTACGCGGAAGGCATCGCACGTGGGTTTCGACTGGGAGAGCTTTTCGGGCGTTCTCGACAAGTTGGATGAGGAAAAGCGAGAGCTGGCTTCATTGCTGCCGGAAGAACTGGCCGCAAGGGGAGCGTCGCCTGCTCCGGCGAACTCCGAGACGGCGGTTCGGATCGAAGAGGAGATTGGCGACCTGCTGTTTGTGTGCGTGAATATCGCCCGATTCCTTGGCGTGGACCCTGAAGTCTCGCTCAAGAAAGCGAATGCGAAGTTCAAGACGCGATTTCAGTGGATGGAGGCGGCTGCCGCTCGCAAGGGCGAGACCTTTGCGGATTTGGCACGCGAGCACAAAGAGGAACTCTGGGAACAGTCGAAGGTTCAGAAATTGCTATCGCGGGAGCCGGATTTCACAAGAAAACGACGCCATAAGACTCAGTTATATTTTTCACAAGAAGTCTAAATTGGACTTATGCGCTTCGCCTGGGCCTAATTGTGCCGGGGTGCAGCGATGGCAGAAGCGCCGGACGTCAATCTGTGGTCGACCGAGGCACATGCGCTCGACTACCTGTGTCGCGCCGACACGATCCCGCACCGCGTCGAGGGCGAAGCTGCGCTGCTGGAGCTGCTGCCAGTTGGCGCGCCGCGGATCCTGGACCTGGGGACCGGCGCGGGCCGTCTGGTCGCGCTGGTGAAGCGAGTGCGCCCGGCTGCGCAGTTTGTGGCGCTCGACTTCTCGGCAACGATGCTGGAGGCCGCGCGCGCGGCGTTCGCCGGGGATGGGAATGTGTCGATCGTCCGGCACGATTTCGATGAAAGGCTGTCGCCGATGGGAACGTTCGACGCAGTGATTTCGAGTTTCGCGATTCATCATCTGGTTCACGAGCGGAAGCGGACACTCTACGCGGAGATTTTCGAAATCATCAAACCGGGCGGAGTTTTCTGCAATCTCGAGCATGTTGCGTCGCCGACAGCGCGCGTTCACGAAACATTTCTCGAAGCGATCGGCTGGCCGGATGAAGACCCGTCGAACAAGCTGCTCGACCTGGAAACCCAGTTGCGCTGGCTGCGCGAAATCGGCTTTGTGGACGTGGACTGCTACTGGAAGTGGCGCGAACTGGCGCTATTCGCCGGAACGAAGCCCGTTTAACCCAGGTCGGGTGCGTGCGGCGATCGAATTTCTCTTCTTTCGTTTCGAGTAAGTCCCGCCGCGAGTTTCCCGTATACTTTTGTCGCGAGAACAAGGCCTTAGCCTCTGATGGACCAAGTCGAAATCCGCCACTGTGCGACGATCCCCGAGTACGAGGAATGTGTCCGCGTCGAACATGCGACATGGGGAGAAGAAATCGCGGTTCCGTCGGCGATTTTCGTGGTGGCGCACCACACCGCCGGGCAGGTGATCGGAGCATTCGATCAGGGGACGATGATCGGATTCACGTTGGCGGTCGCGGGCGTGAGAGGCGGAAAACCGTTCTTGCACTCGCATATGACCGCCGTGGTTCCCGAGTTTCGCGATCGCGGCGTCGGCCGGAGGCTGAAGCTATTTCAGCGCCAAGATGCGCTCCGACGGGGCATTGATCTGATTGAGTGGACGTTCGATCCGCTCGAGTTCCGCAACGCGCACTTCAACTTTGTGAGGCTCGGCACGATCGCGAGGCGATACATTCCCAACTGTTATGGCATCACGGCCAGCCCGCTTCACGCCGGCTTGCCGACCGACCGATTGGTCGCAGAGTGGTGGATCGATTCGGCACGCGTGAAGTCGATTCTCGCGGATGACCTGAAGGCGTCGGCGGCATCTGCGGTGCGAATTCCGTTGCCCGCGAACATTCATGAGGTGCGAACGAATGATCCTGAAGCGGCTCTGCGTATTCAAAGTGAGGCCCGAGAACAATTCACAAAACTGTTCGCCGAAGGTTACGTCGTGACTGCGGTGGAGCTGTCCGACGTGACGCTGGACTACGTACTCGAGCCCAAGGACGCGATTGCGGGACTGCACCTACCCGAAATCAAGGAAGGTCAATAAGTCGAAATGCGTCTGCGAAGAATCACGCTCCGCGAAATTCACTTGAAGCTGCTTTCGCCTTTTCAGACGAGCTTCGGCACGTCGGATTTGCGGCGCATTCTGTTGGTTGAAGCCGAGGGCGACGGCGTAACCGGCTGGGGTGAATCGACCGCGGGCGAAAATCCGTTCTACTCGTACGAGACCGTTGAGACGGCGTGGTTAATCCTGCGCGATTATCTTTGGCCCATCGTTCGTGGCAAAGAGATCGCAGCAGCGGCCGTGTGGGACATGTTCGCGGGCGTGCGCGGCCACAACATGGCGAAGGCCGCGCTCGAGACCGCAATTTGGGATGCCGAGGCGAAGCAGAAGAATCTCGCCCTGGCAAAGCTGCTCGGCGGATCGCGCGAGGAGATTCCCTGCGGCGTGTCGATCGGCATTCAGTCGACGACGGCGAGCCTGATCGCGAAAGTTGAAGACTCGCTGGCCGCGGGATACCAGCGGATCAAGATCAAAATCAAGCCGGGCGCCGATCTCGAACTGGTTCGCGCGCTGCGCGAACAATTTCCGCGCGTGCGTCTGATGGCGGATGCCAACTCCGCCTATAGCCTCGATGACGCACCGATGCTGAAGCAGCTCGACGCGTTTCACCTGATGATGATCGAGCAGCCTCTCGGCTGGGACGACATTTATTCGCACGCGAAATTGCAGCGGCAGTTGGAAACTCCGATTTGCCTCGACGAGTGCATTCACGAACTTGAGCATGCCCGCGCGGCAATCGAAACAGGTGCGTGCCGCATCATCAACATCAAGCTCGGGCGCGTCGGTGGCCACACAGCAGCACGGCGAATGCACGACTTGTGCCAGCAGAACTCGATTCCTGTGTGGTGCGGCGGAATGCTCGAATCCGGAATCGGGCGCGCGCACAATATCGCGATGTCGTCCCTCGCGAATTTTTCCTTGCCGGGTGACGTATCTGCGAGCCGCCGATATTGGGCGGAAGACATCATCGAGCCGGAAGTGGAAGTATCAAAGCAGGGCACAATCCGCGTTCCTTCAGCGCCGGGAATCGGCTATGCGCCTCGGATCGACCGGATCGAATCGCTTACGAAGCGCCGTGAGGTCCTCGAATAGACTTTGGCTTCTCCTGCCCGCGATTCCGTGACAGACGCGACGATTTCCACAACAGGCGAGATGCAGCGGCCCAGTTCTGTGGCGCTTGCGCTAGCGCTGGCCACCGTACTCATGCTGTGGTCGGTGAATTATATCGTCGGCAAAATCACGCTCCGGCATATTGATGCGCTGACGCTGGCCCTGCTGCGGGCAGAGCTCGTGGCCGTCATTCTCCTCGCGATTTACTTCGCCCAGCGCCGGCGCACACCTTTGCGTGGACGCGACATCTGGACGTTCGTTTATCTCGGGTTCTTCGGCTACGTGATAAATCAGGGCTGCTTCATTGTCGGCCTCGGGAGCACGACGTCGAATCATTCGGCGGTCCTCATCGCTTCGTCCCCAATCTTGATTTTGTTGCTCGCCAGCGCGATGAGACTTGAGAAGCTGACTGTCGCCAAGATTCTTGGTATGGCGACCTGTTTCGTGGGCGTCGTGCTGCTGGAGACCGAGCACGGATCGCCCGCACATTCGCCGCTGCTGATCGGTGACCTGATCACGCTGGCGGGAGTGTTGGGATTTTCCGCATACGCCGTACTGGGGAAAAAGGTGGCGCGCGCCTACGACACGGTTTCCATGAACGCTTTCAACGCCGCTGCTGCGGGAATCCTGCTGATGCCTCTCGCCGTTCGGCAGGGGATTCGGCTCGACTGGAAGGACGTAGGGTGGGTCGGCTGGGCGGGACTGCTCTACATGGCTGCACTCAGCGCGGTTGCGGGATATTTGCTGTTCTACTGGCTGCTGCAGCACATGGAGGCGTCGCGCGTGGTGGCCATCAATTATTTTCAGCCGGTGGTCGTCGTGCTGCTGTCGATTCCGCTGTTGGGAGAGCGCCCGACGGCGCGGCTGCTCGAAAGTGCTGCGCTTGTGTTGGTCGGCGTGTACCTGGCGGAGCGAGTCCCGGCATAAAACAGAAGGCGGCACCGCTGGGGCGCCGCCTTTTGATGATCGTAGAAAATCTCGACTTGTCCTACTGCTTCGGTGGCGGCGGAAGTGTCATTTCGCCGTCGATCAGGATCGAGAGATCGTCGCCGACCATACCGGGATCGGCACTGACGCCGAAGTCCTGGCGATTAATC
>Ga0187769_10002690_pt1 | contig 10472 bp, 9 predicted proteins | sample 0116_SJ02_MP02_1_FD_133140 | JGI IMG/M metagenome (GOLD analysis project Ga0187769, IMG submission 133140) | Tropical peat soil microbial communities from peatlands in Department of Meta, Colombia - 0116_SJ02_MP02_10_MG | ecosystem: Environmental > Terrestrial > Soil > Wetlands > Peat | place... | reverse complement strand
TGAACGCCGAGGGAGTGCCGTTGGGCACAGCACCGGACCCGGAGGAGTTGAAAACCCCCGCGAAGAACAACACAGCCAGCACCACTCCGATCGCCACGGCGATGACGATGACCACCAGCCCGGTCCTTCGACGAGGCGGAACGACCGGCGGGATTGCCGGCGGCTGAGGGGGAACGGCGGACGGAACGCTGGAAGACGGGGGCGCTGCCGGTGCAGGGGTAACCTGGGGAGGCGGTGGAGTGGTGGAATCCGTGGCCATGGTCTCGACGCGCTCCTGAAGGGCGACGGGTTCGTTAAACTGTCGAAGGCGACCGCCCACGAGGCGGATTCAGGGAACTCCGACCCGCTCGCCGCCAAGCGACGCGAACTCCGAACAAAGGTCAACTACCCCGTCAGGTTCTGGAGCCGCGGTGGTCGGCTTGAAGTGCGAGGGTTGCGGCGCGGATCTTGCGGAAGGGGCGAAGACCTGTTCGGGCTGCGGCCGGCCCGTCTCCTTCGGCCAGCGCGCCGAGGCAGGGACGGTGCACGGGGCGGAGAAGACCGGGGAGGTCGCGGGAAAGGTCGGACGCGGTATCGTCGGCGGCGTGAAGGGATTCGCCTCCGGAGCCAAGAAGGGCTTCAAGGGAGACGAGGAAGAGAAGAAGTCGTAATCGCCCTCAGAGGGCTGTCGGGCCATCGCGATCGCTCGGGCTGCCCGTCGTCTCCTGCTTCGCGTGCGGACCGCGTTCGGTTCAGGGAAAGGGGCTCGAGAGGACCGTGCCGGAGTAGCCGTTGATGCCAATCCCGACGAGTTCCAGACCCGAGAGGCCCTGATGGGCTCCCTCGGCCGCCCCACCCCCGTAGAACACGAGCGAGAACCCGGAGGTGATGCCCCCGGTGAACAATGGAAGGGCCTGCCACGTCGAGTTCGCCACCCAGTAGTTGGCCACCACGCTCCCGGAGGTCGCGTCCATCATCTTGACCGTCCCTCCGGCGCCTGCCATGCTCGCGGGCCATCCGGCAGGGAGTCCCGCCACGTTCTGAAGCCCCAGGGTCAGAATCGAGGTGCGGAGGTCGCTCCCGGCCCACTCGAAGATGACCCGGTAACAGTAGTGCGTGAGGGTCGCGCAACCGGGCGTCGATTCTCCCGAGACGTTCATCGGAGCGCCCCACACGACCTGCGACCCGAGCGGAGCGGCCCCGGTCGTGTGCGTCAGGGCGGAAATCATGAGATACAGCACGGCCGCCAGCACGACCGTGATCGCTACGATGAGAATCGTGGCCACCATGTCGGAAACGCCCCTCGACCTGTGTCGGAGATTCGAAGAGCCCGACCATCGCCGAGGCCGGTGAAACCACGCTCCAGCCATGTCCTGATACTCCACTCTGGCCCGGGGGGCCCCGCCGTGGTCGATTCAACGCGTGGGAGGGCCATATTTAGTTAGCCATGGAGCCGTCCTCCTCCCCGGAACGGATGAAATGAGTCCCCGTCAGCGACGTGCCCCATCGCGTGGACGCGGAGAAGGTGACGCCCGTTCTATCTTCCCTTCCCAGGACCGTCGTCGATCGTCGCTCTCCCGCTTGCGACGGGTGATCTCAGACGTTCCCCGGGGCAAGGTAGTCACGTACGGACAAGTGGCGGAACTGGCCGGGTTCCCCGGCGCTGCGCGCCTGACGGTCCGTGCCTTGTACGGAACGGACGGACTGCCTTGGCACCGTGTGGTGGCCGCGGGGGGCCGAATCGCTCTCACTGGCGAGGATGGCGAGGAGCAACGCCTGAGGCTCGAGATGGAGGGAGTGAAGTTCCGCGGCGGGAGGGTCCGGATGGACCTCCACAACTGGAACCCCAGACGCCGGATAGGGCGGCCGGACGCATGACGTCGGCCGGAACTTCCTCGCCCGCCGAGCCATCCACCTCGGCCACCCCGACGGAAACCGGGCCCACATTTCGGCTGCCTGCAGTGGTCCTCTGGTTCGTTCCGTTCCTGCTCCTCCTAGCGTACGCCCTTGTCGTGACGCAGTTCTTTCACGCCCAGGCGCTGTGGACGGGCGACCGACTGGTCCGCGCCACCATCGTGCTTCTGGTGACGACCGCGATCTTCTCGGTCCTCTGGTTCGGCACCGCGTACGCCGCCTCGCTCCTCTTCGGGGAGTTCGTGGCCGTGGGCGTGCTCGCGTTGATCGCGAGAATCCCGGGGCTTCACCGTCATGTGGTCGTATCGCCGCCCCGACGGCCGGACACGCCCCAGGAAGTGTGGGGACGGTTCGGGGCGCTCCTGCTCGTCACCCTCGGTTTCGAGCTGATCTTCATGATCCTCCTCGTGAAGGGAGGCGACCTTGTCCCTCGTCTCGCGATCGATGCCCCAGTTCGCTTCTTCACCTACGAGGCGCTGGCCGGGTTTGGCCTCGCCCTCCTCATCGCACCGGCGGCGCCGTTCCTCGTGAGTCGCCTGCGGACCCGGATCACCGACTCGCTCGAGTTTCCTCTCCTTTGGCTGGCCGGCCTTCTTCTCGTGGTCGGAGGGGCGAGCATCCTAGAGCTGGAGGTGCTGCCCGGTGTCGTCTTTGACCCGGCGCTGTTCCTCACGTCCATCTTGCTGTACGCGCCCGCCGCCTGGTACGTGAGCCTCGCGTTCTCACGGGCGGAACTCCCTTCGCAGCATCGGTTCCTCCAGCGGGCGTGGAAGGCGCGTGGAGAGCGCTTCCACTTCGGACGGGTGCGCGTCGTGGACGAGCCCGAAGAGACAGTCACCGAAGTCTGACGGGCAAGGCCATGGGGACGGCCGAGCCCTCGGTGCATCGCGGTTAAGTGACAGGGTGAGTTCGACCATCGCGTGACGACCGTCCTCATCACCGGGGTCAGCGGCCACGTCGGTTACCACCTAGCGACACGGCTTCGCGCCGGCGGGATGGAGGTCCGCGCTCTGGTGCGGTCGGACGGTCAGGCCGATTCCGCCCGTGCGCAAGGCTGGACACCGGTTCTCGGAGAACTCACGCAGCCCGCTGCGTTGAGGGCTGCTCTCGAGAGTGCGGACCTTGTCGTGCACTGCGCTGCGACCGGCGGGCCCGACCTCGCCCGCGCGAAGGTCGTGAACGTCGAAGGTACTCGAACGCTGGCAACCCTGGCCCTTGAGGCCGGGGTTCGTAGATTTGTACACATCTCCACGATCTCCGTGCACGGCGAGCCGCTCCCGAGCCGAGTGGACGAATCGACCGCGCTTGCCACGACCGACCCCCTACCGTACTGCGCGACGAAGGCCCAGGCCGAGGTAGCCCTCGGAGAGGTGCGCGACCGCGGCCTCGAGACCGTGGTCCTGCGTCCCGGGATGATCACCCACTGGGTCCGCTCGCAATGGGGCGACGAAATGGTCGAGCGGATTCGTTCGCGCGGATGGCTCGACGACCTGCATCCCGGCGATCAAATGCCCTGGGTCCACACGCTGAACCTCGCGGAGATGACCCGGCTCGCGCTCACGCACCCCAACGCGGTGAACGAGACCTTCATGGCCGTCGACCAGAACGTGACGTTCAACGAGTTCTACGTTCCCATCGCACACGCCCTGGGGCAGCCGGTGAAACCCCCGGACCGAGCCCCGATCGTGACAGTGTGCGAGGTGGGGAAGATCGCCTCGAAGCTCGGCTACCGACCGGTCGCCACGTTCAACGAGACGATGGACCACCTGCTCGCGCTGGCGAAGACACCGCCCAGTAAGTCCTAGTGCTGACCTCGGGCTGGACCGATTGCTTGGTCCAACTTCCGTGGGAAGAGGCTCGTTAGTCGCTGTCCATTCAGAGTTCTGCCGTGGCCGCTGCGGCCGGCTCGGAGGTTGCCTCCGCAGCGAACGGTAGGTCGACCTTCTGCGAGGAATCCTCAGCATGGACGCGGTGGTTCTCCAGTAGCAATCCGACCACAGCCAACGCCCCGGCGACGACCGCTCCGACGATGAAGATCCAGGTGAACGCGGCGCTGCTCGGGACGGTGAGCGCGATGGCGCTACCGGGCCCGGTGGGGACCAAGATCGTCCGGGTGTACGTCGCGAGGAACGTCGCGACGAGCACGGGTCCGGCGCTGGCCCCGAGGTCCTGGAACATCTCGGTCATCCCCATGTGGATACCCGTCTCGCCGTGCCGCGCGGCCAAGGCAATCACGTTGGTCACCGAGACGAGGACCGTGACCAACCCTACGAAGGTGGGCACCGCCTCCACGACGAGCTCGAGATACGTGGCGTGGTAGCTCAGCAACAGCAGGAATCCCGTGATCGAGAGCGCTGCCCCGACGAGGACCCACGGACGTGGCCCATAGCGGGCCACGCCTCGGCCGACGAGGGGAGCGGCCACGAACATGCTCAACGTGGTCGGAACGCTCGCGAGACCGAACGCGAGCACGCTGTCGCCGAGGCCCACCACCGGGAACTCGACGAGGACCGTGAGGACCACGAACGCGGTGAAGAGTCCCAGTCCCACGAGGAGCGCCCCGAGGTAGCTCAGCGAGATGTTCCGGTGGCGGAGCCGCGCGAGGTCGATGATCGGCTCCTTCGCCACCCGCTCCCGCCAGACGAACAGCCCCGCGAACATGACCGCGAGCGCAAACAGTTCAGGGACGCCGAACGAGACCCCGCCCACCGACTGGCTCGCCCACCGGCTCCAGCCCCAGGTCGGGCCCAGGGTCAGACCGATGAGCAGGGACGCCAGGGCGCTGCCCAAGAGTGCCGCGCCGGGGAGGTCCATCACGCCGCCCGTCCCCCCATGGCCCTCGGGAAGCCACACGGCCGCCAGCACGGGCAAGAGGAGGACGAACGGCAAGACCGAAACGTAGGCAAGTTGCCAACCGGCGGTCTGGATGAGCCACGCGCCGCCGACGAGCCCCGTCGCGGCTCCGGCGGCGAACATCGACGCGATCAGGCCCTGCGCCGGGGCGACCCGCTCGCGGGGGAGACTTTCCGTTACCATCGCGAGCGCGAGCGGAAACATCGCGAGCCCGATTCCCTGTACGCCTCGGACTCCGATCAGGAGGAAAATCGACTGAGCGGATGAGAGTCCCAGGAACGCCCCGAGCGCGGGGGTCGCGGGCGCGAGTCCCACGGCGACGGAGTAGACCGAGAGGACCACGGCGAGGACGCGGCGCTTCCCATAGAGGTCCCCGAGCTTCGCGAACACGGGCGTGGTGCAGACGCCGACCACGAGGTAGGCCGACAGGACCCAGGCGACCGTGGTGTAGGGGGCGTCTCCGAAGAACGTGGAGAGCCGCGGCAACGCCGGCACCAGCATCGTTTCGATGAAGTTCACGAGGAGGGCGGCCGTCGCCAGCAGGAGAAGGATCCTCCCCGCGTGGGAAGAGGACTTCTTCGAGGGGTCGGGACTCGCGGAGGGAGTCGGTCGGGAGGACGGCGCCATCATCGAGGAGGCAAGGGGCGCCGGTCACGTCAACCCCGTGTCGAGAGGATGCGAAAACCCGGAAGATACTCGCGTCCGGCTTCCGAAACTGTCGGTCAAGCTCAAAATCTCGGAAGCGTCACGTCCTTCGGAATGCACCCGCACCCGCCCTCGATCATCCCACGTCCCGCGGACATCGATATCGACATTCTGCGCGAGATGTACCGGTCGGGCGGCGTGACGGTCGCCGGGGTCGACCCCCGCCTCAAGGCGAACCGGATCGCCGAACGGCTGAAGGTGAGCCGTGCGCGAGTGGATTCTCGGCTCAAGGAGTGGACCCGCTACGGCCTTCTTCAACGGTTCGATGTCTGGCCCAATCCTGCGCTGTTCGGCCTCATCGGGTTCACTGCGGACCTTCGCTTGACCGACCGCTTCCAGAAGGACGAGGTGATCGACCGGATCGGCCTCGTCGACGGGGCCGTCGGCGGCATTGACCTGGCCGGAGATTGGATCAGCGCGCAGTTCGTCGTGCCGAATGAGGCGGAGGCCCGCCGTCGGACGGACCTTCTTCGGGGCCTTGCGGGGATTGCCGAGGTCGGAGCTCCGATCCTCTGGGCGCGCTTGGAGCCGACGCGGGGTCTCACCCCGCTCGACCTACGAATCGTTCGGGTGTTGCGGGAGTACCCGACCCAGCCCCTCTCGATGATCGCCCGCCACGTGGGAGTCTCGACCCGGACGATCACCACCCGCTACGGACAACTCGTCGACGACCTCGCGGTCTGGTTCGTCCCGGTCCTCGACTTTCGCGCCCTCGCTCAACCGGTGGTGAGCGTCAACGTCAATTTGAGCGAAACGGCGAACCACGAACTCGTCTCGCGGTCGTTCCGCAAGGCGTTCCCACAGTCCCTCGAGTTCGTTCGCACCGGGTTCGGACCGATCTTGCCGGATCGGGTGGCGGTGTTCTTCGCCCTCTGCCCGTCGGCCGCGCGAGTCGAGGAACTCGAGGGTGTCCTTCGGGGCCTCCCCGGGGTCGATTCCGTGGAGGCCATGCTCATGATCCGGATTTTCTCGTTCCCGGGGACGTTCGACCGGCTCGTGCCCGCGGGCCGCCCGCGCTCCGGCTGAATGCGCGGTCGGCCAGTTGGCCACGAGTATCGAATCCATCTGCCAAAACCGACTTCCTTAAGGGCGGTCGCCGTTCTCGCGTCTTCCGTGGCGAAGATCCCCGCGATCGAACACATCTTCTACTATGCGCTGCCGCCGGAACGTGTTTTCTCGGCGCTGACCGAGCCGGACCAACTCGCGAAATGGTTCGTCGAAAAGGCCGTCGTGTCCCCGAAGGCCGGAGGGGCGTTCCGTCTCACCTGGCCCGGCGGATTCTCGATGAAGGGGAAGGTGCGGGCGTTCGAGCGGCCGAAGAAACTGCATCTCGAGTGGCGCGACCGGTTCCCGGGAAAGAAGACGTTCGTCACCGAGGCGCGGTTCAGCCTCCGGAAGAAAGGGAAGGGGACGCTGCTCACGATCACGCATCGAGGGTTCAAGTCGGGGAAGTCGTGGGTCGCCCTCTACGGCGGCATCGAGTCGGGGTGGGCGTACTACCTCACGAACCTCCGGTCGGTGCTGGAGCACGGCACCGACCTAAGGACGAAGTTCGACGCGCTCGGCTAGCTGAGGGACGGTCGGCATCCGCCGTCCGCGCGCCTCCGTCGAGGAGGGTGTCCCTGAGACTACCCTCCGCGAGAACCGGCTCGTCCTTCGGACAGGCGGTCCGAGAAAAACGCGAGATGGTCCGCGAATAGGCCGATGAGGTCCCCGACGGAGGTGGGACCGTGCCCCCACTTCCCGCTCGTACGAAGGAGAATCGGCTCCCCCGAGGCCGTCGCGGCCTGCAGTCGCGCGACCATCTTTCGGGAGTGAAGCGGGCTCACCCTCCGGTCGTTCTCACCCGTGGACATGAGAATCGCGGGGTACTGGGTCCCGTCCACCACGTGGTGATACGGGGAGTACGCGTAGAGCGCCCGGAACTGGTCAAGCTCCTTCGTGGTCCCGAACTCGGTGATGTTGAACTGACCATTCGAATCGCACTCGGCCCGCAGCGCATCGTAGACGCCGACGTTGGAGACGACCGCCCGGGCGAGGTCCGGTCGCTGGGTAAGAACCGCTCCCATGAGGAGCCCCCCATTGCTGGCACCGAAGATGCCCAGGTGGTCCTTCGAGGTGTACCCCTCCCGGCACAGGTGTTGCTCACACGCGATGAAATCGTCGAAGACGTTCTGCTTCTTGGTCAGCATCCCGGCGCGGTGCCAATCCTCCCCGAACTCTCCACCCCCGCGCAGGTTCGCGATGGCGAGGAGCCCCCCCTTCTCGAGCCACGGCACCCACCAGACGACGTAGGCCGGCGACATCGGGATCCCGTAGCCCCCGTAGCCGGTCAAGAGGGCCGGTGTCGACGCGTTCCGTTCCTTTCCCTTAGGGACGATGATGTTGATCGGAACGCGGGTGCCGTCCTTCGACGTGGCAAACTCTCGGAGCACTTCCCACCGGGACAAGTCCACAGGAGGACGGCAGGTGAGAGCGGTCGGCTCCGGCGCGCCGGTCGGGCCGGTCACGAAGTACTGCGTCGGCGCCAGGAAGGTGTTCACCCCGAACAGCACCCTTCCTCCGGAGAGGGCGGTCATATCTCGTACCGAGGAGACCGGAGGCAGAGGAACCCCTTCCAAGGCACCGGTCCGCAGATTGACGCGGTCGAGTCGGCCCGGCCCCCCCAGCTGCTCGTGGAGATACAGCTGGTCCGGGACCGTCGTGATCTCTTCGATGATCCACTCCCGCTCGGGCACGACGAGTTCGGCGTCGGAAAGCCTCCACTCGGGGCCTTTGACCCGAAGAACTCGTCCGCGAGGCGACCCCTTCCGGCAGACGAGGTAGAGGTGGCCGTCGTGTCCGAGCTCGGCACGAACCACCTCGTCCGCGGGTTCGGCTACCCGGACCCAGGGAGACCTCCCGTTACCCACCCAATACTCGAACTGTCCTCCGTCCCCGTGGGCCACCGTGACGAGATACCGCTCGGGGTCGGGGAGGTTCGCGAGTTGCAATTCCGCGATCCGTGGGAACTCCTTTCCCAGGGCATACGTGTCCTCGGTCTCCGGCGTTCCAAGCCGGTGGAAGTACACCTGCTGGTAGAAATCGAGGTCTTCGGGCGGGCGCTCCCCGGGCTTCGGGTGGTGGATATAGAAGAACCCGCTCCCGTCGGGGTTCCACGCGACGCCGCTTCCCCCGATGCGCTGGCCGCGGTGGATCACATCCGAAAGCCGCTTCCCGGTGGTGGCGTCGAAGAGGTGGAGATCGCCTTCCTCGCTCCCGCCCTCGGAAAGACACGCCGCAAGCAGTCGGCCGTCCCACGACGGGACGAACATGTCAAAATTGACCGTGACGCCCCGCCGCGCGAGTTTGGCCGTGTCCAGGAGCACCTTTTCGTTTTCCAACTCCCGGTCGGAATCCCATGCGACCAGGCGGGGCCGGTCTCGTCGGGAGTCGAACTTCAGGGCGAACAAGCGCCCGCCGGCGGCACGGAACCCGAGATAGAAGGTGTACCCGCGCTTTGTGATCTGCTCGAAACGCCGGGCGTAGGTCTTCCGTTGCGGCAGGGAGTCGAGGAACGTGCGGGCGCGACGGCTCTGCGCCCCGGTCCACTGCCGGACCTTGGCGCTCTTCCCGTTCTCGAGCCACCGGTACTCGTCACGGACGGGGACCGAGTGGTAGACATCGACCACCGCTCGGCGCGGAGTCGAAGGGGGAGGGGCGAGTCTCCGAGCCCGGGTACGCTTGCGAACAGCCTTCTTCGGGGGCATGCGCGGGGTATCCCCCGGGGATTAAGAAAGCCGCCGGACCGGCCGCTCCAAGCCGACGGTTCACCCCAACGGGAGGCCGTCCATCGAGAGGAGACGGCCCACGGGATACTCGCCGACCCGCTGCGCGGAAAACCACGGCGAGCGCTCGTAGAAGAACTCGAGGCGGAGAGCCGGACTTCCGGCGAATTTGGGGTCGGTCCGGAGCCGGGCCTCGAACTCGGCCCGGAGGTCCGGATGCTGGTCGACCTCCTCCCGAGCCAGTTTCTCGAGCACGTAGCCCTCTCCACCCTCCTTCTGCTCGAAGATCGAGTCAAAGAGGCCCCAGCGGAGCGCGGAGTCGGGCGCTTCGGGTTCGAGCCAGTGGACCGCTACCTTGGAGAGCCGCTGGGCCAACGCAATCACGGCCGACCCGGCGGGGAAAGTGGCGGTCTCGGTCCAGCGGAGACACGTTCCGAACTGGCCGAACTCGTGCTCAACGTTGCCGCCGCGTAGGATCGGGTGTCGACCCTCGAACGGTCTCCCCGGACGCTGCATACCGGTACACCGGTAGCGTTCGACCTCTCCGGTCCAGGCCCGCGTCGTTCGGTCGACCGACACCCCTTGGAGCTCGAGGACCTCGATCACACGGGTCCACTGCGGGGGAACGATGTACCCGGCAGGGAGAGTGACCGAAGTGACCACTTGGGCTCCGGAATCCATTGACAGCGTTAGTTCGAGAGGCCGAGGGCCGTAGCGGACGGCGAGGGCGCCGGAGATGGCGCTCTGCTCCCGCACGAACTCCCTCCCTCGGAACGAGACCGAAACCAGGTCGCCGTTTCCCCCGACAATGAGGGGGAACGGCTCGTTCCGGGCCGCCTCGGCCCCCCGTCGGGAGGCGTGCTCGTCGGCGTCCCGGTTCAGCGCTTGGAGGGTCGTCGGATATCGATTCAACAGTTCGAGGAGCGCATGGAGGAGCGCGTAGTTCCCCCGGACGCGGGTCTCGTAGTCCTTGAGCATGTGCATCTCGACCAGAAGGCCCGGACGGTTCTCCAGAATCATCCGACCCGTCGAGAACCGCGGCGGATTCTCGTTGAAGGCGAGCCCCCGGGAAGGGTCGGTGTCGTCGTTCAAGAACACCGCCCGCGGGAACGCGAGGTGACCGGCCCGGTTCACCCGGCGCTCCAGTTCCGGGGTCACCGTGTCGCGGAGCCAGCGAGCGGTGGGCGGAAAGACATCGGGTCCGTCGTCGAGCGCGAACGTGACGTCGTACTCGAAGTCCGCCCCGTCGGTCAC
>Ga0187769_10002689_pt1 | contig 10475 bp, 12 predicted proteins | sample 0116_SJ02_MP02_1_FD_133140 | JGI IMG/M metagenome (GOLD analysis project Ga0187769, IMG submission 133140) | Tropical peat soil microbial communities from peatlands in Department of Meta, Colombia - 0116_SJ02_MP02_10_MG | ecosystem: Environmental > Terrestrial > Soil > Wetlands > Peat | place... | reverse complement strand
GTGGCGGGCCCGACGGGAATTGAACCCGCGGCCTACGGATTAAGAGTCCGCCGCTCTAACCTTACTGAGCTACGGGCCCGCATGGTTTCTTTCTGAAAAGAACTAGCGGAGGGAATTTAGAGCTTTCGGTATCGTTTCGTGCATGTGCCAGAAACGTTCAATCGTGTTTGTTTTAACTTTCACAGATCGAACTGCAGCGCATGAGGTCGATGTGAGACTAAAGCTTTAAGTCTTGACTTTTAATTCCCGTTGTTAAGAGGTTGAAAGGTTTGGGTGAGTTGGTTTTTGTTGGACTTGGTTTGCATGATTATTTAGGGATGAGTCTTCGAGGACTGGAGGAAACGAAAACGGCGGACGATGTTTTCATTGAGCTGTATACAAGTCTGCTACCGGACTTTTCGATTGAAGTCTTCGCAAAACTCTCAGGCAAGAAGCCTCAATTAGTTGTGAGAAAAGACCTTGAAGAACGAAATGGAAAAATCATTCTGGACAAGGCGGACTCTGGCAAGGCCGTCTTGCTCGTTCCAGGCGATCCCATGATCGCAACGACCCATGTTGCCTTGCGGATCGAAGCTGAAAAGCGTGGGATAAGAACCCGAATAATCCATGGAGCATCAATACTTTCGGCAGCAATCGGCATGTCCGGATTGCACAATTACAAGTTTGGGAAAAGCGTGACAATACCTTTCCCAGATAAGAGTTCATCTGAAACTCCATACGAAGTCATCTCTCAAAACAAAAAGTTGTGGCTACACACCCTTTGTTTGCTAGACATCGAAGTAACCGAAAATCGTTACCTAAGTATAGGCGACGCCTTGAGAGAGTTGTCGAAAACGGAGATCAAGAGAAAAGGTAACGTGGTAACCATGGATACACTTGCTGTCGGTGTTGCGAGAGCTGGAAGCAGCAGCCCTAAAGTCAAGGCAGGGTCGGTGAAGGACATCTTGGATTATGATTTTGGTCAGCCCCCTCACTGCTTGATCTTTCCTGGGAGGCTTCACTTCATGGAGGCTGAGGCTTTAATAGTGTTAGCAGATGGACCTGAAAAGTTGAGAAGGCTTGCAGAATGAGCTTGGATGAGCTTGCTTCAAAATATGTAAATTCTGCCGAAGAAGTCCTTACGAAGGTGACAATTTCAGGGAACCCTCTTAGCGTGAATGTTGAAAGCGTGAAAAAGGTTGTAGACTGCGCTAAAGACTACCTTGAGGATGCGAGGTATTACATGGAAAAAAAGAAATTTGAGGTCAGCTTAACTTCTGTCGCTTACTGTGAAGGCTTGCTTGACGCACTTAGAATGTTGGGAGCGGTGGGTTTCGAATGGCCAAAAAAAGCACGGAAAAAGAGAAGCGCAAAGTAGTCCTTGCCTCAGGCGTGTTCGACCTGCTCCACCTGGGGCATGTGCGGTTTCTTGAAGAAGCAAAAAAGGCAGGCGGCCCTGATGCCAAGCTCATAGTGATCGTGGCAAGGGACAGCACGGTTGAGAAGAGGAAGGGAAAGAAGCCGGTGATGCCCGAGTATCAACGTTGCGCGCTCGTCGCCTCACTGAAGGTTGTCGACGAGGCCATGCTGGGATACGAGAACTTCAGCATGCAGAAGGTTCTTGAAAAGATTAGGCCAGACATAGTTGCAGTGGGTCATGACAGCGATGTCAGCGGCTTAGAGAAGGAAGTAAGAGACGCGATAAAGAAAAAAGGGTTAGACATAAAAATCGTGAAGATCAGAAAGTTCAGCTCAGACAAATTGGACAGTTCGTCAAAGATCAAACAGAGAATCATCGAGCAGGTCAAAGGTTGAAAACGGATGTTCAAGAACTCGCAAACGTACATGCCGACCTACACACTCATCGCGATAAACGTGGCCGTCTACGGTTACACGTCTATTCTGAGCGGAAACATCAACGGCACCAGCGACTCGGTCATCTCAAGCTACGGACAATACAACGCTTTAGTCCTCAACGGCGAACCCTGGCGACTCATCACAGCCATCTTCATTCATGCTGACCTCCTACACATCGTCGGCAACATGCTCTTCCTTCTCATATTCGGACTCAGAGCTGAAAAACTGTTTGACCTAAAAGAATACCTAGCAATCTATTTCCTAAGCGGCTTAACTGGCGGACTTCTAACGCTCCTGATGGGCCCCGACGTTTGGTCGATCGGAGCATCAGGCGCCATCTTCGGCATCATCGGAGCGTCCCTGATTTACCCAAGCCGTGCCATCGGGCAATCTATCGTGATCGCATTGTTGTTTTCTTTCTTCCTGTTAATAATCAACAGTCTCAGCCCTGACGTCAACGTTTTTGCTCACCTAGGCGGCTTGGCCGCCGGATTACTGATAGGTTACGCCCTTGCAGCAACGCGTAAACCTAGACAAATGGTGACGTACAAGTACAACTATCCAAGTTCTTTCGGCAAGTAGAAATTTACTAAACATTGCGCTGATTGGAACGAACTAATCACACGTGCTAATCCCTCGCCAATTAGTGCGCATATGAGATGCGTTCTGACGATGGAGCACATCGGCAGTCAAAACTTTGCTCTTACCATCCTTCAAGCCTTGCGCACAAGCTCAGCCACGGGCTCACACAAATCCACTAGGACCCTCACAAACGTCCTCGTGCAGCACCAACTCCGTAGGGGGGAGGGGGGTCAAATAGAATGGGAAAAACGCGAATACAGGGACGTAGCGCATTCCACCAAAAAGAAGACCAAAGATGACAGAACTGTAAACGCGAAAAACGGCGTTTCAACCATATCCTAGTAAACCTTATCTCTATCACGATTCTAGTGCCTCATGAACAAGGATGACTTCAGAGAAACCTAAGACTGAGCCTAGAAAGCTGCCTCCCGGCCAGAGGCCGATAAAGCATCTTTTAAGATGGGGAACAGAACACCCAGGCATAACGCGTTCGAACCCCAAAATCGACTTAAAAACCTACACACTGGAGATCAGCGGGGAAATCGAAAAACCCGCTGAGCTCACATGGGACGAGGTTCTCAAACTTCCAAAAGTCCAGTCAGTTAGCGATTTCCACTGCGTCGAAGGATGGAGCGTCCCCAACTGTAAATGGGAAGGCATCCGCTTCAGCAAGATAATCGAACTTGTGACGCCTAAAGAAACCGCTAGGTTCGTAACCTTCGAATGCGCCGACGGCTACACAACCTCGCTTTCGATGACAGAGCTTTCGGGCGAAGACGTTCTCCTAGCCTACGGACTAGACGATAGGCCCCTTGAGGAAGGCACAGGCTTCCCGCTGAGACTCGTTGTCCCAGACAAGTACGGTTACAAGAGCGCTCTATGGGTCACGAGAATAAGGTTCACAGCAAAGAAAGAACTCGGATACTGGGAAAAACTCGGCTACAGCGACACCGCTGACGTATGGAAAAACGACCGATTCGCAAGATAAAACCGCATATTCTCACGACGACAAATTCACAAAGCTTATTCTATCCTCAACAACTACAAAACTGTTTGTATCTGCAGGTGAAGCACTTGTCAGACCCAATCCAGACCGCAGCAAAAAGAATTAGGAGGCTCGAAGTTCAAGGCGCAAGAAACGTCGCCATCGCTGCCATAAAAGCAGTACAGACGTTGGCCGGGCAGACTGAAGCCCCTAGCAAGAAAGATTTTCTAAGAGAACTCTTGAAGGCTAAAGAAACCCTCTTTGCCTCAAGAGCAACCGAGCCGCTCATGAGAAACGCGCTTAGAATGATAATAAGCAAGGTTGAAAAGAGCGAAGAGAAAAACGTGAAAAGGCTGGCAGAAACGGTTTCAATATCTTCAGATCAGTTCCTCACGGACCTCGAAGAATCAAACAGGAAAATCGCTGAGATAGGAGCCAGAAGAATCAAGAACAACTCCGCAATTTTTACGCACTGCCACTCTTCAACAGTCACAAACCTGTTAAAAAGAGCCAAACACGATGGAAAACTCTTCGAAGTCATCTGCACAGAGACACGACCCGCGTTTCAGGGACAAACCACAGCGAAGGAGCTGCTTGAACTAGGGGTAAAAACGACTTTCATCATAGACTCCGCAACGCGGTTCTTCATGAACCAAGTCGACCTCGTCGTCGTCGGCGCGGACGCAATAACGTCCGAAGGAAACGTGATAAACAAGATTGGAACCAGCATCGTTGCCCTCGCCGCTCATGAAGCCCGGACACCTTTCTACGTTGTCTCCGAACTCCTCAAATTCGACCCAGCTACCATGTACGGAGACTATGAAAAAATAGAGGAAAGAAGTCCCAACGAAATTTGGAAAGACGCCCCTAAGAACCTCATCGTTAGAAACCCAGCCTTCGACGTGACGAGAAGAGACTTCATCCACGGAATAATATGCGAAGAAGGAATGATCTCCCCGCACTCGATAACAGAAGTGATGCACAGAAAATACCCATGGGTCTTCGAATAACCAACCTACTAGGAACTGGACCCCCACGTTTCAAGGGCCGCCCTCAGTTCTGCATGGTTCTCAGCAAAGGCTTTCAGAGACGTGCCCTCCAACGTGGCCTCAACCGCCTGCCTCATCGCCCTTGCGCCTGATATCGTCCCATCCCTGTGACCATGGATTCCTCCTCCGGCTTGAATAACGAAATCTTCTCCGAAGAACCGCATCAATGTTGGAACAAGCCCGGGATACAGACCACCAGACGCCACAGGCATCACAGGTTTTAGACCGCCTATCTTCATCTTCAACGCCTCACAGTTTTCGGCCACTTCTTCCCTGGTCTCGGACATTTTTCCGACCACAGTGCCTACGTGAAGCTGGTCCACCCCTATCATTCTCGCGAGTTTGGCCAAAACTCGCATCGAAACACCATGCTTCGGGTTCCTCGTAATGGCCGCATGCCCAGCTCTGTGCGCGTGAATCACAAGGTCGAAGCCCTGCTCTCGAAAAGTCTGCAAGGCCGCAAAACCACACGTCAAAATGTCAATCATCACGTATTCTCCGCCTTGTTTGAGAACAAGTTCTGCTCTTCTAACCATTTCATCAGTTTCCGCCGTGACATTCACCATGTAAACCTTTCTTTCACCCGTCTCTTCCTCAGCCCTGTCTCTGCTCTCTAACGTTTTAAAGAGACGGGCTTCAAAAGGGTTGAAACTTTGACTGCTTAAGTTCTCATCGTCCTTAACCATGTCACACCCGCCGACCCAAGCTTCGTAGGCCACTTTCGCGTGGTCGCTGGTCTTCAGACCCAGCTTGGGCTTGATTATCGTACCCACCAACGGACGACCATAAACTTTCAGAAGCTTCCGAATTCCCTCAACGCCATACGTTGGACCTTCGAAGCTTCCGACAAGACTCCTAGGAAAGCTGATGTCATCAAGCCTCAAATTCGTCAAGGCTCTCAACCCGAAAACGTTTCCCGCAACGCTGCTCAGAATGTTAGGCATGTTTCCAAGTTCGAAAAGCCCCGCTGGATAAGCAATCTTGACTACACTGTTCCGCATGCTGAAAACATGGGCTGCAAGCTTGTCAACGTAAGGCTTAACGGTTGTAAGTTCCGTCCAAGTTCCTACGGAACTCTCAGCAGCAACGGCTCCAGCTGCTTCCTTCATGCTCACACCGTTTGGCTCAACAATGAACGTGCAGACGACATCCGTGTCCTCAGAAACGTATTTCAAGTCAACAAAATCCACGTATCTCAAGGCATTAACCTCCTTTGCTCAATTGGTGGAATCAGGTTCCTTAAAGCCTTTGATTTCAAACGCCAACAAACGACACGCGCAGAGTTTGAATGATGTAGGTCAGTTTAAATATCAGACTGATGATTAGACGTAGCCAGAGGAAACCACGCATGGGCTCTAAGTCTCCAAGAGGCGAATTTGCCGCAAGAGCGCTTGTCGAGAAAAGGAAGAAATACCGCTGGAGCAGCATGTACTACAAGCGTCGAATGCTAAGGTTAGACGTTAAAGCTGACCCTCTTGAAGGAGCACCCATGGGGCGTGGCATCGTACTTGAAAAAGTGGGTGTTGAAAGCAAACAGCCCAACAGTGCCATAAGGAAATGTGTGAGAACCCAGCTGATCAAGAACGGCCGAGCGATCACTGCCTTCTTGCCCGGAGACGGAGCTCTAAACGTTGTCGACGAACACGATGAGGTTCTCGTTCAAGGCATAGGAGGTTCACGAGGCAGAAGCATGGGCGACATTCCGGGCGTGCGGTGGAAGGTCATAACGGTCAACGGCGTTTCTCTCAACGAACTCGTCTATGGGCGGAAGCAGAAGCCAGCTCGGTGAACATTTTGAGCCAGAAGCAAGTGGAGAAGCAGGAAAAAGAGATCAAACTTTTCGCGAAATGGAGCTTCAACGGTGTTGAAGTGAAGGACGCCGGTCTGCAGAGGTACATCTCGCTGAGACCAGTTGTGGTTCCTCACAGTATGGGGAGACATGAGCACAAGCGCTTTCGCAAAGCAAGCGTCAACATCGTGGAACGGCTGATAAACGACCTGATGCGACCTGGAAAGAACGCTGGTAAAAAGGCCAGAGTCATAAACATGGTGAAAAACTCCCTTGAAATAGTGAACCTTCGCACAGGTAAGAACCCCGTTGAAGTTTTAGTAAAGGCTGTGGAGAATTCCGCTCCCTGTGAGGACACGACTAGGATCAGTTACGGTGGCATCGTCTACCATCTTTCCGTAGACGTTGCTCCTCAGAGAAGAATCGACCTTGCACTGAGAAACATAACCGAAGGAGCTAGGCAGGCTTCAATAAATAATCCTCGTTCAATGGAGGAATGTTTGGCAGAAGAGTTGATAATGGCAGGAAACAACGACATGAAAAGCTTTGCCGTGGCCAAACGCAACGAAACCGAAAGAATAGCTCAGGCGTCAAGATAGCAGGTTTCGCGGCCCTATTTTAAATGGATCTCAACCACGTCTCCGTCCTCAAGAGTGAAGTTTGCCCCTACCCTCCGCGGACTGAAGACAAGACGGTTGGACCAAACCCTGGCAAAGCTGAAATTGTCCTTGAAATCGCTGTGAATGCTCCTCGCCAAATCATATATTGTCGAGTTCTTCCTGAGCACAAAGGGTTTCTTGGAGTATTCTCTCTCAGCAGGCTCCTTTGTATAGACTCGTATTATTTCCAACGTCTTGACCATTGTTTCGGCAAGGTTCTCTAAACCTGTTCCCGTTTTGCTTGAAACGGCGACTACTGGAAGCCTATATCCCACGTAGGCTCTGAGAAGCTTCAGATTTCCTTCGGCTCCATCGATGTCAATTTTGTTTGCAACTACTACCGCCGCCTTGTACACGGTACTTTCAAAAATCGCATCTTCAACTTCGCCCAACGTGGCTTCACCGTGTATTTTCACGACTCCGTCGGTAACGTTGTAGCTCTTGAGCAAATCCTCAACATCCCTGAAGGTGCAGTCAACAAGCTTTCCCGTGACTATGATTCGCAAGCCGGCTCCCATGTACCTTCTTTCAACCTCAACCGTTGACTTCGGTTTACTCGTTGATATGCGGGCCTTGTTCAACTCGTCCAGAATAAGAGACATCTGCTTGACGGGGTCTTTCGACAAATCGACCAGAAGCATCAGCCCATCAGCATTCCGCGCCAAGCCTAGAGTCTTGGGTCCCCAAGCCCGACCGTCAGCAGCTCCTTCAATGAGTGCAGGAGCTTCTATGATTTGAAGCTGCATGTCTTGATAATCCATTATTCCCGGCACTGGTTCCCTTGTAGTGTACGGATTGACTGAGACTTCAACCTTGGCATGCGTAACAGCAGAGAGCAAGCTGCTCTTTCCCGCTTTTGTCAGGCTTATCAGAGCAATTTGGGCGGCACCCTCTTTTTCTATGAAAAGTTTGGGCCCGCTTTTTCCAGTTTTCTTCCTCTTTTTCTCTTCCAATTCTCTCCGCAGAGCAGCCATTTGCTTTTTGACTTGGGCGCAGGTCTTCGCCGTGCCCTTGTGTTTCGGCACCAGACTCAGAAACTCTTGCATGAGCTGGAGTCTTTCTTTTGGATTCTTTGTCTCTTCAACCTCTGCCCATTTCTTCCTAGCGTCAGGAGGCAAGTTTGCTGGCATAACCTAAACTCGTCCAAGTAATAACTCAAAAGCCAAGTTTTATATTCGTTCCGATGCGGAACTGATCCTCATTTTCGTTTATCATAAACTTAAAATAACTGAATGAACAGTTGTGTAAACGAATTCACCAAAATTTGATGGAGATTTCAGAAAACAGGAGAAGAAGAAATGAGCAAAATTGGAAAGCCGCACATGAACCTCGTGATCATGGGACACGTAGACCACGGAAAATCAACCACAACGGGACACCTGCTCTATCTCGCAGGAGCAGTTGAGGAGCGATTAGTAAAGCAGTACGAAGAGGAAGCGAAGAGAGCAGGAAAAGAGAGCTTCAAGTATGCATGGGTGCTAGACAACCTTAAAGAGGAACGAGAAAGAGGCTTGACGATAGACCTTAGGTTTCTGAAGTTTGAGACGAAGAGGTATTACTTCACCGTCATAGATGCGCCAGGCCACAGAGACTTCGTCAAAAACATGATTACTGGCGCAAGCCAAGCTGACGGAGCTATACTGTTCTGCTCGGCCAGAAGAGGAGAGTTCGAGGCTGGTATAGGACCAGGCGGCCAGACGAGGGAACACGCGTTCTTGGCTTTCACTCTGGGTGTTCGCCAACTAATCGTTGCTGTCAACAAGATGGACGACGTTTCAGTTAACTATAGTCAAGACCGATACAACGAGATCAAAAACGAGGTGGGCAGAATGCTCAAGATGGTGGGTTTCAAGGTTGAAAAGATTCCGTTCGTCCCCACGTCAGGCTGGACAGGGGAGAACTTAGTGAAGAAAAGCGAACATATGACTTGGTACACGGGACCAACACTCATTGAAGCGTTGGACACGTTTGAAGTGCCTTCTAAACCCACGAACAAGCCGCTACGAGTTCCCATTCAAGACGTGTACAGCATAACAGGTGTAGGCACTGTTCCCGTCGGCAGAGTTGAGACCGGCGTGATCAAAGAAAACGATGTTGTCATCTTCATGCCAAGCAACAAGCAGGGCGAAGTCAAATCTCTGGAAATGCACCACGAAAGAATTCCGAAAGCTGAACCAGGGGACAACATTGGCTTCAACATTAGAGGCGTAGCCAAAACGGACGTCCACCGCGGAGATGTTTGTGGACACGTCGCAAACCCGCCGACAGTGGCCAAAGAATTCGTCGGACAAATAATCGTGATCTATCACCCAACAGCCGTCGCAGCAGGATACACGCCTGTGCTGCACTATCACACGGGCCAGGTTGCCTGCAAGTTCACAGAGCTCGTAAGAAAGATCGACCCGCGCACCGGACAAGTTGTCGAGGAAAAACCTGCTTTCCTAAAAACAGGAGACGCTGCAGTGGTCAAGATGGAGCCCCTTCACCCCATTTCCATAGAGACCTTCGCGGATTTCGAAGAGCTAGGACGCTTCGCAGTCAGAGACATGGGCACCACAGTGGCCGCAGGCATCGTTAAGGAGATCACGAAGAAAGGCCCATAATTTTCTCCCATCTTTTTTGTACGTGCTTCACACCCCGTTTGAGTCGTCTTTTCGCATCGTTTCCGTCAGCTTATCTTACGTTGAAGAGAAAATGACCCGAAAGCGTTCAGGTCAAGGTTTACGGATCTGTCGAGGTTTTTCGCGAACGCTTTTTTTCTGTAAACGTCTTAAGCTCGATGGGTTGCAATGATGATGTAGTGGGAGGGTCCAGCTTGCTTTGTCTGTTCGATTCTGAAGCCTGCCTCTCTGATCAGACTGGAAGCCTGTTCCTCACTGAAACGTATTTGTAGCGGTGGACCGAAATCGGTGAGTTCTTTTTTCCAGTCTAGATCAACTAGTCGCCCTGCGGGTTTAAGCATGGTTTTAGCATATGCCAAGACCTTAGCTGGTATGCTGAAGTCGTGGAGGACGATGCCGAAGAAAACGATGTCTGCGCAGGCTTCACAGAAGACTGTGTCTTCAGCCCCTCCGACTACTGCGTCGAGGTTTTTCAAGTCTTCTCTTGCAGCTTTTTTCTTCAACTCTGTGATCGCATCTTGGTCGAGGTCTAAAGCAAACACTCTGCCTTTCTGGCCGACGATTTTTGAGGCTGGAACAGCGAAAAAGCCTTCTCCGCATCCAACATCGATGAAAGTGAAACCGGGTTTCAAACCGATGGCAGCCAAGATAGTTTCAGGATTCTGCCACTTTCGCCTTTCCGTTTCATCACCATAGAACCTGCGGTGATTCAAAACCGTCAGCCCCTGTCTGTTTGCAGAACTCTGGACGTTCGATATATAACTAAGTTTTGCTGGTTCGTGTGGACTCGAAGGACATAAATATAGAGCTATATAGATAGATTTCAATTCAATGTTAAGGTGTGAAATGAAATATGATGGATAAGAGGTCTCTGGGTCTTTTGAAGGAAATGCTTGAGTCCTTCGGCCCGGCTGGGTTTGAGGTTGAGACGGCGGCGATCGTGAAGAAGGCTGT
>Ga0187769_10002687_pt1 | contig 10480 bp, 10 predicted proteins | sample 0116_SJ02_MP02_1_FD_133140 | JGI IMG/M metagenome (GOLD analysis project Ga0187769, IMG submission 133140) | Tropical peat soil microbial communities from peatlands in Department of Meta, Colombia - 0116_SJ02_MP02_10_MG | ecosystem: Environmental > Terrestrial > Soil > Wetlands > Peat | place... | reverse complement strand
TGTATGTTATGGACATATATTGGCTCGAAATAGTGTACTGATATAAACACTAAACACAAGTTGCTATGATTATTATACCCATCGAAACGTTGTGATGGAACCAGAAACAGAAAAAAGAGGCACTTTTTATGCTGAGGTAACGAATTCCTCTAATTCTATGGTATTATGGAGGACGACGAAACTGATTCCCACACCCAGCGAGACAGCAATGATCATTCCGGGGCAAATAACACGCACGATCTCAATCGCGACACTGAAAGGACTTGTAACCAGAAATATTACTCCGGCATGGAGCAATTCAATAGCAACGGCAAATACCATTGCCGGGATGATTCCCGGTAGTTTACCTTTGTTGAGACGGTAGACCACACCTGCAAGCAGTCCCGTAAGAACAGTTGTCAGTGAACCGGAAATACTAGTAGCCCCGCCGAGGAACAGGCGATGAATGCCGCCAATCAACCCAACTGCAACACCTACATAAGGGCCGGCAACAAGTCCGGCTACTATGGGTGCCACATTCCGGATATTGCTGATGGCGCCATGACCTTCCGGTATCCCGGTATACGTTCCGAATATGGAAAACATGCCAAATAACAGAATAAAAACGATGTAATCGGTCAACTGTGCCTTTTTAAATATCACCCGCTGTATTGGCTTAATTTTTGTGACAATTTCCATGAAAACAAAGATAAAAATCTCTACACTAGCGAAAAGATGTAGATACACCTCAAAAATGCCCTCTGGCATGTATGTTATGGACATATATTGGCTCGAAATAGTGTACTGATATAAACACTAAACACAAGTTGCTATGATTATTATACCCATCGAAACGTTGTGATGAAGGTTTCAGAACATCGTCCATAAAAACAAAGATTGGAACCAGTACAAGGATTGAAACTAGTACATTTGTTCCGACCTACTTGGCTATCTTACGCATCCGATAGATTCTGCCGTTTTTCGTGTCTATCGAGAATATATATACAGCAAAGGCGAAAGATAATCGCCGACAGAAGTGCACCGTGGAGTTTAATAACCTTATGTGGCTGACTGGCCGAGAACAGGTATAGCATAAAAAGGTGTCGGAATTAGTCGCTGAGCTGGAACTCTATGGATTCGTCGGCGTGGGACGTAAGGGACGAGGGGGAGATGGGGGAGTTGACTTTAGAGAGAAGAATAACTGCTAAAGCGCGTTAAAAAGAATCGTTATGTAAGAATTCGAACTTTTCCTTACATTGACGAACAAATGGATATAAAGCACTACCTCGAGCCAGAACGGATTAATGCTATTCTTGAGTATGCAAAAACGTGTAGCGCCCGTGATTACATTATTTTACGGTTGCTATGGCGAAGTGGCATGCGCGTGTCTAAGTTCTTGGCCCTGACACCGTCCGATCTTGAGCGTTACAATCAAGTATTGAATATCACAAAGGCCAAGAGCAAGAAGCAACGACGCGTCGTCGTTGATCCACCTATGTTTGCTATGCTCTCCAAATATATTTCAGAGTTGAATATCCAAGAGGGACGGCCTATCTCTGCACTCTCAAACGTGCATATCTGGAGATTGTGTCGAAAAAACGGTAAGATGATAGGTTTTGATATACATCCCCGTATGCTGCCGCACAGTTATGCGATCTACTCAATACGAAACGGCGTAGATGTCCGAAGGCTGCAGCTGCTGTTAGGCCATTCAAATATTCAGACGATGACGGTCTTTGCAGTTTAATGACCAAAAGTTAAGAGAGATCTACAATAAAGTGGAATTTTAACAAGTAAACCTTCAAATGATATACTCGGCGTACATTTCAAATCTGAAACTGTTCTCTTTTGTGTGCTAAGTGTGGCAAGAATGAGAGCGACGCTGGGATCAGCTAACTAGCTTGTGAAGATCCCATTGAATAGCCACCGACACCAACTATCCACGATAGCAGTGGGTACGCCACCATTCTCTCTATTCCGTCGACGCCTAATCCTAGGTAATTGCTTGACGCGGTCCCATCCATAAGTTCCAGAAAACCCCACTCCAGAAAACCCCAAAAAGCTATAGTGACGACCACCATAATTACCGAGAAGTAGGCCATAGGGCTCTTCTCAATCCTATACGCGGCAATCGCTGACAGCCCACCGAATAAAAATATCATTTGTGATACAACGTGGTGCGGTGTACCTCCCAGAATATCCTCAGGGAAAATACCAACTCCTGTGATACCAATGCCCGTTAAGACGAACAGGATGGTAAATAATCGATTCTGGAATGTTCGATACGCGAAATACGACCCTAAAAGCACAGAACTCCAAATACTGAGTTACATCCATTAAATATCTTTGACGATGGTTGATTTACTTGGCCAACATATCGACCACCTTGGGTGCGGCAAAATGCTCCCAGATCGCTAATAAAGTTCGAAGAGACGTTATAGCTGGGGTAAAAGGTCTCTCCCAAAACTATCCCCATTATGACAACAACCGCTCCAACAAAAAACAGAGCCCTGCAATTTTTTATTAGATTGAGTCATATAGCCAGTCCCTTCAAAAGTTAAATTGTGCTAAAAGTATACCATTGTATTATACGAACGCGATGAAAAAACTCCGAGGATCGGCCCATTCTTGATCTCACCCCTATGATGTTCGGCATACCGTATTCCAACAAATCTAATGATTGACTTAAGAGATTCGAAGCATGAACAAATTTTTTTAGGAAGCTCCAGGGGCATTACGCCCAAGGTTTGCCATTTTTAAGCATGTCGCCCATAGCCTTACCGTGGCCGATTCCTATAGATATACCCGCCCATCAGGGCGCAGACATTGATGCATCTCATAAATGATTGGAGTCCCTCAATTGCCTCGGGTATTATCACATTTGCTGGTACTTCCATGACCAGCTACTGAAGGGCGTTGCTGAGTGCTCATTATATTCGCGACGGTTGTTTGGATTGTGGCACTCAGCGCCAGAACGTTAAGGCACGCCTCATATCAAAATGTGGAACTAATGTAGATCCATGACGATTGAAAGGTCGACATGAAAAGTGTGTGAGAAGCCACAGTACAGGCATAGCAGACGGACACATCACACTGCGGCGAATATCGGTATCGGTATCGGTATCGGCCGGTTGAGAAGTAACCTTAACTCATACCTGGTATCAAGCTTCCCAAGATGCTAAACAATGGAGCCAATATCTGCATTGGTAAGGAAAGTAGCGATCCAAGAACCGATCCAAGAATTTCGAACACGAATATTCACCTCCTTTTCATCTTTACCAGATTCGCTTGCAACATGTCGTCAAACGCTGGTGTAAAAGTGAACAATTAAACAACGACTGCTTGTATATTAAATTTTCTCGGTACGGTACGCAATAAGTTGAAGGAGTATGCCCGTTCATGACTGCCATTATCTTTATATCATCCGGATGCATTCTTATACAGTTTAACTGCACGCCAATAGGGGAGCACAGTCTCTGCTCACGGCGCCCACTTATTCGTTTTTTGACTTTCACAACCCAGGTTGCAATACGTTTAGATCTTTATACATTACAACAGTGTAATTCGATTTATAAACTATATTTTCCAAGATGTTCCACCCTTGTCTTACATAAAATCTCCCAGCAGTATAAGTATACAGGTAGTATTTTGCTAATCCCTGTTTTACTACTTGAGCGTCTAAACTCCTACAAAGATAAGCTCCTATTCCTTTTCCCCTATAAGAGGGCACTGTGTACAATAATGCCAGCCACGGCCCATATTGCTTGAATTTCGGCTCAACATCCAGCAATCTTACTTTTTCATACAGTCCGCCAGTGGCAACAGGCGTTTCATCTAAAAACACTACTAGTTGCAATGGTATCTTTTTGTTTAGTTTCTCTTTTAAACCGTTAATTGAAGTTTCTATTGGAATATTCCACTCAGAATGATACCAATTCGCTATTAAAGGAATTAAATCAGGGTTCTCTTGAAGGTATATGGTTTTATAGCGCACCTGAACACTTCTTGGTTTTTTAGGATGCGTTAATTACGCACAACAAGTGAGGATAAACTGACTTTTGAATTTCGATTCTCTCAGCTCTCAATCCTCATTTAGATGAATATGAACACTAACACACTGAAACTAGCAATTGATATACGTAGCGTTCTAAAGAAGATTATTTTGTTTAAACTCTGAAATCAAACTGTTATTCTTGCTATCTTTTACTAATTGAATATTGATTGATATTTTATTAGGTCACCAGAGATGTAATCGCGGTATTAACGGGCAATGGTTAAGAAAGAATTCGTTAACATAATTAAAGATAAAGAAAAACGAAAAATTGTAAAGGTGGTGAAAAAGGAATGTGGTTGCCGTGGGCTATAGAGTCTTGGTACTGGTGGTGGGGTTATTGGCCTTGGTAGAAAGAAGAACATAGACACTGGTAAAAGGAGGCTACAAGAATGGTGTTTTTGCTTCTTCCAGGATTACAGCCGTACGCAGCGTGGGTATTCTCACTAGCATTTTAACCAGTTTTTATGCATTGATTTTTTTTATAGGGTTTGCAGTTGGTTTCTAGTTGTAAAACAACTGATAGACCAAAAGCGCAGCGAAGCAATCAAACTCTATCTTCTTTATTTCTTTTTTAATGCCAGTAAAAGGATTCTTTTATTTAAAAAGAGCTTAGAAGCCATTTTTTATCCACAACTTTATGCTGGCATGCATCGTAAGAAAGTTAGTTTTATTAAGAAAAGGACTTCACTCTCTTAAAAGAGGATGAGACATGAGGGATGAGTACGACGTTATCGTGGTAGGGGCGGGGCCCGGAGGGTCTATCGCGGCACGGACCGCTGCGAAAGAGTGCGATGTGTTGCTCATAGAAAAGCGGCAGGAGATCGGGACGCCTGTGCGCTGTGCGGAGATGGTGGATAAAGAGCGATTCTCAGAATTCGTACAGCCTGACAAAAAGTGGATCGCGAGTGAGATTCATAGATACCGAGCAAATGCTCCTGACGGGACAACGGTTGAAATATCAGGAGCGGTAATCGGGATTGAGACAATCTATGTATTGGAGCGCAAGCTCTTCGACCGTGAGATGGCGAAGCGAGCAGCCCGGGCAGGAGCCGATATCATGGTGAGCACCCGCGCAACGGGACTCATTGTAGAAGACGGCGTGGTAAAAGGAGTTAAAATCAACAGGCTTGGCGAAAACTTCGAGGTTCGAGCTAAGGTCGTCATCGGTGCTGATGGAGTGGAATCACAGGTCGCACGGTGGGGTGGAATCAACACCACCCTCAAGCTCAAGGATATCGAGAGTTGCGCTCAGTATTATATGGCAAACGTAGATGGGCCAGAGAATATTATTGATGCTTATGTAGGCTCAGTAGCGCCTAGTGGCTACGCATGGTCGATTCCCAAAGGTGAGAAGGCAGCAAATATCGGGATTGCCGTGCTTGCGAGCAAATTAAGCGGAAAAAGGCCAATCGACTACCTTAACGAATTTGTAGCGAAGAACTTTCCTGACGGACAGCCAGCAGAATTGGTGATGGGAGGGGTTACTGCAAGCGATGCACTGAAGACTATAGCGGGTAACGGATTCCTCGTCGTGGGAGACGCCGCACGCTGCGGCGACCCAGTCACTGGTGCCGGGATTATCTCTGCGATGGACAGCGGAAAGATGTCCGGTGAAGTTGCAAGTAAAGCCGTGCGTCAAAACGATGCCTCAATAAAAGTTCTTAGGGAATACGAGAGTAGATGGCACAATACTTATGGTAAATTGCAAAAGCATAACTACAAAATCAAGGAGTTCTACGCAAACATGTCTGATGAAGAATTCAACAAGATTATAAGAGAAATTAAAGATATGAAGTTCGGAGAGGTGAGCTTTATGCAAGCTACAAGGGTGCTCAAAGCGAATCCGAAGCTCATGCTCATTTTGCGCCATCTATACCATGCGTTGCACGGGGTACAGAGTAGGTTTTAATTCTTAGACTAGGAACGCTAATGCTGGGGCTTTCGTTGGGCCGTGGCTGGTAATAGTGCCTTGATCAATCAGCGCCAAATTCACATACGTCAGCCGTAGCTAGTACAACCTACCAATGCAAAGGCGCGTATATATCGCGGTTTACCGATCTCTGAGCGTTCAGCCGAATCTAAGAATGCACCTAACCCTAGAAAAGTACTTTAAAAAGGTAATTGAACTCTTATCTGTTAATATTATCAACAATGCCTTAACATACGAGGAAATTAAGCATAATCTCCTTGATTATCAAATGATGACAAACGCGCATATCCAAATGGGGAAGAACAAGGGTGGAAATCAAGATTTTAATAATTTTTCGGCGACATTGTTGTATATTAAGCCAATAAAAATCGATCCACATAATGAAAAAATTATTCAACTTTTTTATCAGCCAGCTACTCAAGGTACCTTTGATAAATTTTGACTATCTTCGAGAGTTGGCGATGATGAATTTTTGGAGCAAATAATTCTATCGAAAAGCAACTCCAATTATACATCTTATCTAATTTAGAACAAAAATAAGAAAATTTGCTATCATTTCACTCTAAACACCGCCCCTTTCAGCTCCTGTCCCTCTAAGACATTTTTTACCCTCCGGACCAGAAATGCATACAACCACTCCCCCGGTAAACATCTATTTGAAGTCGGAGTATCGAGACTAAAGCCAGAAGATGTGCTCTGATTTTTTGTCTTGCTTTCACTTGAGGAGTATTTGTGAAATATAATTCGTTTAGACAGACCTCCTTGGGGGGATTCTGCAAAATAAAGTTAGACTTACAAGACTGTATATATAGTGATTGAGAGCTAATACCATGGCTCGAATGAATTCAAGCTATTACGAGCCTTTACACGGCAAAGGTGATTGATAATGCTCCACTCAGCACACTGTCCTGCTCATTTGACGCACGTGCTTTAAACTGAAACGCTCTCACTCAAACCATCGAGGCGGGCAACTACGCAGACGCCTTAGCTTAACTCCGAGTTTACGTTTCAACTCGAACAACCTTTTAAACGTACAAAAACAACAAATAGACTATGTCACTTCAAGATAACAAGACAGTCATTCAACGCCTCTATGACGCCTTCAGCACAGGCGACCTAAAGGTGATGGACGAAGTGTTTGCTGCTAACGTTGTTGACCTTCTCCCCCTTCAGGGACAAACACCCGGTGTTGAAGGATTCAAGGAACGCCTCACTCGGCTTCGTAACAGCTTTCCGGATCTTAGCTTCACCATCGAGACAATGATCGCCGAAGGAGATATGGTCGCAGAGCGGGCGATGTTGCGCGGCACACACTTGGGCAAGTTTATGGGCGTCGCAGCGACAGGCAAAAAGGTTACAGGCAACATGATGGCCTTCAGCAAGTTCTCGGACGGCAAGGTTGTAGAGCGAGGGCGTATCATCAATGTGTTTGGTATGGTACGACAGATCCAGAGCTAATCAAAAGAAGTTTGTGCAGGGCTAGTAACCCTACATATTGTCTTTTTCAGCTCTAATAAAGAAATAAAGATCATTAATTTCAACAAAATGATAATACTTACGCTGCTAAGTCTTGTTTAACTAGGCATGCAGCCTATCTGTACACATAGAATAAGCCTCCAAAGTTCAAAACCATCACACGCGTACTCAATTATTCGGCTACCACGAGAACTTAACAAGCTTGCTGGAACGATTACGAGAGAGACAAATGAAGATCAAAAAAGAGAGCGTTAACAATTGAAATGAAAGACGTTGACAATACCGTGCCACAGACTGCCCGTGGGGAGATGTTCGAACAGCCCTTAGAGCGTCAGGGCAGGCTAAAAAACGTGCAGACATTTAAGGCGTTACAGCATAAAAACTTTGCCCTCTTATGGTTCGGGCTCATCCTCTCGAACATCGGCACATGGGTTCAGATTATCGCCCAGTGGCTGCTCGTGCTGGCAATCACGAACAATTCTGGCGCAGCTCTTGGTATTCTCTCGTTCGCCCAAGCCCTCCCTTTTTTCATCTTTGTGTTGGTGGGAGGCAGCATCGCAGACAGGGTTGACAAACGTAATCTGCTCCTCGTTACGCAAAGCCTTCAGATCGTCTTTGCCTTTACCCTTGGCGCACTTGTCCTCACGGGCACAATTCAGCTCTGGCACATCTTTGCGATTGCCGCGCTCAATTGTATAACGCTGAGCTTTGACGCCCCGACCCGGTTTGCTTTCATTCCCTCTCTCGTGCCAAACGAAGACCTCTCGAACGCTATTTCATTGAATTCGGCTGCCTTTAATGGCGCACAAATTATTGGTCCGGCACTTGGCGGGGTCCTTGTTGTCCTCATCGGCTATGCGGGGAATTTCATTTTCAACGGGTTTAGCTTTGTCGCAGTGCTCATAGCGCTGTTGCTCATGAAACTCCCCAAACACGTTAGTGCGAACCCACATCCGATGTTACGAGGTATTCGTGATGGATTGGTACACATTAAGCGGGAGCGCCTGCTGCTCTCGCTCCTCATCAATTACGGATCGCTTGCATTTTTTGGAGCGACGTACACTGTCCTCCTCTCGCTCTTTGCTGTGGTCATTCTTGGTGAGACCGCCGCTGGTACCGGTGTACTCTATGCCTTCCTCGGTCTCGGTACTGTCATAGGAGCCCTTGGGCTTGCTTCGCTGGGCGATTACGCGCACAAGGGGCGCCTCCTCATGGTATCGTCGCTCTTATTTTCACTTTCAGTAATTGCCGTGACATTTTCACGCCTATTTTGGCTTTCTGTTATCCTCCTCCTCGTTGTAGGAGGGACGCAGGTGATCTCATCAGCTCTCACCATGACGCTCCTACAGCTGAACGCACCACGGCATATGCTCGGACTGGTCATGAGCCTCAATGTTCTCATCTGGATGGGATTTCGGCCCCTGGGCGTTTTCCCCTTTGGCGCCTTGGCAAACGTGGTTGGCGTCGCAACGTCGATTGCGCTCGGGGCGGTAATAGCAGGGGCTATCAGCGTATATCTGTTCAGCAGCAACAAGAAGTTACGCGACGCATAGATACATACAGATGCTACATCGCATCGAAATACCCTATAACTCAATACGTGAGGTGTTCAGTAGCGTCGTTCGGGTTGAAAGAACTTATGATGTGATAGGACAGAATGGTGAGGCCACAAAAAAGCACAAGCGCAACCACAGCAAGAACCACTTAAATTGCGGTTCTGTTGAATCTGGGTTTTTTAAGGTTTTAAAACAAGGCTGTCGAATCGGCAGCATTGGAAAAATATGATCGGTGGTATAAAGACGACGCTTATAGGTCGTGCCCAAGGCAAGGAATTATGCGTTTAGAAGACCCTTCGCGAATGTTCGTGCGTTTTCTAAGTCCTTCTCGTCGGGATGTCCTTTGTTCATACCAACAATCCACCCGAGCGCTCCTTTCACGTCCCTGTTCAATCCCAACATTCCGGCATGCGCACCCAGACAGGAAAATTCGCCGACGACTTTACAGCCTTTTTCTGCAAGCTTCCCTTTAATAAGCGTATGATAGCTCTCCCTAAAGCTGCCGTAAGTCGAAAAAATGAATACGTTCTTGTTCATCGGGGGCATGTTTTCTATCAGTTTTATCAGTTTCCTGTCGTGTTTTCCCCCGTAGATACCCGAGCCGAAGCCGATGAGGTCATACGTTGAAAGGTCTTGTGGCTGCACGCTCTCGACTTCTAGGAGCTTCGCGCTCATCACTTCTGCCAAAACCTTCGCAACCTTCTCAGTGTTCCCGCGATGGCGGGATTTATATACGATAAGTGTCTCCACAACCTCTCCTGACCTGTTGTTAATGACTTGATGCTACAACGATTATCAAATATTTAAAATTGATTACGACAACTGGTATGCGTTATTCCTCATGTGCGCGACTTTCCCGAGCCTTTGCAATAAACGACGCGTATGCAAGAAGTTCCTAGGAGTCTAAATATTACTTTTTCGCAATCGCTTCAATCTTTCCATCTAATTCAATGACCTTATTTTCAACGTCTAAAAAAACCAAAGATTCAACAGAGTCGAATTCGAGCGTGAAAATTATCTAGAGTATCTTTCTGACCTTAAAAGTCCAAGTTGTTAAAATCTAACTTATATCGCTTGATTCGACAAATGACTGAACGATACCGCTTTACTACTTTGTAAAAGCGGTTAGTGCTTTAGAGGTCAGTTGAATCCCTCGAGGTCAAATACGGTACCTGGTCTCTGCCTAGTTATTTTACATAGGAACACAGAAAAAAAGCCCCGCCATTATCGACATCGTTAAATGTCCTATGTGTGGGGGCGTTTTTTAAAGTGATGAATCTACCTATTCTGAGCGTCTTACCTCACCCATTACCCTACTACAACTGTAGTGACTAGTGAGATAGGTGCAAACCTAGTTATGGGCCTGGGTATGGGCCTGGTGCGGGACCTGGGCCTGGGTATGGGCCTGGTGCGGGACCTGGGCCTGGGTATGGGCCTGGTGCGGGACCTGGGCCTGGGTATGGGCCTGGTGCGGGACCTGGGCCT
>Ga0187769_10002686_pt1 | contig 10480 bp, 9 predicted proteins | sample 0116_SJ02_MP02_1_FD_133140 | JGI IMG/M metagenome (GOLD analysis project Ga0187769, IMG submission 133140) | Tropical peat soil microbial communities from peatlands in Department of Meta, Colombia - 0116_SJ02_MP02_10_MG | ecosystem: Environmental > Terrestrial > Soil > Wetlands > Peat | place... | reverse complement strand
TTTATTCTACCGACGATCCTTTTCTTCATGATTTTCAAGTATGGGCCGATGGTCTGGGCCATTTATCTCAGTTTCACTGGATACGACATTGTCACCCAACCCCGATATATCGGATTGAGTAACTACATCGGTATTTTTAAAGACCCGATATTTCTGCAGGCCCTCAATAACACCCTGATCTATATCGTCGGTTCCACGATCTCGATCACCGTTTTGGGACTTGGGCTCGCTCTGATCATTAACATCGGGATCAAAGCCAGCCGTTTTCTTATGAGCAGCATGTTCTTAACCAATATCATGCCCATCTTGGCGGTCTGCCTGGTGTGGCGATTCCTTTTTCATCCCCATGGTCTGGTCAACCAGTTGCTGAGCCCTCTCGGCTTGGGACGCATCGACTGGCTGACCAATTCCTATTTGGCCTTGCCGGCCATTATCATCGTCACGGCCTGGCGCTTTGCTCCCTATTTTATGGTTGTCTTCCTCGCCGGTCTCCTGGCGGTCCCTAAAGAGATTTATGAAGCTGCGGACATCGATGGGGCAACCTGGGGCTCGCGATTCTTCCGGATTACGCTTCCGATGATCTCACCGATTGTCTTTTTTGTAGTAGTGGTATCGGCCCTGCTCTGTGCGCGCATATTTTTGATGCCTTTCATCATTACGGGCGGGGGGCCCGGTGGGGCGACGCGGGTTCTGTCCATGCTGATTTATGAAACGGGTTTTTCTTACTTGAAAATGGGTCGTGCTGCGGCTATTTCCGTGGTCCTCTTTCTGATCATGATGATTTTCACGATCATCCAGATTCGGCTCTTTTCGAAAAGCGAGGAATACTAAATGGGGAAACCGTTGTCCAAGTTTTGGAGCGTGGAATGTCTGGGAATACTGCCATTGGGGGGGATAACTTTCCTGATTATTCTTCCGATCATTTGGATGATCTCCACGTCTTTTCAGAGCGGAGAAAAGATGTATCAGCTGATCACGGAATGGATCCCCTCGGTATTCCATTGGGAAAACTATCCCAACGCCCTCTCTCGGGCGGCATTTCCCCGTTTCTTTCTCAATAGCTTCGTTGTCTCGGCCTCGGTTATGGTTGGAAATCTGGTTTTCTGCACTTTAGCGGGATATGGTCTTTCCAAATATCGCTTTCGGGGAGACAAAGTCCTTCTGCTATTGATCCTGAGCACTTTAATGCTGCCGATGGAGGTAACCCTAGTTCCCACCTTTTTGATCATCCGCAAATTGGATTGGCTCAATACCTATCAGGGAATTTTTGCCCCCCTTCTGGTTGATGCCTTTGGGGTTTTTTTAATGCGGCAATTTATCCTTAAGATACCGATGGACTACCTTGAAGCGGCCCGAATTGATGGGGCTGGAGAATTCAGGATCTTTTGGAAAATTATTCTTCCGCAATGCAAGCCCGCCATCGCGACGATGGCGATCTTTTCTTTTCGCGATAGCTGGGACCAGTTTATCTGGCCCCTGGTGGTTGTTTCCGTGGACGAGTATCGAACCTATCCCCTGGGGCTGGTTCGTTTTGGCGAGGATTATGGAAATCCTCCGACGGAACAGATGGCGATTGCGGTTCTCGCCACGATTCCGGTATTTCTCATTTTCTGGATTCTGCAAAGGAGCCTGCGCACCGGATTCACAATGACGGGTCTAAAGGGATAGGAAGAAAATTCAAGGGTGAGAATCGCGCGTTTTCTTCCAGGCTATTTTTCCGAATCAAAATATAGGCCGCTATTCCGATCCAATGGTCGTTGGGAATATTATGATGCAATTATTTCCGGGGAATCCAAGAAGCGGGCCTCAAATAAGCAGGAATGATGGCCAAAAGCACAGCAGCCGAAAACAAGGTTCATTTTCCTGGTTGGGGACTGAGGATCCCGCCAGGGGGAATTCATTTGAACTCTCAGAAAGGAGAGAGCCATGCCACTTAAGAATCCGTTTGACTTTTCGGGGAAAAGCGTAATCTTAACAGGAGCTATCGGTGGTTTGGGCCGCCCCATCACCTTGGCCTTTGCCCAAACAGGGGCCCAAATCGCCCTTTGCGACATAAATGAAGAAGCCCTTTCAAAGATGGCGGCCGAGATGAAAGGGCTCGGAGGGCAAGTTCTGACCGCAAAAGTGGATCTATGCGTTCCCAAAGAGGTCGAAAATTTCGTTCGGATGGTCCGGGAGAAGTACCAAAAGATTGACATCCTTGTCAACCTTGTCGGGGGGATCATCCGCAAGCCTTCCATCGACTATCCTCTGGACGAGTGGCAACGGGTCATGGATATCAACTTGAAAGCCTGCTGGGTGGCTTGTCAAACCGTCGGGAAGGTGATGATCGAGCAAAAAGGGGGAAGAATCATCAATTTTTCCTCAAACGCCGGAATGCATGGAGTTCCGGGATACCCCGCCTACAGCCCAGCAAAAGCCGGGGTCATCGCCTTAACCAAGGTCCTAGCGGTAGAGTGGGGACCCTTGGGAATCTGTACCAATGCTCTGTCTCCCGGTTTCACCAAAACTCCTTTCAACGCGGAAGTGCTTAATGATCCGAAACGGGTTGAAGGAATTCTCCGGCGTATGCCCATGGGGCAGGTCCTGCCCGATGATGCTTTGGTCGGGCCAACCCTGTTCTTAGCTTCGGATGCGGCCCGATGGATCAATGGCCATACGATCAACGTTGATTCGGGCTTCAACGTCACGTAAAGGGGGTATTTATGGAGAATATTCGAATCGCTTGCGCAAACCGAGGGGCCGGGACCGCACCAGTCTTTTCGGCGATGGAGGGGGGATATTTTAAAGCGAATGGTCTTGATCCCGAATTGATTTTTTATGCAGGACATAGCCTTTCCTTACCGGCTTTAGTCGCCGGGGAAGTAGATTTCACGAATGCTGTTTCACCCGAGCTCATTTCGATCAATATGCAGAATAAGGGAGATGCGGTCATCATCGCCTCGGCGATTAGCCGCAGCGCCCAACAGGTATCCGCCCGACCGGGTCTGGTAACGCGTGGAGATCTGCGGGGGAAGAAGTGGGGGGTGTTAGCCAGGGGAGATGCGGATGAATGTTCGATCGCCATGGCCTTCGAGCGCTGGGGCTGGGATATTCAGAAAGATGCAAAAATCGTCGCGGTGGGTTCTGGCGGCTCCCGGCTGGACCTTCTTCTCGATGCCTCAAAAATCGATGTGGCCATTATGCATGCGCCCGAACCCTTTCAGGCCATGAAAAGAGGCTGGAACTTCGTGGAAGACTTCGGCCGACTGGATGTAGCTTTTCAGAACAGCTGTGCAGCCACAACCAGACGATTCCTGAAAGCAAAACCGGACCTGGTGTTAAGGTATGTCCGCGCTTACTGCCAAGGTGTTTACCGTTTCCGCACCGATCCCCCTTTCGGCATTCAGGTCATCCAGAAATACAGTGGCGAAACCGACCGTTCCATTCTTGAGCCCACCTATGTCCTGTTTGCCCGCCTGATGGGAGGGATGATGTTTCCCAGCCTGGAAGGGGTACGGACGGCCGCGCAAATTTTGCACAAGCTGGGGATAATCTCCCGGTTGCCCGCGCCAGAAGAGGTCGTCGATCTCGCCCCTATTTTGCAGTTGGAACAGGAAGATTTCTTTGCCAAGATGATGGGGCTGAAGGGAAAATCGGCCAAATAAAAGTCAAAAACGATTTGATTTAAATCCCGAATAATCCGGAACCCAGAAGAGGGGATCATGATCTTTCGGCGGTGGCTGCTTTAGCAGAAAAATTTTCAGGGGTGAGCCTGAAGAAGTAAGGGTCTTCGATCTTCCTTTCTTTCGAAGATTTCCTGGAGGAGAGATTTATGAAGTATAAAAAATTGGGGAATTCCGGCTTGAAGCTTAGCTGCCTGAGCCTCGGAGGATGGACCACCTTTGGCGACAGCGTCAAAGACGAGGCTTTGGTCGATGACATTATTAAGGCGGCCTACGATAAAGGGGTGAATTTTTTCGATATGGCTGATGCCTACGCCAAAGGAGAGTCGGAACGGATGATGGGACGGGCGTTGAAGGGACTTCCCCGACATACCCTAGTCCTTTCGAGTAAACTGTTTCGGCCCATGAGTGAAGATGTGAATGATCAGGGGTTATCGCGAAAACATATCATGGAGTCGATCAATAGATCGCTTTCCAGGATCGGGACCGACTATCTCGACATCTATTTCTGCCATCGCCACGATCCGGAAACGGCTATGGAGGAGACCGTGCGTGCCATGGATGATCTCATCCATGCCGGGAAAATCCTTTATTGGGGGACCAGCGAGTGGCCCGTTGAAAAGATAGTTGAAGCGATCGATGTCGCGACCCAATATAACCTCTATAAACCCTTAGTCGAGCAATCTCAGTACAGCCTCCTCTGTCGCGAACGTGTTGAGAAAGAGGTCCTGCCGGCCCTCTCAGGGTCGGGAATGGGTTTGGTGGTCTTTAGCCCACTGGCGTCCGGTCTCCTAACCGGGAAGTATGACGAAGGAATTCCGGGAAATAGCCGGATCGATAGACTTGGGTTCGTAAGGGAAACCTGGTACCGCGAGGATCATATTGGCCGGGTTCGCCAGCTAAAACCCATTGCCGACGAATTGGGAATTCCCCGGAACGAGCTTGCCCTGGCCTGGATTCTACACCAGCCGGGTATTAGCAGTGTGATCTGCGGTGCCACTCATCATTCGCAGATGGAAAGCAATCTAAAGGCCATCGAAGTTACCCTTTCCCCGGAGGTGCTTGCCAGAACGGATAAAATATTTTCTCTCGGCAAAAGAGAGAGATGAGGTTCATCGGTCAAAAGAAAAATACGAGTGATCGCGCCTTACTAAGACCCTTAAATGAGGTAGGGAGGTTGAAAGATGAAAGCAGCTGTTCTGGAAGCTTATCATAAACCTTTGCAGATACGAGAAGTGGAGATTGCGGAGCCGGGCCCCCACGAGGCTACGATTGAAGTCAAAGCCTGCGGGCTCTGTTCGACGGATGTGCATATTTCCGAAGGCAAGATTCCCACAGTCAAACTACCCCTGATTCCCGGGCATGAGTTTGCCGGCATCGTGGCAAGAATTGGCGGTGGGGTCAAGGACTTCGCAACCGGAGACCGGGTAGTCGTGTGCGTAGATGCTTCTTGCGGCCGATGCGATTTTTGCCTTCGGGGAGAGACGAACCGCTGCTCGAATTTAGTCCGCATCGGCTTTGAAAGAAGCGGTGGGATGGGAGAGTACGTCAATGTTCCCGTCGCTAACCTGGAGAAAATAGCCGATTCGGTACCCTTTGAAAAGGCAGCCATCGTGCCTGACGCGGTGGTCTGCATGTACCGGGGTTTAAAGACCCTTGGGGGCGTCAGCGCGGGTACGAAGGTAGCTATTATCGGGGTCGGGGGACTGGGGATGCAGGGCATCCGCATCGGCCGGCTCTTGGGCGCGCATATCACCTGTACGAGCCGGAACGATCACAAGCTGGAATTAGCCAAATCAATCGGCGCCGATCTAACCGTCAATACAAAACGGGAGAGCTTGCCGGATATCGCGAAGAAAATGGGAGGGTTCGATGTAGTCGCCGATTTGATTGGCACCCGGGAATCCATATTGGAAGCAGTCACCCTATGCCGGAATGGGGGGAAAGTCATTGCCCTGGCTTATGTAGACCCGCGCATGGAAATCCCTTCCTACGATATCGTAATTCGAGAAAAACAGATTATCGGGTCCCGGGCCATAACGCGAAGTGAATTTCGTGAAGTTGTGAACCTGGTCAACAGCGGCAGACTGGAGCCGCACATCGGGGAGCGAATCCCGATACGTAAGGTAAATGAGGGTTTGACAAATCTGAAAGCAGGAAAATATTTAACCCGGAGCGTCCTGATTCATCCGTTTTGATCCACTCCTTTCGGCTCTACCGGAATCATTTTTTAGTAAGAGAACCTGGTTTTCGTTCGATTAAAATTGCGGAGGGAGATATGCGATTAAAGGGCAAGATCGCGATTGTTACGGGGGGGGCCCGGGGAATGGGGGCCGCCTACTGTGTTGCCATGGCGCGGGAAGGGGCCAAAATTGTTGTCAATTTCGCTTCGAACAGCAGGTCTGCCGAGGATGTTGTGAAACAGATCCGGCAGGATGGTGGGGAAGCCATTTCCTTCCAAGCGGACGTCGGACGCAAGGCCGATGTTCAGAAGATGGTTGATTTCGCCGTTCAAAAATATGGTCGGCTGGACGTCATGGTCAGCAACGCCGGGCTGGTGCACAAGGCCCCTCTTCTTGAGCAATCCGAGGAAGTCATCGAACGGATTTTCCATACGAATGTCAAGGGCAACATTTTTTGCACGCAGGTGTCTGCGGCCCAGATGATGAAACGAAAGAAAGGCAAGATCATCCTTTGCGCATCCATTGTAGCCGTTGTCGGCGAGCCCCTGCTTTCTGTCTATACCGCCTCCAAAGGGGCCATCCTCGCGTATACCCGGGCGGCGGCGGTGGAATTGGCTCCCTATCAAATTAATGTAAACTGCGTTCTGCCCGGCACGACCAAGACGGATATGTCCAAGGATGTGCTGGCAGATCCGGTGATTCAAAAAGCGCTGATCGACCCGGTACCCTTAGGAAGGCTCGGGGTTCCGGAGGATCTTGCCGGCATTATCCTTTACCTTGCCTCCGATGAATCCGACTGGACCACCGGCCAGAGTTTTATCGTCGACGGGGGCCACACCACAAAGTAACTCCGGCTAAAAGGGGTGAAGGATGGAAAAAGACCTAATTCTGGCTCACGATCTGGGAACGACAGGCAATAAGGCGACCCTTTTCAATTCCCAAGGAGAACTTCTGGCCAGTTCCTTCCACGCCTATGAGACGGATTACGCTCACCCCGGCTGGGCCGAGCAGAATCCCGAAGATTGGTGGGAGGCCTTGAAGATTTCCACGATCCGGTTGATCTTGGAAAGCAAGGTCGATCCAAAGCGAATTGCCGGAATCTCTTTCAGCGGTCAGATGATGGGCTGCCTTCCTGTGAATCGCGAAGGAAATCCGCTCCGGAAGGCAATTATTTGGGCGGACCAGCGGAGCCTCGAAGAGGCCCGCATTCTCTCGGCAAAAGTGGGGGAAGAACAGGTTTACCTGATTACCGGGCATCGAATCAGTCCAACCTATTCGGTGGAAAAAATCGCCTGGGTCCGTCGAAATGAACCGGACATTTTCCGAAAGACCTTCAAGGTTCTTCATGCCAAGGATTTCATGAGGTTTCGACTGACCGGAAAAATGGCAACGGATTATTCCGATGCTTCCAGCATGAACTTGTGGGACATCAATAAAAAGGAATGGTCCGGGGAAATCTTGAACGGTCTGGATCTTCCGGGAGAAATACTCCCCGAAACCAAGCCCTCTATCGAGATTGCTGGCGAAATCCATGCCCCGGTTGCGAAGGAGTTGGGTCTTCCTCCGGCGATGCCGATCGCCATCGGGGGAGGGGATGGACCTTGTGCCGCGGTCGGGGCCGGAGTGGTCTCAGCTGGAGACGCCTACAGTTATATCGGCTCTTCCTCATGGATTGCGTTGGCAAACCCCCAACCGATTTATGACCCGGCGCGTAGAACGGTCAATTTTTATCATCTCCACCCGGAAATGGTGACTCCCACTGGAACGATGCAAACTGGCGGAGCTTCTTACCAATGGATGCGCAACAATTTATGCGATCGGGAAATAGCCGAAGGAGCCCGCCTGGGCATTAGCCCCTACGAACTGATGAACCGGGAGGCGGGGAAAAGTCCTCCCGGGGCCAAGGGCCTGTTGTTTCTCCCGTATCTAATGGGAGAGCGAAGCCCGCATTGGAACTCGGCAGCCCGCGGTGTTTTCTTGGGTTTGACGTTGAGTCACAACCGGGCGGACATGATTCGCTCCGTCCTTGAGGGGGTCGGGTTCAATCTCCGCATCATTCTTGACGCCTTTTTGGCCCAGGGAATTCAGATTCCAGCTATCCGGATCATCGGCGGAGGGGCCCGGGGGGCCCTCTGGAGGCAGATTTTTGCGGACATTTTCAACCTTCCGGTTCAAAAATTGACCTTCCTGGAGGAGGCCACTTCGTTGGGCGCGGCAATCGCCGGTGGCATCGCCTTCGGCCTTTTCAAGGATTTCCAGGTGGCGAAAAATATTACCCGGGTTTCCGAGGTCCATGATCCGCGGCCCGAAGTCCATGAAAAATATGACCGTTTATATTCCGTATTCCAGGAAGCGTATGAATCCCTGGTTCCCATTTATAACCAACTACAGGGCTTTTAGGAGGTATTGAAATGAAGGCAGCCGTAATCGTTCGGCCCGGACAGCTCGAAATTCGGGATATTCCGGTCCCGGAAATCCAAGACTACCAGGTATTTGTCGAGCAACTGGCCTGTGGGATCTGCACGGGGACCGATTGGAAGCTTTTAGAAGGGCATTTCAAAGGATTCAATACTTATCCCGCCGTGTTAGGACATGAAGCCGTAGGCCGGGTAACCAAAATGGGCAAAAAAGTTCGGTATTTCGAAATCGGTGATCTCGTTCTCCGTCCCGGCCTGGAAACGATTGGCGGCGGAACCTCCCTTTACTCCGGGTGGGGCGCTTTTGCGGAATACGGAGTGGCCGGAGATGGAAGGGCCATGATCGAAGACGGAAAAGTCCGGCCCGAGGATGGGTGGAATGACATCTACCTGTCACAGCAGAAAATCCCGAAAGAGATGGATCCGGCTCATGGAACGATGCTGATTACCTTTAAAGAAGTTCTATCCGCCATTTATCGATTTGGCATGAGGCCGAATGCTTCCCTCATGATCTTCGGCATGGGGCCCGTAGGATTGTCCTTTGTGCGTTTCACGAAAATTCTTGGACTCGGACCCATTATCGCCTGTGATATGGAAAGCGCAAGGCTTGATTTGGCCCGGGAAATGGGGGCAGACGAATGCCTGGATGTCCGGAATACGAAACCGGAGGCCTGGGCGAAGGCGCGCTTTCCCGAGGGGCTGGATTTCATTGTGGACGCGGTAGGGATAACCGACCTGCTGAACCAGGCGATGAATATCATCAAATTCAACGGGTCTATTTGTGCCTACGGAATCTCTCCCCGATCGCAGATGAATTTAGTCTGGGAAAACGGGCCTTACAACTGGAAACTTCATTTTCTGCAATGGCCGACGTTCCAGGAGGAATCTGCCACCCACCATCAAATCCTAAATTGGATCCAGATGGGGGTCCTGGATGCGGGAAAGTTTGTTACCCACGTTCTCCCCTTGGACCGTCTTCAAGAGGGTTTGAATTTAGTGAGAGAACGCAAGGCGCTAAAGGCCGTAATCAACCTGAAAACCTGAGCGATTCTGCAATTCAAGAGGTAATGATGGGGATAGAAGAATATCTCTGTTTGGAGTTATTGGATTTTTCTTCCGATCTGGGGCAGATTATCCGTCGCCCCGCCGGGAAAGCTACATTTAATACCGAAATCCTTTCTTACTGGGACGGGATCGCTTCTTGGGAAATTGCGGGAAAGACAGGGATTGGCTGGTTTGAACTCAAGAGGAGGCCCTACACAGGGAACGAAGTGGAACGGCACCTTTTGACGCCGGAAGCCCTCCTCTGCCACCAGGGAGGAGCGGCTTGTTTGGTCGGAAAGCCAAAAGACCCAGGAACCCTGACCCGGGCGGATTTTCAAGCTTTCTTTTTAGAATCGGGCCAGGGGATAGTCTTTTCCCCAGGAGTGTGGCACGCCCTTCCTTTCCCGGTCACCGCGAAAGCGGTTTTCTGGGTTATTTTTCGCCAGGGGACCGCGCAAAATGATTTAGAGGTACTCAACCTGGAAAAGCAAAGCGGTATTCAGTTCCAGATTACCTTTTGATTTATCTCCAAAGGATTGGATTGAGGCAGAGCGGATGACTGCATGTTTGAGAAAGTCCAGACTGTTCTTGGACCCATTGATTTAAGAGAGTCAGGCTTTTGTCACTGCCACGAGTAACTGGGCATAGCCGATGGGCATCCTGCTCTTATGAATCCCGATCTCAAGATTGGGGATTTAGATAAGACGGCTCAGGAATCGTTGCTTTATAAGGCTTCAGGCAGAAAAGGAAGGTGAACGAGTCATGGAGGAGAGACCATGATACTGCCTCAGAAGGCTACTCAACCGACAATGTATTTCATCGGGGTCACAACGGGAGAATCGTCAATTATGAAACTATTTCCCTTGTGGGCACAAGAACTCGGGCTGCATGATGCTCTATTAAAAGGGATTGATATCGAAATTCACGCCGACCCCGAACAATATCGGAAGTGTGTAAAATTCATCAAGAGGGATAAGCTTTCAAAAGGCGCCCTGGTTACGACCCACAAGATCGACCTTTACAATGCGGCCAAAGATTTGTTTGAGTATTTTGATCCATACGCCGGAATGTTTGGGGAGCTTTCATGCATTTCCAAAAAAAATGGCCATCTGCAGGGGTTCGCCAAAGACCCGATTTCGAGCGGGCTTGCCTTGGAGGCCTTTGTCCCTGG
>Ga0187769_10002684_pt1 | contig 10481 bp, 9 predicted proteins | sample 0116_SJ02_MP02_1_FD_133140 | JGI IMG/M metagenome (GOLD analysis project Ga0187769, IMG submission 133140) | Tropical peat soil microbial communities from peatlands in Department of Meta, Colombia - 0116_SJ02_MP02_10_MG | ecosystem: Environmental > Terrestrial > Soil > Wetlands > Peat | place... | reverse complement strand
CTCCTCGGTCGCCGGGTTGATGTTCGTGAAGGTGCCGGCCTGGCCGTCGACCAACTTGCCGTCGATCATCATCTTCGGCTCGAACCGGACCTTTACAGTGTCAGCCATGTTTGTTCAGCTCTCTTTAGGTAAGGCGCTGGTTAGAGCGCCGGGACGTGGGGATGCCATCACCAGACGGGCCACCCTATGGTGAGCCTTACTGGAAACTAGCCGATTGGCAACATGCAACATGCGAGGACCCGTCTCTACTGGGCATCGAACAGCACAGGTAGCGAGGTCGGCGACCGGAAAACCTGCCCACGGATGTGCGGGTCATCCCCGTCGGGGTCCAGCCTTAGATTCGGCAACCGGTCCAGCAACAGGTTGATGGCGGTGCGCATTTCGAGTCGCGCCAGGTGCATGCCGAGGCATACGTGTACACCGTGGCCCCAGCCGAGATGCGCCCGAGCCTGCCGATGAATGTTGAACGTGTCGGGATCGGGGTAGCGGTCCTCTTGCCGGTTCGCCGAACCCAGCATCGGCATCACCGTCGCGCCGGCGGGGATCGCCACCCCGCCGAGTTCGGTGTCGCGAGTCGCCACCCGGGTGATGGTCAGCAGCGGTGGTTCCCACCGCACGCCCTCTTCGATGGCCTGCGGAAGCAGGGACCGGTCCGCGCGGATCGCGTCCAATTGCGGCGGATCCGACAACAGCCCGAAGAGCAGGCTGCCCAGCGACCGGTAGGTCGTCTCCACACCTGCGGGCAGCAGCAGTCGGAGGAACGAGAAGATCTCCTCGTCCGCGAGCTTCTCCCCGTCGATCTCGGCCGCACCGAGCGCGCTGATCAGATCGTCCTTCGGCTCGGCGCGACGGGCCTGCAGGATCGGGGCGAAGTAGTCACACAGGGCAGCCGAGGCCGCAAGCCCGCGTTCCGGGTTCATCAGCCAACTCAGCAGCGAAATCGACCACCGCTGGAACTGCGGGTAGTCCTTCTCCGGCAAGCCCAACAGACCCGCAATGATCTGGCTCGGATAGTCGAAGGTGAACTCCTTCACCAGATCCGCCTTGCCGTTGGGAGCGAATTTGTCGATCAGGCCATTGGCCACGCGGCCGACCAGCTCGTCTTCCCAACGCGCCAAAGCCTTCTGCGAGAACGCCTTTGACACCAACGCCCGCAGCCGGCCGTGCACCGGTTCGTCCATGCCGAGCATCACGTGTTCGCCCAGCACCGGGCCGAACGCCGCGATGACGGCCGCCGATGAGAACGTCTCGTTGTCGCGCAGCATCTGCTGCACATCCTCGTGGCGGTACACGATGAACATCGGTAGCGATTCCTCGTGCGGAAGCGCTCCTGACGTCTCGAGTCGCTGCACCGGTTCTTCGCGGCGCAGCCGCGCCAGTTCGGTGTAGGGGTCACGTACGTCACCGGATATCGCGTCGTCGAAAGAACCGAAGTCCTCGAGATCGTCAAAAAGCTGTTCCATTTTTACCCCTCATTTCCCTTGCGGCGCTTCGCCGCTAACGACGCCAAGCGCTGCAATACCGGCTGCGGCGTAATGCGCGCGGCGAACGCCATCGCCTTTTGGCCCGCTGTCAATGGCCACGCACCGTCGCGCATGGAGCCCTGTCTGGGAATGCCTAGCACGATCCGGGACATGTGGTGCATGCCCGAAGCCGGCAGGATCCTGTTTGACGCCAACAGCATCGACGCATCCGGGCCCACACCGCGGCGGCGGAACGAACCGCTATCCTGCAATGCCTTGACCAATCCGTCGGTGAACCGTTCGGGAGGACGGGCGAATCTGATGGCGAAGCGACCACGGGTGTTCATGGTGTTGTGCAGCCGGGCGTAGGGGCCGTCGAAATTGCGATCGTCGGTGGTGCCCGCGTCGGTGATGATCTCGGTATCGTATGTGCCGGCCACCAAAACGGTGACACCGAGACCGAACGGCGCGATCTCGCACGCCATCGACTCGCCCCACCGTTCCAACGCTCCCTTGGCCGCCGAGTACGGCGCGGTGCCCGGCTGACCGCGCACCCCGGCCGCGCTGGATACCAGCACGATGCGTCCCTCGCCCGCCGCGCGCATCGACGGCAGCAGCGCCTGGGTGAGTGCAACGGGGCCCAGGACGCTAGTAGCGAACATCTTCTGCCACAGCGCCATATCGGTCTCCTCCACCATTCCGGCGGCGGAGATCCCCGCGTTGTGCACAAGCGCGTAGGGTGCGCCCACGGCTTCTTCAATTGCCTTGGCCGCCACGGAGACCGACGCAGGATCCGTAAGGTCGAGCTGCACAGCGATCAGCCGATCGTCGTCCTCCCGGGCACCGGTCGCCTCGCGCAGCAGCGGCATCCCCCGGTCGGGTGTGCGCATCGCCGCAACCACCCGCCACCCGTCACGGTAGAGGCGGACCGCCGACGCGAAGCCAAGGCCGCGGGAAGCGCCAGTGATGACGACGCTGCGAGGCTCACCCATTCTTGCTCGGGGTTGCGCAGGCGCCTACACCCGGCGGCGGAGGATCGACGTGCGGCCGCCCGTTCGGCTCACCGCTCGCCCAGGTCGACCAGATGCCGACCGAGTACGGTCCCTGAGCGCCCGCCTTCTCGTAAAACCCTTGCGGGTCATAGACTTTGGCTTCCGGGTAAGGCCACGGGCAGGCGACGGAGGTCGCCGCATGGCTGACCTTGATGGCCCAGAACCACGCGCCGTAGGCGAAGTACGACACGTTCATGATCGCGAACATGACCAGGAACGTGCCGAGCACCGGCCGGCTCGGGAAGACCTTGGCTTTGGCGGCGAGTTTCTCGGCCACCGACTTCCCGGTGTCGTCGCGGTAGACCAAGATTGCCGCCGGCACCATCACGAATGTCACCGAGAACGACTCCCAGATCAGCGGGAACTGGAAGGTCGTGCCGGTGAAAACCGAACCCCACGGAATCACCTGCGAATAGATGTACATGCCGGCGTGGATGAGCTGGATCTCTAACCACGCATCAAAGACGAATCCGATCCCCATGGTCAGCCCGCCCAGGCAGATCAACGGGTGGCGCGATACGAAGGCCTCCGGCCCGTACTTGGCCTGTAGCTTGCGCAGGATCCAGATCGCCGGGAAGTACGGACCGAAATAGAACATCACGTAACCGAATACGACGAACGGTTCGACGGTCGGCGACAGCGACACCAGCGGCCACGACTCCGGCCAGTGGATGAGGTCGGGGTTGTAGACCGCGAACGGGGCCCAGTTCATGATCGGGTCCTGCCACACGATCAGTGTGGTGCACAAGAACATCAGCATCACCGGACTGCCCGGATTGCGCCGCCAGCCCGTGATGAACACCACCAGCAGCACCAGCAGCATGATGACGGTGGAAATGTGCAAGAAAGTGATGTAGTCCAACCCGAAGATGAACCTCACGGGGCGCGGCCGGCCCTGCACGTTCGGGTTGGCGACGCGCGGGTCGAGTGCGGTGCGGCAGTTCGCGATGAAGAAGAGCGCGAACGCCGCCAGGGCGGCGCCGGCGACCCAACCGCCCCAGCCGCGCTTATCGCTGCGCTGCGGGGATGGCGGCTCCTTGTCCGAGGCAAGCGGTATGGATTGGTCGGTACTCATTTCTCGTCAGCCTCACTCTCCGAAGCGGTCGACCAGGTGCGAGTTGATGCCGTCGGCATCGAGCGTTCGGGCCACGAGGTAGCCCGCGCCCATCCACGCACGCCGGGTCCACTTACCGAAGGACACCCGGGTACCGGGGGCGCCGGACGCGGCGGGCATCATCTTCACCCGCTCCAGCGCCTCTTTGACCCCGCGCGGGCTGAGCGGATGCGCGTCGGTGAATGCCCGCACCAGGGTGGCGGCGACGTCGTGGTTGACCACCGGCACGCAATACTCGGGGCGCCTGCCGCCGTACTTCTGCGCATACCGGTCGAGAAAGCCCTGGCCGATCGGATTGTTCTCATCGTACTGGTCGACCCCGATCCAGCCCATGAATGCGTTCCACATGATCGGGTTGACCCAGGCGTTCTGGAACGCCGTGGTGGTGAATCTCGGCGGATCCCAGTTGACGGCTTGCAACGCCGGGTTGATGAATACGATGCCGAAGCCGAAACCGAGGTGCACGATGGCCTCGGCCTTCGCCTCGTGCAGGGTGCGGACGGCCTCGCTGATGTCCTGAGCGGTCTGCGCGATCGCCGCCTCCGCGACGATGCGAATGCCCTTGCGGCGACACGCACTTCGCAGATTCTTCAGATAGCTTTCGCCGATCAGGTTCTGCTCGACCAGGACCCCGATTTCAGCTATGTCGCGCTTGGCGACGAGGTCCGCCAAAAAGATGGGTTCGTCGGTCATCGACCCTTGGGGGAAGGAGAAGGTCCATTCGCCGAGCCAGTCGTCGGTCCCGGTTACGGCGATGGCCGGCACGTTGAACCGCTCTTCAATCGCTTCACGTGTCGGCACGCAGTTGTCGGTGATGTGCGGCCCGAACACCACCAGACACCCTTCGTCGACGAGTTCCCCGAAGGCGTCGATTACGGCCTTGACCGAGCCTTTGGGTAAGCCCTCCACCTCGCGGTAGATCATCTGGACAGGGCGATCCATCACACCCTGCTCGACGGCCTCCTCGAATATGATGTCGAAGCACCGTGTGAAGTCCGCTTTCATCTCCTCGGGGAACATCGGCGGCAGCGTGAAGTCCATCAGATAGCCGACCTTGATGGGCTCAGCGGTGCTTTCGTAGGACATCTGACCTCCCGGGTGGCAAGCTCACTCGCACGGCTTCATGGCTGACCTAATATTTGTTCTGACGTTAGCGGCGGCGATATAGGGCGTCAATCATCAGATCCATCAGACCCGCCCAGATAGACCTCGATCATCTCGTTGAGACCCCTGCCTACCGACACATCGTCAGTGAGCGGTCCGGCGATCGCAGCGCGGGCCGCCTCTCGCATGGACAGGCCCTCCACGATGAGTCTGCCCGCCGCGATGAGCACGCGGGTCGATGCGACCTCACGCAGCCCGCCGGTTTCCAGGCGACGGATGGCGTGGCCGAAGCGCACCAACTCGGCTGCGGTGGCGCCATCCACGCCCGCTTCGTGGACAACGATCCCCTCTTCGATATCGGCTGCCGGGAAGCCGAATTCGACGGCGACCATCCGCTGGCGTGTCGAATCCTTGAGGTCCTTGAGCACGCTTTGATAGCCGGGGTTGTAGGACACCACAAGGCCGAAGCCGGGCGCCGCGTCCAGCGTCACACCGAGACGCTCGATGGGCAGCTGCCTACGGTGGTCCGCGAGCGGATGCAACACCACGGTCGTGTCCTGGCGGGCCTCCACCACCTCGTCCAGGTAGCAGATCGCGCCCTCACGCACCGCCCGGGTCAGCGGACCGTCCACCCACACCGTCTCGTCGCCCCGCAGCAGATACCGCCCGACAAGGTCCGCGGTGGTGAGGTCGTCATGGCAGGCGACGGTGATCAGCGGCCGGCCGAGATCGTAGGCCATCGCCTCGACGAAGCGGGTCTTGCCGCAACCCGTAGGCCCCTTCAGGACAAGTGCCAGACCCTGCCGGTAGGCCGCCTTGAAGATGGCCTCTTCGCTGCCGACCGCCTGGTAGTAAGGCCGTACCATCTCCGCCTCTGGGGTCAAGCCGTTCCGGTAAGCCAGCCCGGACTCGTTGGCCATAACTTCCCTTCTGCTACACGCGTTGCTTGGAGCCTAACCGGAACAGATGTTTGTTTCAAGCACGCTGAAGAGCGGGTTTGCCCCCGGCATTCGCACCAACTGCATTCTGGGACAGAGCATCAGACGTTCCTCTATGAAGCCCTCCGGCGGACCTCCGCCGAGCGAAGCGCGGACCGGAACAGCGGTCCGATCACACCGGCGAGTTGATCTGGGCGCCCGATCGTCGCATGCGCGGTGCTGCCGAACACCCTGCGTAGCGATTGCACGTCGGTTCCCGCGCCGATGGTCAGGCATACGCAGCCAGTGCCCCGGCGGCGGGCCTCGGTCAGTGCGCGGCGCGCGTCCGCGGCACCGTAGGCCCGCTCGTATCCATGGTCGTACGCGAGTCCGTCGGACAGCACCACCAACAGCCGCCGTGACGTACCTCCGCTTGCCTCCAAGACCGCCGAGCCGTGGCGGATGGCCGCACCGAGGCGGGAGTACGCGCCAGGTTCCAGGCTGTTCAGCCGCCTGATGACGTGCGCGTCGAGGTGGTCGTCGAACCGCTTGACGGGCACTATGCTCACCGCGCGCCGGCCCTGCGAGTAATAGGCGTAGAGCGCAACCCGGTCACCCAGGTCGTGCAGTGCGACGGCGAGGTTGGCAACCGCCGCACGCTGTTGTTCGTGCACCGTCCGCCCCAGCGTTCCGGGCTCCGCGGCCGACCCCGACACATCGAGAAGGAGCAGCACCGACAGGTCACGCCGGCGCCGCAGGCTGTCGAGGTACACCGCTTCGTCGGGCACCGACCCGGCCCGCAGCTCGACGCGGGCTTCAACGGCCGCGTCGATGTCGATGTCGTCACCCTGCGACTGGCGGCGGCGACGGTGCAGACCCATTCCAAGTCGCGACAGCGGGCGCCGCATGCCGATGGCGTCGTCGATCGCCTGGGTCGCCGATGCCTTGATCTTCGGCTCGACCTCATGCACGGTGCACCACGCGGGCCGGTAGCTCTTGCGCGTGTCGTCCCATTCCTGATACGTCACGCCGTCCGTGGCCGTTTGCGTTTCACGGACGTTGACGTCCTCGCTCGACGTTGATGCCAGCGACAACACTGCATGCGGACCGCGGTTCGCGGAGTTCGTGCGGTGCGTCGGGCTATCCGCGCCGGGCGGTCCGCCGCCGCTACCGGCCTTGCGCGCCGACGACAGCATCTTCTGCAACCACTTACCGATGAAGCCGCCCCCGCCAACCGGGCTGGTGAACAAATCTGGATCGTCGGAATCGTCGATCTCGCCATCATCGAGATCCAGGAGCTCCTCGTGTTCCCGCGCGCCGCGCCCTCGCGGGACATGTCGCGGGTTCGCCTCATCCTGTTGTCCTGCCGCCTGGGAGCAGGCGGCCGCCACCTTCGCCGCACGGATCACGCCAAACGCGGGCGCCGGGTCGTCGATCGCCGCCCGTCCGGCCGCAAAGCGCAGCGAAGCGGCAGGCGAGTCGCTGCGGCTCGCGATGCCGCGATCGCCCACCGAGGCCAACACACCGGGTAACAGCTCGGCATTGGCGATCAGTGCGCGGTGACCCTCGACCGCCAGATAGCGCCTGGCGAGTCGGGGGTGGCGAACCAGGGGGCGCACCACGTCGGATTCCAGGCTGCCGGCCGCGATCATCGACGCGTGCACGGCAATCGCCTCGAGTGTCGCGCGGGCTTGCGCGGAAGCGTCGACGTAAATCGTCTGGCCGTCGGTCCACGGGGGTTGACCTGGTGGCAGTCCGGAAACCGCCACGGGCCGGCCCGCAAGTGCACAAGCGAACAAGCCGAGGGCCTGCAGCTGGTCGCCAAGAGCGTCGTTTGCCACGCTCGACCTCCGAACCACCCTGAGGTTGTTGACCAAATATCTGTTCCACCGTAGAGTCCGGTTCCACCGCAGTCAATCAGATCACGCTGACCGCTGTGGCAACGACTTGATCGGGAGCAAATCGTGATTGACTTCAGCGACCGGGTGGCTGTGATCACCGGCGCCGGACGCGGACTCGGTCGGCTGTACGCGCTGGATCTGGCACGCCGCGGCGCCGCGGTGGTGGTCAACGACGTCGGCGGCTCGATGCGTGGCGAAGGCGCCGACTCGGGCATCGCCGACAAAGTGGTCGACGAGATCAAGAAGGCCGGTGGCACCGCAATCGCCTCCTACGACTCGGTCGACAGCCCCGCGGGCGGCCAAGCGATTGTCGACGCTGCCGTGGGCGCGTTCGGGCGGCTCGACGCGGTCATCAGCAACGCGGGAATCTTCGGCAGCGTGCCATTCGAAGACCTCTCGCCCGACGAGTGGACACGAATGCTGCGCGTGCATCTCGACGGCGGCTTTTATCTATCTCAGCCCGCATATCGCGTGATGAAGAACAACGGGGGCGGAAGATTTGTGTTCGTCTCGTCCTCCGCCGGGGTCTTCGGTCAGCCGATGGAGGCCCACTACGCCGCGGCCAAAGCCGGCCTGGTGGGGTTGACGAACGTGATCGCGATTGAAGGCGAGGCGCACGGCATACTCGCCAATTCCGTTATGCCCACCGGGTTCTCGCGAATGGTCACCGAGACCGTTGGCGATGAGAAGTTCCTCGCCGAATCCGGCTTCATGCGAGCCATTCGGCCCGAACTCGTGGTGCCGCTGGTGACCTTTCTCGCAAGCACCGCCTGCACGTTCACCCACCGCAACTATTCAGCCTCCGCTGGACGCTACGCCCGGGTGTTCGTCGGCCTGAGCGAAGGCTGGCTGGCAGACGCCGAGAGCCAACCGACGGCAGAAGATATCGAGGCGCATCTCGAGCTGATCTCGTCCACGGACAAATTCTTCATACCCACGTCGATCGTCGATGAGGTGCTAGAAGTGTGTGAGCGACGCGGCGTCAGCGCGATGCCAGGCGAGGCCTTGGATAAAGCCAACGTCGCATTCCCCGAACCCCGACGCATCGGGGGTTGACCATGTCCGTCGACGATGAGCTGAGAGACCAGGTCAAGCGCCTCACCGACCGCGCCGAGATCTATGACTGCATGCAGCGGTACGCGCGCGGAATCGACCGGCAAGATCGTGCGCTGCTGCGATCGGCCTACCATGACGGCGCCGTCGACGACCACGTCGGATTCGTCGGCGCCGTAGACGATTTCATCGACTGGGCACTCGCCTATCACAGCATGCAGACGCGATACCAGCACTATCTGCTGAACCACACCGTCGACATCGACGGCGACGAAGCGCACGCCGAGACCTACTACCTCTTCGTCGGGACCGACCGGGAACCGGCGAACCACATGACGATCTCTGGCGGCCGCTATGTAGATCGTCTAGAGCGGCGCGACGGACGTTGGGCGATCGTCGATCGCGTGTGCGTCGTGGAATTCATGAACGAATCGCAGTCGCAACTTACGGACGAAGCCATCGCCATGGTTCCCGGGGCGCGGACCGCCCGCCACGACGCAACGGACCCGTCATACGATCGACCGCTTGTGGCGTTGCGGGGCCTTATTGACCAAAAATCTGCTCAAACGTAGAGTCCGACCAAACGTCGACGGGCGCAAGGACCAGAGTCAAGGAAAAGTGGACTTCTCCTACCCAGCGGAAGTGGAACAGTTCCGCACCGAGCTGCGCGACTGGCTGTCAGCGAATCTGACCGATGAGTTGATAGCCGCCCGTCGGCCCGCTGGGCGCACCGACGAGACATTCGAGGCTTTGCGGAGATGGAACCGCACGCTGGCCGACGCCGGGTGGGCCGCGGTCTCTTGGCCTCGGGAATACGGCGGGCGAGGCGCGACGATCCTCGAACAGTTGGTCTACACCGAAGAAACCACCCGCGCGCGGGCACCATTGCCGCTCAACGTCATCGGCATGAACAACATCGCTCCCGCCATCATGCAGTACGGCACCGAAGACCAGAAGAAGACGCTGCTCCCCCGAATGATGCGCGCCGACGACATCTGGTGCCAGGGCATGTCAGAGCCCGAAGCCGGATCCGATCTCGCCGCGCTGCGCACCCGCGCGGTGCATGACGGCGACGGGTTCGTCGTCAACGGCCAGAAGATCTGGACCTCGCTTGGGCATCGGGCGGACTGGTGTCAGCTGTACGTGCGCACCGATCCTGATGCCCCTAAGCACAAAGGGATCTCGTGCCTGATCGTCGACATGACGCTGCCCGGAATCGAGGTCCGCCCGCTGGTCACGCTTAACGGTGACACCGATTTCGCCGAAGTGTTCTTTCATGAGGTGCGGGTGCCGGCCGACGCATTGCTCGGGCCGCTGAACACCGGCTGGCAGGTGGCCACCACCACGCTCAGCCATGAGCGCGCCGGCGCCGCGCGCCTGTACGCCGAGATGGAGGCACGGCTGGAAGAACTGGTGGACGACTTCGCGTCGGTTGAGGGCGCGCTTGATGACCCTGTGACACTGCGGCGCCTCGGCGAGATCGCTGTCCGCATCAAGTACCTCGAGGTCCTGTGCCAGCGGTCGATCTCGGCGACGCTGCACGGCGGCATGGATATTGTTGCGTTCGGGTCGGCCAGCCTCGCCAAGACCGTATGGGGCGAGATCGGGGAGGAGCTGGCCGCGCTGGCGTTCGACGTGCTGGGTTCCCGCGGCACCAACGCCCCATGGGCGAATTACCGCCTGACGTCGCGCTCGCTGACCATCGCGGGTGGCACCACCCAGATCAACAAGAACATCACCGCACAACGCGTACTGGGCTTGCCGCGTCAATGAATCTCGAACTCACCGACGAGCAGGTAGCGCTACGCGACACCACCCGGCGCTTTCTTGCTGAAAAGGCACCGATTTCGGGCCACGTACGATCGCTGCTCGACGAT
>Ga0187769_10002683_pt1 | contig 10482 bp, 10 predicted proteins | sample 0116_SJ02_MP02_1_FD_133140 | JGI IMG/M metagenome (GOLD analysis project Ga0187769, IMG submission 133140) | Tropical peat soil microbial communities from peatlands in Department of Meta, Colombia - 0116_SJ02_MP02_10_MG | ecosystem: Environmental > Terrestrial > Soil > Wetlands > Peat | place... | reverse complement strand
CGCTCCCCCCACCCCGCTCGCTTCGCTCGCGACCCTCCCCGCCACTTTGCGGGGGGAGGGAAAAGAAACATCGCTGTTTGACACGCTCGGGCGCGAAATCGCGGTCCGAGAACGGGATTTCCTTTCCCTCCCCCCGCTTGCGGTGGGGAGGGTCGGCGAATGTCGCTTTCGCGACATGAGCCGGGGTGGGGGGGAGCGATTGCAAAGTGCCCCCCACCCCTAACCCCTCCCCACCACGCGCTGCGCGCGTGGGAGAGAGGGGAATTCGCGCCGCTTCGCGGGGAGAGGGAAGTTACAGGGCGCGTTGCGCAGCGCGGCTTTTTGTGCGATGTCCGCGCCGAATTTGCGCCGCAGCATTCGGTTGCGAAGGCGCCTTCCTCACGGACCGGTTTGCGCCGGTCATCCAATCAGCCGGGGTCTTTCCATGCAAACTTTGTGGCTCATCGTTCTTTGCGGCGTTTTGGCCATCGTCTACGCCATCTGGGCCACGCGCTGGGTGATGGCCGCGGACGCCGGCTCGGCGCGCATGCAGGAAATTTCCGCCGCCGTGCGCGAGGGCGCGCAGGCCTATCTGAAGCGGCAATATTCGACCATCGCGGTCGCCGGCATCGTGATCTTCCTGATTGTCGGCTATTTCCTCGGCTGGCTGGTTGCCGTCGGTTTTGCCATCGGCGCCATTCTGTCCGGCTCGGCGGGATTTATCGGCATGAACGTCTCGGTGCGGGCCAATGTGCGCACCGCGCAGGCCGCCATCGGCTCGCTCGCCGGCGGGCTTGAGATCGCGTTCCGCGCCGGCGCCATCACCGGGCTTCTGGTCGCGGGTTTGGCGCTCCTTGGCGTCACGCTCTATTTCGGCTTCCTGATCGGCACCCTGCATATGGCGCCCAACGACCGCGAAGTGATCGATTCGATGGTGGCGCTCGGCTTCGGCGCCTCGCTGATTTCGATCTTCGCCCGATTGGGCGGCGGCATTTTCACCAAGGGCGCCGACGTCGGCGGCGACCTCGTCGGCAAGGTCGAGGCCGGCATCCCCGAGGACGATCCGCGCAACCCCGCAACAATAGCCGACAATGTCGGCGACAATGTCGGCGACTGCGCCGGCATGGCGGCGGATCTGTTCGAGACCTATGCGGTGACCACGGTGGCGACCATGGTGCTCGCCGCCATCTTCTTTTCCGCCGCCGGCGCCGATGCGCTGCTCAAGATGATGACGTTCCCGCTCGCCATCGGCGGGGTCTGCATCATCGCCTCCATTATCGGCACGTTCTTCGTCAAGCTCGGCACCAGCCAGTCGATCATGGGTGCGCTCTATAAGGGCATGCTCGCCACCGCACTGTTGTCGCTGATCGGCATTGCCGGCGTGGTCTATGAGCTGATCGGCTTTAACCGGCTGCCCGGGGCCGATTATTCGGGCCTGACGCTCTACATCTGCGGCATCGTCGGGCTCGTGGTCACCGGCCTGATCATCTGGATCACCGAGTATTACACGGGCACCAATTATCGCCCGGTGCGCGCCATCGCTTTAGCCTCGGTGACCGGCCACGGCACCAATGTCATCCAGGGGCTGGCGATCTCGCTCGAGGCGACCGCGCTGCCGGCTATTGTCATCATCGCCGGCATCTTGGTCAGCTATAATCTTGCCGGCCTGTTCGGCATCGCCATTGCGGTGACGACGATGCTGGCGCTGGCCGGCATCGTGGTTGCGCTCGATGCCTTCGGTCCGGTGACCGACAATGCCGGCGGCATTGCCGAAATGGCCGGACTGCCCAAAGAGGTGCGTAAATCGACCGACGCGCTGGACGCGGTCGGCAACACCACCAAAGCGGTGACTAAGGGCTATGCCATCGGCTCGGCCGGGCTCGGCGCGCTGGTGCTGTTTGCGGCCTATAACCAGGACCTCAAATTCTTTGTCGGCAGCGCCGCCCAGCATCCGTATTTCCAGGGCGTGGCGCCGGACTTCTCGCTGAGCAATCCCTACGTCGTGGCCGGCCTGCTGTTCGGCGGGCTGCTTCCCTACCTGTTCGGCGCCCTCGGCATGACCGCGGTGGGCCGTGCCGCGTCCTCGATCGTCGAAGAGGTGCGTCGGCAATTCCGTGAGCGGCCGGGCATCATGCAGGGTCGCGACAAGCCGGATTACGGCCGCGCCGTCGACATGCTGACCAAGGCCGCGATCAAGGAAATGATCCTGCCCTCGCTATTGCCGGTGCTCTCGCCGATCGTCGGCTATTTCGTCATCTATTTCGTGGCCGGCGGGGGCGCGCAGGGCAAATCGGCGGCGTTCTCGGCGCTGGGCGCCATGCTACTCGGCGTCATCGTGACCGGCCTGTTTGTCGCCATCTCCATGACGTCGGGCGGCGGCGCCTGGGATAACGCCAAGAAATACATCGAAGACGGCCATTACGGCGGCAAGGGTTCCGACGCGCACAAGGCGGCGGTGACCGGCGACACGGTGGGCGATCCGTACAAGGACACCGCCGGGCCCGCGGTCAACCCGATGATCAAGATCACCAATATCGTGGCGCTGCTCTTGCTCGCGGTATTGGCGCACTAGGGCGTCGTTGCGAGGAGCGCAGCGCCCGTCATTGGACCGCGCGGTTTCGCGCGGGTCCATTGGCTCGCTGGCGGGAACGGGCGCTTACGTGCCCTTGCCCTGCAGGTTGTGCAACAGCGTGGTCACGACGTTGAGATCGTTGCCGCTGGTCGGCGTCGTTTGCGCGACAAAGTCGAAGACACGACCATCCTTGAGGCCGTATTCGGCGAGCCGCTGGACCTTTCTGTTGCGGTCGAAATAGACGGCGATGACGCGTTGGTCGGTCACTTTGGTGCGCATGAAGGCAACCGGCCGGTCGGCTTTTTGCGAAATGTAGTAGAACGCCTCGCCGCTGACGGTTGCCACCGTCGACGGCGTGCCGAGCACAAGGAGGACCTGTTCCTGGGAGGCGCCGAGCGGAATCTGTTCGAGCGCACCTTCTGGCATCACGTAACCGCGCTGGAAGGTTTCGCCGGTGCAGCCGACGAGCACCAGCGCCGCAATGACGGCAAAGACGACAGCTGCCAGACCGCCGTAGCGACGCCTAAAACTTCCCCGCATCCTCGTCCCTAACTTGCGTGAAGCCGCCGCGTGCCGTACCCCCAAAGCGCAAGATTGGCAATCGGGCGGCCCTGAAGCGTTCGCATCCGTATCGGCTAACCCAATGATATTGAGGCTTTTTCGGCCGGGTTCCAAGGGCCGGAGCATCGGCGACCTCTATGGCGCGATCGTGGCGCAGGCGCGTTGCGCGGCTTTTTACTCAAGCTACGGCGTACCCGACACGGTGGAGGGCCGTTTCGATCTGATCGTGCTTCATATGGTGCTGCTGTTGCAGCGGCTTGGCCGCGCCGACGGCGCCGGACGCGGCATCGGCCAACAGATCGGCCAGGAGCTGTTCGACGTGTTTTGCCGCGACCTCGACGGCAATTTGCGCGAAATGGGCGTTGGCGACCTCGCCGTCCCGAAACGCATGCGCCGCTTCGGCGAGGCGTTTTACGGCCGGCAGGCCGCCTATGGCGCAGCCTTGGCCGATGCTGACGAGCGGGAGCTTGAGAAGGCGCTGCGACGCAATATCTTTGCGGGTGCGAAGATCGGAACGAATGGCGCCAACCGCCTGGCGCGCTATGTGCGTGCGACGCTGCGCCGGCTCGAAAACCAGGAGGACAGCGCGCTGTTGCGCGGTGAGGTAGCCTTCCTCACGCCCGATTCTATCGCCGAGGCTGCTAGTGATGGCTGAACGCAAATTGACAGAAACCGCGGCCGCCCCTTGGCATGTTCCCGTCGCGGTCGAGGACATCGCCGAAACGGGCCAGCACTTCGACCTGGTCGCCGACGAAGGCGTTCGCGCTTCGGTGGCGCGCGTCGCGGGCCTACGCGAGCTGCCGCGGTTCGAGGCCAAGTTCGATGTGAGCCGCCGCAGCAGCGGCGGGCTTCACGTGACGGGCATGGTTTCGGCGACCGTCGGGCAAAACTGCGTGGTCACGCTCGAGCCGGTCGCCAATGAGATTAAGGAGGCGGTCGATCTCCTGTTCGTGCCGCCACAGCCTGCTGCGGAGGAGGGCGAAGCCGCGGCCGAGCCGCGTGACGTCAAGTGGGACGATCCGGAGCCGCTGATCGACGGGGTCGTCGATTTGGGTGCGCTCGCCACCGAATTCCTGATCCTGGGCATTGATCCCTATCCCCGCAAACCCGGCGCGATTTTCGAGCCGCCGCACAATGGGGGGCCGCAAAGCCGGCCGTTTGCCGCCCTCGGCAAGCTCGCCAAGGGCCGAAATGGGTCCTGAACGCGGTTGTGTCCGGGCATCGAACCGCTATTCTCGTCCGCGCCGTCGGATTCCCACCCGAACCTAGTCGAGCGGATTTGACATTCGCTGCCACCGCTCCGCTCGCTCATGAAGCGAATGTCAAATCCAAAGCTCCACCAGCCGCTTATACTTGCTAGGGGTCCTTCCGAAGTTCGCAAACCAGGGTGCCGGACTATGATGCGAACTTCGGAATCGGGACACTAGGACCGCAAGGTCATCCAATGTCAGATAGGATCCGCATTGCGCTCGATGCGATGGGGGGAGACTACGGCCCAGCCGTGGTCGTCGCCGGAGCCGAACTGGCGCTACGCCGCCATTCCGGCAGCACGTTCGTGTTTTTCGGTAACAGCGCGCTGATGGCGCCGCTGATTGAGGCTCGGGCCGAGCTGAAGGCGGCGTCCCGGCTGGTGCATACCGATATCGCGGTGCGGATGGAGGACAAGCCAAGCCAGGCCTTGCGCTACGGCCGCTGGAAGTCGTCGATGTGGCTGGCGATCGACGCGGTCAAAAAAGGCGAGGCCGACATGGCGGTCTCGGCCGGCAATACCGGGGCGCTGATGGCTATGTCGAAGTTCAATCTCAAGACGCTGCCGGGGATCGAGCGGCCGGCCATTGCGGCGCTGTGGCCGACCTTGCGCGGGGAATCGATCGTGCTCGACGTCGGCGCGTCGATTGGCGCCGATGCAGTGCATTTGGTCGATCTTGCCGTCATGGGGGCGGCTACCGCGCGCATCCTGTTCGGTCTCGACTGCCCGAGCGTGGGCCTTTTGAATATCGGCGTCGAGGAGGCCAAAGGCCTCGAACAGGTGCGCGAAGCCGGCCGCGTCCTGCGCGAGGAGAACCTGCCCGACCTCGATTATCGCGGTTTTGTCGAAGGCGACGATATCGGCCGCGGCAAGGTCGACGTGGTGGTCACCGAAGGCTTCGCCGGCAATATCGCGCTCAAGACCGCGGAGGGAACCGCGCGCCAGCTCGCCGAATATCTGCGCGGTGCGATGCGCAGCTCGCTGCGCGCGCGGATCGGATATCTGTTTGCGCGGCCGGCGTTCGATAAGCTGCGCGAACGCATGGATCCGCGCCACGCCAATGGCGGCGTGTTCTTAGGCCTCAACGGCATCGTCATCAAAAGCCACGGCGGCGCCGATGCCGAGGGCTTTGCCGCGGCGATCGAGCTCGGCCACGGCGTGGTGCGCGACGAGCTTCTGGCCAAGATCCGGGCGGCACTCGGACGCTCCGGCAAGCCGCCACGGCAGGCGCTCGGCGGAGCCGCCTCGTGACCATTCGACGCTCGGTCATCCTCGGTTGCGGCAGCTATCTGCCGAGCCAGGTTCTCACCAACGAAGAGCTCGCCCGCAAGGTCGACACGTCGGACGAGTGGATTGTGCAGCGCACCGGCATTCACGAGCGCCGCATCGCCGCGCCGGGCGAGTTGACCTCGCACATGGCGGTGCGGGCGGCGCAAGCGGCGCTCGCCCATGCCCATGTCGACGCGCAATCCATCGATCTGATCGTGCTCGCGACCTCGACGCCGGACAACACCTTTCCGGCCAGCGCCGTTTCGGTCCAGGCCGATCTTGGCATTACCCGCGGCGCCGCTTTCGACCTGCAAGCGGTGTGTTCCGGCTTCGTCTACGGGCTTGCGGCCGCCGACGCGCTGTTGCAATCCGGCGCGTTCTCGCGGGCGCTGGTGATCGGTTCGGAGACGTTTTCGCGCATTCTCGATTGGACCGACCGCGCCACCTGCGTGCTGTTCGGCGACGGGGCCGGCGCCGTCGTGCTCGAGGCGCAGCCGCAGCCCGGTACAAACGCCGATCGCGGGGTGCTCACCGCGCGGCTACGCTCCGACGGCCGCTATAAGTCGAAGCTTTATGTCGATGGCGGGCCGTCGTCGACCGGTACGGTCGGCCATCTCCGCATGGAAGGCCGCGAAGTGTTCCGCCACGCCGTGGCGATGATTACCGACGTGGTCGAGGACGTGTTCAAGACGACCGGCTACAGCGCCGCCGATATCGACTGGTTCATCCCGCATCAGGCCAACAAGCGCATCATCGACGGTTCGGCGCGCAAACTCGGCATAGCGGCGGAGAAAATCGTCAGTACGGTGGACCGCCACGGCAATACCTCGGCGGCCTCCATCCCGCTTGCTCTGGCGGACGCCGTCGCCGACCGGCGCATCAAGCGCGGCGACCTCCTCTTGTTCGAGGCGATGGGCGGCGGCTTCACCTGGGGTGCGGCGCTGGTGCGCTGGTGAGTCCGGTGAAAGGCGCGCAAAGGCCGTTGACACCGCCAACGCCAAGCTAATATCGTAGATAATTCAGTACGATATATTGATTGGCGATTGATCGATAGCTGATCGATCGCCGCTCGGGGCTGGCGATGGCGGGAAAGACGGTCACACGAGCGGATTTGTGTGAGGCGGTCTATCAGAAGGTTGGACTGTCGCGCACGGAATCTGCGACTCTTGTAGAATTGGTACTGAAGGAAATCACCGACTGCCTGGAGCGCGGCGAAACGGTGAAATTGTCCTCGTTCGGTTCCTTCGTCGTGCGCAAAAAGGGCCAGCGCATCGGCCGCAATCCCAAGACCGGAAAGGAAGTTCCGATCTCGCCGCGCCGGGTCATGGTATTCAAGCCTTCCGCCATCCTCAAACAACGCATCAATTCGGATGCGGAAGGCGGCGAGACGTCGTGACGTCTGGAATTCGCTTTGCGGCTTGCGCTAAACCTTGGGTTTGAATTCGCAGCGCGGGGTTTGCAATTGGACAAGGCGCCGGACGCGTTCCGCACCATCAGCGAAGTCGCCGACGAAATCGACGTGCCGCAGCACGTGCTGCGTTTTTGGGAAAGCCGCTTTCCGCAAATCCGGCCGATGAAGCGCGGCGGCGGCCGTCGCTATTATCGGCGCGACGACGTCGATCTGCTGCGCGGCGTGCGCCATCTGCTGTACGGCGAAGGCTACACCATTCGCGGCGTGCAGCGCATTTTGCGCGAACAGGGCGCGGCCTTCGTGCAGAATGTCTGGCGCGCCGGCGCCGAACCGCCGCCGCCGCAGCGACCCGAAGACCGTGAGGATGCCGGCACGGCGGCCGAAACGCTGCCGGAGCCGAACCTGTTCGCCATCGCGGCGCCGGGCGATCACGAGCGCGCGGAAGCTGGCGGCGGTCGGCGCGAACCGACACTCCAAGGCACGGCGCCTCTGGAGTCCCCGGCGAGACGGCTCGCGGCTCTGGAGACCAGACGCAAGCTGCAAGCTGCGCTCGACGAGCTCATCGACTGCAAGCGCGTCATCGATGGCGCGCTACGGCAGGACTAGCGCGCAATCACAGCGCGATCGCGATTGGCGCGGCGTTTGACGGTTGTCGGTGAATTGCCGCCTGCGGCGGTGTGGGCTTCGGCCGAAACGTCGGCGAGGCCAACGAGCGCAATGATTTTCCTCACGTCCAGGCCGTTGAGCCAGCGCGTGGCCGGCCGTTCGAAATAGCGGTAGGTCGTCAGCGCGACCAGCGATGAGACCGCGATCCCGGCCGGAATGAACAGCCAAAGCGGCCATATGGCTGCGGCGCCCTTCAGCCAGAGAAAGGAGAGAAGCCGCAACAGGAATTCGTGGACGAGATAGAGACTGTACGACGCGTCGCCGATCACGAGCGCGGGCCGCCAAAGACGAAAGCGTTCGTCGATCTGCGGACCGAGCGCGAAGGCAATCAAGATCAAACCCGTAGGCACGGCTTCCGCCAGGCGCATCGATAAAGCGGTCTCCTCGGCGTCCGGCATCCAGCGCAGGAAAATGATCGCAAAGCCGACGGCCGCGAGCGTGACGGCCGAACGGCCGGACAAGCGCCATCCCTTGTTGAAGGCAAGGCCGGTGGCGGCGCCCAACAAAAAGCCGAGCACGATCGGATCGCCCCAGAAATTGAGCGGAACGCTAGAAAGCAGGCCGCTCACGCGTGCTGCGACCAGAACGCCGAGCGAAGCGAACAGGAAAAACAGTCCGATGCCGCGACGAAATAGAAGAGCGGCGGCGAAGACCGCGTAAAACAGCATTTCGAGATTGAGCGTCCAGCCCGGCGCCACGAGCGGCCGGACATAGCCGGCGGCATTCGTCGCCGGCCAGAACAGATAGGACGCGGCGAGGTAGTGATGATCGCCGGACGGCGCTTTCAAAAGATTCGGAGCATAGAGCGCCACGCCGAGGGCAAACGTCGTGACCAGCCAGTAAAGCGGCACGATGCGCACGATGCGGCGGCGCATGAAATTGATCGCGGCAGCGGCGGATCCGAATTCGTCCGCCGACGTCACCACCATGATGAAGCCGCTGATGGCGAAAAAGATCGGAACGCCTTCGCCCCACGGCTCGACCTCGAACAGCGCGTTGCCGCCTGCGGCCGCGGCGATGCGCGCGGTCTCGATCCCGCAATGATAGACGACGAGCATCAAAGCCGCGCAGGCGCGCAGCGCCTGAATGTTCGTAAGCTTCATGGCGCGCTGAACGGGGTCACCGCAGAACTCGGCATCGCGGCTATGTCGCCGCGCGGCCTGGACTGACGGCGTATCCGGCGTTGCAGCGCGCCGGTTAGCGGCTTTTCGATCAGCCGGTAAACGACGATTGCTCCGGCGACCGCGACGATAATGCAGGCGACCACGTAAAGGGCAAGCGGCAACGAGCCGCCGTCAAGAACAACCCAGATATTGCGCAGCGGCCGCAGCACAAAAGGATGCGTCAGGTAAAGGCTGTACGAGGCGTCGCCGACAACCACGAGCATCGCGACCAGGCGCGTCGGCGAAAGCATCGGACCCAAAGCCGCCGCCGCGACAAGAAGCGCCGCCGGCAAGCCGGCACAAACAAAGCGCGGCAGGATCTGATTGGCGTCCCACATTGGGCCGCCGGCGATCGCGAGCACGACCGAAATTGCGGCCAAACCCAGCGCGGTTTTTGTCGAAAGACTCCACTGCGAGAGAACTGCGAGCCCGATCAGAATCCCGAATACGAATTCGAGGATGATCGAATTGCTCCAAAAGGGCAGGGCGATGCCGGGCAACGCCACCGTCGAACCAAGGAGGACAAATGCGATGAAAAAGCTGGCGAGCGCCAACACGCCACGGCGCAGCGGCAGCGTAAGGCAGCAGGCGAAGATCGCGTAGAAAAACATTTCGTAGTTTAGCGTCCATCCGCCCGCCAGGATCGGCCGGACCTCGCCGTTGCCACGAGTGCCGGGAACGAACAGATACGAGGTCACCATCGAGTGCCAGTTTTCGATCGGCACATTGAGGTATTTGGGCGTGATCAGCGCGACCAGGATGAGCAGCGCCGTCATCAGCCAGTAGAGCGGCGCGATTCTCACGAAGCGGCGCTCGATGAAAGTCGCGGCGGCGCCGGTGCGGCCGAACGAGTCGACCGAGGTGTAGATCATAATGAAACCGGAAATGACAAAGAAAATGTCGACGCCAAAGCCCCAGTCAAAATACGGGATCTCGATCGGCGTCCGGCCGGTTTTGTCGGCGATGTAAATGGAATCGTGAATTGCGTGGCCGACGACCACAAGGGTGGCGGCAAGCGCACGCAGAATCTGAATGGACCGTAACGGCGGCGTTCGAGACATCGCACAGTGTCCCCGACTCCACAGTCATTTGCGACTTTCAGGGATCACAATCAAATCAAACGTCAGTTTAATCTTAGGAAAGCGTTGGCCGATTGGCGGGCGATTGGTAAATGAACGCGAAACCGGTTCGAGCAAAATCTATGGATCGGAAGCGAGGCGGTCGGAGCTGCGGGATTTGCGGGGCTTTGCTGTCAACGGCGGCAGCGCAAATGCCCTGACGGCGCGCTCTCCCGTCCGAACCTTTCCGGGTGGACCCCAACTTGGAGTTCCCACAGGAGGAACGACTAACGTCACAGGATCGATCTAGCGTTATGGCCGAACATCGCAGCGGCCCGCACCGAACCTCAATGCGTGTTGAGGAACGGGAAAGCGGCCGATTTCAGGAAGCCATCGGCCAAAACGGCATGGCCAGCGCGATTTGGATGATTCCAGTCGATCTTGTCGCCTTTGTCGTAGACGAAGTAATAGCCGACTTTCTCTTCCTTGCCGGCAAAGGCGTCGCGGCCATCATAGACTGGAATATCCGGATCCAAATAGGAAATGATCTTGCG
>Ga0187769_10002682_pt1 | contig 10483 bp, 7 predicted proteins | sample 0116_SJ02_MP02_1_FD_133140 | JGI IMG/M metagenome (GOLD analysis project Ga0187769, IMG submission 133140) | Tropical peat soil microbial communities from peatlands in Department of Meta, Colombia - 0116_SJ02_MP02_10_MG | ecosystem: Environmental > Terrestrial > Soil > Wetlands > Peat | place... | reverse complement strand
GCGTCGCTGATGAGTTGCGGGCTGCCCGACGTGCCTGGCGGTATCCAGAAGATGGCTGAGGAGCGCCGCGCCATGCACGGGACGGCGAAGAAACTTGAGGAACGGCTCGCGGAACACGAGGCGCGGACCTTGATTGCGCAGAGTTCCGGCGGAGCGGAGCGGGTGATGGTCTCAGCAGTGATCCAGGATGCGACACCGGCATATCTGGCGCTGTTGGCAGCCAAGATTACAGGCGAGGCCAACGCAGCGGTGTTGCTGGCGGCGCCAAGCGGGCACCTGGTCTTTGCGCAGACGAACGGTCAGACAAGTGACATGGGCGCGCTATTGCGGGACACAGTGAAGGAGTTTGGCGGAAAGGGCGGGGGAGCGAAGGATTTCGCGCAGGGAAGCGTCGCGCCTGGAGCCGACGTAGCCTCGTTGCTGGAAAAGGCAAAATTGAAACTGGGAGCGTAAGTGGGTCGGCGAGGGTTTGGAACACCAAGGCTCGTCAGGCGTCCCCCAACGCGAAATTTCTTAATAATCTGGTAACAATCTGCAGATATAGCGTTATTCTTTTGCCTCCCATTGGGGCTGCTTTAGGGCGGCGAAGGGTGCTGGATGGAGCTGTTTCTAAACATTTTATGGGCGCTGATCGCGCTGGCCGCGCTGGGAGTCTGGCGCTATCGGTGGATGCACGACGAGCACACCCGCGCGCGGAAACCGTGGCAACAGTGGACCGCGTTTGCCTGCGCGCTGGTGTTTCTGTTCTTCGCCGTGTCAATGAGCGACGATCTGCACGCCGAGGCAATTCTGGCCGATGACTGCACGAGCGGCCGGCACCATTCCCTAGCCTGGAATTGTAGCCATACTTCGGATCAACCCACCGCGGTGCCAAGTCTGGCTCTTGGGCCCGCAGAAATGGTCGGCGCCCCTTGGCCATTGTTGCGAATGGTCACGCGAGTGGTTGAGACTCAGATGCCCGTTGCTGGCCGGTACATTCAAACCGCGAACGCGTTGCGCGGACCTCCTTTGTGTTTCTTTTGGAAGTAGACCTGTTCTTCCGTCCCTGGGTAGCTGAATACACATTCAGGTTTTGCGGTCGGGTGACAGCCGGGCCTAGGCTGGACCCCGTACTGTCGCAAAACGATCGACGGAACTGCGCATGACAGTTCGGTTCGCCTTGCGCTGCGATCTCAGAAAAGAAGTCCGTTAAGCAAGCACCAAGTTCATCGCGATCGTGGGTTTTCGCATATTGGTGATTGGCAGACAGTCTCCCGTTAAAGTCGGTGGCGAGGAATGGAGCGGAGAATGAAAACGTTGCGTTACATGAGTTGCGCACTCCTTCTTATGACAGCCGGTCGCCTAATGGCGCAGTCCCAGCGGCCTCTGACGTGGGAAGAGGTGCGGCAACGCTTTGAGAAGAACAATCCGACATTGCAGGCGGGACAATTGGGCGTAGACGAATCCAAGGCCGAAGAAATCACCGCCTACCTTCGGCCCAATCCAAATTTGACGTTGCTGAGCGATCAGATTGATCCGTTCCCGGGAGGGCCGGCACACGGCCCCTTTGCCTATTGGTTGCCCTCCGCGACCGTCACCTACTTGCACGAGCGAGAACACAAGCGCGAACTGCGACGCGAAAGCGCACAGCAGGGCACAGCGATAGCGACATCGAGCCAGTCAGATTTGGATCGAACCTTGCTTTTCAGCTTGCGGGGCGCGTTCGTAGGCACGCTGCAAGCGAAGGCAGTTTTTCAGGTAGCTAAGGACAACCTGGACTACTGGGATCAGGTGCTCGATATCAGTCGGACCCGATTCCAAGCTGGCGACCTGGCGCAGATCGACTTGGATCGCCTGGAACTTCAGCGAGTCCAGTTTGAGGCTGACCTGCAGACAGCCGAGGTCAACCTGCGAACGGCGAAGATCGAACTGTTATTACTTCTGAACGAGCGGACGCCTGTGGATCAGTTCGATGTAACCGGAACCTTCGACTATACCGACCAACTGCAGCCATTGGATGACTTTCGGCAAATGGCGCTGGACAACCGGCCGGATTTGAAGGCCGCGATCCAAACGGTGGACCAGGCGAAGACGAATCATAAGCTGGCAATCGCGAACGGCTCGACCGACCCGACGTTCAGTTTCGACGTCGGCCGCAACCCCCCGATCGACGAATACTTTGGCGTCAACGTGAGCATCCCGCTGCGGATCTTCGACCGCAATCAAGGCGAAAAATTGCGCACGCAAATAGACATTGAACGCAGCCAAAGACTGCGGGATGGCGTGCAGGCCCAGGTCTTCAGCGACGTAGACTCGGCCTACGCGCTGGTGGACAGCAATCTCATTCTGCTGCGGCCTTACAAAGCTAAATACCTCCAGCAAGCGGTGCGAGTGCGAGAGACAGTAAGGTTTTCGTACGAGCACGGAGGGGCGGCTCTGCTGGATTTTCTAAACGCGGAGAATGACTACCGCAGCGTGCAACTGAATTACGTGAACCTGATGGGGTCTTATTTGACGGCGGCAGCTCAATTGAACATGGCGGTGGGGCGGGAGGTGATTCAATGAAAACGAAACTAGCTGGGCCGATGCTGGTCTTAGCGGTTTGCGTCCTCTCAGGAATGGTGAGCGGTTGCAATGCGACGAAGGCCAACCCGCAGGAGGAGGCGCCGCCTCCGGCAGTAGTCGAGTCTGCGGCAAACGGCGAGACGTTGAAGGTCGACCATCCAGAACAGTTTCCTCTGGTGGCGGCAGTAGAGCGCAAAGCAGTGCCGGCTCTCAACGTGACCGGCGTGGTGCAGCCCGATATTTCGCGAGCTGTTCCTGTGATCTCCTTGGCGACCGGTCGCGTCGTCGAGATCAAGGCGCGCCTGGGCGACGAAGTGACGAAGGGCCAAGTGCTGCTGAGGGTTCGAAGCAGTGACGTCTCCGGCGCTTTTCAAACATATGTGAAGGCGGAAAATGACGAGCGGCTCGCGCGCCTGCAATTCGAGAGAGCGCAAATTCTGTATGACAAGGGCGCCATCGCCAAGAGCGTGCTTGAAGCGGCGGACGACACCGAGCAGGATGCGAAGGCTGACCTAGAGGCTGCGACAGAACAATTGCGACTTTTGGGCGTCGACAAGGACCACCCCTCGGCGATCGTGGACATCACGGCGCCAATTTCCGGAATCATTACGGACCAGGAAGTGACCAATGCGGCCGGTGTCCAAGGATTGCCCGGTCCGAACCCGTTTACGATATCGGATTTGTCGTACGTCTGGATCATTTGCGACGTTTACGAAAACGATCTCGACGCTGTGCATGTGGGCGAGTACGCAGACATCCGGCTGAACGCTTATCCAAAAAAAGTCTTGAAGGGCAAGATCGATAACATTCTGCCGATCCTCGATCCCAGCATCCGTACGGCGAAGGTTCGGCTGGAAGTGGCGAATGCTGGACGGATCATGCGGGTCGGGATGTTCGCTACGGCGACTTTTTACGGCAAGCAGCCTCAGGTGCGCGAGGTTGTTCCGGCCGCAGCAATCATGCACCTGCATGACCGCGATTGGGTGTTTATTCCGCTGAGCGGAGGCCGCTTCCATCGAGTGGAAGTCGTCGCGGGGCAAACACTTCCGGACAATCAGCAGGAGATCATCTCTGGGATCAATCCGGGCACACAAGTGGTGCGCGATGCGCTGATGTTCGAAAACACCGTGGAGCAATAGATGATTCGCCGATTGGTCGATTTCGCCTTAGAGAATCGTTTTCTGGTGCTGGCGGGCGCGATCTTGCTCCTGATATGGGGCTCGATCTCGTTTCACCAACTTCCCGTGGAAGCGTACCCGGACGTCGCAAACAACTATGTGGACGTCATCACGCAGTGGCCGGGAATTTCAGCCGAGCAAGTAGAACAGCAGGTGACGGTACCGATCGAAATCACGATGAACGGCATTCCGCACGTGACGCACCTGCGGTCGTTTTCGCTGTTCGGGCTTTCCTACGTCGAGATGGTATTTGATGACGAAGAGACAAACGCGTGGAACCGAGAACGCGTCCTGGAGCGGCTTTCGCAGGTTACTTTACCGCCGGGTCTCGTCCCGCAAATGGGAACGGACTGGAGTCCCGTCGGCCAAATCTACATGTACACGCTGAAAAGTACGAATCCCCAGATAGACCTGCTCGAACTGAAATCAATCGAAGACTGGGTGATCGAAAAGAATTTCAAATCCGTTCCGGACATAGTTGACGTGTCCAGTTTCGGCGGACCCACGCGGGAATATCAGGTTCGTCTCGATCCCAATAAGCTGATCTCGTACGGGCTGAGCCTGTCGCAAATCGAACAGCAACTCACAAATAACAATACCAACGCCGGCGGTAGTTTCATCCAAGCCGGACTGCAACAGATCAATGTGAGCGAAGTCGGGCTAGTGAAGACGGCCCGAGATATCGAAAACACCGTAATTCTCACCAAGACCGGCACTCCGCTCCGCATCCGAGACATTGCCGTCGTAGAACAAGGCCCCAAGATCCGGCTCGGACAGACTTCGAAAACAATCCATCGCGAGGACGGCAAACTGATTGACGACGATGACGTGGTTTCGGGTCTGCTTCTGCTCCGCAAGGGCGCGGACGCCGACACGGTACTTCAGGGTGTTCACGAAAAAGTAAAAGAGCTGAACGATCATATTTTGCCTCCGGGTGTGAAAGTGATTCCATATCTGGACCGCAGCAATTTGGTGCACTACACCACGCACACCGTGCTGCATAACCTCACCGAAGGCATTCTCCTGGTGGTGATCATCCTGTTTCTGTTTCTTGGCAATGCACGATCCGCCCTTATCGTTGCGTTGACGATCCCGTTTTCTCTTTTGTTTGCGGCCACGTGCCTGCAGCTCAAAGGCATTCCCGCCAACCTGCTTTCGCTGGGCGCACTGGATTTCGGGATGGTGGTGGATGGCGCGGTGGTGATGGTGGAGAACATCATTCGGCACCTGGTGCATCGCGACGAGAACAACTACAAAACGCCGATGGAGAAGATTCGCGAAGCGGCGCACGAGGTGCAGCGGCCGGTCTTCTATGCGATTGCCATCATTATTACCGCGTACTTGCCGATTTTCACGTTGCAACGCGTGGAGGGACGACTCTTTCGGCCGATGGCGTGGACGGTGGCGTTCGCGCTGTTGGGTGCGTTGATTTTCTCCATGTTGGTTGCCCCTGTGCTTTGTGCCCTGTGTTTCCCAGGAGGTGCCAAGGAATGGCGCAATCCTGTGATGGACTGGTTGAACGAGCGATACCGCAGAGGCGTCCGCTGGGCTGTGGAACATCGCGCTGTAACGGTGGGCGTCTCCGTCATCCTGTTCCTCTGCGCTTTGTATTTGTGGTTTGGGCCCGTTATAGGCTCGGAATTCCTGCCGCATTTGGATGAAGGGGCGCTCTGGGTGCGAGGTACGCTGGCGCCCAGCGTGGGACCCGATGAAAGCATTCGTGTGATGGATCGGGCGCGCATTACGCTGTGTTCTTTTCCAGAAGTCACAATATGTTGGAGTCAGGCTGGGCGACCGGACGACGGAACGGACCACACGAACTTCTTCAATACCGAATACTTCGTCGATCTTAAACCGAAGGAACAGTGGCGCCCTGTGTTTGGCGAGAATAAGGATGAACTCATCGCGGCCATGAACCGGGAGTTGGACAAAATTCCGGGAGTGATCTGGGGTTTTTCGCAACCGATTGCAGACAATATGGAAGAAGCAATCAGCGGCGTAAAGGGTCAGCTTGCCACGAAGGTTTTTGGCGACGATTTGAAGGTCCTTGAGGAAAAGGCCAATGAAGTTGTTGACGTCATGCGGAACATCAGGGGCGTTGAGGATCTCGGGGCACTCCAGGTGCTTGGCCAGCCAAACCTGAACGTGACGGTGGATCGAGCTCAAGCCGCTCGTTTTCAGATCAACGTCGCGGATGTGCAAGACGCGATCCAGACAGCCGTGGGCGGCAACGCACTCACGCAGGTCCTGCAAGGCGAAGCGCGGTACGACTTAGTCTTGCGTTATCTGCCGGAATACCGGAGCACGAAAGAAGCGATCGAGAACATTCGCCTTCTATCGCCTTCGGGAGAGCGAGTATCGCTCGCACAGCTCTGCAAAATCGAAGAGCGCGACGGCGGCTCCGAAATCTATCGCGAAGGAAATCAACGATATGTGGCAATCAAGTATAGCGTGAGAGGGCGAGCGCTGGGCGACACGGTGGAGGAGGCGATCAAGAAGGTCGACGAGAGGGTAAAACTGCCGCGGGGATATCACATCGAGTGGTTAGGCGAGTACGAAAGCGAGAAAAGAGCGGAGGCGCGGCTGTTGATAATCGTGCCCCTCACGGTGCTACTGATTTTTATCATCCTTTACACAATGTTTCGGTCATTCAAATGGGCACTTTTGATTCTGACGAATGTGGCCATGGCACGGCTGGGAGGATTGCTCGCGCTGCTGGTAACAGGGACGCACTTCAGCGTTTCATCCGGAGTGGGTTTTCTGGCGCTGTTCGGAGTATCCGTGCAGACGGGCGTAATCATGCTGGAATACATCAATCAACTACGTGCGACAGGCTACACAGTGGAAGACGCCGCAATCCAGGGGGCGGTCCTGAGGCTTCGGCCGATTATGATGACGATGCTGGTGGCAACGCTGGGTCTGCTGCCCGCGGCGATGTCGCACGCCATCGGGTCTGATTCGCAGCGTCCGTTCGCAATTGTGATCGTGGGCGGGCTGGTCTCGGATTTGGTGATGAGCATATTCCTGCTCCCGACGCTGTATGTTTGGTTCGCGCGTGAGGGTGACGCTTTGCCGAAACCTGAGGAAGCGTTCGAAGTCTGATTACGAACCACTTTCCACCTGCTGACGAGAATCGCATTCGTATAGAATGCGACTAAATCGGCTGGCGTTTTTTCCGGTTGCGAGGTCCGACCAAATGACCAAGCAAGAAGTTCATGCTCGAATTGACGAAATCGGGATCGTTCCCGGCATTCGCGTCCAATCCGCGGATGACGCGAAATACGCGGCAGAAACAGTGTCGCACGCCGGTATTCCGATTGTGGAAATTACCACCACGACTCCAGGTTGCGTGGAAGTGATCACCGCGCTCGTGAAGCACCTGCCGAAGACAATTGTAGGTGCCGGAACGGTGATGGACACAGAACTGGCGCAACGTTGCCTGGATGCCGGCGCGCAATTCATTACGAGCCCTGCGCTTGAGGTAAATGTGTTGCAGTATGTAGCCAAGAAGAATGTTGCGGTGATTCCGGGAGCGCTGACGCCGACCGAAGTGATGCTGGCTTGGCAAGGGGGCGCTGACCTGGTGAAGATTTTTCCGTGCGCGCATGTCGGCGGCGAGGCTTACATTCGTTCGCTAAAGGGGCCGTTCCCGAATGTGCCCCTGATTGCAGCGGGCGGAGTGAATCAAGTCACGGTTACCGGGTTCATATTGGCGGGTGCATGCGCGGTCGGAATTGGCAGCGAATTGATTCCGCACGAGGCCATCCGGCTTCATCAAACCGACCGCATCAACGAGCTGGCTCGGAGATTCCTGCATTTTGTCAAAGCGGCCCGCAAACAAGCCGCGGCTGCTCACGCGGTCTTACGCGGTCCTCAAGTGGCAAAGCGCTAGAGACGTCGTAGTGGTACCGAGAGAGCGTCCTGGGCACAAAGCGCGGCATTCGGGCGGAGTGTTTGTGCTAGAATCGCGGGTGCTCCAGCCATACACATCACGGAGTGACCTATGAAAGCCCGCCGGAAATTCCTTGTCGGCTCGGCAATTATCGTGGTGACGCTAATTTCGCTGGCCTACGTGGGATTCACGCAAAGCAAGACCTATTACCATACGATTGCAGAGGTGGGCACGCTGCAGGGTTCTGCGCTGCACCAGCGGATGCGCGTGTCGGGCAGCGTTCGTCCAGGAACGATTCAGCATCTGCCGGGGCATCTGGACTTCGTTCTCGAGGAAACCGGGAAGTCGATGCCAGTGAGCTACATCGGCAGCGCGCCTCTGCCGGATACATTCAAGGATGGGGCCCTTGCGCTCGTAGAGGGAAGGTTGATGCCCGACGGGCACTTCGAGGCCGAGCAAGTGCAAGCGAAATGCGCATCCAAATATGAGGCGAACCTGAAGGGTGCGCCAGCAAACTAACCGTTCGCCGGTTTCGTTTTCAAAAGTGTTGGTCCCAGGAGCAAAGGAAGCACATTGGATATTGCAGGCTCTTTTGCGTTACTCCTCGCGTTTATCGTAGCCGGTTACGCCTTCCTCGCTGGAATCGCCGGAATCCTTACCCGCCGCACACTACTCACGAAGAGCGCGCTGAATGCGGGGATGGCCGTCTTTCTGCTGGTGACGTTTGCGGCCGGCAGCCTCGAATATTTTTTCTTCACCGACAATTTCTCATTGGCGTATGTGGCGGAACACAGCAACCGGGCGCTGCCGGGCTTCTACAAGTTTGCGGCGCTATGGGCGGGGCAGGAAGGGTCGCTGCTGTGGTGGTCCTGGCTGCTATCGGCATACGCGTTTTTCGTGCTGTTCGCAAACCGCAAAAAGCATCCCGAACTGATGCCGTACGTCGGGGTGGTGATCGCGGGCGTGCAGGTTTTCTTTCTGACGCTGAACAATTTCGTTGCGAATGCATTCAATGTGTTGGGCGCTCCGGATGCGACGGGCGTGATGCGAGTGGCGTCGCTGGCGGATGGCCATGGGTTGACGCCGCTGCTGCAGTATCCGGAAATGGTGATTCACCCGCCGATGCTCTATCTCGGCTATACGGGATTCACGATTCCGTTTGCGTTTGCGCTGGCCGCGCTGCTGGGACGGTATCCCGGCGAGAAATGGATTCACATCACGCGGCGCTGGACCATGGTGGCGTGGTGCTTCCAGACCGTGGGCATCTTGCTTGGGATGCACTGGGCGTACGCGATGCTCGGATGGGGCGGCTATTGGGAGTGGGACCCTGTGGAAAATGCGTCGTTGCTGCCGTGGATCACGGGCACGGCGTTCCTGCATTCCGTGATGATGCAGGAAAAACGCGGCATGATGAAGATTTGGAACGTGTGGCTGGTCTTCACCACGTTCATGCTTTGCATTCTGGGGACGCTGCTGACGCGGTCGGGCGCGGTGAACTCGGTGCATGCGTTCGCGCAATCGTCGATTGGTAGCTGGTTCGTCAGCTTTTTGGCGATTGTGCTGGTTGTGTGTTTCCTGGCGTACTGGAAGAACCGCGATTACCTGCGCAGCGATAACCAACTGGATTCGCTGGTTTCGCGCGAGTCGAGTTTCCTCTTCAACAATTTAATTTTGCTGGCGGCATGCTTCGCGGTGCTTTGGGGCACGCTATTTCCGATACTTTCGGAATGGGTCGTCGGAAGCAAGATCAGTGTGGGCGCACCGTTCTTCGACAAAGTGAATGTGCCGATCGCGATGTTTTTGCTGTTCCTGACGGGCGTGGGCCCGCTGCTAGCGTGGCGAAAAACGTCGACGGATGCGCTGAAACGGAACTTCCTGTGGCCGTCGATGGGCGGGCTGCTGGCTGGAGTCATGGCGTTCGTTTTTGGCTTCCGGGAATTTTATGCGCTCGTGTGCCTGATCCTGTCGGTGTTTGTGGTGCTGACAATTTTCGCGGAGTTCTATCGCGGCGCGCGCGTAGTTGCCGCACGGGAGAACATCAATTTGCTGGCAGCAGCGGGCGAATTGACGATGCGCAACACGCGGCGATACGGCGGGTACGTGATTCACTTCGGCATGGTCATGATTTTCATCGGGATTGCCGGCAGCGCGTTCAATAAGGATGTGCAGGCGGAAATGCACGTCGGGCAAACCATGACGATTGGGCCGTACACCATCCTCTGCCAGAACTTCGACGCGCTGGCGAATGACAACTATCAGTCGCAGCGGGCGACGCTTGAGGTTTTCAAAGGCGGTAAATCGCGGATGATGTTGTATCCGGAGCGCAGGCTATTTACCGCGAGCGGCGAGACGGAAACGATTGTGGCCATTCGCACTGAACCGATTGAGGATTTGTACGTCGTATACGCCGGACAAGACCCGCAGGACAACAACCCCGTGATTCACGCGTTCCTGAATCCGCTGGTGAAGTGGATCTGGTTTGGCGGGATCGTGGTGGTGCTGGGGACTGGGCTGGCGATGCTGCCGAATCGGCGAACGGCGATTGTATTGGCGAGCGTGCCGGAGAAATCGTGGGATCAGGCCGTAGCGTCAGGCGCGGCGGTGCACGGAGTGGCGGTGACGCGCGGAGCGAATGCGAATGATTAGGCGCGCAGCAATTGGAGCGGCGGTGTTTGTGGTAGCGACGCTGCTTTCTGTGGCGCCAGCGTTTGCGCAACAGGTGGCCACGCATTCGCCGCGCGCCAAAGAGCTCGGCAAGCGCGTGAAGTGCATGTGCGGCGGATGCAACGACGCGGCAGGCGGGTGCTACCACTCCGGTGGAACCTTCTCGGGGCCGTGTCCGATGGCGCTCGACATGCTGAAAAAGATC